>Ga0207806_1000161_pt1 | contig 17757 bp, 14 predicted proteins | sample LuqExpMetageno72_FD_187829 | JGI IMG/M metagenome (GOLD analysis project Ga0207806, IMG submission 187829) | Tropical forest soil microbial communities from Luquillo Experimental Forest, Puerto Rico - Sample 72 (SPAdes) | ecosystem: Environmental > Terrestrial > Soil > Tropical forest ...
TGCGGGCACTTGCGGGTCAACATCGCCGATCAAGATCTCTATCACCTGCTCTTCCGTCCAGCCGTCTGGGATGACAGTCGCAAACTCCCGCTTACCCTCCACGATTGGAAGATCGGAACCTCCGCCTTTCTCATAACGCGCAATCAGATGGAACATGTTGGATCCCTCCCGCGGCCCTGGCGCGTTCGGGGGTTCGATGTAGAAATCAGTCACGCTCCCGCGGACGAAATCAGTCTGCCGGCCAATAAATTTTAGCCCTCGTTTCTCGATCGTCGACACCGCGTTCGCCAAAGCGGTTTTGCGTCTGTGTCGGTAATCCACAGAGTGCGTTGTTAGAGTTAGAGCGTACGTCAATGTACGCCGTATGAGCCGATTTGTCTTAGGCCCAATGATCGCGCGGTTGGTCCTCCATCACCGGATGACCGTGAACGATCGGCTGCGCGCCGGCCGCTACGGCCCCACCTTTCGACAGAACGGCATCGTGTACGTCGCCCTTGAGGCCGTCCAACTGACCGAAGGCGCCCTGTTCTCTGAAGTTCAAATCCGCGCCGCGGCCGAAGGCAGGCCGGATCGACAACCAGCTCGGGGAGAAGTCCCCTTTTAAAAGACGCGAGTCCGCGATACCTTTAGTTCCTGCCTGACACTTTTGCTCGCTACCCACTTTCCACATCATCCACACTATTCACGGCCCCTAGTGGTAGGGGTCATGCGGCAGTGTGGACTGCTATGGACGGGAATAGTGCCGATATGTTAGCCGCCGGACGGAACGGAAGAGCCGCGGACCAGCCGAACCCCGTGCGGTTTCATGGGTTTCCCTGCCGGAAGCGAAGGTCGGGTACGAAGATGGCGAAGAAGCCGGGCAGCAACGTCAAAGGTGAGTTCATCTTTTTCGACGTCATCTACGAAGACGGGTCGCAGCGCTCCAACCGGCGCGTGCCGGCAAACCTGCTCGGCGGCCTTGAAAAGGACGAGCCGGCGCGCGGTTTTATCATGGAGCAGGACCGCGAGATCGCAGAGAAATCCGGCCGCGCCCCGCTTGCAATCAAGAGCATCGCCCGCAGCGGGGCCAAGAAGAAGGTAAAAGACCGCGAGCGGGCTTGACCCCGGGGTCAATGCTCGATGCGCTCGGCCATCAGCACCAGCGCACGGCGGTAGACATCGGCTCGGTTCCACTCGCGCATGACCTCGAAGTTCTGCGTACCCGGCCCGAACGGCGCGCCCGCGCGCCAGCCGTTTTGTCGGAGCAGATTTGCAGTCGAGGCGAGCACGTCGGGCACGCTGTGACGCAGATCGACGCGACCGTTGCCATCGAAATCCACGCCGTACTTGATGTAGGACGAGGGCAGAAACTGCGTCTGACCGATCTCGCCGGCATAGGCGCCCTTGAGATCGCTGAGCGGCAGGTCGCCGCGCTGGAGGATCTTCAGAGCCGCGATCAATTCGCCCTGAAACAGCTCACTACGCCGGCAGTCATGCGCGAGCGTCGCAAGCGTGCGGATCACCGGCAGCCGGCCCATATCGCCGCCGCCGTTGTCGGATTCCATCGTCCAGATCGCCATAAGCAGCGATGCCGGGACACCAAAGCGCTGCTGCACACGGGCGAGCAATTGCGCATGGCGTTGCATCAACGACTTTGCCCGGGCGATGCGGGCGGAAGTCACGCGCGTGCGCGCATAATCTTCGAAACTCTTCTGAAAGGTGTAGCGCTGCCGGCGGTCGAAAGCGAGGACCGAACCATCCGGCGTCAATCCTGCGAACGCGGTGTCAATCACCTGGCGCGAGACGCCGGCGGCCTGTGCGTCGCGCGCCACCCCGGCAAGAAATTGATGGAAGTCGCCGCCGCATTGCGCCGCCCATGCGGGCGCAGCGGCAAACAAAAGCATAAACAGCACGAAGAGCCGTGAAAGCATTGCTGTCCTCTGGTCGCCCCGAAGGACAGCATCGCATTGCACCGCGGCAAAAGGAAGCCGGCGGCGCTTGATTGCGCCCAGGGGGACGTTAGTCTCTGCGCCCCATCGATTGCCATTGAAAACAAGGGATACGACGCCATGCCGAAAGCCTATTGGGTCACCTGCTACCGCGAAATCAAGGACCCGAACAAACTCGCCGCATATGCCAAGCTCGCCGGCCCCGCGGTCGAGAAGATGGGCGGCCGCTACATCGTGCGCGGCACGGCGGCAATCACCTTCGAGCATGGGCAGAAGGAGCGTATTGTCATCTCCGAGTTCGACAGCCTCGAGCAGGCGAAGGCCGCGCATGACTGCCCCGGTTATCAAGAAGCCTTGCGCGCGCTTGGCGACGGCGCTGTACGGGATGTGCGCTTGGTGGAGGGATTGAGCTGACCGTCTCGTCCGCTCGTCCCCGCGGGGGCGGGAACCCAACGGAGCATACCTCTCGGCAACTCCGTGCTGGAGTCCCGCTTACGCAGGAATAAGCGGGCTTCGGCTTACTCCGCCGCCTCGCGCTGCGGCTCCGCGCGCTCCACCCGCGCGGCGCAGTATTTAAATTCCGGAATCTTGCCGAACGGATCAAGCGCCGGATTGGTCAGCCGATTCGCCGCCGCCTCGAAGTAGGCGAACGGGATGAACACGACACCGTCCGGCACCGCATCGTCCTGCCGCGAGTTCAATTCCACCGTTCCGCGGCGGGTCGACACGCGCACCATGTCGCCGGGCTCAATCCCCAGCTTCGCGATCGTGCCGCGTGAGAGCCCCGCTGTCGGTCCGGGCTCGAGCGCATCGAGCACACTCGCACGCCGTGTCATCGCGCCGGTGTGCCAGTGCTCGAGCTGACGCCCCGTCGTGAGGATGAACGGGAATTCGTGGTCCGGCGTCTCGTTCGGCGGCACGAGCTTCGCCGCAACGAGCTTTCCGAACCCGCCTGGACGCGGGAAGCCGTCCTTGAACACGACGTCATTACCGGGCTGATCGGGCGCGTCGCACGGATACGTCACCGCGTCCTCGCGTTCGACGCGGTCCCAAGAGATGTTGTCGAGCGACGGCATCAGGGAGGCCATCTCCGTATAGACCTCGCTAGGATGCGTGTAATTCCAGTTCAGCCCAATGCGCTTGGCGATCTCCTGGATGATCCACCAGTCCTGCCGCGTATCGCCGGGGAGCGGCAGCGCCACGCGTCCCATCTGCACCTGACGGTTGGTGTTGGTCACCGTGCCGTCCTTCTCCGGCCAGGCGGAGGCAGGCAGCACAACATCGGCATAGACCGCGGTCTCGGTCAGAAACAGATCCTGTACGACCAGGTGCTCGAGATGCGCGAGTGCCCCGCGCGCGTGGTTGAGGTCGGGATCGGACATCGCCGGGTTTTCGCCGTGGATGTACATACCCTTGATCTTGTCCGCGTGGACCGCGTCCATGATCTCGACAACGGTCAAGCCCTTCTTCGGATCGAGCTGGACCTTCCACATGCTTTCGACCTTGCCGCGGATCTCCGGGTCCTCGACGGACTGGTAATCCGGGAAGAACATCGGAATCAGGCCGGCGTCCGACGCGCCCTGCACGTTGTTCTGTCCGCGCAAGGGATGCAGGCCCGTACCCGGCCGGCCGATCTGGCCGGTGATCAGCGCGAGCGCAATCAGGCAACGCGCATTGTCGGTGCCGTGCGTGTGTTGCGACACCCCCATGCCCCAGAAGATGATGGCCGAATGCGCGCGCGCATAGGTGCGCGCGACTTCACGCAAGGTGTCAGCCGGGATGCCGCAGATCGGCTCCATCTCCTCCGGCGTGAAATCCTTGATGTGCTCGGCGAATTGCGCGAACCCTTCGACGTAGGTCTGCACGTACTGTTTGTCGTGCAGGCCTTCCGTCACGATGACGTTGAGCATCGCGTTGAGCATCGCGACGTCGGCGCCATTCTTGAACTGCATCACGCGCCAGGCATGGCGTTTGAGCGCCTGTCCGCGCGGATCCATTATGACGAGCTTGGCGCCGCGTTTCGCCGCCTGCTTGAAATAGGTGGCGGCGACCGGATGGTTCTCCGTCGGATTGGAGCCGATGACGATGATGACGTCGGAGTTCTTCACCTCGTTGAAGGTCGCCGACACCGCGCCGGAGCCGACGCCTTCGAGCAGCGCCGCAACCGACGACGCGTGGCAGAGGCGCGTGCAGTGGTCGACGTTGTTGGTGCCGAAACCTGCGCGCACCAGCTTCTGGAAGAGATAGGCCTCTTCGTTCGAACATTTGGCCGAACCGAAGCCGGCGAGCGCCTGCGAGCCGTCGCGATCGCGAATTTGCTTCAGCCCAGCGGCGGCTTTGTCGAGCGCCTCTTCCCACGTCGCCTCGCGGAAATGCGTCCACGGATTCAAAGGATCGATGAGTTCGTGCGGCACCTTCGGCACACCGTCCTTGCGGATCATCGGCTTCGTCAGCCGTTGCGGATTGTGCACGTAGTCGAAGCCGAAGCGGCCCTTCACACACAGGCGCTTCTCATTCGCCGGCCCGTCCTTGCCGGTGACGTAGAGCAACTTGTCGTTCTTGATGTGATAGGTGAGCTGACAGCCGACGCCGCAATACGGGCACACGCTGTCCACCGTACGGTCTGCGAACTCGGTGCGGACCTGATTGTCGTTCAACAGATTCGCCGGCATCAAAGCGCCGGTCGGACAGGCCTGCACGCATTCGCCGCAGGCGACGCAGGTCGAGGCGCCCATCGGATCGTCGAAATCGAACACGATCTTCTCGGTGTGGCCGCGGCCGGCCATGCCGATGACGTCGTTCACCTGCACTTCCCGGCAGGCGCGGACGCACAAATTGCACTGGATGCAGGCGTCGAGATTGACGCGCATCGCCGGATGGCTCGCATCGAGCTCCGGCACGATCTCGCGCTCGCGCTTGGGGAACCGGCCGTCGCTAACACCCTGCCGCTTCACCGTCTTCCAGAATTCGGATTCCGGATCGTGCGCGACTTCGATCGCGGGCTGATCGGTGAGCAAGAGTTCGGCGACCATCTTGCGCGCGGTCTTGGCGCGGTCGGTCTGCGTCTTCACCTTCATGCCGGGCGCGGGCATGCGGATGCAGCTCGCGGCCAGCACGCGCTCGCCCTCGACCTCGACCATGCAGACGCGGCAATTGCCGTCCGGCCGGTAGCCCGGCTGGGGTGAGTAGCACAGATGCGGAAGCTTGATGTCGAGCCGGCGCGCGGCACGAAAGATCGTCTCGCCTTCGCGGATGTCGATCTCCCGGCCGTCGATGAAGAAGGTCTTGCCGGTCGGCGCGCCGCCCTGCCCGATCGACTTGTCGGCGCGCTCCGTACGCGTGACGTTCGGCCGCCCTTCGGCGACCGCTCCGTCGAGCGCCTTGCTTTTGTTGTCGTGTCCGTAGCCGACGGGTTTGGTCGTGTCGGTCATGACGCGTTCCTCTTAATCCCAGCGTCCCAACGGCGTTTTCAGCTCGTCGGGGAAATACTTCAAAACGCACAGCAGCGGGTTCGGCGCCGCTTGGCCGAGACCGCAGATGGACGCGTCGCGCATCAGTGCCGACAATTCTTGCAGCAGACCGACGTCCCAGGGCCCGCGCGCCATCAGTTTCGCGGCCTTCTCGGTGCCGACACGGCAGGGCGTGCATTGCCCGCACGACTCGTCCTCGAAGAACTTCATCAAATTCAGCGCGACGGCTTTCATGTCGTCCTTATCGGAGAGGATCACAACCGCGTGCGACCCAACGAAGCAACCGTGCGGCTCCAACGTACCGAAATCGAGCGGAATGTCGGCCATCGATGCAGGTAGGATGCCGCCCGACGCCCCGCCCGGCAGATAGGCCTTGAACGTGTGGCCGTCCTGCATGCCGCCGCAGAATTCCTCGATCAGTTCGAGCATCGTAATGCCCGCCGGCGCGAGCTTCACGCCTGGGTTCTTCACGCGGCCGGAGACCGAGAAGCTGCGGAAACCTTTGCGGTCATGGCGGCCTTGCGACGTCGCCCAGGCGGCGCCTTTCTCGATGATGTCGCGGATCCAGTACATCGTCTCGACGTTCTGCTCGAGCGTCGGGCGCCCGAACAGACCGACTTGCGCGACGTATGGCGGGCGATGCCGCGGCAGGCCGCGCTTGCCTTCGATCGACTCGATCATCGCCGACTCTTCGCCGCAGATGTAGGCGCCGGCGCCGCGGCGCAAATGCAATTTGGTGTGCGGCGAGAGTCCAGCTTCCGCAAGCTTCTCGATTTCCTCGAGCAGCATCAATCGCAGTTCGGGATATTCGTCGCGGATGTAGATGTAGGTCTCGCGCGCCTCGACGACCCAGGCGGCGATCAGCACGCCTTCCAGGAAACGGTGCGGATCACGCTCGAGATAATGCCGGTCCTTGAAGGTACCTGGCTCGCCCTCGTCCGCGTTCACCGCAAACAAGCGCGGGGCAGGTTCGGCGCGCACCAGCGACCATTTGCGGCCGGTCGGAAACCCGGCGCCGCCGAGACCGCGAAGCCCGGCGTCGCTCACCAGCTTGATCAACTCATCCGGCGTGCGCTTGCCGGCGAGACAATTCTTCAGCAGCGCATAGCCGCTGCTCTCTTGATACTGCGCGAAGTCGATCTCCGGCTTCCACGCATGCGCATGCGGCTTGGCCTTCACCGCCGCGGCGACGTTCTCCGGTATTGCCTTGAAGGTCTGCACGTGGCCGACCGCTACGACCGGCGCCTGGTCGCACGCGCCCATGCACGGCGCACGCACCACGCGCACATCCTTGCCAAGAATGCCCGGTAGTTTTTCGATCAGCTTTTCCGCACCCGACATGGCGCAGGACAACGATTCGCACACACGAACGGTAATCGCGGGCGGCGCCTGTTCGCCTTCCTTCACGACGTCGAAGTGCGCGTAGAAAGTCGCGACCTCGTATACCTCGGCGAGCGCCATCCCCATTTCGTTGGCGAGCCCGGTCAAGTGCGCGGCTGACAGGTGGCCGTAGCGATCCTGGATAAGATGCAAATGCTCGATCAACAGATCCCGCCGGCGTGGTCGGTCGGTCAGCAGGGAGCGCACCTCGTCCAACGCGATAGGATCGACCTGCCGCCCCTTCGGCGTCCGCGGCGGACGTCGACGGCCTTTTCGAGTAATATCAGGGGCTTGGACGTTAGTAACAGGCGCGCTCATAGAACCCTCCGCGCGCTACAAAAGCGCCTTGGTATACCTAATACAAGATGCCAGGATCAATGGCTTGATCGTATTTTTCGATCAACTTCGCTTGCTATCCTCGTATTTCCCGATTACTCCATGGGCTAACGCCGCACCGCCGCACCGGTTGCCCCAAGGGCTTTCGGTGCCCGGACACGGCCTGCTTAGTTTCATACCGCATCGCTTCGAAGTCCGGGAACCCAATGACGTGATCGACAAGCTCGAGTTCCTGCTGGCGCTGGCCCGCGAAAAGCACTTCGGACGTGCGGCTGAGGCCTGCGGCGTCACGCAGCCGACCCTGTCCGCGGGTGTGAAGCAGCTCGAGGAAAGCTTCGGCGTGCTTCTGGTCATCCGCGGCTCGCGCTTTCAGGGCTTCACGCCGGAAGGCGAGCGCGTACTCGACTGGGCTCGTCGGATTGTCGGCGACGCGCAGGCGATGCAGCAGGAGGTGCATGCGCTAAAGCACGGCCTTGCGGGCCGCCTGCGCCTGTCGGTGGTCCCTACGGCCTTGGCAATCATGGAACAGTTGACCACCCCGTTCCGCACACAGCATCCGGCCGTCCAGTTCACCATCCTCTCGCGCACGTCCGAGGAAATTCTGCGCGACCTCGACAATCTCGAGATCGACGCGGGCCTGACCTACCTCGACAATGAGCCGCTCGGCCGTGTCACCGCCATTCCACTCTACCGCGAGCGCTACCGGCTTCTCGTCGCGGCGGACGCGCCGCTCGCCGATCGGGAGAGCGTAACGTGGGCAGAGGTCGCCGAGGTACCGCTCTGCCTGCTGACGCCGGACATGCAGAACCGCCGCATCATCGACCGGATGCTGCGCGAGACAGGAATCGAGCCGAACATCGCGCTGGAATCGGATTCCATGGTACTGCTCTATTCACACGTGCGCACCGGACGGTGGGCGAGCGTCATGCCGGCGCGGCTGGCGGCCGCTCTCGGCCTCACCGAGAACGCGAGCCTGCGTGCGATCCGCATCGTTGGGCCCGAGGCCAGTCACACGGTTGGGCTCGTCGCACCCAAGCGCGAGCCAATGACGCCTCTCGTCAATGCGCTTGTCGCGGAGGCGCGCCGCATCGCGCCGACTCTGACGGACTAGCTACGGACGGCGAACGCATCGCCCGTCGCCTGCAAATAATCCAAGCAACACAATTCGATAATTCCTCGCATACGACAAGAGTCGTCTACGACGTGCGCAAGCCAAGAGGGATATAAACTATAGTCCTGCGCTATACCTTCATTGGTTCGCTCTATTGAGCGATAGTCAACGGCGCGTTGATTCCAACGATCCTCCTCCGCAGTCTGGTCGACGGATGTGGATGCGCGTCATGCGCTTACCGCGATCCGATTCAAACGGATGGTCCGGCCAATGAGCCGGCGAGGGGAGAATCGCGCAATGAGCTTACTTTCATTTCTTGACCGTGAGCACACGGTCGCCAAATCCGGCTTCAGCCGCTGGATGGTGCCGCCGGCCGCGATGTGTGTGCACCTTTGCATCGGGCAAGCCTACGCCTTCAGCGTTTTCAATTTACCAATGACGAAACTGATCGGCGTCTCGCAATCGGCGCCGAACGACTGGAAACTGACCGAACTCGGATGGATTTTCTCGCTTGCGATCTTCTTCCTCGGCGTGTCGTCGGCAGTGTTCGGCCGCTGGGTGGAAGAAGGCGGCCCGCGCAAGGCGATGTTCGCCGCCGCGCTCTGCTGGGCGGGGGGCTTTTTCATCTCCGCGATCGGTGTCTCAATTCATAACCTCTGGCTGATCTATCTCGGATACGGCGTGATCGGCGGCATTGCGCTCGGCATTGGCTACATTTCGCCGGTCTCCACCCTGATCAAGTGGTTTCCGGATCGCCCCGGCATGGCGACCGGCATGGCGATCATGGGATTCGGAGGCGGCGCGTTCATCGCTTCGCCGCTGTCCGTGTGGCTGATGAGCAAGTTCTCAAGCGCAACGCACGCGGGCGTCGCCGAGACATTCGTCGTGCTTGGCGTTGTGTATTTAATTTTCATGATGGTCGGCGCGGCGATCGTGCGCGTGCCGGCGCCCGGATGGAAGCCGGCCGGTTACATGCCGCCAGTCAGCGCCCAAAAGCTGATCACCAAGAATGACGTCTATGTCTATGACACGCTGAAGACGCCACAGTTCTGGCTGATCTGGTGGGTGCTCTGCCTGAACGTGACCGCCGGCATCGGCGTGCTCGGTCAGGCGTCTGCCATGAGCCAGGAGATGTTTCCCGGCCACATCACACCCGTCGCCGCCGCCGGATTCGTCGGCTTGATGAGCCTGTTCAATATGGGCGGCCGCTTCTTCTGGGCCTCGACCTCCGACTATATCGGCCGGCGCAACACCTACTTCATCTTCATGGTGCTTGGCTTCGTGCTCTATTGCACGGTCCCGCACACCGGCTCGATCGGCAGCGTCTCAGGCTTCGTTATCTGCTTCCTGGTCATCATCAGCATGTATGGCGGCGGCTTCTCCACTGTGCCGGCGTACCTGAAGGATATGTTTGGCACGCGTTACGTCGGCGCCATCCATGGCCTGCTGCTGACCGCCTGGTCGATGGCCGGCATCTTCGGCCCCGTGCTCGTCAACTACATCCGCGAGTACAACGTGACGCACGGCGTGCCGAAAGCGCAGGCCTACAACACGACGATGTACATCATGGCCGGCTTGCTGGTGATCGGCTTCATCTGCAATTTGATGGTGAAGGCCGTGCACGAACGCTTCCACATGAAGTCGGATAAAGCCGGGCGCGCTCTGGCAGAAGTCGGCGCCGCAAGCCAGCCGGCCGGCGCCTAAGCAAATCGGGAGAGACACAATGACCACGAACGATCAACAGGAAACGACCACATTGCAGCTTCTGCTCGCGTGGGGATTCGTCGGCGTCCCGCTCACCTGGGGCGTGCTGCAGACACTCGTCAACGCGATGAAGCTATTCCAGTAATCACACGCAAAAATGAAAGCGCCGCTTCCTCAGGAAGCGGCGCTTTTTATTTGACCGGAGTGACTGGTCGCGTCAGGCGACCTTGATGTCCATGTGCCGGAACATCGCCTTGCGCGCTTCTTCGTCGAAGTCGGTCTTGAACTTGTGCTTGTCCTTGATCGCGCTGGCGCGGGCGGCGGCAGGGCGGGCGCTGATCTCGTCGACGAGACGTTTCAAATTCGGGAATTTGGCCCAGCCGTTCTCGCCCAACGCGATCGGAATGAGCCGCGCCCAGCCCCAGACCGCCATGTCGACGATGCCATAGGCGTCGCCCACCATGTACTTCCGGCGAGCGAGCCGCTCGTCCAGAATCGTATAGTGCCGCTGCGCCTCGTACATGTAACGGTTGGTGGCGTACTCAATCTTCTCCGGCGCGTAATTGCGGAAGTGCACGGCCTGGCCGGAGAACGGGCCGACGCCCGAGGCGACGAACATCAGCCAGGACAGCAACTCCCCGCGCAGCTTCGGCGTATTGGCTGGCATGAACTTGCCGGTCTTCTCGCCGAGATAGAGCAGGATCGCATTGCTGTCGAAGACCACCGCGTCGCCGTCGACGATCGCCGGCACCTTCGCGTTCGGATTGATCGCCAGGTATTCCGGCTTGTGCTGGTCGCCCTTGCGGGTGTCGACGGGGATCGGTTCGTAGGCGAGACCGGTCTCTTCCAACATCAGCGCCACCTTCATCGGGTTGGGCGCGCCGCTGTAATAGAATTTGATCATGTGTGTCCTCTTCGCGATCGTTCGACGGCGGCCCTGGCCCGGTCCGCCGCGTAAAGCTCCCATCGGCCGGCCGATGGTGTGCACCGGAAAACCAGGGCGCGGCAAGTCACCTCACGGTGAGCCTTCCGCGCCCGAGGATCAGACGTGTGAACGGCAGGTCAGGAGGCGAGCCGGACGATGGCGGCGGTACCTTCCGACCTCACGAGGCTCGGGACGTCGGCCTCACCGCTGTGCATGCGGATCCGCTCCTCGCGCAAGCGGATAATGCTCCGCGCGGTCTCGAGCTTGAGCTTCCTGTACTGCTCCGCGCAGCGCTGCATGTTGTCCGCATTGAGATTGCGGCCCGCGTCGCGCATTTGCAGCAGCGCCCGAACGGTCGTCCACGAGCAGCCGGCCACCTTCGCAAGCACCATAACCATATCGACGCCGGAATCGAGCAACGCACGCTCGACCACTGCGAGCGGGAAATCGCCGAGCCTCGCAAACGACAAAGCGGTCCTGTCGAAATCCTGGGCGTGCGCCGGCGCATGCACGTCGGCATCCGTCGCGTCGCGTCCGCGCAAGCGCGACTGCACTTTGCGCGCCGCCAGCGCATGCTGCTTCGAAAGCTCGCGCGCTTCCTGCTGGAAGTCTGCCGCGACCTCGTCAATGCTGACCTGAACCTTGGCGGCGAACTGCGGATGCGCCACTTCGAGTTGCGCGCGCACCGAGGCTGACGCAGTTTCCAAAAGCTTGAGGAAGCAATGTCGCGGCAGTTCGCGGCGCTCGCCGACCGTGAGAGTCAGATTGCGGTCGCGCCGCGCGCGCACGATCAGCTTGTCATAGCCCGGCAGCGAGAACGGCGCCCGGCGATTGCGCGCGACCCGGTGCACAACGCGCATGTCGCCGCTATTGACTAGCACGTCGGTGACGGTTTCGCTCAGTTCCAGCCGTTGCGCGATGGCCAACAGATGCGCTTGGCTCTTGCTGCGTGCGTTCTCGACGAGATCGTCCGACAAGTCGCGTGATCGCATCCGCACCGGCGCGGCCACCTGGATGTCTTCGTCGAACGTCAAGGAACGGACGAGTTTGCGCGGAGCGCGCTCGATATCGGCCATTATTCGCGATAGCCGGGCGCGTACCGCGGCCTCGAGCTCCGCCGCAAGTTGCTGGAAAACGTCGTCAAAGATGGCGACCTGCGCGTCCGAATAGCTATGCGCGCCCGCCATGAACATATCGGTGATGCGACGCAGGATGCGCAGGCGCTCCTCGGCGCCTCCGTTTTCAACGCTGCAGGTCAGTTCGTCGATTAGCGAGCAAACCTGCTCGCCGGGTTGCTCAGCCTTGCTGCAATCTGACATTGGAAGAAGTCCGGACGACTGTGTCGGGCGGCTGGGAGCCGCTATGTCAACCGACGCTAGCAACAAGGTGCAAAGAACCCTTTTTCGGGATCGAGACAATCATTTGCATAATTTTACGCAAATGAAAAAGGCCCGCCTCGCGGCGGGCCTTCGTTCGCCAAAAAAGTCGCGCAGCTAGAACAGGCCGACGATCTTGCCGTCCTTCACGTCGATCGCGTCGGCCGACGGGACCTTGGGCAGGCCCGGCATGGTCATGATCTCACCGCAGATCGCGACCACGAACTCGGCGCCGGCCGAAAGCCGCACCTCGCGCACCGGAATGTTGAAGCCGGTCGGCGCGCCCTTCGCATCCGGGTTGGTCGAGAACGAGTACTGTGTCTTGGCAATGCACACCGGCAGCTTGCCGAAGCCCATGTCCTCCCAAACCTTCAACTGATCCTTCACCGACTTGTCGGCGGTCGCATCGTCGGCGCGGTAGAGCTCCTTCGCGATCGTGCGCACCTTCTCGAACAGCGGCATGTCGTCCGGATAGAGCAACTTCAGGTTTGCCTTACCTTCGTCGATCACCTTGACGACGGCTTCCGCGACGTTCGCAGCGCCCTCGCCACCCATGGCCCAGTGATCGGCCGTCAACGCCTGCACGCCGAGCGCCCTGCACTTCTCCTCGACGAGCTTTGTCTCAGCCGGCGTATCGGCCGAGAAGCGGTTGATCGAGACCACCGCCGGAAGGCCGAACTTCTTCACGTTCTCGATGTGCCGTTGCAGATTCGCCATGCCGGCCTCGAGCGCCTTGAGGTCCTCCTTCTTGAGGTCCTCCTTCTTGACGCCGCCGTGCATCTTCAGCGCACGGATGGTCGCGACGATCACGACGCAGTCGGGCTTCAGACCCGCCATGCGGCACTTGATGTCAAGGAACTTCTCCATGCCAAGGTCGGCGCCGAAGCCCGCTTCGGTGACGACGTAGTCGGCGAGCTTGAGCGCCGTCGTGGTCGCCATCACGGAGTTGCAGCCGTGCGCGATGTTGGCGAACGGGCCGCCGTGGATGAAGGCGGGCGTGCCTTCGAGCGTCTGCACCAGATTCGGCGCGATCGCTTCCTTAAGCAGCGCGGTCATCGCGCCATGCGCGTTCAAGTCACGCGCGCGGATCGGCTTACGGTCGCGGGTATAGGCGACGATGATGTTGCCGAGACGCTCCTTGAGGTCGTCGAGGTCCTTGGCGAGGCAGAAGATCGCCATGACTTCCGACGCGACGGTAATGTCGAAGCCGGCCTCTCGCGGATAGCCATTGGCGACGCCGCCGAGCGAGCAGACGATCTCGCGCAGCGCGCGGTCGTTCATATCCATCACGCGGCGCCAGGTGACGCGCCGCGAGTCAATTCCGAGCGCATTGCCCCAGTAGATGTGGTTGTCGATCAGCGCCGAGAGCAGATTGTGCGCCGAGGTGATGGCGTGGAAGTCACCGGTAAAGTGGAGGTTGATGTCCTCCATCGGGATGACCTGGGCATAGCCGCCGCCAGCGGCGCCGCCCTTCATGCCGAACGACGGGCCGAGCGACGGCTCGCGCAGGCACATCATCGCCTTCTTGCCGATGTGATTGAGCGCGTCGGTCAAGCCGACGGTGGTCGTCGTCTTGCCCTCGCCTGCCGGCGTCGGCGAGATCGCGGTGACCAGGATCAGCTTGCCGTTCTTCTTGTTCTGCAGTGACTTGATGTAGTCCATCGACACCTTGGCCTTGTAGTGGCCATAGGGATCGAGGTTTTCCGGCGCGATGCCGAGCTTGTCCTTCGCGACGTCGAGGATCCGCCGTTTCTTCGCGGCCTGTGAAATTTCAATATCGGACTTCGGATTCTGGTGTTGAGAGGCAGGCATGAGGGGTTTCCGTTGATCTATTGAGTTGAGCGAGGACTTGCGTCTTGCTCGTCATGGCCGGGCTTCCGACCATCCACATCTTGCTTCACGAAAAGAAGACGTGGATGCCCGGCATAAGGCCGGGCATGACGTTAGAGAGTCAGGAAAAAATGGTTCCTTTGACGAGATTGGCGGACTTGAGCCACTCGCCGGCATCGACCTTCTTGCCGTCGGCAGGCTGTACGCGCGTGACTTTGAAACGCCCGTCGGCGCACGCGACGGTGAAGCCGTCGGCTTCCACAGCGACGACCTCGCCGAGCTTGCCGGCGATGCCCTTCGGATCCTTCGCCGGCAGCGGCTTGGCATCGAAGATCTTCAGCGTCGCACCGTTGAGGGTGGTCCAGGCGCCGGGCGAGGGATTGCAGCCGCGGATCACGCGGTCGATCTGCTCCCACGGCTTGCCCCAGTCGATCTTGGCGTTGCCCGGGCCGCACTTGCCTTCGTAGGTGGCCTTCGCCTCGTCCTGCTTAATGCGCGGCGCCTTGCCGGCCTTCACCAGGTCGACAGATTCGAGCATCGCTTCGACGCCCTGCGGGAACAGACGATCGAAATAGACGGTACCTAGCGTGTCCGTATTCGAGATCGGCGTCTTCTTCTGGATGAGGACGTCGCCCGTATCGAGCCCGTTGTCCGGCCAGAAGATCGACAGGCCTGTTTCCTTCTCGCCCTTGATGATCGGCCAGTTGATCGCGGACGCGCCGCGATAGGCAGGCAAGAGCGACGGATGATACTGAATCGAGCCGTGCGTCGGCACGTTCAAGAATTCTTCCGGCACGAACAGCGTGACGAAGGCCATCACCTGCAGGTCGGGCTTCATCGCCTTGAACTCTTCCCAGACCTTCGGGTCTTTGTAGGAGGAAGGCTGATGCACCGGCAGGCCAGCGGCGAGCGCGGCCTCCTTCAACGGATCGGCCTTGGCGCCCGGCTTTTCCGGCGCGACGTAGACCGCAATCACGTTGTCGCCGCGCTTCAGGAGCGCTTCCAGCACCGCCTTGCCGAAGGCCTGCTGGCCGTGAACCACGATACGCATTGGAAAACTCTCCCTGAAGTCTCAGGCCGTCATGTCCGTGCAAACGGGCAACCAGTAACCACCGAAACGTCAGTGATTACTGGGTCCCCGCGGGGATGACAGCCCTCTTGTTAAGCCGCTGCCTTCGACTTCTCCGGCGGAGCGATCGCGCCCGACTTCTTGATGTCTGCGATCTCGGCCGCGCTGTAGCCAAGCACCTTGGAGAGAACCTCCTCGGTGTGCTCGCCCAGTAGCGGCGAGCGCTCCACCCTAGCGGGCGAATCCGACAGCTTGATCGGATTGCCGACGGTCAGATACTTGCCGCGGGTCGGGTGATCAACTTCGACCACCGTACCGGTCTTACGCAGCGACTCGTCCTCGGCAATCTCCTTCATCGACAGGATCGGTCCAACCGGAATATCGAGCGCATTGCAGATGTCCATGACCTCGAACTTGGTCTTGGTCATGGTCCAAACCTCGATTCGCTCGAAAATCTTTTTCAGCCGAGGCAGGCGCGCCTTCGGCGTGGCATAGTCCGGATCGGTCTTCCAGGTCGGCTCGCCAATCACGTCGCAGATCGATTCCCACACCGGCGCCTGGGTGATGAAATAAATGTAGGCGTCGGGATCGCTCTCCCAGCCCTTGCACTTGAGCAGCCAGGCCGGCTGACCGCCGCCGGAATCGTTGCCGGCGCGCGGCACTGCCTTCCCGAACGGAATGCCTTCACTGTACTGGCTGTATTCCGTGAGCGGGCCGTGGGCGAGTCGCTGCTGATCGCGCAACTTCACGCGCGCGAGATTGAGCACGCCATCCTGCATGGCGCAGAGCACCTTCTGGCCGCGGCCGGTGCGGATGCGCTGATAAAGCGCCGAGACGATACCGAGCGCGAGATGCAGACCGGTGCCCGAGTCGCCGATCTGCGCGCCGGTGACCAGCGGCGGACCTTCGCGGAAGCCTGTGGTGGAGGCGGCGCCGCCGGCGCACTGCGCGACGTTCTCGTAGACCTTGCAGTCCTCGTACGGGCCCGGGCCGAAACCCTTGACAGAAGCGACGATCATGCGCGGGTTGAGCTTGTGGATGTACTCCCAGGTCAGCCCCATGCGGTCGAGCGCGCCGGGGGCGAAGTTCTCGACCAGCACGTCGCAGGTCATGATCAGTCGGTTGAGGATGTCCATGCCCTTGGGATGCTTGGAGTCGATGGTGATCGACCGTTTGGTGCCGTTGAGCATGGTGAAATAGAGACTGTCGGCATTCGGCACGTCGCGCAGCTGGCCGCGCGTGATGTCGCCGACGCCGGGACGCTCGACCTTGATCACGTCGGCGCCCATATAGGCGAGCAGTTGGGTGCAGGTCGGTCCCGACTGCACATGGGTGAAGTCGAGAATGCGCACGCCTTGCAGCGCCAGGCCGGCCTGCCCATAGGGCTTGTTCGACGGCTTCGGCAGACCGTTGTTCGTAGCCGTGGCGGCGGTCACCTTCGCCGCCTTTTTCTTCGGCGCGGCATTTGCCTTGGTCGGATTCGCTTTCTTCCCGTTAGACTTAGCCATTTTCGTATCCTCCAGATTGAAGCTGTCCCGCATGCCATGAGCGGGGGACGATTGAATGATCCTGCTCCTGCGCTTCCAGTCTGGCGGAGCGGCTCGAACCGCCCCGCCGCCGAGCTGGCGCTATTTCTTTTTCAACGCGCTCTGCGGATTGAGATTGCCGATGCGGCCCGACTCGCTGCCGGAGCCCGGATCGATCACCGCGTTGATCAATGTCGGCTTGCCCGAATCCATCGCCTCATTGACGGCGCGCCGGAGTTCGTCGGGTGACGTCGCATTGACGCCGACGCCGCCGAAGGCCTCCATCATCTTGTCGTAGCGCGCGCCCTTGACGAAGACGGTGGTCGCCGGATCGGAGCCGCCGCTCTTGTTGACGTCGGTGCCGCGATAGATGCCGTCATTGTTGAAGATGACGACGCAGACCGGCAGCTTGTAGCGGCAGATTGTCTCCACCTCCATGCCGGAGAAGCCGAAGGCGCTGTCGCCCTCAATCGCCAGCACCGGCTTGCCGGTTTCTACGGCCGCGGCGATGGCGTAACCCATGCCGATGCCCATCACGCCCCAGGTGCCGACATCAAGCCGCTTGCGCGGCTGATACATGTCGATGATTCCGCGCGTCAGATCGAGCGCGTTGGCGCCCTCGTTGACGAGGATGGCGTCGGGCCGCTCCTTGATGACGGCGCGGAGCACGCCGAGCGCGCCGTGATAATCCATCGGCGAGTTGTTGTTCATCAGCCGCGGTGCCATCTTGGCGACATTCTCGTCACGCTTCGACTTCACCGCATTGAGCCAGTCGGCCGGCGGCGCGGACCAGCCGGAGCCCATCGCCTCGAGCAGGGCGGCGACACAGGAGCCGATGTCGCCGACCACGGGAGCGGCGATCTCGACATTGGAATCCATTTCCCTGGGCTCGATGTCGACCTGAATGAACTTCTTGGAGTGCGGTTCGCCCCAGGTCTTGCCCTTGCCGTGCGACAAGAGCCAGTTCAGCCGAGCTCCAATCAGCATGACAACATCGGAATCCTTGAGCACGGTCGAGCGCGCTGCGCCCGCACATTGCGGATGCGTATCAGGCAGCAAGCCCTTGGCCATGCTCATCGGCAGGAACGGCACGCCGGTCTTT
>Ga0207806_1000163_pt1 | contig 17686 bp, 11 predicted proteins | sample LuqExpMetageno72_FD_187829 | JGI IMG/M metagenome (GOLD analysis project Ga0207806, IMG submission 187829) | Tropical forest soil microbial communities from Luquillo Experimental Forest, Puerto Rico - Sample 72 (SPAdes) | ecosystem: Environmental > Terrestrial > Soil > Tropical forest ...
GGCAGCCACATCCCCGGTGGTGAGAACGGTGCCCGCGCCCACCACCGCGGCCGGCCCCAGGCGCCGCGCCAGCCGGCTGATCGATTCCAGCGGATCGGGCGAATTGAGCGGCACTTCGATAAGGGTGAAGCCGGCTTCCACCAGCGCCTCGCCGATCGCTTCCACCTCATCGGGGCGCACCCCGCGCAGGATGGCCACCAGCGGGCAGCGGGCAAGGGCGGTGTTCAATGCGTGTTGCGGCGTGGTCATGCTTGGCTCGCTTTCCAGATGCGGGTGATGCCGGCGATGAAACCGGCGTGGCTGTCGAGCAGGACAGGCTGCCCGGCGGCCAGGTGAACGGCGCTGGCATAAAGCGCGCCCAGCTGCGGATCGGCGAGGATATGCACCGGATCGCCCTCGCGCAGGGCAGCGCCGGCCACATCATGGCCGATCAGCAGGCCCGATGTGTAGGCCGCGCTGTCTTCCACCTTGCGCAGGCCCAGCAGGGCGCTGCCGCGCACGCGAAAGAGGTGGCTGGTCAACCGCCCGGCCAGGCCCGCCCGCACGCCGGCGCGAAACGCCTCGCCATCGGCCACTTCGCCGGTGAGGAATTCGGCCAGCAGGCTGTGGGCCTTCAGCAGGGCGAACAGCTCGCCGGTCATCGCCGTGGCAAAGCCGGCCACGCGGCCTTCTGCCATGCGCGCCCATTTGCAATGGGTGCCCGGCTGGCACAGCAGCGCATTATCGGGCGCCAGGCCGGCGGCAACGGCGCCCAGCAGCTGCACTTCCTCGCCGCGCATCACATCGCCGGCCGGATCGGCCAGGCCCGGCACGATGGCCGTGCGCCCCGCTTCCACCCAGTGAAGGGCGCCGGCCAGATCGGCCAAGCCGGCCGGGCACGGCAGATAGGGCACATTCACCCACCCCCGCGCCGAGCCCACCATGCCCGCCAGCAGCACCGGCAGATCGCCAAGGTCTACCCGGATGGCGGCCACTTCATCGGCAAAGCCGCCGGCCGGCACGGAAAGCAGGCCCATCGCATCGCGCCGGGTGTGGAGCACCGTGCCATCGCCATCCAGCAGATAGGCGCGGCGGTTGGTGGTGCCCCAGTCGATGGCAATCAGCTGTCCGTTCATTTCACCACCACACCGCATAAAGCACCACCAGAATGGCCACCACCAGCGCGCTGGCAAAGGCAAAGCCGCGGCTGGTGCCGAAATGGACACCGGCCATGATGCCCGGCCCTTCACGCGCCGGCGCCGGGCGGGCCAGCGAGACGACCACCGTGAGCGCCAGCGAGGCGGCAAAGACGATCCCCATGCGGTTCATGAAGGGAACAGCGGCAAGCGCCGCGATGCCGCCAAAGCGGAACAGCGCCGAAAGCACCACGCTGGCCACAGCGCCGGCCAGCGCGCCCGCTTCTGTGGCGCGGGGCCAGAACAGGCCGGTGAGGAAGATCACCGTGATGCCGGGCGTGACGAAGCCGGAAAACTCCTGAATATACTGGAACGCCTGATCCAGCCCGCCCAGCAGCGGGCGCGCGGCCAGAATGCCAAGCGCGGTGGCCACGCAGGCAGCAATGCGGCCCACCCGCACCAGCTGCGCCTCGCTGGCGGCCGGCGCGATCTTGCGGCGATAGAGATCGAGCGTGAAGATGGTGGCGATGGAATTGATCTTGCTGGCGGTAGACGCGATGATCGCCGCTGTCAGCGCGGCAAACACCAGCCCCAGAAGGCCGCTGGGCAGCAGGTGCATCATTGCCGGATAGGCCTGATCGGGCTTGGCAAGGTTGGGGGTCAGCAGCACCGCGGCAATGCCCGGCAGCACGATGATCATCGGCATCAGCAGCTTGAGGAAAGCGGCAAAGACAATGCCCCGCTGCGCCTCGGCCAGCGATTTGGCAGCCAGCGTGCGCTGGATGATATACTGGTTGAAGCCCCAATAGGAGAGGTTGGCGATCCACATGCCGCCGATCAGCACGGAAAGGCCGGGCAGGTCCTTGTAGTGCGGATTGCCGGGCGAGAGGATCATGTGGAAATGATCGGGCACGCGGGCCACCAGCGTGGCAAAGCCGGCGGCGATGCCGGCCCCCGCGCCCAGCTGGCCCAGCGCCATGCCCGAGACCACCAGCCCGCCGATCACCAGCAGCGTTACCTGCACGATATCGGTGAGCGCCACCGCCTTGAGGCCGCCGCGGATCTGATAGGCCAGGGCAAACAGGCCCAGGCCCGCCAGCGCCACATCCTGGTTGACACCGGCCACCTGGGTGACCGCGACAGAGCCCAGCCACAGGATCGAGGTGAGGTTGACGAAGATGTAGAGCGCCAGCCAGAACAGTGCCATCACTGTGCGGATAGTGGGGCCAAAGCGCGCTTCCAGAAATTCCGGCATGGTGGTGATGCGGTTCTTCAGGAACACCGGCAGGAAGAACTTGCCAACGATCAGCAGGGTGGCCGCGGCCATCCACTCGTAAGAGGAGATGGCAAGGCCGATGGCATAGCCCGATCCTGCCGTGCCGACGATCTGTTCGGCCGAAATATTGGCGGCGATCAGCGAGGCGCCGATCGCCCACCACGGCAGCGCGCGGCCGGCCAGGAAATAGCCGGCGCTGTTTTCCGCCTCGCCGGGTTTGCTTCTGCTCACCCATTGCGCCAGGGCAAAGATGAAGCACCCATAGGCCACCACCATGGCCGTATCGATGGCAGACAGGGTCATTCGTATGCCTTTCCTCTCGTGCCCCTTGCCAAACGGGGGGCTGGTCTATTTATATGATTAAACGGAATCTCGAAGGGAACAGGCCAATGGACAGTGATGCAGACGACGGCCGCGGCGGCGGGCTGGGCCGCAATCTGACCTATGGCCTGCTCGACCATCTGGGCCGCCAGATCGTGACCGGCGCCTTTGAAACCACGCCCTTTCCCACCGAGGCGGAACTGTCGGAGCAGCATGGCGTCAGCCGCTCTGTCACGCGTGAGGCGGTGAAGATGCTGACCGCCAAGGGCCTGCTGACCGCCCGCCCGCGCCAGGGCACCAGCGTGCAGCCGGTGGCCAGCTGGAACCTGTTCGATGCCGATGTGCTGCGCTGGCTGCTGGAGCGCAAGTTCTCGGTCGATCTGCTGGCGCAGTTCAACCAGCTGCGCGCGGCGATCGAGCCGGCCGCGGCCGCCCTTGCCGCAGAAGCGGCCGATGCGCGCGCGCTGGCGCTGATCGAGGCCGGCTTTGCCCGCATGGAAGCGGCCGATCGCGGCGAGGACGACGGGCTGGATGCCGATATCGCCTTTCATCTCGCCATCCTCCGGGCCAGCGGCAATCCCTTTTTCATGCAGTTCCGCGAACTGGTGGCAACGGCGCTGCGCACCTCGATCCGCTTCACCAACCGCATCGTTGGCCGCACGGCAGATCTGGCCGCCCATGGCGCGGTGAAGGAGGCGATCTGCGCGCGCGATCCGGCGCGGGCGCAGCAGGCGATGGCGGCGATCATCGGCGATGTGATGAGCCTGATCGCCGAGCAGCGCGCCGGTTGATTGGGGCCGGCTGATCCGGAAGAAGGCCGCATCGCTCAGCCTCCGAAGCGGTGGGGGGCAAGGCCGGCCACGCCCGCCTCCACCTCGAACACGCTGCCGGCCAGCGGCTCGTCCACCCCGTCGGCCGCGCTGGTGAGGAACAGGCGGGTGTAGCCGGGGCCGGCAAAGCAGGGCTTGGTGATCTGGCTGGCGGGCAGGTCTATCCAGCGTTCACGCGCGCCTTCGGGTGTGAAGCGGCTGACGCAGCCGGCGCCCCAATGGGCGATCCACAGGCCCCCCTCGGCATCCACCGTCATGCCATCGGGCGAACCCCATTCGGGCGGAAAGGTGAGGAACAGCTGGCGCGGGCCCAGCGTGCCATCCTCCTGCAGGGCAAAGCGATAGACGAGGCCTTTGGCGCTGTCGGTGTGATAGAGGAGGGTGCCACAGGGCGAGAGGGCCGGGCCATTGGCAATGGCATAGGGCGCATCCATCCGCTGCCAGGCCAGATCCGGATCCAGCCGGTAGAGCGCGCCTTCCTCGCCGCTGCCATCGGCGCGCATGGTGCCGGCCCAGATGCGGCCTTGCGCATCCACGCAGGCATCGTTCATCCGGTTGGCCGGCAGATGCGCCTCGGGCGCGGCCAGCGGCGTGAGCGAAAAGGGCGCCAGGCTGAGCGCATGGAAGCCCGATTGCAGCCCGGCGATAAAGCCCTGGCCATTGGCGCGTTCCAGCAGCCAGCCGGTCATCTCGGGCATCTGCCATTCGGCATAGGCGTTATCCGCCAGGCCAAAGCGGTGCACCCGCTGGCCCAGGATATCCACCCAGTAGAGCGCGTTTTGCGCCGCCACACAGGTGATCCCCTCGCCCAGCCGGTCACGGCGCGGGCCGCCCGGGGCGGGGCGGGGCAGGATGGTCCATTCGGCCATGGCTTTATCCCTTTAGTGGCTGTCGCGCGGCAGGCCCTTGGTCTGGGCGATGCGCTGATATTTCACGGCGCTTTCGATCACCGCGCCGCCGGCGAATTGCCCGGTGATCTGGCGGGAAATCTCGTGCCAGGGGGTCTGGTGGTCGGGGCCGGTGAAGGGGGCGGCGGCTTCCTCGGCGCGGCGGCGGGCCATCTCCTCCTCGCTGACGAGCAGGTTGACCTGCCGCGCCCTGAGGTCGATGCGCACCACATCGCCCGTGCGCAGCAGGGCCAGCCCGCCGCCGGCCGCTGCCTCGGGGCTGGCGTTGAGGATGGACGGGCTGCCGCTGGTGCCCGACTGGCGCCCGTCGCCAATGCAGGGCAGGGCATCGATGCCGGCGCGGATCAGCGCGGCCGGCGGGCGCATGTTGACCACCTCGGCCCCGCCCGGATAGCCGATGGGCCCGGCGCCGCGGATCACCAGGATAGAGCGACCGGTGATGCCAAGGGCGGGATCATCGATGCGGGCGTGGTAATCCTCGGGGCCATCAAACACCACGACATGGCCCTCGAAGGCTTCCGGATCCTGCGGATCGGCCAGATAGCGGGCGTGGAAGGCTGCGGAGATCACGCTCTTCTTCATCACCGCCGCCTCGAACAGATTGCCCGACAGCACGGTGAGGCCGGCCGCCGGCTTCAGCGGGGCAGACAGCGGGCGGATCACCGCCTCATCCTCGATGGTGGCGCTGCCGACATTCTCGGCCAGCGTGCGGCCATTGGCGTTCAGGGCGCTGCCATCCAGCAGGCCGGCGCGATAAAGCTCGCCCATCACCGCCGGCACGCCGCCGGCGCGGTAATAGTCCTCGCCCAGATATTCGCCCGCCGGTTGCAGGTTCACCAGCAGCGGAATGTCGGCCCCCTGTTCCTCCCAATCGGCCAGCGACAGTTCCACCCCCACATGGCGGGCGATGGCGTTCAGGTGGATGGGCGCGTTGGTGCTGCCGCCGATCGCCGAATTGACACGGATGGCATTGAGGAAGGCCGCGCGGGTCAGGATATCGGAAGGCTTGCGATCGGCGCGCACCATCTCGACGATCTGGCGGCCGGTGTGCCAGGCGCTTTCGGCCCGGTCGCGATAGGGGGCGGGGATGGCGGCATTGCCCGGCAGGCTCATGCCCAGCGCTTCGGCCAGGCTGTTCATCGTGGTGGCGGTGCCCATCGTGTTGCAATAGCCGGTGCTGGGGGCCGAGGAGGCGACCAGCTGGACAAAGCCCTTGTAGTCGATCTCGCCGGCGGCCAGCATCTGCCGGGCCTTCCACACGATGGTGCCGCTGCCGGTGCGCTCGCCCTTGTGGTGGCCGTTCAGCATGGGGCCCACCGAAAGGGCGATGGCCGGGATGTTCACCGTGGCCGCTGCCATCAGGCAGGCCGGCGTCGTCTTGTCGCAGCCGATGGTCAGCACCACGCCATCGATCGGATAGCCATAGAGTGTTTCCACCAGCCCCAGATAAGCCAGGTTGCGATCAAGCCCGGCGGTGGGCCGCTTGCCGGTTTCCTGGATCGGGTGCAGCGGAAATTCGATGGGAATGCCGCCGGCCTCGCGGATGCCATCCTTCACCCGCTGGGCCAGCGTCAGATGGTGGCGGTTGCAGGGCGAGAGGTCGGAGCCGGTCTGGGCGATGCCGATGATCGGCCGGTTCGACTGCAGCTCCTCGATCGACAGGCCATAGTTGAGATAGCGTTCGAGATAGAGCGCGGTCATGTCGGGCGAGGCAGGGTTGTCGAACCACGCGCGCGAGCGAAGCTGCGGCTTGTGGGGGCTCTCGGACATGAACTCAGGCTCCTTCTTGCCCATTGTGGCAGGCCGGGCCGACTCCGGTTCTGGCGGTATCGGCTTGCGGTTGACCTCTATAAGCATATATATCATATAAAAGTAAAGCGGAGGATGTCAGGCATGGGTGTGGGCATGGGTAATGGTGTGGGTGGCGGGGGTATGGGTGGTGGTGCCGTGCGGCTGGGGCTGGTGGGGCTGGGCAAGATCGCCCGCGATCAGCATGTGCCGGCCATTGCCGCCAATCCGCGCTTTGCGCTGGTGGCCACGGCCAGCCCGCACGGAGGCCTGGATGGCGTGGCCGCCCATGCCGATCTGGCCACTATGCTGGGCGCCGGGCACGGGCTGGATGCGGTGGCGCTGTGCACGCCGCCGGCGGTGCGGGCGGGCCTGGCGCGGCTGGCGCTGGAGGCGGGGCTGCATGTGCTGCTGGAAAAGCCGCCGGCCGCCGGCATCACCCAGGTCGCCGATCTGGAGGCGCTGGCCGCGCGTGGCGGGTGCAGCCTGCTGACCACCTGGCACAGCCGCGAGACGGCCGCCGTTGATGCCGCGCGCGCCTGGCTGGCGGGGCGGCGGGTGGAAGCGGTGCGGGTGATCTGGCGCGAGGATGTGCGCCGCTGGCACCCGGGGCAGGATTGGCTGCTGGCCGCCGGCGGCTTTGGCGTGTTCGATCCGGCGATCAATGCGCTCTCCATCCTCACCCATATCCTGCCCGAGCCGCTGGCGCTGGAAAGCGCGGAGCTGGGCATTCCCGATAACCGCGAGGCGCCGATGGAAGCGCGCCTGCGCCTGCGCCATGGCGGGGTGGCGGCGGTGGATTGTGCGCTGTCGATCCTGCCGGGCGGCGCCCAGCAATGGGATATCGCCATCGACACCGATGCCGGCGCCCTGCTGCTGAGCGAGGGCGGCCACCGGCTGGCGGTGGATGGCACTGCGCAGGCCTTCGATGCCAATGCCGAATATGCCCGCCTCTATGCCCGCTTTGCCGGCATGATCGATGCCGGCACGCGCGATGTGGATGCACGGCCGCTGGCGCTGGTGGCCGATGCGATGATGCTGGGCGGGCGCTATCGCCTGCCGGCCTTTGCGTTCTGAGCGGGCGATGAGCACCCCCTTGCTCCCCCTTCGCCGCCGCGCTGTGCTGGCAGGGTCTCTGGCGGCTGGTGCCGCGATGGGGGCAGCGCCGCTGGCGCGCGCGGCCCTGCCGTCGGCGGGCCCGGTGCTGCGCCGCGCAACGCGGCTGGCCGAGGGCTGGCGCTTTCATCTTGGCCATGCCAGCGATCCGGCGCGCGATTTCGGTTTTGGCGCCTGGCAGCGCAGCTTCGCCAAGCCCGGCGCCGAGCTGACCAGCGCTGCTGCCGCCGATTTCGACGACAGCGGCTGGGAAGCCGTCTCGGTGCCGCATGACTGGGCCGCGGGGCTGCCCTATGCGCCGCCCGCCCAGGTGCCCAAGGGCAAGGAGGATTTTGCCGCCGCTCATGGTTTTCGCGCCATCGGGCGGGATTTTCCGGGCCATTCGGTGGGCTGGTATCGGCTGAAGCTGCCGCTGGGCAAGGCCGACAGGGGCCGCGCGGTGTGGCTGGAATTCGATGGCGTGTTCCGCGCCAGCATGGTCATCGTCAACGGCTATCATGCCGGCGGCAGCACCAGCGGCTATGCCCCTTTCCGCGTCGATATCGCCGATTTCCTCAATGATGACGACACCCCCAACCAGCTGGTCGTGCGCGTGGATGCCAGCCTTGGCGAGGGCTGGTTCTATGAAGGCGCCGGCATCTACCGCCATGTGACGCTGGTGTCGGCCGCCGCGCAGCATGTGCCGCAATGGGGCGTGTGCGTGCGCGCCAGCCCGCGGGGCACCGGTGCCGAGGTGGCGGTGGCAACGGATATCACCAATGCCGCAGCCCATCCGGCGATGGTGGCGCTGCGCCAGCGGGTGATCGCCGCCGATGGCCAGGTGGTGGCCGAAAGCGAGAGCGCGCCCGCCCCGCTGGCCGCCGGCGCTGCCACCACGCTGGCGCAGGCGCTGGCCTTTCCCGCTGCCCGCCTGTGGTCGCCCGAGGATCCGGCGCTTTATCGGCTGGAGACCACCGTGCTGACAGATGGCACCCCGGTGGACCGGGTGGAGACGCGCTTTGGCGTGCGTTCACTGCGCTTCAGCGGACGCGAGGGCTTTGTCCTCAACGGCCGGCCGGTGAAGCTGAAGGGCGTGTGCAACCATCAGGATCATGCCGGCGTTGGCACTGCCATTCCCGATGCGCTGCACGCCTGGCGGCTGGGGGTGATGCGCGAGATGGGCGCCAATGCCTGGCGCAGCGCCCATAATCCGCCGGCCGAGGCGCTGCTGGACCTGTGCGATGCGCAAGGGATGATGATGATCGCCGAAACCCGGCTGAACACCACCAGCCCGGAAGGGATGGACGAGCTGGACCGGATGATCCTGTCGGCGCGCAACCATCCCAGCGTCATCCTGTGGTCGGTCGGCAATGAGGAGGGGCATCAGGGCACCCCGCGCGGCGCGCGCCTGTCGGCCGGGCTGGTGGCGCGGGCCAGGGCGCTCGATCCCACGCGGCAAACCACCCAGGCGATGGACAGCGGCTGGTATGAGGAAGGGGCCGCGCGCGTGGTCGATGTGGTGGGCTTCAACTATCGCACCGACCAGATCCCCGCCTTCAAGGCGAAATACCCCGATGTGCCGGTGATCGGCACCGAAACCGCCAGCACAGTGGCCACCCGCGGCGCCTATGCCAATGATCCGGCCGCTCATGTGGTGCGCGCCTACGACACCGAGCACCCCTGGTGGGCCGCCAATGCCGAGGGCTGGTGGCCGATCGTGGCGGCCAATCCCGGCATTGCCGGCGGCTTCATCTGGACCGGCTTCGACTATCGCGGCGAGCCGACGCCCTATCCGGCCTGGCCCTCGGTTTCCTCCTATTTCGGCGTGGTGGATATCTGCGGCTTCCCCAAGGACAATTACCACTACTACCGCGCCTGGTGGCGGCCCGATCTGCCGCAGGTGCATCTGCTGCCACACTGGACATGGCCGGGCCGCGAGGGCCAGCCGATCGAGGTGTGGGCGCATGGCAATTGCGCGGCGGTGGAGCTGGTGTTGAACGGGCGCGGGCTGGGCCGCCAGGCAATGCCGGCCAATGGCCATCTCGTCTGGCAGGTGCCCTATGCGGCCGGGGTGCTGGAAGCGCGCGGGCTGGATGCGGCAGGCCGCCTGGTGGCGCAGGACAGCCGCGCCACCGCCGGCGCGCCGGCCGGCGTGCGGCTGCTGGCCAGCAAGCCGCGGCTGGCGGCCGATGGCGCCGATGTGGCGGTGATCCGCGCCGAGATCTGCGATGCCGCCGGCCGCCCGGTGCCCACCGCCCGCACGCGCCTGGATTTTGCGCTGGAAGGCCCCGCGCGCCTGCTGGGCACCGGCAATGGCAACCCCACCGACACCACCCCCGATCATGCCGCCAGCCGCCCGGCCTTCAACGGTCTGGCGCAGGCGATCGTGCAATCCACCGGGGCCACAGGCGCCATCCAGCTTGCCGTCAGCGGCGAGGGGGTGGCGCCGGCCCGGCTCTCGCTCTTCGCTCACGCGCTCTGACCCTCTTCGCTCACGCGCTCTGAAAGGCATCATCCATGTCCCTTGGCCTTGCTTCTGCCGCCCTGCTGGCCGCCTCTGGCCTGCATCTGGGCGCCGATCTGTCCTTCACCAACGAGATGGAGGCCTGCGGCGCCCATTTCCGCGAAAATGGCAAAAGCGCTGATCCCTTCGCGCTGCTGAAGGCGCATGGCGGCAATATCGTGCGGGTGCGGCTGTGGAATGCGCCGGCCACGCCCTATTCGGCCTATGCGGATGTGCTGAAGACGATCACCCGCGCCCATGCGGCCGGCCTCGATGTGCTGCTCGATTTCCATTATTCCGACGATTGGGCCGATGGCGACAAGCAGATCCCGCCGGCCGCCTGGGCTGAGCTTTCCACCGATGCGCAGGTGCAGGCCCTGCACGACTACACCGCCGTCATCCTCGACCGGCTGGCCGCGGCCGGGCAGCTGCCGCAATTCGTGCAGGTGGGCAACGAGACGAACCCCGAGATGCTGGGCGGGCGCAAGGGCGGCAAGATCGACTGGGCGCGCAATGCCCGCCTCATCAACGCCGGCGTTGCCGCCGTGCGCGCGGCGGCCAAGGCGCATGGGCAGCCGATCAGGGTGATGCTGCATATTGCCCAGCCGGAAAACGTGATCGGCTGGTTCGACGAGGCGACCGCTGCCGGGGTGATGGATTACGACATCATCGGCATCAGCTATTATGCCAAATGGTCGCGCTATAACCTGTCGGGCCTGGGCAAGGTGATCGATGCCGCCCACCGCCGCTATGGCGCCGATGTGTGGGTGGTGGAAACCGCCTATCCCTTCACCACCGCGGCGGCCGACGATACCACCAACCTTCTGGGCGCCGATTCGGCGATACCCGGCTATCCGGTCAGCCCCGAGGGGCAGGCGCGCTATCTGGAGGATCTGACCAGGGTGGTGGTGGCCAATGGCGGCACGGGGGTTGTCTATTGGGCGCCGGATTGGGTGTCCACCGGCTGCAAGACGCGCTGGGGCACCGGCTCCAGCTGGGAGAATGCCGCCTGGTTCGATATCGCCCACCACGAGGCGCTGCCGGCGCTGCGCTTCCTGGGCGAGGATTACGGCGCGAAGAAGTGAGGGGGCGGGGCGCGCTGCTGCCCGCCCCTTTTCCTTGCCCCCGGCACAGCAAAAGGGCCGCGATTCGATCGCGGCCCTTTCGTTTGGCGCCAGGCTGATGGCTCAGTATTTGAACGTTACGTCGGCCAGATAGGAACGGCCGTATTTCTCGTAGCGGGCCAGTTCGTTGGGGTCGTTGTCGTAGTAGAAGCGGGCGGCCTGGTTGGTGAGGTTGTTGGCCTGGAAGCGCAGCGACACCTGCTTGGTGAGCGCATAGGAGATGCTGGCGCCCACCGTCGTCTCGCTGGCCAGGCGCGTGAGCTTGGTGGCATCCCAGCCGAAGATCACCGTGTAGGGGCTGTGGTGCTTCACCGCCACGCGGGCATCCACGCCATGGGCGGAATACCACAGGTCGAACTCGCCGGTGAAATCGGCCAGGCCCACGGCCGGGAAGGGGTTGTAGCTGGGCGCCTGTTCCTTGAGGTTCGAGGTGACCAGCGCGACATTGGTGTAAAGCCCGAAATGCTGCAGCCCCGGCACGAACCAGAACGGGGTGGAAAGCGCAAATTCCATGCCGGCGATATAGCCGCCCTTGCCATTGGCAGGGCCGGTGATGGCATAGGTGCTGCCGCCGATGTTCACCGGATATTGCGTGTAGCCGACATTGCTGTCGACATCCTTGTAGTAGCCGGCCAGCGCCAGCACGCCATCCTTGTGGAAGTAATATTCCAGGCTGAGATCGCCTTGCGTTGCCATGAAGGGCTTGAGGTTGGGGTTGCCGGCCGTGCCCGACAGCACGCTGGGCGGCTGGTATTGCAGGTTCTGGCTGGCGCGCAATTCGTCGAGCGGCGGGCGGCTCATCACGCGTGAAACGCCGGCGCGCAGCTTCAGCTCATGGGTCAGGTCGAAGTTGAGGTTGAGGCTGGGCAGGGCGCGGAAATAATGGCCCGGCGCATAGATCGGCGCATAGGTGGTGCCGGCGGTGGTGGTGAGCCCCTGAAACGCGCTGGAGCCGGTGTTCACATTGACCAGCCGCACGCCGACATTGCCGCTGAACGGCACCGCGCCCACAGCGCCCGCCAGCTCGGCCATCAGATAGCCTTCCACATCGCTTTCGCGCACCCGCCAGTATTGGCTCGGATCAGATGTGGCGCCGGCCAGGTTCAGCGAGGAGATCGCATCGTAATTGGCGTAGATCAGGCTGGGCGTGCTGAAGCCGCCGCCGGCCACGTTGAAGGAGGAGAAGCTGGGCGTGCCGGTGAGGTTGACCGTGCCGCCGATCAGCGAGGTGAAGCTCTTGATGCGGCTGGAATAGCGCAGGCCCGCATCAATCGCGCTGACCAGCCCGCCATGCAGCTTGTAGCTGGCATCCACCTGCATCGCGCCCAGCGTGTCCACCAGCTTTTGCGGGCCGGTGAGGGCAGAGCCGGCATAGGACTGGCCGCTGCCGGCAAGATCGGTGGCGGTGGACACGCTGGGCACCACGCCGGCGGCGGTGTTGTAGCTGAGCACCTGGGGCCACACGTTCCATTCCTGCGCGGCCCAGGTGTTGGTGCGGCGGGCCTGCGAATAGGATCCGTCGATCTTCACGGTGAGATCGCCGGCGCGGTAGCGGGCGTTGAGGCCGGTGGCGAGGAGGTTCTTGTCCTCGGTGTATTTGGCGATGACGTTGGTAACGGTGGTGCCCCAGTTGGGGATGGTGGCCGCCACGATATCGCGCCCGGCCAGCGTGAAGCCGCCGGCGGTGTAGAGCGAATCGGGGATCGTGCCGCCCCAGTCGCCCCAGCCGCCATACCATTGCTGGAACTGGTTCTCGTCGATCTTCACGTCGGAATAGAGGAAGTCGGCGTTCACGTCCCAGTGCTCGTCGTCCTTCCACTGCAGCGCGGCCGAGGTGCTCCAGCGCGTTTCGGTCAGCGCCTTCACTTCGGTCTGCGCGCCCCAGGGGGCATAGACGGTCTGGCCGTTATAGGTGGGCGGGCTGCTGCCGGCATCGGCATTGTTGTAGCCCCAGCCCTGGAAGGAGGAATAGCCGTTGCGCTGGCGCTGATAGGTGCCGCCCACAGAGAGGCCCAGCGTGTCGGTCAGCCGGGTGACATACTGGATGCTGCCGCGCGCGCCCAGATTGTCGTAATTGGGGATCTTGATGCCGGCATCATTGTAGAGCGCGCCGGCGCGCATCGTCAGCTTGGGGCCGACATAGTCGAGCGGGCGGATGGTGCGGATGTCGATCGTGGCGGCAACGCCCCCGGCGATGAGATCGGCCCCTTGCGACTTGTAGACGGTGACCGAGGAGACCGTTTCGGACGGATAGATCTCCCAGCGCACATTGCGGTCGGGCTCGGAAGAGGCGACCTCGCGGCCGTTCACCAGCCCCAGCACCAGCCGCGGGCCCAGGCCGCGCACCGAGGCCTGGCTGTCGTTGCCGCGATCGCGCGTGGCGTTGACGCCGGGCAGGCGGGCCAGCTCGTCGGCGATCGTCACATCGGGCAGCACGCCGATGTCCTTGGAGGAGATCGTCTCGGTGATGGTGGCCGAGCTGCGCTTGGCCTGGATGGCATCGCGCAGCGAGGCGCGCAGGCCCGTGACGATGATGTCGGGCGCGGCGGGCGGCTGGGCGGCCGGGTTATCGGCGCCGGTGTCGGTGCCAGTGTCAGCGCCGGTGTTGGTGGTGGCGTCGGCGGCGCGCGCCGGCATGGCGCCGGCCACCAGCGCAAGCGCCAGCGTGCCAGACAGAGCGGTGGTGTGAATAGGTATGCGAATCACGAAATCCCTCCCGTTCGGATCCTTCGTCTCATTTATCTTATAAATAGGGTCAGGCGTGAGGGTGTGTCAAGACGATCTGCTATTTTGCAGATATATCTCCGTAATTCAGCAATATATGGCAGTGTGCCGGGTCAGCCGGGGGTGCCTTGCCCGGCCTCGCGCAGCACCAGCTGGCCGCGCAGCACCACCTTGCGCACAGGCGCTTCGGCATGTTCCAGCCGGTCCATCAGCATGGCCATGGCGCTGCGGCCGATCTCCTCGACCGGCTGTTCGATGACGGCAAGGCCGGTGGAAAGGCAATCCATCCAGGGCTCGTTGTCGAAGCCAGCCATGGCCAGGCCCGGCGGCGCGGCGGCGCCCAGCGCCCGCACCGCGCGCAGGGCTGCCGTCAGCATCACGCCGTTGGAGGCGATCAGCGCCTCGGGCGGCTGCGGCGCGGTCAGCAGGGCGGAGACGATGCGTTCTGTGGCGCCGGCGCCATGGGGCACGGGCACCGCCTGAGCAGCCAGCCCCGCGCGCGCCATCGCCGCTTCATAGCCCAGCTGCCGCTCCAGCCCGGTGGCGCTGGCCGCGCCGAACAGGCCGGCGATCCGCCGATGGCCACTGGCGGCCAGATGGTCCACCAGCAGGCCGGCCATCGCGCCATTGTCGAGCACCACCTGATCGGCCATCACATGCGGCGCTGTGCGGTCGATCAGCACGGTGGGGAAGTCGAAAGGCTGGCGGGCCAGCTGGTCGAGCCCGGCGCGGGTGGCGGCAAGGATCACCCCGGTCACCCGCTCTTCCTGCATAAGCTGCAGATACATCGCTTCTTTTTCGGGGTCCTCGTCGGTGTTGGCAAGGATCACGCGCAGGCCCCTCGCATAGGCCAGATGTTCCACCGCGCGGCTGACGGCGGTGAAGAAGGGGTTGCGGATATCGGCCACGATCAGCCCGATGGTGTTGGTGTGGCGCGATCGCAGGCGGCGCGCGGCCAGGTTGGGGCGGTATCCGGTGGCTTCCACCGCCGCCAGCACGCGCGCGCGCATCGCCTCGTCCACCGCCCGGCCGGCAAGCACGCGCGACACCGTGGCCGGCGACACCTGCGCTGCCGCGGCAACATCCTTGATCCGCACCACCATCGGGAAATCGATCTCCTCTCTTTTCTCTGCCTATCCTCACCATGGCCGAACAAAAAGCGCAAGGGCAAAGCATTTACGGGATTCGTCTTGACAAGAACGTGAGAAATCGATTTCTGACGCATGATCTGAAAGCAGAGCAAGCATAGAGAGGGTGGCAGATGACGCTGGAGGCGTTGGCAATCGGCGTTGCGCCGAAGGATCTTATCCGTATCGGCGCCGAAGTGGCGGGCAAGGAAGCGACGATTCGCCAGCTGGGCCAGATGCTGGTGGCCGCCGGCTGCGTGAGCGCGGGCTATGACGAGAGCATGGTGCGCCGCGAGGGGCTGGCCAACACTTTCCTGGGCGCCGGCATCGCCATCCCCCACGGGCTGGGCGAGGACAAGGGGCTGGTACGCCGCGATGGCATAGCCGTGCTGCAGGTGCCCGGCGGGGTGGAATGGAACCCCGGCCAGGTGGCCCATCTTGTCGTCGGCATCGCCGCCAATTCGGATAGCCACATTGCCATCCTGCGCCGCCTCACCCGCCTCATTCAGGATGAGGCGCGGTTGGCCGCCCTGTTCGCCACCAGCGATGCCGGCGAAATCGCCGCCGCGCTGAACGAGGATGGTGCGCCCGCCACCGCGCCTGCCGCCACCGATTATGCCGAGCAGCGGGCCTGGGTGCTCGATTATCCCACCGGCCTCCACGCCCGCCCGGCCACGCTGTGGAGCGAGGCCGCCAAGGCCGCCGGCGTGCCGCTGCGCGTGCGCCATGGCGCCGAAAGCGCTGATCCGCGCAGTCTGGTCGGCCTGCTGCAGCTGGGGCTGAAGGCGGGCGATGCGCTCACCCTTTCCGCCCAGGGGCCCGGCGCTGCCGAGGCGCTGGACCGCTTCGTCGCCCTCATCGCCAGCCTCAGCGCGCGCGAGCAGGCCGAGGCCGAGCGCGCCGCTGCCAAGCGCGCCGCCGCCCGGCCCGCGCGCGGCTGGCAGCCGGCCGGCGATCTGGCCTTCATCCCCGGCGTTGCCGCCAGCCCGGGCCTGGCCATCGGCCGCATCCATGTGCTGGCCGCCGCCGAGCTGGACGTGCCCGACCGGCCCGTGGGCCTGGCCGAGGGCGGGGCGCTGCTGAACGAGGCTTTGGTGCGCACCCGCGCCCAGATGAAGGCGATGGTGGACGACACTGCCCGCCGCCTGGGGCCGGCCGATGCGGCGATCTTTGCCGCCCAGGCCGCCCTGCTGGAGGATACCGACCTTATCACCCTTACCTGCCAGCTGATGGTGGAGGGCCATGGCGTGGCCTGGGCCTGGCATGAGGCGGTGCAGCGCATGGCGGGGCAATTGTCGGCGCTGGGCAATCCGGTGCTGGCCGCGCGCGCGGCCGATTTCCGCGATGTGGGGCGCCGGGTGCTGGAACAGATCGATCCGGCGCTGGGCACCGGCTCGCTCGCCGATCTGCCTGATGAGCCGGCCATTCTGGTGGCGGGCGATCTTTCGCCCTCGGATACGGCCGCGCTGGATGTGGCGCGGGTGGCCGGCCTTGCCACGGCGCTGGGCGGGCCCACATCGCACAGCGCCATTCTGGCGCGCACGCTGGGCCTGCCTTCGGTGGTGGCGGCCGGCGCTGAAGTGCTGGGGCTGGCGCCGGGCAGCCTGGCCATCCTCGATGGCGATGCCGGCCGGCTGTGGCTGGCCCCGGACGAAGCCGATATCGCCAGCGCCCGCGCCTTCCTTGCCGCCGCCGCCCAGCGCCGCGCCGCCGAGGAGGCCGAGCGCGGCCAGCCCGCCATCACCGCCGATGGCACCCGGATCGACATCGCCGCCAATGTGAACCGGCCCGATCAGGTGCCCTTCGCCCTTGCGCAAGGGGCCGAAGGGGTGGGGCTGATGCGCACCGAATTCCTCTTCCTCGAACGCGGCCACAGCCCCGACGAGGCGGAACAGGCCGCCATCTATGCCGAGATGGCCGCAGCGCTGGAAGGCCGCCCGCTGATCGTGCGCGCGCTCGATATCGGCGGCGACAAGCAGGTGCCCCATCTCGATCTGCCGCAGGAGGACAACCCCTTCCTGGGTGTGCGCGGCGCACGCCTGCTGCTGCGCCGGCCAGACCTGCTGGAGCCGCAGCTGCGCGCGCTCTATCGCGCGGCAAAGGCGGGCGGGCAGTTTGCCATCATGTTCCCGATGATCACCTCGGTTAGCGAGCTGCTGGCCCTGCGCGCCCGCTGCGAGGCGATCCGCGCCGAGCTGGCAGCGCCCGTGCTGCCGATCGGCATCATGATCGAGGTGCCGGCCGCCGCGGTGCTGGCCGATGTGCTGGCCGAACACGCCGATTTCTTCTCGATCGGCACCAATGACCTCACCCAATATGCCCTGGCGATAGACCGGCAGAACCCGGAACTGGCGAGCGAGGCGGACAGCCTGCACCCGGCGGTGCTGCGCCTTATCGCCATGACGGTGGCCGGTGCCCAAAAGCACAACCGCTGGGTGGGCGTGTGCGGCGGCATCGCTGGCGATCCCTTCGGCGCGGCGCTGTTGGCGGGGCTGGGCGTGTCGGAACTGTCGATGACCCCGCGGGATATTCCCGCCGTGAAGGCGCGGCTGCGCGGCGCCGATCTGGCGCAGCTGGCATTGCTGGCGGCCCGGGCGCAGGCCTGCGCCGGGCCCGATGCGGTGCGCGCGCTGGATGCGCAGGCGCAGGCGCAGGCACAGGCACAGGCACAGGCGCCGGCAGCGGGGGAGGCGGCCTGATGCGCCTGCTCACCCTCACCCTCAACCCGGCGATAGACCTTACCATCTCGCTCGATCATCTGGTGCCGGGCGAAGTGCACCGGGCGCGGGCCAGCCGCAGCGATCCCGGCGGCAAGGGCATCAACGTTGCCAGCGTGCTGGCCGACTGGGGGCTGCAGCCGGCCGCCCACGGCCTG
>Ga0207806_1000166_pt1 | contig 17593 bp, 16 predicted proteins | sample LuqExpMetageno72_FD_187829 | JGI IMG/M metagenome (GOLD analysis project Ga0207806, IMG submission 187829) | Tropical forest soil microbial communities from Luquillo Experimental Forest, Puerto Rico - Sample 72 (SPAdes) | ecosystem: Environmental > Terrestrial > Soil > Tropical forest ...
TCCACTGCCGGGCGCGAGGTCTGGGCCGCGGCGGAACGGGGCCTCTCGCCGGCAGACCTCGCCATGCATGTGGCCCTGCCCGAGGTGGACGGGCGGCTGTTTGCCGGCGTTGCCTCGTTCAAGCAGGCGGGCCGGGCCGATCCCGCGCTCGAATTCGCCCGCGTGTGCCACGAGGCCGATCCGGCGCTGGTGGCCGCCATTGCCGATCGGGTGGCCGGCTGGCACCGGCTGGCCAGCACGACGCCGGCCGCGCGCCAGCTGGCCTTCGTGCTCTCCACCTATCCCGGCCGGGCGGATCAGATGGCCCATGCGGTGGGGCTGGATGCGCTGGCCAGCACCGAGGCGATGCTGGCGGCGCTGGCCGCCGAGGGCTATGACGTGGCGCCGGGCCCGCCGCTGGCCGGCGCCTTGCAGGCAGAGGAGGTGAGCTGGCCGCTGGCCGCCTATCGCGCCGCGCTGGCCGGCCTGCCGCAAGCCCTGCGCGATGATCTGGCGCGCGCCTGGGGGGAGCCGGAAAGCGATCCAGCCGTTGCCGATGGCGCCTTCCGCTTCGCGGTGGCGCGCCGGGGCGCCATGCTGGTGGCGCTGCAGCCCGAGCGCGGCCCTGCCGCGGCCCGCGAGGGCGATTACCATGATCTCTCGCGCACGCCCTGCCATGGCTATGTGGCGTTCTATCTGTGGCTGCGCGCGCAAGGGGTGCAGGCGCTGGTGCATGTGGGCGCGCATGGCACGCTGGAATGGCTGCCGGGCAAGGCGGTGGCGTTGTCGGCGGCATGCTGGCCGCAGGCGCTGATCGGCGCCCTGCCGGTGATCTATCCCTTCATCGTCAACGATCCGGGCGAGGCGGCGCAGGCCAAGCGGCGGCTGGGCGCGGTCACGCTGGGCCATGTGCCGCCGCCGCAGGGCCGCGCCGAAGTGCCGCCGGCGCTGCTGCGGCTGGAGCGGCTGCTGGATGAATATTCCACCGCCGAGGGGCTGGATCCGGCCCGGCGCGACCGCCTGATCGGCGCCATCCGCGCAGAGGCGCAGGCCAGCGGCGTGGAGGCAGACCTTGGTCTTGCCGCCGGGGCCAGCGCCGCCGAGGCGATGGTGCGGATCGACCGTTTCGTGTGCGATATCAAGGAAAGCCAGTTTGGCGATGGCCTTCACATCTATGGCGCGGCCGCGGGCGAGATGGCTGGCCTGCTGCGGGCGCTGGATGGCCGGCGGGTGGCGGCAGGCCCTGCCGGATCGCCGGCGCGCGGACGCCAGGATGTGCTGCCCACCGGGCGCAACCTCTACACCATCGATCCGCGCGCGGTGCCCAGCCGGGTGGCCCATACGCAGGGGGTGAAGCTGGCCGAGGAACTGCTGCGCCGCCACTTGCAGGATCACGGCGACTGGCCGCGCGGGCTGGTGGTGGATCTGTGGGGCTCTGCCAGCATGCGCACGGCGGGCGAGGAATTTGCCATGGCGCTGCATCTGGCCGGCCTTGCGCCGCGCTGGGATGCGGGCAGCGAGCGGGTGAGCGGCTTCGAGATCCTGCCGCCCGCCCTGCTGGGCCGGCCGCGCATCGATGTCACCCTGCGCGTCTCGGGCCTGTTCCGCGATGTGTTTCCCGGCCTTGCCCAGCTGTTCGAGGCGGCCTCCGCCGCGCTGGCCGAGCGCTGCGAGGAGGGGCCCGGGGAGAACCCCTATCTGGCCCGCGCGCCGCGCGTGTTTGGCCCGCAGCCGGGGCAATATGGGCTGGGCATGGCCGATCCGGCCAGCCATCTGGGCGATGCGGCGCGGCTGGCGGCGGGCGAGGCGTGGCTGTCGGCCAGCGCCTGGCGGATCGATGCCCAGGGCGCGATCCACCACGACAGGCAGGCGCTGGCCACCCGGCTGGCCGGCGCCGATGCCTTTGCCCATGTGCAGGACCTGCCCGAGACAGACCTCCTGATGGCGCGCGACTATGCCGCGCACGAGGCCGGCTTTGCCGCCGCCAAGGCCGCGCTGGGGCAGGCAGCGCCGGCGCTCTATCACCTGGATGCCACGCGCCCCGGTGCCCCTGTCGCCCGCAGCCAGGCCGAGGAGATTGCCCGGGTGGTGCGCGCGCGGGCGGCCAACCCGGCCTGGGCCAGCGGCATGATGCGCCATGGCTGGCGGGGCGCGGCCGAAATCGCCGCCACGCTCGACAATCTGGCGGGTTTTGCCCAGCTGGCCGGCCAGGTCGGGCCGCATCTGTTCGATCTCTATTACGAGGCGACGCTGGCGCGCGCGGATCTGGTCGATTTCATGGCGCGGGAAAACCCGCAGGCGCTGGCCGAGCTGCGGGCGCGCTTTGCCGCGCTGGTGGCCGCGGGGCTGTGGACCACGCGGCGCAATTCCATCGCCGCGGCGCTGGCAGGCGGGGCGGCATGAGCGCGCCGGCGATCCGTGGCTGGTGCCCGGGGGCGCTGCGGCCGATGGCCTCGGGCGATGGGCTGGTAGTGCGCCTGCGCCTGCCGGCCGGGCGGATGACCGGGCCGCAGGCACGCGCCATCGCCGATCTGGCGCGGCGCTTCGGCAATGGGCTGATCGATGTGTCGGCGCGGGCCAACCTCCAATTGCGGGGCGTGCAGCCCGATGGGCATCCGCCGCTGCTGGCGGCGCTGGCCGAGCTGGGGCTGGTGGATGCCGATGCTGGCGCCGAAATGCGGCGCAACGTGCTGCTGGCGCCGTTCTGGCAGGCGGGCGATGGCGCGGGCGAGCTGGCGCTGGCGCTGGGCGCGGCGCTGGCGCTGGGCGCGGCGCTGGCGGGGGCGCAGGATCTGGCGCTGCCGGGCAAGTTTGGTTTTGCGGTGGATGGCGGGGCGCTGCCGGTGCTGCGCGGCGCTTCGGCCGATATCCGGCTGGAGCGGGCCGCAGGCGGGCGCTGGCTGGTCTATGCCGATGGCGCGGGGCTTGGGCAGGTGGTGGCAGGGGCAGAGGCGGTGGCGGCCGCGCTGGCGCTGGCGCGCTGGTTTCTGGCCACCGGCGGTGTGGAACAGGGGCGGGGGCGAATGGCGGCGCATGTGCGGCGCTGCGGCGCCCTGCCGGATGAGGCCAACAGCGCGGTGCCGCAGGCCCCCGCCTTTGCCCCCGTGCCGGGCCCGGTGTCCGCAGGTGTGCTGGTGGGCGTGGCATTCGGGCGGTTGAGCGCCGAGGTGCTGGCCGCGCTGGCCGAAGCCGGGCCGATCCGCCTGACCCCCTGGCGGATGCTGCTGCTGGAAGGGTGCCGCCAGGCGCCGGCGCTGGCCGGCCTTGTCACCCTGGCGGATGATCCGCGGCTGCGCCTGGCGGTTTGCCCCGGCGCGCCGCAATGCACCCAGGCGCTGGCCGAAGTGCGCGATCTGGCGCTGGCGCTGGCGCCGCATGTGCCGGCGGGGCAGGTGCTGCATGTCTCGGCCTGTGCCAAGGGCTGCGCGCATCCTGCGCCGGCCGATCTGGTGCTGGCCGCGCGCCCCGGCGGCTTTGGCCTCGCCCGCGGCGCCACCGCCGCCACAGCGGCCAGCTGCCCCCCGATCGCCCGCGCGGCGTTGTTGTCTCACCCCGAATTGCTGCAGGCGGAATAGTGATGCCCCATGTGTATGAACAGGATGGCGCGGCCATCTATCGCCAATCCTTCGCCACCATCCGCGCCGAGGCCGATCTGGCGCGCTTTTCACCCACCGAGGAGCAGGTGGTGGTGCGCATGATCCATGCCACGGGCCTGGTCGGGCTGGAGGCGCAGGCGGCCTTCACCCCCGGCATGGCCGAGGCGGCGCGCGGGGCCCTGGCCGCGGGCGCTGTGATCCTGTGCGATGCGCGCATGGTATCGGAAGGGGTCACCCGCGCGCGGCTGCCGGCCGATAACCGGGTGATCTGCACGCTGCACGATCCCGCCGTGCCGGAGATGGCGCGGGCGATGGGCAACACCCGCTCTGCCGCCGCGCTGGAGCTGTGGCGGCCGCATCTGGCCGGCAGCATCGTGGCCATCGGCAATGCCCCCACCGCGCTGTTCCATCTGCTGAACATGCTGGAAGACCCGGCCTGCCCGCGCCCGGCGGCGATCATCGGCTGCCCGGTGGGCTTTGTGGGGGCGATGGAATCGAAACAGGCGCTGATGGCCGCGCCGCCCTGCCCGGCAATGGCGGTGCACGGCCGGCTGGGCGGTTCGGCGATGACGGTGGCGGCGATCAACGCGCTGGCCACGGAGAAGGAATGATGGGCAAGATCATCTGCGTGGGGCTGGGGCCGGGCGACCCCGACCTGATGAGCGTCAGGGCCGACCGGCTGGTGCGCGCGGCGGCCCATGTCGCCTATTTCCGCAAGGCCGGGCGAGCGGGGCAGGCGCGCCGCATCGTGGCAGGCATGCTGGCGGCAGATGTGGCGGAATATCCGATGGAATATCCCGTCACCACCGAAATCGCCTTCGACAGCGCTGCCTATAACGAGCTGCTGGCCGCCTTCTACGACGATTGGGCGCAGCGCCTGGCCGCCCTTGCAAGCGATGCCGATGTGGTGGTGCTGTGCGAGGGCGATCCGTTCTTCTATGGCTCCTTCATGCATTTGCATGCGCGGCTGCAGGGGCAGGTGGCGATCGAGGTGGTGCCGGGCATCACCGGCATGACCGGCTGCTGGCACGCCACCGGCCTGCCGATCACCTGGGGCGATGATGTGCTGAGCGTGCTGATGGGCACCCTGCCCGAGGCCGAGTTGGTGCGCCACATGCGCCAGGCCGATGCGCTGGCGATCATGAAGACCGGGCGCAACCTGCCCCGCGTGCGCCGGGCGCTGGCGGCGGCCGGCCGGCTGGAGGATGCCTGGCTGGTGGAGCGGGGCACCATGCCCGGCCAGCGCGTGCTGCGCCTGGCCGAGGCAGACCCTGCCGATTGCCCCTATTTTGCCATCGTGCTGGTGCATGGGCAGGGGCGCCGGCCGCAGGCCGTGGCCGGCGCGGCGGTGCAGGAGCTGCCGGCATGAGCGGCTCTGTGGTGGTGGCCGGGCTGGGGCCGGGCGATGGCGCGCTGATCACGCCCGAGGTGACGACAGCGCTGGCCCGCGCCACCGATATCCTCGGCTATATCCCCTATGTGGCGCGCATTGCCCCCCGGCCGGGCCTGACCCTGCACCCCAGCGACAACCGCGAGGAGCTGGAGCGGGCCGCCCATGCGCTGGATCTGGCCGCCGCCGGGCGCCATGCGGTGATCGTCTCTTCGGGCGATCCGGGCGTGTTCGCCATGGCCTCTGCCCTGTTCGAGGCGCTGGAAGAGCGGCCCGCCTGCCACGATCTGCCGATCGCCATCCTGCCCGGCATCACCGCCATGCTGGCCGCTGCCGCTCGCGCCGGCGCGCCGCTGGGGCATGATTTCTGCGCCATCAACCTGTCGGACAACCTCAAGCCCTTCGCGCTGGTGGAACACCGGCTGCGCATGGCCGCGCGGGGCGATTTCGCCATGGCCTTCTACAACCCGCGCAGCCGCAGCCGCCCGCACCAGTTTGCCCGCGTGCTGGAGATCCTGCGCGAGGAGCTGGCGGGCGAGCGGCTGATCCTTTTTGCCCGCGCCGTGTGCACGGCCGAGGAGGAGATCCGCACCACCACCCTGGCAGAGGCCCGCCCCGAGATGGCCGACATGCGCACGCTGGTGCTGGTGGGCAATGCCGCCACGCGCCAGGTGGGCCGCTGGGTCTACACGCCAAGGTCGGCCGAATGAGCCAGCCAGCCCAGCACCGCGTTCACCTCGCCCAGCACCCGGCGGGGGGGCAGCTGCGGCCGCTCGACCAGCAGCACCGGCAGGCCCAGCGCACGGGCCGCCGCCAGCTTGGCCGAGGCCCCCGCGCCGCCGGCATTCTTGGCCACGACATGGGTGATCGCATGGCGGCGCAGCAGGGCGATATCGCCCTCCACGCCGAAGGGCCCGCGGTCGATCACCACCTCGGCATGGGGCAGCGGCAGGGGCGCTGCGGGCGGATCGACCAGCCGCAGCAGGTACACATGCTGCGGCGCTGCGGCAAACACGTCCAGCTGCTGCTTGCCGATGGCGAGGAACACCCGCGCCGGCGCTTGCGGCAGGGCGGCGCAGGCGGCGGCCATATCGGCCACCGGCTGCCAGCGATCGCCGGGGCCAGCCTGCCATGCCGGCCGCTCGAAGGCGGCCAGCGGCACGCCGGTGGCAGCGCAAGCGGCCAGCGCGTTGCGGCTGATGGTGGCGGCAAAGGGGTGCGTTGCATCCACGACATGGGTGATCCCTTCCGCCCGCAGCCAGGCGGCCAGCCCGTCGGCTCCGCCAAAGCCGCCGATGCGCGTGGGCAGCGGCTGGGCCAGGGGCGCGGCCGTGCGCCCGGCATAGGAGAACACCGTATCCACCCCGGCTGCGGCCAGCGCCCGGGCCAGCTGGCTGGCTTCGCTGGTGCCGCCCAGGAGGAGGAGGCGCGGCGTGGCTGAGGCATGGCTGTCGATCATCGGCATGGGCGAGGATAGGCCGATGGCGCTGCCGCCGGCAAGCCTTGCCGCGCTGGCCGCAGCGGCGCATGTGTTTGGCGCGCCCCGCCATCTGGAACTGGCAGGGCTGGCCGATGATCCGCGAGCCAAAGCCTGGCCGGTGCCGTTTTCGGTGGCGCCGGTGCTGGCGCTGCGGGGGGCGCAGGTGGCGGTGCTGGCCTCGGGCGATCCGTTCTGGTTTGGCGCTGGCGGCAGTCTGGCGCGGCATCTGGCGGCCGGGGAATGGGCGGCCTATCCGGCGCCTTCCACCTTTGCGCTGGCGGCGGCAAGGCTGGGCTGGCGGATCGAGGAAGTGGCCTGCATGGGCCTGCATGCCGCCCCCTTCGAGCAGCTGGCGCCGCTGATGGATGCAGGCGCCCGGGCGATCTGCCTGCTGCGCGATGGGACGGCGGCCGGCGCGCTGGCGGCATGGCTGGCCGCGCGCGGCTTTGGCGCCAGCCAGTGCCATGTGCTGGAACGGCTGGGCGGCCCGCAGGAGCGCTGCCGCACCACGCGCGCCGATGCCTTTGCCCTGGCCGATGTGGCAGCCCCGGTGGCGATGGCGGTGGCCTTTGCCGGCGCGCGCGGCATCGCCCGCAGCAGTGGCCTGCCCGATCACCTCTTCAGCCACGATGGCCAGATCACCAAGCGGCCGGTGCGCGCGCTCACCCTTTCGGCGCTGGGGCCGCGGGCGGGCGAGCTGCTGTGGGATCTGGGCGCGGGCTCGGGCTCGGTGGGGATCGAATGGTGCCTGGCGGGCGGCCGCGCCGTGGCGGTGGAGCGGCATGAAGGGCGGCTGGCCCATATCCGCGCCAATGCCCAAAGCTTTGGCCTGGCGCACCGCCTGCAGGTGGTGGCGGGCGATACGGCGGCGGTGCTGGCCGATCTGCCCGCGCCCGATGCGGTGTTCATCGGCGGCGGGGCCAGCGCGGCGCTCATCGATGCGGCATGGGCGCGGTTGGGCGCGGGCGGGCGGCTGGTGGCCAATGGTGTGACGCTGGAGACAGAAGCCGTGCTGGCCGCCGCGCAGGCGCGCCATGGCGGCGAGCTGTTGCGCGTGGAGCTGGCCCATGCGCGCCCGCTGGGCCGCTTTCGCGGCTGGGAAGCGGTGCGCCCGGTGGTGCAGTGGAGCGCCTGGCGATGAGCACGCCCAAACCGATCGCCGGGCTGGGCTGGCGGGGCGCGGCCACCCCGGCGGCGCTTGGCGAAGCCCTGGCCCGGGCCGAGGCGCTGGCCGGCGGCGCGCCGGTGGCGGCGCTGGCGGCGCTGGCTTCCATGGCGGGGGCGCCGGCGCTGCGGGCGCTGGCCGGCGCGCGGGGGCTGCCGGTGCTGCCGATCGCGGCCGAGGCGCTGGCCGGCGTGGCCACGCCCACTTGCAGCGCGCGGATGATCGCCCGCTTTGGCACCGGATCGCTGGCCGAGGCGCTGGCGCTGGTGGCCGCCGGGCCCGGTGCGCGGCTGATCGCGCCGCGCCATATATCCACAGATGGCATGGCCACGGCCGCCATCGCCCAAAGGAGCTTGCCATGACCGTGCATTTCATCGGCGCCGGCCCCGGCGCTGCCGATCTGCTGACCCTGCGCGGCGCGCGGCTGATCGCGGCCAGCCCGGTGTGCCTCTATGCCGGATCGCTGGTGCCCGAAGGGGTGCTGGCGCATTGCCCGCCGGGCGCGCGGCTGGTTAACACGGCGCCCCTCTCGCTCGACGAGATCATCGCCGAGATCGCCCGTGCCCATGCCGCCGGCCAGGATGTGGCGCGGCTGCATTCGGGCGATCTGTCGGTATGGTCGGCGATGGGCGAGCAATTGCGCCGGCTGCGGGCGCTGGGCATTCCGTTTGATGTTACGCCCGGCGTGCCCTCCTTTGCCGCCGCCGCCGCCGCGCTGGAGGCGGAACTGACCCTGCCGGGCGTGGCGCAATCGCTTGTGCTCACTCGCACATCGGGCCGGGCCAGCGCCATGCCGCCGGGCGAAACGCTGGCCGCCTTTGCCGCCACCGGCGCCACGCTGGCGATCCACCTGTCGATCCATGCGCTGGATCGCGTGGTGGCCGAGCTGACCCCCCATTACGGGCCCGATTGCCCGGTGGCGGTGGTGTGGCGCGCCAGCTGGCCGGATGAGCGGATCTGCCGCGCCACGCTGGCCACGCTGGATGCGGCGCTGGGGGCCGAGCTGGAGCGCACCGCGCTGATCCTTGTCGGCCGGGCGATCGGCGCGGGTGATTTTGCCGAAAGCCGGCTCTATGCCGCCGATTACGACCGGCGCTATCGCCCGCAGGGCACCGCCCCGCGCTTCCCCGAGACCGCGCCATGAGCGGCGCCCTGCCGCCGGGGCTGGTGATCTCGGCGCCGGCCTCGGGCGCCGGCAAGACGATGGTGACGCTGGGCCTGCTGGCCGCCTTTCGCGCCGCCGGCGTGCGGGTGCAGCCGTTCAAGAACGGGCCGGATTATATCGACCCGGCCTTCCACACCGCCGCTGCCGGCCGCCCCTCGTTCAACCTCGACAGCTGGGCGATGGACGGGGCGATGCTGGCCGGCATTGCCGGCGTTGCCGCGGGCATGGATCTGGCGCTGGCCGAAGGCTCCATGGGGCTGTTCGATGGCGTGGCGGCGGCGGGCGCTGCCGGCAATGGCGCCAGCGCTGAACTGGCGGCCAGGGCCGGCTGGCCGGTGGTGCTGGTGGTCGATGTGTCGGGCCAGGCGCAATCGGCAGCGGCGGTGGCCATGGGCTTTGCCCGCTTCCGCCCCGATGTGCCGCTGGCCGGGGTGATCCTCAACAAGGTGGCCAGCAGCCGGCACGAGGCGCTGGTGCGCGCCGGCATGGCAGAGGCCGGCATCGCCGTGCTGGGCGCCCTGCCGCGCCGCACGGATCTGGCCCTGCCAGAGCGCCATCTGGGCCTGGTGCAGGCCGAGGAACGCACGGATCTGCCCGCCATTCTGGCAGCGCTGGGCGCCTTTGTCGGCAGCCATGTTGATCTGGCGCAGCTGCGGGCGCTGGCGGCGGGCGGCGGGATGGCATCGGCACCGCCGGCCCGGCTGGTGCCGCCCGGCCAGCGCATTGCCCTGGCGCGCGATGCGGCCTTTTCTTTCGTCTATCCCCATCTGCTGGCCGGCTGGCGGCAGGCGGGGGCCGAGATCCTGCCCTTCTCGCCGCTGGCCGATGAGGCGCCTGATGATGCCGCCGATGTCTGCTGGCTGCCCGGCGGCTATCCGGAACTGCATGCCGGCCGGCTGGCGGCGGCGGCGCATTTTCGCACAGGGCTGCGCGCTTTTGCCCAAAGCCGCCCGGTGCATGGCGAATGCGGCGGCTATATGGCGATGGGCGCGGTGCTGGTGGATGCCGGCGGGGCCGCGCATCCGATGGCCGGGCTGCTGGGGCTGGAAACCTCCTTTGCCCGGCGGCGCATGCATCTGGGCTATCGGCTGGCGCGGCTGGCCGGGCCCATGCCGGGCCAGCCCGCCGGCGCCCTGCTGCGGGGCCATGAATTCCACTATGCCACCATCACTGCCCAGCCCGATGCGCCGCTGGCCGAAGTGGCCGATGCCAATGGCGATGCGGTGGCCGAGACCGGATCGCGCCGGGGGCTGGCCACGGGCTCGTTCTTCCACCTCATCGCGCCGGCCGGCGGGGGGGCGGCATGAACCGGCTGGTGCTTATCGGCATCGGCACCGGCCATGTCGATCATCTGACGCTGGAAGCCGTGCGCGAGATCAACGCCGCCGATCTGGTGCTGATCCCGCGCAAGGGCGAGGCGAAGGCGGATCTGGCCGCATTGCGCCGCGACATCTGCGCCCGCGTGCTGACCAACCCTGCCACGCGCATCGCCGAATTCGACCTGCCCGAGCGCGACCCGGCCACAGCCGATTATCGCCAGCGGGTGGAAGACTGGCACGATGCCATTGCCGCCTGCTGGGCCGGGGCGATCGCCCGGGCGTTGCCCGATGGCGGGCGGGTGGCGCTGCTGATCTGGGGCGATCCGGCGCTGTATGACAGCAGCCTGCGCATTGCCGCCCGGCTGGAGGGCTGGGCGGTGCAGGTGGTGCCGGGGATCATGTCGATCAACATGCTGACGGCGGCCCATGCGATCGCCCTCAACGAGATCAACGGGCCGTTCCTGGTCACCACCGGGCGGCGCCTGCGCGACGAGGGTTGGCCACAGGGCGTGGACACGCTGGTGGTGATGCTGGATGGCGAATGCTCGTTCACGCGGCTGGCGCCTGCGGGCGTGGAGATCTGGTGGGGCGCCTATGTGGGCATGGCCGAGCAGATGCTGATCGCCGGGCCGCTGGCCGAAGTGGCGCCGCGCATCGTGGCCGAGCGGGCGGCAGCGCGCGCCCGCCATGGCTGGATCATGGACATCTACCTGCTGCGGCGCGCCCGCCCCTGAGGGCAGGCGCGCATCATGGTCAGAATGTTTTGCCGATGGTGAAGCGGGCGGAGCGGGGTTCCAGCGGGTGGGTCTGGAAGCCGGCCACGCCGTCGGCCGGTTCGCCCTGCAGGCGGGCGGTGTAGTAATAGTCGGCGGCGGCATCGTGGCTGTTGAACAGGTTGAAGATGCTGACGCCCAGCCTCCAGCCGCGCGGCAGGGCATAGCCGACATCGAGGTTCCATTCCGAATAGCCGCCATCCTGCGGATATTTGTAGCCATCGTTGAGCGAATGGGTGCCCAGCCGCCGCCATTGCAGCGCGCCCGACCAGCGCCCCAGCCCGTTCACCAGCACGCCGGCGGCATAGATGAAATTGGGCGCATCGGCGATATAGGGCTCGGCCAGGCCATAGGCGGCGAGGTCGGCCGTGTGATAGCGCGGGCGCGAGAAGGCGAGGTCGGTGTTCAGCTCCAGCCAGCGGAAGGGGCGGTATTGGGCCGATATTTCCACGCCCTGGCGCCGGCTGGGGGCGCCGGCCTCATCCTGCCCGGTATCGGGGTTATAGACCAGTTCGGAGCCGAAATCCTGCTGGAAGGCAGCCAGCTGCAGGCTGAGCTTGGGCAGCAGATTGCTGCGCAGCCCCACTTCCATGCCGGTGGTGGACGACAGCAGCGGCGTGCGCGCCCCGCCCGATACCGACAGCCCCTGCGTTGGCACCGTGCCAAACACGCCGCGCACATCGTTGGAATGGAAGCCCCGGCCCCAGCTGACATACAGCTCCGTTTTGGCCCAGGGGCCCAGCACCAGGCTGCCCTTGGGCTGGGCCAGCCATTGCCCGCCGCTGCCGCCGGTGCCGGTCACCAGGCTGTGATCGCGCGCGTAGGTATAATCGGCGCGAAGGCCCCCCACCACGCGCAGCCAGCGGGCCAGATGCAGCGTTTCTTCCACATAGGGAGACAGGGTGAGCAGGCGCACCTTGTCTGCCGTGCAATTGCCGCCCACCGCGGCATAGGCGAAAGTGCCGCTGTCGCTTTGCTGGTAGCAGGTGGCGAGGATGGTGTTGCGCTGCCAGGTGTGCTTGCGATCGACAAAGGCGGCATCATAGCGCAGCTGGAAGCCGGCCACCGTCTGGCTGTCGAGCCCGGCGATGCGGGTGGCGATGGTGTAGGCGGCGGCCGCGCCCAGGGTGGTGCGGCTTTCGTCCTGCTCCTCCTGATCGCCATAGACGGGGTCGTCGAGATAGTGGGTGAAATTGTTCCACAGCGTCATGGTGGAGCGGATGGCATAGAGGCTGACGGCCAGCTGGCCGGGGCCCACCGGCCTGTCGAGATGGGCCGAGAGGCTGTAGCGCTGCGACTTGCTGGAATCGGTGGGATCGAGCGTGCCATAGCGGCCGATCAGCCCTTCCTCGATGGCGCGCTCGGGCTGGTCGGTGGTGAGGCGGCCGGCGCTGGCATAGGCCATGGCGGTGAGGGTGAAGCCATCGCGCGCGCTGCCCTGGCTGTAGCGCAGGAGGGCGTTCACCTTGCGGAAGTTCTGCCCGGGCTGCCAGGGGCCGTCGTAATGGCCCAGTTCCACAGCGGCCAGCAGGCGCTTGTCGGCGCCCAGGTGAAAGGTGCCGCCGGCAAAGACATTCTGATAGCCATCGGTGCCAACGGTGGCCGCCACTTGCGCGGGCAGCTCGTTCACCAGCCGGGTGTGCGCCGAGGCAACCGAGCCGAAATCGCCGATGGCGGCCGCATAGGGGCCCTTGGTATAGTCTATGCCGGCCACCAGCTGGGGCATCAGGAAGTTGAGATCGGAATAGCCCTGGCCATGGGCGTTGGTCGGCCGGTTCACCGGCATGTCGTCGACAAAGCTGGCAAAATCGGTGCCATGATCGAGGTTGTAGCCGCGGATGAGATATTGCTGCGCCTTGCCCTCGCCCGAATGGATGGTGACGACAAGGCCCGGGATCGCCTCGAACAGCTCGCCGGGCCGATAGATGGGCCGCAGCGCCACTTCGGCCTGGCTCACCGTGCCCTGGCTGGCCGTGACGGCGCTGCCCAGAAGATCCGCACGTGAGGCGGTGACGGTGATGGTCTGGCCTTCGCCCTCCTCGGCCATGGCCGGGGCTGGGCACAGGGCGGGGGCAAACAGGCATAAGGAGAAAAGAACGCGTTGCATCGGCAGGTTCCGTTAGCAAGACACACAGGACCGCAGGGCCGGCGCGAGCCAGCCTGCGGGTTGACGGTTTTGCCGCTCGGACGGAAAGGACCGTGCCTTGATCATCCCCTGGATCAGGGCAAGAGCGACCACGCGCGGGCAGGTCTCCTGGCTTGCGGGTCATCACGCGATGCAAAGCCTTCCCGGACCCCGCATGCTTCTGCGTCTGGTCCAGTGGCCGCGCCCCGGCGCCTTGGCGGGGCATCACATGCAGCGCGCTCGTCGCTTACAGTTGCAGGGACAGCCCGGGATTTGGCCTGCCTTCCGGCGGGGCCGCACCCGTGTTCCCTTTCAAGCCCTTGCGGGCACCAGCGCGTGTTATTGGTAACGGCCGGGGGCCGCACCGATGAAAAGGCTAGACGAATTGCTGCAGGCTGCCAAGCCGGCTTATCGCAGAGGCCGGTTTCAGCCCTGCAGGAAGAAGCCGATCAGCCGGCCCGCCACCAGCACCGCCCCCCACAGCCCCAGCGACAGCCCCGCCTGCACCCTGGCGCCGGCGGGCACGCTGGCGCTGTGCTGCCAGCTGGCCTGCTGGCGGCCATAGCGCCCCTCGAACAGCGCCAGGTTCAGGCCGGCCAGCGCCAGCAGCGCCAGCTTGGCGCGGAAGGGCAGGTTCTGGGCATAGCTTTCCGGCTGCGAGAGGAAGAGCAGGGCGCCGCTGGCCAGCGCGCCGGCAAAGCCGGCCAGCGCCACCTTGCGCAGGCCGGTGAGCAGCGGGCCGGCGGGCCAGCCCTGCCAGCCCAGCCCCAGCAGGCGGATATCGAAGATGGTGGCCGTGCCCAGCACCAGCGAGATGGCCAGCACATGCACCGTTTCCAGCAGCGGGAAGGCCAGCGGGTTGTGTGCCAGCCATTGCGCGGGCGCGGTTTGCGCCAGCCATGCAAGCAGCCCCGTCATGCGTAGGCGATCCAGCGGCCAAGGCCCACCACCACCACCCACAGCGCCAGCGACACCGCCGTGGCGATGCGCGGCGCGGCCGCCGGTTCTGCCCGGGCCAGGCGGCGGCGCTGCCACAGCGCATAGGCGATAACCGGCACCAGCAGGGCGATCTTGAGGCGCAAGGCGGCATTGGGCAGCTCACGCGTGGGCTCTGCTGCCACCAGCAGCGTGCCGGTGGCCAGCAGCGCGCCCAGCGCCCAGCCCAGCCGGCGGCCGGTGGCGCCGATCCAGCGGGCCAGCGGCCAGTCGGCGCCGGCCAGCCCCAGCGCCACCAGCAGCGCCAGCGCCGCATCCGAGACGATGATCGCCACGCTGAGGATATGCACCGACTGGGCGGCGGGAATGATCAGCGCGCTGTTCTTCAGCGCCTCGCTGAGCGGTGTCTGGTCGAGCCAGCTGGCGAATGTGTCGATCGACATGGGCGGCTATTCCGGCTTGGCCAGCGCGAAGGAGAGGCGAAAGCGCGCCAGATCGAGCGGATCGACGGGGCTTTCGGCCTTGTGGCGCACCTCGATCAGATAGAGCCGGTGCTGCGAGCTGGGGAAGAACAGCTCCACCTCGCGCCGGGTGCCGTCTGGCGTGCGCAGGGCAATGGCGCGGCCGCACTGGCCATAGGGGATCGCCGCCGGCCCTTCCTCCAGCACCGTGCCGCTGTGCTGGAAGCGGGCGATCTCGCTGTCGAGCGCGCCGGGGCCATCGCCCGCTGTCTGCCACAGGTGGATGGCGGTGAGCCGGTAGAGCGCGGCGCCGGCCCGCGCCTCATAGACGGTGGCGGGCACAGCCGCGCCGGTGGCGGTGCGATAGGCCTCCTGCCTGATCCGCGGGGCGGCGGGAAAGCGGATGGTGAAGGCCTTGTCGGGCGCGGCCACATCCTGCCAGCTGGCGGGCGAGGGGGGCGGTGTTTCGGCCTTGGCGCCAGGATCTGCCAGCAGGGCGAAGCTTTGCTGGAAATGCACGACATCGGCGCCATGATCGGCCTGGGCGGCGGCGCTGACCTCGGAGCGGATATCGTAGAGCCGCTCGGTGCGCGGGTTGTAGAACAGCGTGCGGTAGAGCAGCGCGCCATCCTTGCCGGCAAAGCCGAACTGGCGCCCGCAGGCCTGCGCGCCCGATGTGCCATAGCTGTGGCTGGTCGAGGCGTCGAGGGCGAGGCCGGGCTGGCGGCGGGCGGCGGCAATGCTGCGGTCGATCACATGCGGATCGGCCGCGGCCGAGCCATGCAGCCGGGCGACGATCACCTGATAGGCAGCGCCTTCCTGCGTGGCGCTGTAGGTGGCGGCGGGCACCGGCACGCGGGCGCCATCGGGGCCGATGGCGGCATAGCTGCCACTGGCGGTGGCCGGCGGGCTGGTGAAATCGGCCTCGAACCAGTCCGGATTGTCGTGCCAGAGGAGCGGCGCTTCCTCGGCGCCCAAGGCGGCGGTGGCGGTGCCAAGCAGGGCCCAGAGGCCGGCGGCGAGCGGGCGCCGGCTCATTTGCCGTTGGCCCCGGCCGGCTTGGGATAGCCGCGATCAGGCTCGGCGGTGCCCTGCAGCACCTTGCCCGCCGGCAGCCGCACCGCCACCAGCTGCCCGCCATAGGAGCCGAAGCGCAAGGGGAAGAAGGTGACGTCCACTTTGTCGCCCACCCTGATGCTGGCGGGCGACCAGCCCAGCGGTTGCAGCTGCGTGGCGCTGGAGAGTTCGAAGGTCCAGCTGGCGGTGCGGCCATCGGGCTCGGCCACCACCAGCTTCAGCCAGCCATGCGGGTTGATCAGCGCGAAATCGCGCACCGTGCCGGCGATGTGGCGCTTGGCCGCTTCCGATCGGTCGAAGGCGGAATAGGAATGGTGGGCCAGCGCGGGCGCGGCGGGCAGGGCCGCAGCAAGGATGGCGGCAACAGACAGGCGCAAGAGAGTCATCAGAGGCAGCTTTCGGCTGTTTGCGGGGGCGGGCGGGCGCGGTCAGGCCGCGGCCACGGGCTCTGGCTGGTGGGCGCCGGTGGCCGGGCGGGCCAGGCCATAGCGTTCGCGGATGGTTTCGCCGGGCACATAATCGCGCCGGTAGACGCCCCTGTCCTGCAGGATGGGCACCACCTTCTCGACGAATTCCTCGATATCGTCGGGCGCGCGGGGGGGCTGGTAGGTGTAGGCATCCACCGTGCCATCGGCCCACAGGTCGATGATCTGGTCGGCCACTTCCTCGGCCGTGCCCAGCACCAGCCGGTGGTTGCCGGCCGAGCGGCGCACGGCCTCGCGCGCGGTCAGCTTCTCGTGGCGCAGCAGTTCCACCAACCCTTGCGTGAAGCCCACGGCCAGCACGCGATCCTGGGCGGGCACGAAATCCTCCCAGTTGAGCGGCACATCGGCGTTGAAATCACGCGGGTCCTGTCCGTGTTCGCGGGCGAACTGGGCGATCAGCGCGTCTTCCGATCCGGCGCCGGTGAAGATCTCGTGCTTGCGCAGCGCCTCGGCGCGGGTATCGCCGATGATCGCCACCAGCCCCGGCGCCAGGCGGATGCCGGCCGGATCGCGCCCATGGGCCAGCGCCCGCGCGTTGACCTTGGCACGAAACGCTTCACCCGCCCCGCGCGAGAGGATGTTGCAATAGATCACCTCGCCATGGCGCGCGGCCAGATCGATGCCCAGATCAGAGCCGCCGGCCTGGGCGATCACCGGATGCACCTGCGGGCTGACCGGCACGTTGAGCGCGCCCTTCACCGAGAAATACCGCCCCTTGTGATCGGCCTCGATCACTTCTGCGGCCGGATCCCAGAACTGGCCTTCGGGCACGGCGCCGGCGCGGGCCGGGTCCCAGCTCAGCCACAGCTTCTTCACCACATCGAGGAATTCGCCCGCACGCGGATAGCGCACCTCGCGCGGGGGGAGCGGATCGTCGCCGAAATTGGCCGCCACCTCGGGCACGAAATTGGCCACCACATTGATGATGAACCGCCCGCCCGACAGCACATCGGCTGCCAGCGTGCGGCGCGCCAGGTTGAAGGGCGAATTGTAGGTGGAGGACATGGTGGCGACAAAGCCGATATCGGGCACCTGGCCTGCCAGCCAAGTCTGCAGCATCAGCGGGTCGATCGTGTGCAGCGGGCGGGTGGCGGCATCGGGGCGCAGCAGCGGCATGTCGGAGAAGAAGGTGGCGGCAAAGCGGCCCTTGTGGGCCAGCCGGGCCAGCCGCAGATAATATTGCGGATCGGCGATATCGTGGCGGCTGCCGCGGCGCTGGCGCCAGGCGGGGCCCACATAGCCGGTGGTGTTGAGGCCGACGTTGAGATTGAGGAAGCGCTGGGCTTGGGTCATGGCGTGGCTGTCTTTCGTGAAAGGGGGTGGGGCAGGTCAGCGGGCGGTGGCGGGCGCTGTGGCCGGGCCGATGCTGCGCAGCATGGCGTTCAGCGAATCCGCCACGGCTTCCTCGCCGCGGGCGCGCATGGCGGCTTCGTAATCGGCCAGGGCGGCGGTCTGCGGCTTGCCGCCCTGGCGCGCGGCCACCAGCTGGGCGGCCAGCACGCCGGCATCATAGAGCGCCGAATTGGCCCCCAGCGCGCGGAAATAGGTCATCGCGTGGATGGCATCGCCCAGCAGGGTGACAGGCCCCGGGGCCCAGCGCGCGCCCGGCTCGCTGGTGCGCACCTTGAGGAAGCCCACGGTG
>Ga0207806_1000167_pt1 | contig 17544 bp, 15 predicted proteins | sample LuqExpMetageno72_FD_187829 | JGI IMG/M metagenome (GOLD analysis project Ga0207806, IMG submission 187829) | Tropical forest soil microbial communities from Luquillo Experimental Forest, Puerto Rico - Sample 72 (SPAdes) | ecosystem: Environmental > Terrestrial > Soil > Tropical forest ...
CGCCCGCTCGGCCGATGGGCGCCAGCTGATCTTCCACGATGCCGCCACCGCGCTCAGGGCCTTTTACGGCCTGTGCCCGGCCGGCAAGGGCGAGGCCGCCTTCGCCCGGCTGACGCCCGAGCCCGCCGGCATCCGCACCGCGCGGGTGGAGCTGGACGCGGCCCGCTATGGGCAAGTGGCGCGCAGCTATATCCGCTGCGAAAGGGACATGGCGGTGGTGCCCGAATTGCAGAACCGCATGATCGCCGCCCAGCCCTGCCCGGTGTTCAGCATCGACACCGACCATTCGCCCTTCTATTCCGCCCCCGATGCGCTGGCGCAGATCCTGTGCGATATCGCCGGAAGCTAGGCCAGAGGTTGCAGGCGGGGCGTCAGGCCGGCGCCCGTTCGCGGGTCAAGGGGCGCACATAGGAAACATCGCCGCGATCGCGCCGGTTGGGGCCGGATTTGAACATCAGCTCGCGCCAGGCCTCGGGGATGGGCGTGGCGGCCAGATCGGCGGTGAATTCATTGACGCAGACCCTGTGGGCGATGCGCCATTCGCCGCCGCGCTTCTCGTGCCGGTCGACATAGCGGCCGAAGCTGATCTGCGCGGGCCCCTCGCGGTTTTCGCCCCAGAAGATGTAGTAGGTCTCGCTGTGGGCGGTGTCGCCGTCGATCTCGCAGGTGTGGTTGAGGATGCCGTGGTGGTGGCGGGTCTGGTATTGGCCGTGCCAGCCCAGCGCCCAGTCGACGAATTCTGCGGCATGGCCCTCGGCCACGCCATGCTCGTCATAGGCATCGGGCCAATAGGCCGACAGCATCAGCGCGCGGTCGTGGCGGTCCACCCCGCGGGTATAGCGGTGCAGCGCGGCGAGGATATCGGCGCGGTCCTTCTGCTCGTGGAGGAAGGCGATCAGTTCCGGGGTGAGGCCGGGTGCGGTCATCGGGGGGCTCTCCTGTCGGGCGCGTGTGCTTGGTTTGGCCGTGATGATGGCCCGGCCGGCGCCCCGCACCAAGAGGGCGCCGGCCGGCCGGGCAGATTTCAGATAGGCGATATGGGCCGAAGGCGGGCTCAGTCCCACGCCACCGGCAGGCTGCGCTGGCCCCAGTAGATCCAGCTGTCGATCCGCTGTGGCTGGCCCAGCAGGCGCAGGTTGGGCAGGCCTTCCACCAGCCGGCGCAGGCCCACCTGCGCTTCCAGCCGGGCAATCGGCGCGCCCAGGCAGAAATGCACGCCATAGCCGAAGCTGAGATGCCGCTTCGACTGGTTGAGCGGCCGGTCGAGGCGGAAGCTGTCGGGATCGGGGAAGATGGCGGGATCGCGGTTGGCCCCCATCATCGAGAACATCAGCTTGGATTTTTCCGGCAATTGCGTGCCATGCATCGATACCGGGCACAGGCTGGTGCGGAAATGGGCGTTGATCGGCGGATCGAAGCGCAGGCTTTCCTCGATCGCATTGTCCACCAGATCGGGGTTGGCCTTCAGCTGTTCCCAGCGTTCGGGCACTTCCAGCAGCCGCCACACGACATTGGTGAGCAGGCTGGTGGTCGTCTCCTGCCCGCCGGTGAGGAAGGCGGTGCAGATCTGGAACAGTTCCTGATCGTTGAAGCGCCGCCCTTCCACGCGTGAGACAAGGCCCAGCGAGATATAGTCGAACGGCAGCACCGTGCCCCAGTGTTCATGGCCGGGCTCGTCGATGCCGGCATCGCGGAGGATCTGCCGGCGCTCCTCGATCAGCCCCATGAAATGCGGCATGATCTCCTGGATCAGCGCCTGTTCGGCATTGGGATCCTTGTCGTTGAACAGGAAGGAGACCAGCGCATCGGCCCAGCGCTTGTAGTCGCGGTAGAGCGCCTGATCGGCGCCCAGCATGAAGCACATGGTGCGCGCGGGCAGCGGCAGGGCGAACAGATCGTGGAAATTGCCCCGCTTTTCGGGGGCGGCCTGCATGTCGGCCAGCAGGCTGGCGGCGATCGCTTCCACCTCGGGCAGGTAGTAGCGCATGCGGGCAGGGGTCATGCCCTTGCGCAGGGCGGCGATATATTCGAGGTGGAAGGGCGGATCGGTGAGGATGCCGAAATCGCTGAAACTGTCCCAGTCGGCCGGGCCATCGCCCCATTTGAACGACCAGTAGGGGTTGTCGGAGAGGATCTTGTCGCGGATCTCCTTGTAATCGCTGGTGATGTGGAACTGATATTCGGCGCCTTCATAATGATAGAAGGGGCATTGGGCGGCCAGCTGCGAATAGGCCGGGCCCGGGTTTTGCACCACGGCCGGATCGAGCGGATCGAAGGCGTGGTCTGTTGCGGTTTTCACGCGGCGGGGGGCGGTGTCTGCGGGCAGCTGCGCTGCGCTGTGGTCTGCCATGGCGGTCTCCCTTGGTGCTGTTGCAGGGCAGCTTAGGCAGGCCTGGCCCCGGGGAGAATGCGCAGATGTTCAGGGCCCTAACCATCGAAATAGGGCTGGCCGGCAAATTCGCGGTCATACATCTGGTGCAGATCGCCGAGGATGCGCACCAGTTGCTGGCGGTCCTCCGTCGGCAGCTGGCGCAGGAAGCGCACCAGCTTGGCCTGCGCCGCCACCACTTCCACGGCCCGGTCCAGCAGCTGGCGGCCGGCATCGGTCAGCGCCAGCGTGTAGGCGCGGCGGTCGTCGGGGTGGGGGGTGCGCGCGATCAGCCCCTGCCGGTGCAGCCGGGCGATGCGTTCCGACATCACCGCATCCGAGACATACAGTGCCGAGGCCAGATCGGTGGCGCGCAGGCGGCGCTGTTCGTCTACCGCCAGCGTGCCCAGGCAATCGAGATCGGCAAAGCTGCACCCCATCGGCCGGGCGATGCTTTCCAGATCGGTTTCCACCAGATGGCCCAGCGTGAACAGGTGCCACAGGGCGCCGAAATGCTCGACATCGATCCCCGGCAGGCGGTTGGCATAAAAGGCGCGGCCCGCCTGGAGCTGCTCTGTGGGCCTGCGCGGCATGGTGTGTTCTCCCGGCGCCTTGCCCGCCGGCGCCTCTTGCGGGGCACCCTGCGGGCAAGGGATGTGCCCGGTTATGCGCGCGCGCTCAGGGCCAGACAAGATCCAGCCGCAGCACCCCGTTCACCATGCCCGTGGCCAGCACCGGCGCGGTGCCCGGCTGCAGGCGGAAATCGGGGATGCGGCTCAGCCATTCCTGCAGGAAGATGCGCAGTTCGCGCCGGGCCAGGATAGCACCCGGGCAGGCATGGGGGCCATTGCCAAAGGCGGCATGCACGGGCTTTTCACGGGCGAAATCCACCTCCAGCGGGTTGGCGTTCAGCCGCTCGTCCAGCCCCACGAAGAGGTTGGCCGGCAGGATCCTGTCGCCGGCGCGAAAGGCGATGCCCTTGTAGGTGAAATCCTCGGGGATCACGCGGGCGGTGTTGGCCAGGCCATGGCGGCGCACCAGCTCCTCGATCGCCTGTTTGAGGAAGGCCTCATCGTCCAGCCGCTCCACCAGCTGGCGGCGATGGCCGGGGTTGAGCGCGAGAAACCGCGCGACAAAGCCCAGCATGCCGGCCACCGTATCCAGCCCGCCAAACAGCACCAGCGAGGCATAATAGACCGCCTCCTCCTCGCTGATGCGGCTGCCCTCGATATCGACATTGACGATCTTGCTGAGCAGGTCCTCGCCCGGATTGTCGCGGCGGGCGCGGATCTTGTCGATCAGATAGGCGCCCATCGCCCGCTGCGAGCGCAGGCGCGTTTCGGCATCGCGCCCGCGCACCGATTCCTCGGCCATCGGCAGCAGTATGCCCTTGTCGGCGATCGGCAGGTCCACCAGTTCGAGGAAGACGTGGATCGGCAGCACCTTGGCGAAATCCTCGATGAATTCGCAGGCACCCCGGGGCTGCACACGCTCGATCGCGGCCACCGCCACCGCGCGCACCTTGTCTTCCAGCTCGTTGACGATGGCCGGCATCAGCGCCTGCATCAGCGGCCGGCGATAGCTGCCATGGGCGGGTGGATCCAGCTCCAGCGGGATCTGGCGCGGGGTGCCCTCGGGCATGGGGGGCAGCACGATCTGGCGATGCGAGAAATGCCTGTAGTCGCGCTGCATGGCGATGATGTCCTCGCCGCGGGTGGCCACCCAGTGGCCGCCGTTGTGAGGGGTCCAGAAGATGTCGGGATTGGCCTGCTGGATGGCGGCATAGGCGGCCTGCACATCCTCGGCGGAGCCGGGAATGGCGTAGAGATCGAAATCGCGCACCAGCTCGGCCGGCACATGCGCGGGGCGGGCGGTGTGGGGAAGGGTGTCCGTCTGCATGGGAAATTCCCTTGATGATGGGGAAGAGGGCCTCAGTCTTCGGGCGCGATCGTCACCTGTAGCCCGTCGAGCGGCTGGCCCAGCGTGATCTGGCACGACAGGCGCGAGGTGGCGCCGCGATGGGCCGAACCGTCGAGCAGGTCGTTCTCGTCCTCGCTCATGGGCGGCAGGGCGGCGGCAAGGGCGGGGTCTGCCTGCAGGTCCACCTGCACATGGCAGGTGGCGCAGGAACAGCAGCCGCCGCACAGGGCCAGCATCTCCTCGATGCCGGCATCGCGGATGGCTTCCATCAGCGTGCTGCCATCGGCGGCGCTGATCTGGCGGCGCTCGCCGCTGCGCAGGGTTACGGAAATGGCGGGCATCTTTCTCTCCGGTATCGGGTGTTCAGGCGTCGAAGCGCACGAAGATGTGTTTGGGCACGCGCATCATCGATCCGCGGATCTCGGCGCGCGGCTTGTCGGGATCGAAGCGCAGGTTGGGCAGGTGATCGAGCACGGCATGGAGCGCGCGCGTCATCTCCACCCGCGCCAGATGCTGGCCCACGCAGATATGCGCCCCGCGCGAGAAGGCGAAATGGGCGCGTTTTTCGCGGAAGATGTCGAAGCGGTCGGGGTCGGGGTAGATCGCCGGATCGCGGTTGGCAGCGCCTGCCACCACATCCAGCAGCGATCCGGCCGGGATCTGCACCCCGCCCAGCACCACATCCTGGCTGGCCATGCGCAGCTGCACGGCCACCGGCCCATCCCAGCGCAGGGCTTCCTCGATGGCCTGGGGGATCAGGGCGCGATCCTGGCGGATGGCCTCAAGCTGATCGGGGTTTTCCAGCAGCGCCGTCAACAGCACACTGGTGCCGCGATAGGTGGTGTCGCCGGCCGCGTTCATCAGCTGGCGCAGGAAGGAGATCAGCACGATCTCGGGCAGATATTCGCCCTCCACCTCGGTGTTGGCCAGCAGGCTGACGAGATCCTCGCCGGGGTGGCGCCGCCGTTCTTCCACCAGCGCGGTGAAATAGGCGCCCAGCTTGCGGCCGGCCTCGCTGGCCTTGTCGTAGTGCATGTAGTCGGTCTGGCCGATGGCCAGGCGCTGGAAGGTGCGCACATCGGCGCGCGGCAGGTCGAGCTGGCGGTAAATGACCTCGAAGGGATAGCGGATGGTGAATTCCTCCACCAGATCGGCAGCGCCGCGCGGCAGGAAGGCAGCCATCAGATCCTGCACCACCGGATCGACGATGCTTTCCCCCCAGTGCTTCACATATTGCGGCAGGAAGATCTTCTGGAAGATGCGCCGCCAGCGGCCATGCTCGGGGTTGTCCATGGTGCTGATGCTGCCCTGGCCGAAGGTGGCACCGATGTTGAACCTGTAGGCGGCATTGGAGAAGCGCCCGGTATCGGTGAGCACTTCGAGGATCTCTTCGGTGCCGACGACGGTGAACATGCGCCGGTCGGGATAGAGCGCGGAGGACAGGCCCATGCGCGGGCGATAGTCGCCCTCCAGCACGGGGGCCTGGGCGCGCCAGCGGGCGATCTCGGGGTAGGGGTCGCGGGTGTCGCCGAAATTGATCTCGTCGGAGCTGAAGGGGTCGTAGGTGGGGTCGTCATATTCCTCGATCCGCACGGCGGTGTCCTGTGCCATCTGCCTCTCCTTATGTAGTGATCGCTACATAACTTTGCCGGAGCGGGCCTGTCAATGCGCACAGGCCCCCGCGTCAGCCGGCCGACGGCCCGGCCAGCGTATGGGCAACGAAATGTTCCAGCGCGCCCACCACCGCTTCCCGGTCGGGCTGCAGGCCAAAGAAGATGGCATCGCGCAGCAGCACGCTGGCCGCGATCATGCCCATGCCCAGCCGGATGCCCACGGCCAGATCGAACGGCGGCAGCTGGCCCGCCGCGGCATAGCGGCGCCCCACCTGATCCACCGCCTGGGCGAAGAACGGGGCCAGCCCGCCCAGGTGAGGGCGTTCCTCATCGAGGCCCGGGCCTGCCAGCAACGCCCTGAAAAGCCCTTCATTTGCCTCGAACAACCCATAGACCTGGCGGGTGAACAGGCGGGTGTCGTCCAGCCGCCCGCCTTGCGCCGTGGGATCGGGGTGGCGGGCCACGAAGGCATCCATCAACTGCTGGAAGGGCTGGGTCACCACTTCGCCGAACAGGCCCGCCTTGTCGCCGTAATAGCGGAACAGCAGCGTCTCGCTCACATCGGCGAGGCGGGCGATTTCCTTGGTGGTGGCCGCCGCAAAGCCCTTTTCGGCGAACAGCTGCCGCGCGGCATCATGTATGCGTTGAACGACATCCTCGCGGCTGCGCCGGCGGCGGCGGGCGGGCGGCTGGTCGGCCGGGGCCTCGTGGTGGGCGGCGGCGATGTCGTCGGTCTGGGGCATCAACTGTTGCGTCCTTCCAGGATCAGATCGGCCGCGCGCCAGGCGGCGGCCATGATCGGGCCATTGGTGTTGGCCGAAACCATCGTGGGCATGATGGATCCATCGACCACCCGCAAGTTGGCAACGCCGCGCACGCGCAATTTGGCATCCAGCACGGCATCGGCAAAATCGCCCATGCGGCAGGTGCCGCAGGCGTGATAGCCGGCCTGGCCGATCTGGCGGAAGGCGGCCAGGATCTCCTCGTCGCTCCGGGCAGAGCGGGTGGGCTCGCGCTCGGCAAGGCCCATCGCGGCCAGCGCCGGCTGCGCCATCCAGGCCCTGAGATAGCGGTGCATCGCCACGGTCACCCGCTGGTCGTAGGGATCGCTGAGATAGCCGGCGCGGATCTGCGCGGGGGCCCCGGGATCGGCAGCGCTAATCGCCACCTCGCCTTCCGAGCGCGAGCGCAGCGGATAGCCGAACAGGGTGATGCTGTGGGCGGCATCGGGCGCCAGGCGGCCCTTGGCGTCGGGCGTGGCCACGGCGGGCGAGAGCAGGATCTCGATATCGGGCGTGGCCGATTCGGGCAGCACCCTGGCAAAGGCCCCCACCGTGCCATAGCCCGCCGCCATCGGTCCCTTGCCGGTGAGATAATAGCGCAGCACATTGCCCACCAGCCGGGCGCCGCGCAGCTGCGGATTGTGGCTGAAGGGCCGGCCCAGATCGTAATACATCGACAGCAGCCGGTGTTCCAGCATGTGGCGGCCCACGCCGGGGCTGTGGGCCCGGACGGCGATGCCAAGGCGGGCCAGCAGCGCGGCATCGCCAATGCCCGATCTTTGCAGGATCTGCGGCGACATCAGCGCGCCGGCGCTGAGGATCACTTCGCCATGGGTGGCAAAGTGCTGCCAGGCGCCCTGCACCTGCGCCCTGATGCCGGTGGCCGTCACCCCGTCGAACACCACCTTGTCGACCAGCGCGCCGGTGAGGATGGCGAGGTTGGGCCGCCCGCGCGCGCGCTGCAGGAAGGCGGTGGCCGCGCTTTGCCGGCGGCCTTTCCAGATCGTGCGGGTGGTGTAGCCCACGCCTTCGCGGCCCGGGCGGTTGAGATCGGCCACGCGTGGCAGGCCCATTTGCTCGCCGGCGGCGATGAAGGCTTCGGAGAAAGGATCGCGCCCGCTTTCCTGCGACAGGCGCAACGGGCCTTCGTTGCCCGTGCCATCGCCGCCCGTGTCATCCCCGCCCTCTTCGTGGCTTTCCATCGCGTGGAAGGCCGCGCCCATGTGCCGCCAGCCCCAGCCGCGCGCACCCAGCGCTTCCCACTGGTCGTAATCTTCCGGCTGGCCGCGGAAATACATCATGCCGTTGACCGAGGACGAGCCGCCCAGCATCTTGCCGCGGATCCAGGTTTCGGCGGGAATGTCGCCGTGCGCCTCGGTCTGGAAATACCAGACATGGCGCGGGTCGGTGTAGAGTTTGGCGGCGCCGCGCGGCATGTGGATGAAGGGGCTGCGGTCTTGCGGGCCGGCTTCCAGCAGCAGCACCTTGCAGGCCGGATGGCGCGAGAGGCGCTCTGCCAGCACGCAGCCGGCAGAGCCGCCGCCGACGATGATGTAATCCCAGCTTGCGGTCATGGTCACAGCGCTTCCCGGATGGCATCGCCGATGCGCGTGCGGTTGTCCTCGGCAATGTCGATCGTGTCGAACATGCGGTTGTGGCAGAAGGCCACGGCCAGCCCCAGATCGGGATCGGCCCAGCCGATCGAGCCGCCCATGCCCGGGTGGCACAGGGCGCGCATGTTGCGCGGCGCCGATACTGGCGGCGCCTCTGCCCCGCCCAGCCAGAAGCCGGCCCAGCCGATCGGCACCTGCATGCCGAAGAACACCGGGTCGGCATCGTCGAAATGGGGGCGCGGGGCGGCAAAGCTGGCCACCCGCTCGGCCGAGAGCAGGCGCACCCCGCCCAGCCTGCCGCCATTGGCCAGCATCGCCCAGAAGCGCGCCTGGCTGCGGGCGTTGAAGATGCCGCCCACCGCCGGGATGCAGGCGCGGCGCACGGCGGGCCGCTCGAAGGGATCGGGCATCAGGTCCACCGCCAGCGGCTGGGCCTCGCGCATCATGTTGTTGTCGGGCGCGACATAGACGGCGACATCGTCGAGTTTGGCAACGCGCGGTTCGGCCGCATCGGGAATGCCCATCCACAGATCGGTGGCGCCCAGCGGATCGGCAATTTCCTCGCGGATGAAGCGGCCGAAGGGGCGCTGCTGCGGATCTGTGCGGCGCACCACCTCGCCCACCAGCCAGCCAAACGTCATCGACTGGTAGGAGGAACGGCTGCCGGCCGGATAGGCGGGGGCCATTTCGGCAATGCGGCGGCACATCCAGTCCCAGTCGCACATCAGCTCGGGCGTCACCTCGGGCGGCATGCGCAGCACGCCCGAGACATGGGAGAGCACGTGGCGCACCGTGACATCGCCCTTGCCGGCCTGGGCAAATTCCGGCCAGTAGCGGGCCACCGGCGCGTCATAATCGACCAGCCCGCGTTCGGCCTGGATATGCAGCGCCACCGCCGTCACCGCTTTCGACACCGAATAGACGTTGAACAGCGTATCGCCATCCACCTTGCGGCCGGTGGCAGGATCCGCCAGCCCCGCCCAGCAATCGACGATCTGTTCCTCGCCCAGCCAGGCGCACACCTGCACGCCGATCTCGCTGCCTTCGGCCACCAGCCTGTCGAGCAGGTGCTGCACCGCTTCATTGACCTTGCCCTGGGTTGCCATGGCGCGCCTCTCTCCTCTTTGCATCCGGTTGAAGGGGATCTGGCGCGGCTTGTAAAGTGATTGCTACATAAGGTGAAGCGCTTGTGCGCCCGCCCCGCCACCCATCGGCAGGGCGATGGCGCCAGCCACCTTGCGGCACGGCAAAAGCCCCGCTGCCGGCAAAGGCAACGGGGCTTTGCAGTCTCTCAGGCCCGGATCAGAAGTGGATGGATGCATCCACGCCGAAGGTGCGCGGCGGCGCCAGGAACACCGATGCGTAACCCAGCGAATTGAGGTTGTCGAACTTGAACAGGCTGTAGTTCTTGTCGGCCAGATTGTTGACCCACACGCCAACATCGAAGGGCAGGGTCTTGATCAGGTCGAGGCGGGCGTTGAAGATCGCATAGCTGGCCTGATAGGTCAGCGCGCTTTGCGCCAGATCGTTGTAATAGGCGCCCGAGCGCGCATAGGCCGTGACCGAGCCCTTCAGCTTGCCATCGCGGTTGTTGGTGGGCACCCAATAGCTGACAGTGGTGTTGAACGTGTGCTTGGGCGTGGCGCCGATCGCCAGGCTGCTGAGATCCTGCCCGCCCAGATTGGCCACGTCGGGCGATTTGAAATAGTCGTATTTGGCGTTGATATAGGAATAGGCCAGCGAGATCTCCAGCTGCGGGGTGGGCAGATAGCTGATTTCCGCCTCGCCGCCCCACATGGTGGAACTGGCCGCGTTGAAGGTGGCGATGAAGTTCAGCCCGTCGGAATAGGTGCCGTTCTCCACGCGCTGCTGGTTCTTGTAGTTGGAACGGAAGATGGCGATGTTGGTGCGGATCGGCCGGCCGCCCAGGTGCCAGTCCTTCTTCAGGCCCGCCTCCAGCGTGAACACCACTTCGGGCGAGAAGGTGCGATATTGCGATTCCCGGATCTGCTGGTTGAAGCCGCCCGCCTGATAGCCCCGCCCGGCGCTGACATAGAGCAGCGTGCGCGGATCGGCCTTGTAGTTGAGGCTGGCGTTCCAGGTGAAGGATTGCCACAGCTTGCTGCGGGCGATCTTGCAGGCGCCCACCAGTTCGCTGGCATCGGCATAGGCCAGCACGTTGCACAAAGGCGTCGTCAGCGTGGCATCGGTATAGCCCTGATACTGCTCGGAGGTGAAGGTGCCCTTGTCGTGGTTGTAGCGCCCGCCCAGCGTGACCGAGAGCTTGTCGTCTACCTTGTAGGTGGCCTGGCCGAAAACGGCGATGGTCTTCATGCCGAAATCGTTGATCTGCAGGCTGGGCGAGATCGGCGAATAGCCATAGGCGGAAATCGGGAACTGCGGCAGGCCGCCGCCGCCCTCGGCAAATTCACCCAGATAGCTGAGCGAGGAATCCACCGTGTTGGTGTTGGGCGCCATGATCTGATAGTCGGAGCGCTGGTCGTACTGGTCGTCGTAGTAGTAGATGCCGACCGTATAGCTCAGCTTGTCGTCGAACAGCTTGCCCATCAGGTCCAGCTCTTCGGTGAACTGGCGCTGGCGGTTGTTGTTGAGGCCATTGAGCAGCGGGATCGAGACACCGTCGCTGGTCTCGTTGCTGTCCAGCTTGTCGCGCCGGTAGCTGATGATGTTGCGCAGCGAGGTGTGGGTGCCCAGCTGCACGGTGGTGGTGTTGGCAATGCCCCAATAGGTGCCATGGTTGATGTTCTGCTGGTCGCCCAGATCCACCTCGCGCAGGGGCAGGCTCAGCTCGCGCTCGTAAGGGGTGCTTTTGCCGCCGCTGCAGGTGTTGGGATAGATCGAGCAGATGAAGGCCGCATTATAGCCCACGAGGCGGTCGTGGTTGGGGTTCTGCTTCTGGTGGTAATAGTCGAACATCGTGTCGCTGGTGATCGCTTCGTTGGGCTGGATGCGCAGCGTGGCGCGCAGCGACTGGTTGTTCTCGCTGTCGAAATTGCCCAGGCTGCCGCTGGCGCCGACATTCGTGATATAGGCATCGCGGTGCACATAGCGGCCCGCCACGCGCAGTGCCACGCCCTCGGTGATCGGCAGGTTCAGCATGCCGGTCAGGTCCACGCGGTTGTAATTGCCGTATTCGGCCTTGAAATCGCCCTCGAACTTGTCGGTCGGCTTGTTGGGCGAGAAGATGATCGCGCCGCCGGTGGTGTTCTTGCCGAACAGCGTGCCTTGCGGGCCCTTCAGCACCTGCACGGCCTGCATGTCGTAGGTGGCGGTGGCGATGGAATAGTTGGACGAGAGCGGGATATAATCGAGATAGACGGCAACGCCGCCTTGCGAGCCCGACACGCCCTGCTGCTTGGCGCCGCGGATGGCAAAATCGGGCGCGCCGCCCTGGGCCTCGGGATATTCGACGAAGCCGGGCACATGGAACTGCACGTCCTGCACGCTCATGATGCTCTGCTGTTGCAGCTTGGCGCCGGAAAGGGCGGTCACGGCCACCGGCACGTCCTGCATCTTTTCCGAGGTCTTGCGGGCGGTCACGATGATGTCGGCGATGCCTTCGCGGGCGGCCGGCGCCGGCGCCGGCGGCGCTTCATCGGCCGCGGCATCGGCCGCATGGGCCAGCGCCGGGGCCAGCGTGTTCAGCGCCGTGCTGGCGGCCAGGGTCATGGCAAGGCGTGCGATATGCAGGTTTTTCAAGGTCCCCTCCCTGGGTGTTATATATAGTTCCGGGTTCGTCCCGAAAGTGTTGAGCGGCCGGGCGCACAGGTGGCCCGCCACGATAGTGGAGTGGCCGGCTGAGGGCAGCTCGCCCATTGGCGATGGCCGATCAGCGGCGTGAGGCATGAATAAGGACTTTGCCGCCGCCTTCTCAAGGCCATGCGGGCCTGCGCGGCCAAAGCATCACAATTGCGTTATGATCGGCCCGGGGCGGCCGGGCGCTGGTCGCAAGGGGGCGCAAAATGGCAGGATCGCCCCCTGGCGCAGGGCCGGGGCCGGGCTTTCGGGCAGGGGGCATTGCCCAGGGGCATCGTCTTGTTCCCGAACGGGAGCAGCGCGCCCTTCCCATGCTGCCATGACAGCAGCACCCGGCCGGCCGCATCAGCTGCCGCAAGGCCGGGCAGGTGGGAGAGCAAGATGCGTGCAGCCGTGTTCAAGGGGGCGGGCCAGCCCTGGGCGATCGAGAGCCTGCCCGATCCGCAGCCGGGCGCGGGCGAGGTGGTGATCAAGGTGTGCCGCTGCGGCCTGTGCGGCACGGATCTGCACATGACCTCGGGCTCTGGCTGGGATTTTCCGGCAGAAACGGTGCCCGGCCATGAATATGCCGGCGAAGTGGTGGCGCTGGGCGCGGGGGTGGAACATCTGGCCATCGGCGACAGGATCACCGCGCTGCCGGCCAAGGGCTGCGGCCAGTGCGCCGCCTGCCGGGCCGGGCAGGTGATGCTGTGCCCGCAGATGCAGGGCTATATGGGCGGCTTTGGCGAATATCTGCGGGCGCCGGCGGCCCATGCGGTGAAGCTGCCGGCCACGCTCAGCTTTGCCGATGGCGCGCTGATCGAGCCTTTGGCGGTGGGCCTGCATGGCGTGGCGATGGCGCCGCTGGTGCCGGGCAGCCGGGTGCTGGTGCTGGGGGCCGGATCGGTGGCGCTGGCGGCGATCTACTGGGCGCGCCGGCTGGGGGCGGGGCGCATCGCGGTGATGTCGCGTTCGGCGCGGCGGGCGGATCTGGCCGGCCAGCTGGGCGGCGATGCCTTCATCCCCTATGGCGAGGGCGAGCATGGCGAGGTGATCGCGGCGCTGGGCGGCCAGCCCGATATCGTGCTGGAATGCGCGGGCGCGGTGGGCATGCTGGGCAAGGCGGTGGAACATGCCCGGCCCAATGGCACGATCGTCTCGATGGGGTTTTGCACCCATCCCGATCCGGTGATCCCGGGCATTGCCACCTACAAGCAGCTGCGGCTGGTGTTTTCCATGGCCTATACGCTGGCCGAATTCGAACATGTCGCCCGCACGCTCGACAGGGGCCATCTGGAACCCCGGCTGATGGTGAGCGAGACGATCCCCCTCGATGCCCTGCCGGCGATGATCGAGGGCCTGCGCGCCGGCGCCAGCCAGACCAAGGTGCAGGTCGCGCTTTGAGCGGCGGGCGCCCTTTTTCCATGCGATGACAGGAGCAAGGCCGATGCGCCAATGGGATGAATTTGTCGATCTGCTGAAGCCGGCCGAGGCCCTGCTGGATCAGCTGCGGGCCCCGCGCAGCGAGCAGCTGCGCGCCGAACTCTATCGCCAGTTCGCCATGAACCTGGCGCAGGGCTATCTGCTCTATTTCCAGACCAGCGCCGAATATCCCGAATTCATGCCCTTCGAGAATTCGGCCTTCCTGGCCCAGCCCAACCCGGATGCGGTCTATTACTACACGCGGGTGGATGGCGCGGGCAGCTATCGCGTGGTGGGCGAGCGGGGCGATGCCATCGTTGCGGGCTTTGCCGTGGGCAACCGCATGATCGGCATGGCCGGATCGCCCGGCCAGGGGCTGGCCAATTACGATATCGACCAGCTGGAGATCGGCGCCGATGGCCGCTTCGAGGTGCTGTTCAGCGCCGAGCGGCCGGCCGGCCATGTGGGCAACTGGCGTTATCTGCACCCCGAGGCCGATTTCCTGCTGGTGCGCCAGTTCAACTACGACTGGGGTGGCGACAGGGACATGCGCCTGGCCATCGAGCGGCTGGATCCGCTGCCGCCCAAGCCGCGCCTCTCGCCCGAACGGACGGACGCGCTGCTGGGCGAATTGTTCGGCACCTATGCCCGCGGCCTTTCGGCGATTGCGCTGGGGGCGCTGGGGCGGGCCTTTGACAAGGGGCTGGTGAACAAGGTGGCGCTGCATGATTTCAAGGATCTGGGCAACAGCGCGGATTGGCCCCAGGCCTATTGGGAAATGGTGTTCGAGCTGGCCGAGGACGAAGCGCTGGTGATCGAGAGCGACCTGCCCGAGGCGCGCCACTACTGGAACGTGCAGGTGATCGACGGGCTGTGGAACCAGGCCGACATCCTCTACCGCCAGACCAGCCTCAATGGCCGCACCGCCCGCATCGATGCCGACGGGCGCTTTCGCGCCGTGCTGTGCCGGCAGGATCCGGGCTATGCCAACTGGCTGGATACGGCAGACCACGGCTTTGGCATGCTGATCGGCCGCTGGTATCGCTGCAGTTCCCATCCGGTGCCGCAGGTGCGCCGCATGAAGCTGGCCGAAGTGGCCACCTATCTGGGCGATCGCAGCGCGCGCATCAGCCCCGAGGCGCGGCGCGCGGCCCTGCGCGAAAGGCTGATCGGCGCGCAATGGCGCCGCCGCTGGTGATCCGCCCCCAACCCAAAGGACTGCAAGATGACTGACCGCTTCGATACTATCGCCCTTACCCGGGCCGGCGGGATCACCGAACTGCGCATCCACCACCAGGGCGAGAGTGCCCGCTGGGCGCTGTGGGGCGGGCTTCACCGCGAGCTGGGCGAGGCCTTTGCCGCCATCGCCGCCGACCGCGACACGCGCGCGCTGATCATCACCGGCACCGGCAGCAGCTTCTGCGCCGAATTCGACATGACGAGCCAGCCCCCGCCGATGGGCCCGCAAAGCTGGGATGTGATCTTCCGCGAGGGGCGGGCGCTGCTTGAAAATCTGCTGGCGATCGAGGTGCCGGTGATCGCGGCGGTGAACGGGCCGGCCTTCATCCATGCCGAGATCCCGCTGCTGGCCGATATCGTGCTGGCGGCCCCCGGCGCTGTCTTTGCCGACAAGGCCCATGCGCTGGCAGGCGTGGTGCCGGGCGATGGCGTGCATGTGGTGTGGCCCATGCTGCTGGGCCCCAATCGCGGCCGCTATTTCCTGATGACGGGGCAGGAGATTGGCGCTGCAGAAGCGCTGGCGCTGGGGCTGGTGGGCGAGGTGGTGGCGGGCGATGCGCTGCTGGAGCGGGCGCGCGAACATGCCCGGGCGATTGCCGCAAGGCCGGCGCTGGCCATGCGCTATGCCCGCATCGCGCTGACCCGGCACCTGCGCGAGCGGCTGAAGGCGGAGCTGGGCTATGGCCTGATGCTGGAGGGGATGGCGGTGCTGGGCGGGGCCTGAGGGGGGCGAAACATCGCGGTTCTGATGAGGCGGGGGCGCATGTTTCAGCGCCCGGAGGGGCAGCGTAAGAACCGGGGCAACAGCCGGCGCGCCTGTTCCTGCCGCCGGCCCCCTGCACAAGCGATGGATGGAGAGCTTCCCCCATGTCGACCACTGCCGAGGCGGGCCCTCGCGCCGCAGCGCCGCTCTATCGCGGGCCGATCTTCGATGCCGACACCCATTTCTGGGAAACCGAGGAGGCCTGGACGAAATATCTGCCCAAGGAAGCCGCCGAGAAATATGGCGTCAGCTTCCGGCGGGGCGATGATGGCGATTTTGCCATGTATGTGGGCCCCCGCAAGGTGGAGATCAGCGCCGACCACCTGTTCGAGGATGGCCGCGTGCCGGCGCCCGGCAAGCTGCACGAATGGCTGCGGGCGATGAAGGAGGGCAAGGCCGAGATCGACCTGCACGTGCCCAAGAGCGCCGACATGATGGAGCCGGCCGCGCGCGTGGCCCTGCTCGACAGCTGGGATGTGCGTTCCTCGATCCTGTTCGTCGGCAACATGATCACCGCGATCAGCTTCCTCGACGACCCGCGCTATGCCTATGACGTGCTGAACGCCTATAATGGCTGGATGTACGACCAGTGGACGTACAATTATCAGGACCGCATCTTCTCCGCGCCGATCGTCACGCTCGACAATCTGGAGGAGGCCTGCAAGCAGCTGAAGGGCGTGATCGCCCGCGGCGCCCGGCTGATCCTGATGCCGATGGGCCCGGCCAACCGCAAGGCGCCCGCCCACCCCGACCACGATCCCTTCTGGCAGATCGCCAATGAGGCGGGAATCCGCGTTGTCTTCCATGTGTCGGAAGCGATCTACATGAAGGAACACATGGCGCTGTGGGGCGAGGGGATGCAGCAATCGCGCATCCGCCAGTCGGCCTTCGTGTGGATGCATGGCTATTCCGAGCGGCCGGTGATCGAGACGCTGTCCAGCTTCATCTTCTGGAACTTCTTCGAGCGCTTCCCCAATGTGAAGTTGCTGTCGGCCGAGAATGGCGCCGAATGGGTGCCGGCCATGCTGACCAAGATGGACAAGTGCCGCGGCATCGCCAAGAACGGCCACTGGCCCGCCGGCCAGCTGAAGGAGCGGCCCAGCCGCATCTTTGCCCGCCATGTCTCGGTGGTGGCCTATCCTGAGGACAATATCGCCGCGCTGGTCGATCAGGTGGGCAATGCCGACTGGGTGCTGATGGGATCTGACTATCCCCATGCCGAGGGCGTGGAAGAGCCGCGCCAGTTCGCCGACGAGGCCTGCCGGGGCCTGTCGGAAGCGGATATGCGCAAGGTCATGTATGAAAACGGCATGCGCTTCATGGGGCTGGAGGCCTGAGGCGGGCGATGCCAGAAACCAGGGGGCCGGAAGCCAGGGGGCCGGAAGCCAGGGGGCCGGAAGCCAGGGGGCCGGAAGCCAGCCCGCCAGCCCTTCCCGCAGAGGTGCTGGCGGCGGTGGCCACGCTTATCCGCTGGTCGGGCGATGATCCGGCCCGCGAGGGCCTGCGCGACACGCCCGCCCGCGTGGCCCGCGCCTGGCGGGAATATTGCGAGGGCTATCGCGAGGATCCCGCCCGCCACCTGGCGCGCGTGTTCCACGAGGTGGGCGGCTATGACGAGATCGTGCTGCTGAAGGATATCCCCTTCCAGTCGCATTGCGAGCACCATCTGGCGCCCATCCTCGGGCGGGCGCATATCGCCTATCTGCCGGGCGATCATGTGGTGGGCATCAGCAAGCTGGCCCGGGTGCTGCACGGCTATGCCCGGCGCCTGCAGGTGCAGGAAAGGCTGACCGCCGAAGTGGCCGATTGCATCTGGCAGCACCTGCGCCCGCGCGGCGTGGCGGTGGTGATCGAGGCCACCCACGGCTGCATGACCGGGCGCGGCGTGCGCACCCATGGCGTGACGATGAAAACCAGCCGGATGATGGGCATCTTCCGCGAGGATGAGAAAAGCCGCCGCGAAGTGCTGGCGCTGATGGAGCGGGGCTAGGGCCCTTTTCCTCAGCGCCAGCGGTCAGATGAGGCTGAGGATGTGTTGTGCGTGTTCGGGCCTGCAGATGAGGAGGTC
>Ga0207806_1000168_pt1 | contig 17507 bp, 19 predicted proteins | sample LuqExpMetageno72_FD_187829 | JGI IMG/M metagenome (GOLD analysis project Ga0207806, IMG submission 187829) | Tropical forest soil microbial communities from Luquillo Experimental Forest, Puerto Rico - Sample 72 (SPAdes) | ecosystem: Environmental > Terrestrial > Soil > Tropical forest ...
GAGCCCGGTCGCGATGATCCTCTGTGTAAGCTGATCGAGTTCGGCCTCGCCTTCGACGACCGCCTTCTCGATCTCGCCGCGCAGTTCGGCCAGCGTTTTCCCGCGCAACCGCGCATTCAGGAAATTGCCGGCCTCGACCAGCGAGGACGTCGGCAGTCCGGCCGGAACCGGCAAAACGCGGTTTTCGACCTGCCCGTCTTCCGAGACGAGGACGACGAGCGCGCGCTCGGGTTCGAGACGGACGAACTCGACGTGCTTGAGCCGCACATTATTCTTCGCGGTGAGCACTACGCCGGCGGAGCGCGTCAATCCCGAGAGCGCCTGCGATGCTTCCGTCAGCACGCCCTCGAGTGACATGCCGCTGCCCATCCCAGCGACCTGCGCCTCGATCGAGCGGCGGTCGTCCTCGGCGAGATCGCCGACCTGCATCAGCGCGTCGACGAAGAAGCGCAGGCCCAATTCGGTCGGCAGCCGCCCCGCGGACGTATGCGGGGCAAAGATCAGCCCGAGATGCTCCAGGTCTGACATCACGTTGCGGATCGAGGCGGGCGAGAGCGTGATGGGCAGGATGCGCGAGAGATTGCGCGAACCGACCGGCTCGCCGGTGGCGAGGTAGCTCTCGACGATCAGCCGGAAGATCTCGCGCGAGCGCTCGTTCAGCGCTGCCAGCGAGACCTGCGACGATCCGATCGGGACATCATGCGACGCCACAGAGGAACCTCCTGAAATCGCCTACAGAATTGACCATTGCACCGGCCTTGTTCAAGCGGGGCGGATCGTTATGGTGTGCGGCCGAATCCGTCTTACTCGCGAGGATAGTCCGATGCGGCCGAGCCGCCGACAGGTTGATGAATTGCGCCCGGTTTCGCTGGAGCGCGGGGTGGTGAAGTACGCCGAAGGCTCGTGCTTCGTGAAGTTCGGGGACACGCATGTGCTCGTCACAGCGAGCCTCGAAGAACGGCTGCCCCCCTGGCTGAAAGGGCAGGGACGGGGCTGGGTGACGGCCGAATACGGCATGCTGCCGCGCGCCACCTCCGAGCGGACCCGTCGGGAGGCGAGCGCTGGCAAGCAGGGCGGACGTACTGTTGAAATTCAGCGCCTGATCGGCCGCTCGCTGCGGTCCGTCATCGATCTGGTTGCGCTCGGCGAGCGGCAGATCACCATCGACTGCGACGTGATCCAGGCGGATGGCGGCACACGCACCGCCTCGATCACCGGCGCCTGGGTCGCGCTTGCCGATTGCCTGGCCTGGATGAAGTCGCGCGACATGGTCCGGCAGGGGGTGTTGCGCGATCACATCGCGGCGATTTCGTGCGGCGTCTATCAGAACACGGCCGTGCTCGATCTTGACTATGCGGAAGATTCCGAAGCCGAGACGGACGCCAATTTCGTCATCGCCGGCAACGGCAACATCGTCGAGATCCAGGCGACCGCCGAGCGCACGCCGTTTTCGGAAGATCAATTCCTGACGCTGCTCGCGCTCGCGCGCAAAGGCTGCGAGAAGCTCGTCGGCCTGCAGAAGATGGCGGTGATGTGAGCACGATGCCGCGCCAGCTCACTTCACCAGTCGTCATCGCCACCCACAACCCCGGCAAGCTCCGCGAAATGCGCGAGTTGCTAGCGCCCTATGGCATCGAGGCGAAGTCGGCCGGTGAGCTCGGTTTACCTGAGCCTGCCGAAAACGGCAGAACGTTTGCCGCCAATGCGCGCATCAAGGCGCTCGCCGCCGCGAAAGCAACCAATCTTGCCGCCTTTGCCGACGACTCCGGCTTCTGCGTCGATGCGCTCGACGGCAAGCCGGGCATTCACTCGGCGCGCTGGGCGGGGCCGGAGAAGGATTTCCGCGGTGCGATGAATCGCATCCAAACGCTCCTGATCGAGCGCGGTGCGCGCGAGCCTATGCAAAGGCGCGCGCATTTCATCGCGGCGCTTTGCCTTGCGTGGCCGGACGATCACGTCGAGCAGTTCGAAGGGCGTGTGGATGGCATCGCCGTCTGGCCGCCGCGCGGGGAGAAAGGCTTCGGCTACGATCCGCTGTTTCAGCCGGACGGATCCGAGCGCACCTTCGGCGAGATGAGCGCGGAGGAGAAGCATGGATTGCCGCCGAAAGGGCAGGGGCTCTCGCATCGCGCCCGCGGTTTCATGCAGCTTGCGGCCGCGTGCTTGCAGAAGAAATAAGACAGGCTTGTCTCGTCAGCGTCCGATTTGCATAACTGCGCATCCAACCTCCCCGCGGGAAGACGCTCATGCCTCTCTCACCGACGATCCAGGTACTCATTCGCAATGCTTGGGACGACGGGTATCCCTGCCTACTTGCGACGGTCGGGCCTGAAGGTCCGAACATCACTCCCAAGGGCAGCATGATCGTCTTCGACGATGAGCATCTCGCCTACTGGGAGCGGTCGAAACGCGCGGTGCTGGACAATCTCGGCATGGAGAAACGAGTCTGCGTGATGTACGCGAATTTCAAGGCGCAGCGTGACGGCATTCTCGACTCCGGCTTTCTGCGCTTCTTCGGCACCGTTGAACTGCACGAGAGCGGTCCCATCCGCGAAGCGATCTTCGCAAAGCTGTTGCCACGCGAGCAGACGCACGTCGGGGCCGAAGCTGGCATCGGCGTGCTGATCCGAATCGAAAAGGCGATCGACGTGCGCGGCAAGCCGCTGATGTAAGCGCGGGCCGTTCGATCAGGGAATCGACAGGCCTACAGCCGTGACCATCTTGCCCCAGTTCGCGACTTCCGACCTGAAAAACTGCTCGGCCTGCGCCGCACTGCTGTAGATCGGATCAAAGCCGATGCTTTCTAATTTCTTCTGCGTCTCGGGGTCCTTCATCACCTCTTCGACCGCGGCGTTTAGCTTTTTGAGGATTTCAGCATCGGTCTTGGCGGGCGCGAAGATGCCGACCCAAGAGGCTGCGTAAAATCCGGGGAAGCCGGATTCCGCATAGGTCGGGACATTCGGCACCACGGCTGCGCGTTTCTCGGCCGCGATTCCCAAGCCTTTCAATTTTCCGCTCTGGATTTGCGAAGCGGCCAACCCGCCGAGCGTCGTGGCAAGGAGGTCGATCTGATTACCCATGGCCGCGTTGATGGCCGGCGCACCGCCCTGGAAAGGAACGTGGGTGGCAGGGATTTTTGCGATTTCTTTGAAGAAGTATTCCGCCTGAATATGCGATCCGGTCCCGACCCCGGCCGAACCGAACGTGATGCTCTTGCCTTGCGAGGCCTTGATGAATTCCGCCAGATTATTCGATGGGCTGCTCGGGTCGACGGCCAGCGCCTCCGGACTGGACGCGAGGATCGCGACCGCTTTGAAATCCTCGCCGGAGAACGGATTTGACTTGTGTAACGTCAAATTGATGGCGAGCGCGGTCGTCGTGAGCAGAAACGCGTAGCCGTCGGGATTGGCGCGCGCAACCAGGCCGGCCGCGAGATTGCCGCCAGCGCCGGGACGATTCTCCACCACGACGCTCTGGCCGAGTTTGCTTTCGAGACCGTGCGCGACCTGTCGCGCCAGCGTGTCCGCTACGCCGCCCGGCGCGAACGCGACGATGAAACTGATCCGGCGGTTCGGATACGTATCCGCACGCACTTGCGCAGTCGAAATTCCGAGCAGCAGCAAAGCAGAAAAAATACGTTTGCTGCCGATCGTTCGGCCGAACAACATCGCGCGCTCCCCCAGTTTATCCTTATCGTTGGGTGGATGATCCCATCGGGGCTGCGGCTTGGCAAGCAACCGCCCGGTTTGCTCTCCCCACGTGACCAGTAAGCTGGCATATTCCCCGGAAACCGGCATCAGACCGGCAAAGTCTCGGGGAGGACATCATGAAAAAGCTATGCTTCGCCGCAGCTGTTTTGATCGTCAGCGCGATGAATTTCGCTCGCGCAGAGGAGTATCCCGCGCGTACGGTGACGATCATTGTCCCGTTCGCGCCTGGCGGGCCCGCTGACGTTACAGGCCGTGTCCTGGCAGACATTTTATCCCGGCATCTCGGTCAGTCGTTTGTAGTCGAGAATGTCGGAGGAGCCGGCGGAACGGTCGGATCGCTGCGCGCGGCACATGCGCGCCCCGACGGTTACACCATCATCTCGGGGCACATGGGCACACACGCCGCAGCCCCGATGTTTTATCCGAACCTTGGCTATGACCCGGAAAAAGATTTCGAGCCGATCGGGTTGATCGACGAGCAGCCGGAGCTGCTCGCCGTCCGCAAGGATTTTCCCGCCAATAATCTCAAGGAGTTCGTGGCCTACGCTAAAGCCAATGAGGGGAAGCTCAACATGGGCCATGCGGGGGTCGGCTCGGTCTCCTACATCGGCTGCCTTCTTCTCAATTCCTCCATCGGGATCAAGCCGACGATGATTCCATTCACCGGCACCGCGCCGGTAATGACGGCCATTCTTGCCGGGCAGGTCGATTATGATTGCGATCCAGTGCTCGGACCGCTCTCGCACGTGCGCGCCGGCACGGTGAAGGCACTGGCGATCGCGTCGAAGAAACGCAGCCCCATGCTGCCGGATGTTCCCACGTCGTACGAGCAGGGCTTCCCTCAGTTCGATTGCGCGCCGTTCTATGCAGCCTTTGCTCCGAAGGGCACGCCGAAAGAAATCATCAACAAGCTGGCCGCGGCATTGAACAAAGGCCTCGACGAGCCTGCCGTGCAAAAGCGGTTGAGCGATCTCGGGGCAATCATTGCCGAACCGGACCGCCGTGGGCCGGAGGCTTTGGCCGAACTTGTGCACAGCGAGGTTGAGCGGCTGACGCCTATCCTGAAGGCAACTAGGCAGAGTCAATAGGGAGGAGATATGATTTTGGAAGTCGGCGCCGCAAAGATAACCCGCGTCGAAGAGACTTACGGCGCGACCTATCCGTTGCGCCGGATCTTTCCCGACTGCACGGACGAACTGCTGGCGCTGCACCGCGAGTGGCTCGCGCCACATCATTACGATGCGGACAGTGGCTTGATAAAATTAAGCGTCCATAGCTGGTTGTTGGAGATCGACGGTCGAAAAATATTGATCGACAGCTGTTGTGGAAACAGCAAGTCCAAGCCGGACCGTCCGGCCTGGCACATGCTCAACGTTCCTTGGCTCGAGCGACTGGCGGCTGCAGGCTGCAAGCCCGAGGACATCGATCTCGTAATGTGCACGCATCTGCACCACGACCATGTCGGCTGGAATACGCGTCAACGTGACGGCCTATGGGTGCCGACGTTTCCCAATGCCCGCTACGTGTTTTCCAAAAAGGACGTCGATTACTTTTCCGCGCTGGATGCGGATCCGGCGACCGCTCCAGCAGAACTGGGCACTTTCCGTGAATGCGTCGTTCCGATTATCGATGCAGATCGGGCCGATCTGGTGGATGGACCGTGCCGGCTCAACGAATTCATCGAGATCGAGCCGGCGCCGGGACACTCGCCGGGACACGTCTTCTTCAAGTTGGAGAGCGCCGGCAAGCGGGGCGTGTTCGCCGGAGACGTCCTGCATCACCTGCTTCAGGTCTACTTCCCGGACTGGAATTTTCCGAAGAATTCGGATGCGGACCAGGCAAGAGCGTCGCGGCGCAGATTGCTCGACTATTGCGCCTCAACCAACGCTCTGATGTTTCCCGGGCATGTCGGCTTTCCTTTCGCCGGGACCATCCAGCGCACGGCGGCCGGATACAAACCGGAGTTCTGATCTGCGGTCGCCTTGCGCGCCCTAGCGCGTAGGCCTGCGGCCCCAGAAAACTTCGATGCCCCTCCACACGAAGCTTCCCGGCTGCTCGACGAGACCGGCGAACGCCGCTTCGAGGTCTTTCGGGCTGTAGTAGGGGAAATCATCGAGCGTCCAGCCGACGCGCGACAGGAGCTTGTCGAAGACGTACTCAATGTGCATGTCGAGCTCGATCTTCATTTTCGTCTCGGGGCTGTATGCAATCTCGGCGAGCATCAGATTGCGCCCCGGCTTCATCACGCGCAGCAGCTCTGCCCCGGTCTCGCGCCAGTCGTCCGTGTGCTGCACGCCCTGTAGGCAGGCGACGCAGTCGAACGCGCCGTCCGCGATGTCGCTAGTGTAGGTCCACTGCCAGGTCGCAAGCTGACCGCCGCGGCCGCGTTTCTTGGCGATGTAGTTGTCGCGGGCCTCGTCGGTGATGTCGATGACCTTGATCTCGCCGCCCGGCCCGACACGCCGCCGCATGTCGTCCACGAAACCGCACGGTTCGATGCACTCGCCAATGATGAGGACCTTGTCGCCGGTACGGAGCTCCAGGCGGTCGTAGATCAAATTGCGGGCGACCTCGGCCTTGCGCCACATGAACGGAAGACCGCCGAGCAGCACGGCGCGGCACCAGCGCTCCTGCTCCTTTCGGTCGAGGATGACGTCGCCGAACCGCTGCACGTCGTACGGCTGCATCCACGCCCAGGGATCTTCGTCCTGCATGCGTCCTCCCACCAAATCCAGTCGTAACATTAACGCGCGCGGCTGTGCGTTCTACTAAAAAAGCGGGTGAAAGATCGCCCTTCGGCTGCTAGTCTCGAGGTCTCAAAGAACATTCGGGGGCAATTCCATGAAGGCTTCGTCTGCCAGCTATCAAGCGGCCGTTCTGTTCGTTCTTGCCGGAATGGTGTGGGGCATCCAGATGGCAATTTCCAACGATCATTCCGCCTTTCCCGCGCACGCGCACCTCAATCTACTTGGCTGGGTGTCGCTGTTCCTGTTCGGCATCTATTACCGGCTCAATCCGGCGCTCGACCGCAGCAAAGCGGCGCTCGTGCAGGTCAGGATTTGGTGTTTCGGCACCGTCGTGACGACGATCGGTGTCGGTCTTGCGCACACGGGCCACGAGGGCGGCGATCCGATCGCGGCCGTCGGCTCGCTCATTATTCTCGCGGGGATGCTCTTCTTCGGCTTCCTCGTTTTCCGCAGCGAGCGCGCACCGGCACCCGAGCGTCTCGCGGTCGCACCGACCGAATAATCACGGCACCGATATGCAGCAAAAAGGGCCGCTTCAAAGAAGCGGCCTTTTCCACTTTCGCATTTTCAAGACTGAGCAATGCGTGCTCATCGCCTAGGAGCGGTACGCTATATCTCTTTTTCGACGCCTTCGCGGGGCTCGCCAATGCGGTATGACTCCAGCGGTAGAGCCACGACGCCCGACGAAATCGGTAGCATCGTTGTTCTTCTGGGGGTGGTCGGGTTCATTGTGTTCCTGGCCTGGGGCGCGGGTCCGACCGGCACGCGCAATGTCGCGCACACGTCAATCACGCGCGCCGAAACGACTGGCATGGGCGGTTCGTACGATCTACTGCGGCGCGTGTCGGCGCCACCAGTTACCGACGCTATCGAGCTTTCCCGCTAATGCGATGTCGCGGCCGGATCTGAGCCGTCGGCCGCGCCGCAGTTCGCTACAATTTTAAAGATTTTTCCGCAGGGCGCTCGCCCAAGCTGCTGGAATCGTTCGGCGGACAAGAGTAACATGGTTAACATGAATTCGTCCGCGCCCTTCGCCGTGTATGTACATTGGCCATTTTGTCTCTCGAAATGTCCGTACTGCGATTTTAACAGCCATGTGCGCCACGGCGGCTATGACGAGCCGCGTTACGTTCGTGCGGTGCTGAAAGAACTGACGACGACGGCCACGCGCATTCCAGGCCGCACTGTTTCCAGCATCTTTTTCGGCGGCGGCACACCATCGCTGATGCAGCCCGAATCAGTGGAAGCAATTCTCGACGGCATCGCGAAGCAGTGGAACATAGCACCGGACATCGAGATAACGCTCGAAGCAAATCCCACCAGCGTCGAGGCAACGCGTTTCCGCGGCTACCGTACCGCGGGCGTTAATCGTGTGTCACTCGGCGTGCAGGCGCTCGATGACGCCGCGCTGAAAGAACTCGGCCGGCTGCACACCGCACGCGAGGCGCTCGATGCCGTTGCAGTGGCGCGCTCGATCTTCGATCGCTACTCGTTCGATCTGATCTATGCGCGGCCGCGCCAGACATTGGCGGAGTGGGAGCGGGAGCTCACGCGCGCAATCGACGAAGCGGCGGAGCATCTGTCGCTTTATCAATTGACCATCGAGCCGGGCACGACCTTCTTCAACCTGCATCGCGCCGGCAAGCTCGCCACTCCGGACGAGGATCTTGCGCGCGATCTCTACGACCTTACGCAGGCCGTCTGCAGCGCACACGGTCTGCCGGCCTACGAAATCTCAAATCATGCGCGTCCGGGCGCCGAGTGTCGGCACAATCTGATCTATTGGCGCGGACAGGATTATGCGGGCATCGGTCCGGGCGCGCACGGACGACTGACAATCGGCGGGCGGCGCTTTGCCACCGAGACGGAGAAGCGGCCCGAAAGCTGGCTGATGCGCGTCGAAGCACTCGGGCATGGGCTCCTCGTCAACGAGCCGCTGAGCACGGACGAGACGGCGGACGAATACCTCCTGATGGGCCTGCGGCTGGCCGAGGGCATCGAGCCCGCGCGCTATTCCGCGCTCGCCGGACGCGAACTCAACCCGCACCGCATCTCGATCCTGCAGGAGGAGGGGGCAGTGGAGACCACCGCCGAAGGCCGCCTGCGTGTGACACAGGCCGGTTTTCCCGTTCTCGACGCGGTGGTTGCCGACCTCGCTGCGTGAGGCCGACCGGGCTTGACCTCGGGCCTCAATCTCCGCGAAAGAACAGCCCTCACCTTGAGGACTTCTCCATGACCGACCGCCTTCTCGTGCTCGTTCGCCACGGCCAGAGCGAATGGAATCTGAAAAACCTGTTCACCGGCTGGCGCGACGTCGATCTGACCGAGCAGGGCATCAAGGAAGCGCGCGAGGCCGGCCGCAAGCTGAAGGCGCAAGGGCTCTCCTTCGACGTCGCCTATACCTCGGCGCTCAAGCGCGCTCAGCGCACGCTCGATCTCGTACTGCAGGAGATGGGCATTGCCGGCATTCCGGTATTCAAGGACCAGGCGCTGAACGAGCGCGACTACGGCGATCTTTCCGGATTGAACAAGGACGATGCCCGCGCAAAGTGGGGCCAAGAGCAGGTACATATCTGGCGCCGCTCCTACGACATCGCGCCTCCTGGAGGCGAAAGCCTGAAAGACACACTCGCGCGCACGCTGCCGTATTACGTGACGGAGATTCAGCCGCGCGTGCTGCGCGGCGAGCGCGTGCTGGTCGCGGCGCATGGTAATTCGCTGCGCGCTCTGGTCATGGTGCTGGAGCGGTTGAACAAGGAAAACATTTTGAAGCGCGAAATTGCGACCGGCGTGCCGATCATCTATCGCCTGGGGGCAGATTCGACCGTCGCCTCGAAATTGGATTTGGCGGCGTAACAAACCGCTCTCCACAAAAAAGAAAAAGCCCCGCCGAGTTGGCGGGGCTTTCCATTTTATGCTGTCTGACTACTCGATGATCTTCACCACGCGGCGCATTCCGGGTTCGACGTTGACGCGCTTGTGGTTCACCACCGCGTACTCATATTTGTACTTCGGGACCTGATGCAGCACGACGGTGGGCGGCAGCAGCCGGCCGACAACCACCTCGTCCTGCACCGCGATCGACGGGACGCGTTCGCGTTCCACATAGGTCACGACCGGCGGGGGCGGCGGCGCGAAGATCGCCGTCGCAGCATCGGACGCCGCGCCGACCGTTCCGCCAACAATGGCGCCGGCCGCCGCGCCGACCGGTCCGGCCACCGCGCCGCCCACCGCTGCTCCGCCCGCCGCATCTTCCTGCGTGTATCCAGGGTCGTGGTAGTATTGTGCCTGCGCCGCGAACGGGGCTACCGCCGTCGCCGCAAGAAGCGCAACTGCAAATCGGACTCGCATATGTGCCTCCTCTTATGTCCGCAATGAAAACGCCGTGGCGATATGCCGCGTTCCGATTGGAACAGAGGAGTTCCCTGCACAATTGACAAACGTATTTACGGAACCGCGATTGCCCGTACTGGGCTACGCCGCGACGATACCCGCTTCCCAGCCGAGCATCGCGCGCTTGCGCGTGAGGCCCCAGTGATACCCGGTGATGTCGCCGCTTTTGCCGACGACGCGGTGGCACGGGACTACGAAGCAAATTGGATTCTTGCCCACCGCAGCGCCGACTGCGCGCGCGGCTTTCGGCGCGCCTGCGCTTGCTGCAAGATCGGAATAGGTGGTGAGGCGGCCCATCGGGATGGTGAGCAGCTTCTCCCAGACGCGGACTTCGAAGTCCGTGCCGATCAGCACGACTCGGAGCGGCTGTTCCTGCTTCCAGAGCGCAGGATTAAAAATTCGCTGCGCGGTCGGCGCAGTCGCCGTGGCATCTTCGACGTAGCGCGCATTCGGCCAACGCGAGCGCATGTCCGCGAGCGCGCCGCGCTCGCGGCCTGCATCGGCCAGTGCCAATCCGGCGAGTCCGCGCGGCGTCGTCATCACGAGCGCCGTCCCGAACGGACTCGGATGAAAGCCGTAGGTGAGCGTCAGTCCGCTGCCGCCAACCTTCCATTCGCCCGGCGACATCGCCTCGTGAGTGACGAACAGATCGTGCAGCCGTCCAGGTCCGGACAGGCCGACTTCGTAGGCTGTGTCGAGCACGCTCGCCGAGGAGCGCAGCAGGTCGCGCGCGTGATTGAGCGTCAGCGCCTGGAGGAACGCCTTCGGCGTCAGCCCGCACCAGCGGCGGAACAGATGGTGCAATTCCGTGGCGCTGACGGCGGCCGCTTCCGCGACCTGCTCGATTTCAGGCTGTGCGCGCCAGTTCCCGCGGATATGCGCAATGGCGCGGCGCACGACTTCATAATCGTCGGCGGCCCGTTTCAAGGGCGCGATTGTTGCCGGACGAATGTCGGAGGCTGCAAGGCTCATTCTCATGCGCCGCAATCTAGGACGGCCGGGAGGCTCAAACCACCCGATTCCTGATGAATTACGCTTTGGTCAGGACGGTGCGTGTCACGCCACGCTTGGCCTCGCCCAGCGCGCGGGAGAGCGCATCCGCGAAGTTCGCTTTGTCGTCAGGCCCGAGAAAGCTCGCGAGCGGAAGCTGCTTGCCGCTGGAGACCAGGGCCAGACGCTCGACGCCGTATTCCTCGTCGGTCAACTTGTCGAGCCGGACCCAGAGCGGATTGAGCACGTATTCGCGCACGCGGCCGCGATGGCTTACCTTGCGCACCGTCAGTGCGGACGGCGTGATCGTGATCTCTTCGTAGGCCAGCGCGCGGGCGTAATTGATGCGGAAGGCCAGATAGAGCACCAGCACGTCAAGGGCGAAGAAAGCGACGATCGGCCAGGCGCCCATCATTGAAAACACGACGCCGGCAACAAAGCTGACGACGCCGTAGACGGCCATCAACACGACAAAGCCGACGCTGTGCAGCGAACGATGCGGCCGCAGCACGGCGGAAAAGAGGGTCGGCTCCGGGCTGTTGTCGGTCAGCATGGGCTTCGACTATACCGGTTTCATGGCGAAGAAATCGACCCGCAAGGCGGTCGCAAAGAACAAATCCGCGCGAGCCAAAGCCAAACCGGCTTCCAAGCGGGCAAAGGCCGACACGAAAGCCGCGCGCGGTGCGATACCGCAGTGGACCAATGCCGAGATCGTCGAGGCGTTCCGTCGCTTCCGCAAAGCCAATCCGGAGCCGAAAGGCGAGTTGCAGCACATCAATCCGTTCACGTTGTTGGTCGCGGTTGTGCTGTCGGCACAGGCGACCGACGCGGGCGTGAACAAGGCCACGCCCGCTTTGTTCGCTGCTGCCGACACCCCGCGGAAAATGATGGCACTCGGCGAAGACCGCGTGCGCGATCTGGTCAAAACGATCGGCCTGTTTCGCACCAAGGCGAAGAACGTGGTCGCGCTATCACGCATCCTGGTCGAGCAACACGGAGGCGAAGTGCCGCGGTCGCGCGAAGCGCTGGAGGCGCTGCCCGGCGTTGGACGCAAGACGGCGAACGTGGTGCTCAATATCGCGTTCGGCGAGCCGACGATCGCGGTCGATACGCATATATTTCGCGTCGGCAACCGTACGGGGCTCGCGACCGGCAAGACGCCGCTCGAAGTCGAGCAGAAACTGGAGGAGGTCGTGCCGCGCGAGTTCAAGCGTCACGCGCACCACTGGCTCATCCTGCACGGCCGTTACACCTGCGTCGCGCGCAAGCCGCTGTGCGAGAAGTGCATCATCGCCGACTTGTGCAAGTGGCCGGGAAAGACGGTGGCCTAACGCACCGCCTCGATCAGTTGAGCGCGGCTGCCAACCGCACGCTTGTGCAGGCGCACCATGAGCGCCATGGCGAAGACCGGCGTCGCCAGATTGAGCACCGGCACCGAGACGAACAGCGCAATCAGCATGCCGCCGAGAAAGACATGGGTCGCGTGGCGGCGGCGCAAAAGCTTCGCTTCCCACGGAGTATAAAAGCGCATCGCCGCGAGTTCGAAGAAGTTGCGGCCGAGCAGATAGGCGTTGGCGAAAAACAAAATCAGAAAGCCGAAGCCGGCGAACAGCACGAAGGGCAGCGCGACGACGTAGACGACAATCGACAGCAGCGCGAATTTCAGCCCTTCGACCACGGCCGTGCTGAGCGGAAGCGCGCGGCCCGGCGGGTCGGCAGGAAAGTCCCTCCGCTCGATCGCATCGGCGACGTCATCGACGAAGAAGCTGCCGACCACGTTTGTGACCGCCGGCATCAGGAACACCGCACCCGTCAGAATCCCGAGCCCCGCCATAATTGAAAGGATCCAGGCGAGTACCGCCCAAGCGGAATGTGGGGCGAACCCGGACGTCTGCTCGGCCCAGGTCGCGCCGGTCGCGGCGAAATGCGACAGCAGGCGCTGCAGCGCGACGCCGATCACCACAATAATCGCGAGCGCGAGCAGGACCGACTTGATCAGCACCGCCCGCAGCGGTGGGGTGAGGATATCGGCGGCAGCTTTGGAGGCGGCTTCCAGCATGCGCGCAGAGGTAAGCGCACGCTGGCGGCGCGGCAAGAGCTACAAAGCCGGCGAGAGCTCTTCCTGCGGCTTGGGTACTAGCGTGGGGGCGGGCTGCGACCAGTGCACATAACGGTAATCGAACCCGGTGCGGAGCGTGGGCTTCACCACCTCGAAATAGGGCGAGATATCGAAGTCGCGCGGCGCATACAGGGAGGAATGCCGGATGTCGATGATCTCCGCGCGCGCCTGCGCGCTGCCGCCGCGCTTTATTTTCGGCAGGATGGGATAGCGGACGCTCTGGAACGCCTGGGCGATCAGCGCCGAGCAGATGATGCGTGTCGGATGGCCGGAACCGAGCGAGATCAGGCGCCGCCGCCAGCGTTGCGGCACCGGCAGTGGCAGCAGATAGCGCATTAGGTCGAGGATGTTCTTGACGTCGTAGTCGAAGCCGATGCGTTCGGCGGCGTAAGCGCAGACGCGCGCGCGATCGTCCTCGCTCAAGCCGACCGGCCGGCAGATGCGCGTGTGGAAACGCGCGTATTTGGATAGGGGCGCGGCCGTGACGCCGATGCCGATATTGGCTTCGACGAGAACCAGTGGTTCGCCGTCTTCGGCAACACGGTCGCCAATCGGGCCGACATGGAGCGCGGCATGCGACCAGGTCGACTGCGTGAGATACTTGATGACGCCGGCGATGTGGGTGTTGCCTTCGACCAGGAGCACGTCGCCCGGTTCGAGCGTCGCGCGCAACGCGTCCGGATCGCTCGGTGTGAACGGCTCGTAGCCGGCCGCCGGCTGCTCCAGGTAGCGCGCGATGACGCGCCCTACGCCCTCGATGACGAACCCCATGACGCCCGTCCCTCGCGCCGATCTCGGCGCTGACACTTTCCGGCGGCCTGTCGCGCTCTCGTCGTTTGACGATCAATTTAATGGAGACTCATTGCAAATTGGTTCACCCACGGCAGTGAACTACCGCATACCCGCCACAAAAATTGCGCGTGCGGTGTCGTTCGGGCATGCTGCACGCCCGCTTCGGAAACCATTCGGATACCATGTCGCGACTGAGCCGCCGCTCCTTTCTCGCCGCTTCGGCGCTCCTCGCGGCACGCCCGGCGTTCGCGGCAAAGCCCACCGGCGAAGATGCCGACGTCGTCGTGGTGGGCGCGGGTGCGGCCGGCATCGCCGCCGCGCGGCGGCTCGCCGCCGAAAAACTGCGCGTGCTGGTGTTCGAGGCGCAGGACCGGATCGGTGGTCGCTGCACGACGGACACGAGGACGTTTGGCGTGCCCTTCGATCTCGGCGCGCATTGGATTCACAATCCAGACAGCAACCCGGTGCTTGCGACAGCTCCGGCGTCCGGCATCTATGCGGCGCCGCGCTGGCAGAGCGTGCGTATAGGCGCGCGCCCCGCGCGCGATCCGGAATTGGAAATGTTCCTTGCCGCGCAAGTGCGGGCGCAGCGCGCACTCCGCGAGCCAACCAAAGCGAACACCGATTTGCCCGCCCTCCGCGCTCTGCCGGACAACTTGGGCCTCTGGAAGCCGTCGATCGAGTTTTTGCTTGGCCCCTATGCGCTCTCGAAGGATCTAAACGACGTCTCCGCCGCCGACCTGATGCGCACAGTGGAGCGCGGCGGTGACAGCTTTGCGACACAGGGCTACGGCGCATTGCTGACGCGGCTCGCATCCGGCCTCACGATCCGCCGCTCGCGTCCGGTGAAAATGATGGCCTGGGGCAGGAGCAGCGTGCTCGAGACGGAGGAATCGCTTTGGCATCCGAGCGCGATCATCCTCACCTGCTCGACCAATGCCCTGCTGAGCGACGACATCGAGTTCATTCCGCCGCTGCCGAAGCGCGTCAAAGACGCGGCGGCGCAGCTTACGCTCGGCAGTCTTGATCACATCGCGCTCGACATGCCGGGCAATCCGTTCGCGCTGCAGAAGGACGATCTCGTCATCGAACAGTCGAGCGGGCCGCGTACGGCCGCGGTGCTTGCGAACGTCTCCGGCACGGGCCTGCACGTCGTCACGGTAGGCGGCGCGTTCGGGCGTGAGCTGGCGAGCAAAGGTGAAGCGGCGATGGTCAATTTCGCCGTGCAATGGCTCGGCTCGATCTTCGACACCGATGTGAAACGGTACATCAAGAAGACCGCAGCCACGAATTGGAATGCGCAGGACTACGTAAAGGGCGCGATGTCTGTCGCGAGTCCGGGCCACGCCGACGCGCGGCGGGCGCTGATGGAGCCGCTCGGCCGTATTTGGCTCGCGGGCGAGGCGCTGCATGAGACGAAATGGGGAACCGTCGAGGGCGCCTGGGAATCCGGCGTGCGCGCCGCGGAAGCCGTCCTGAAGCAACTCGGGCGAGGCGGCGCACGCGAAGATGAGCCGAGACACAAGCGCAAGAGGCGCTAGTGACAAAGCCCAAAGCGCTCATCGCCTGGTCGAGCGGCAAGGACAGCGCTTGGGCGCTGCATGAGATCAGGCAGGCCGGCGAGTTCGAGGTCGTCGGCGTGCTCACGACCGTGAACGATGTGTTTGATCGCGTCAGCATGCACGGCACGCGCACTGAACTCTTGCGCAGGCAAATCGAGGCTGCGAGTCTCGCGCCCGTGCTGGTGCATATTCCGTGGCCGTGCACCAACGCGATCTACGAAGCCGCGATGGCGGCGGAGATCACGAAGGCGAGGGCGTGCGGCGTCACGCATATCATCTTCGGCGACTTGTTTCTGCAGGACATCCGCGCCTATCGCGAGAAGCAATTGCAGGGAACCGGCGTCGCGCCGGTCTTTCCGCTCTGGCTGCGTCCGACGGCCGCGCTGGCCCGGTCGATGCTCGCCGGTGGGGTCGAGGCTTATCTCACGACGGTCGATCTGAAAAAATTACCAGCGCGTTTTGCTGGCCGGCGTTTCGATGCAACGCTGCTCTCCGAGTTGCCGGACGGCGTCGATCCCTGCGGCGAGAACGGCGAATTCCACACCTTCGTAGCGGCCGGACCGATGCTGTCGCGGCGCATTGATGTGCAGGTCGGTGAGACGATCGAGCGCGACGGGTTTGCGTACGCGGATTTGCTCTTGTCGTCACCGGGCATAGCCGTATGAAGAGCGGCGTCGCTTCGAGACGCCTATGTCGCATGCTGCTTTGGATAAACGATCAAGCGCCCGGCTGGGGCGGCAATGGCTTCATGGCGTTTCCGACGCAGCCGAATGACCATTCGTCGCGGAGTGAGTAAAAATCATGCGCGCTCTGGTCCTGCTCTTTTTCTTGCTGCTGACCAGACTAGCGCAAGCTGACGAGCCGACAATAACCGTCACGGTGGGCAAGGATACGCGCAGCTTCACGCGACGCGAGCTTTTGGCCCGATCGGACGCTACCACCATCAAAGTGGCGCGTGACGTCACCTATCGCGTGCCGATGACCTATCGCGCCGTGCCCGTCGCATCTCTGCTCGCCGGGATGACGCTTCCCCCCGACAGCGTCATCGAGGCGGTCGCGCTCAACGGGTTCATCGCGCAACTCCCGCCCGATCTCCTGCTCAACACCGATGAGCGCAAGGCCGTGGCTTGGCTTGCAATTGAACTTGCAGACCACCCCTGGCCACCAATTCCGCGAGAGGACATGAGTGCGGGGCCGTTCTACATTGTCTGGACCGGGGCGGAGGTCGGCAGCATCCGCAGCGAGCAATGGCCATATCAGATGGCAAAGCTGGTGAGCCAGCCTTCGCCCCTTTCGCGATGGCCTGCGCTTGCCGTCAATTCCGCGCTGCCGCCGACAGACCCGATCCGCGCCGGCCAAGCTCTCTTCATCGTGCAGTGTCTCACTTGTCACAAGCTGAATGGGGCCGGTGCTGCCGATGTCGGCCCTGACCTCAACCTACCGCAAAATCCGACCGAATATCTCACACCACAGGGGCTACACGATCTGATCCGCAATCCCAAAGCCGTACGCACTTGGCCCGCTCAGGGCATGCCGGCGCTTTCTGACTATCTGAGCGACAGCGAGATCGGTCTTATCGTTGCGTATCTGAAGCATATGGCTGGCAGGAAGCAGGCACAGTAGCCCCCGGCGTAGTGTATCGATTTCGAGGATGACGGAACGATTATTTATCGTCAGGCTTGCAAGCTCGCTCGCCAGATCATGATCTGGCATCGCTCGCATGACACGAGCAAGCGGGGCGCGGCGCTGCCTCTCAAGTCGCTAAACGGCACGCAGGCGAGTGAGCCGGCCCAATCGCCTCTCCGATCGCCAGGCCAAGCATAAGGGCTGAACTACGCTTGCCATACTGCCCCTCCGAACGCGCGAAATGTCGTTCCTTGAGCCGGCCAATAGGAGTGCTCCGGGTCGGTTATCGGAGGCTCGGGCGCGTTTCATCGCGCTCTCCGATATCAATCTCCCAGGAAGACGCGCGACGGTGATCGGCTGAACCGAAGAGGCCTTAAGCCAACGGCCGCTTAGCGCCATCGATCTCCTCAGCTCGGACCGCTTGCCTGATTTGCCGAGGTTTAATGACGCCAGTGAGCATGAGGCGGAGCACACCAGATACAACAGCCGGTATTTTGCGGGATCCGTCCCCCCAACGTCGTGCTGTGCGGGCATCAACCCCAATCACATGGGCGAAGAGAGCGTAAGT
>Ga0207806_1000170_pt1 | contig 17468 bp, 14 predicted proteins | sample LuqExpMetageno72_FD_187829 | JGI IMG/M metagenome (GOLD analysis project Ga0207806, IMG submission 187829) | Tropical forest soil microbial communities from Luquillo Experimental Forest, Puerto Rico - Sample 72 (SPAdes) | ecosystem: Environmental > Terrestrial > Soil > Tropical forest ...
GCCGCCGAGGATTTGCTGGCATAGTTCCACAGCCGCGCCAGCCCCGCCAGCGAGGGCACCGTGCCATGCTGGCGCACATGCGCTTCCAGCGCCGCGCGGCATTCGGCCAGGCCGTGCCCGGGCGCCACCTGCCGGCCCATGGCGCCCTAGCCCAGCACGGCGGCGCCAAAACGCTCCACATGGCAGGCCAGATCGCCATAGAGCTTTTCCAGGCACATCAGCCGGCGGAAATAATGGCTGATGGCATATTCATCGGTCAGGCCATAGCCGCCATGCAGCTGGATGCCCTGGCGCGACACCAGCTGCCCCGCCTCGCCGACAACGATGCGCGCCGCCGCGATCGCCGCGCCGCGCGCGCCGGCCTCGTCCTCGGCATGGGCCAGCGCGTGATAGAGCATGGAGCGGGCCTGATGGGCGGCCACGAACATATCGGCCAGCATGTGCTGGATCGCCTGGAACGAGCCGATTGCCACGCCGAACTGGCGGCGTTCGGTGGCATAGCGGCCGCAGATCTGCACCGCCGCTTCCATCGCCCCCACCGCCTGCGCCATCAGCGCCACCGAGGCCCGGTCGATCGCCTCGGCCAGCACCGCCTCGCCGTGCTCCGGGCCCACCAGCAAGGCCGATGCCGGCAGCGCCACGCCTTCCAGCCGCAGATCGGCCGCGCGCGTGCCATCGATCAGCGGATAGGCCTCCAGCGCCAGCCCCACGGCATCGGCCGGCACCAGGAACAGGGCCAGCCCCGCCTCCCCCGCGATTGGCGCCGAGACAATGAGCAGCCCCGCCGCCGGCGCATCCAGCGCCAGCAGCTTGGCGCCCTGCAGCACAAAGCCCGTGCCATCGCGCCGGGCCAGCGTGCCTCCGTCGGCCTCCTGATGCGCCACTTCCTGATGGGCCAGGGCCACGCGCAGCGCGCCGGTGGCGATCTCGCCCAGCAGGTAGCGGCCCTGCGCTCTATCCGCCGCCTGTTTCAGCAGATGATCGGCCAGCACCGCCGTGCTGACATAGGGCTCTGTCGCCAGTGCCTCGCCCAGCGCCACATTCAGCAGCGCCACATCCTCCAGCGATCCGCCCAGCCCGCCGGCCGCTTCGGGCACCGGCAGCGCCAGCCAGCCCAGCTCGGCAAACTGCGCCCAGCGCGCCTCGTCGAAACCCAGCGGCTGGTGGCGCTGCGCGCGCCAATATTCCACGCCCGCGGTGGCGGCCAGCAGCCGCTGGGCACTGTCGAGCAGCATGGTCTGAATATCGGATTGGGCAAAATCCATGGTCTGCGAAAGCCCCCTCAAAGCCCGAAGGCGAGTTTGGCGAGAATGTTCTTCTGCACCTGCATCGAGCCGCCATAGATGGTGGAGGCCCGGGTGATCAGCGCCACGGTGGTGCGGCCGGGCACATAGTCTGGCCAATCGGGCGTGGGCGCGGGCGGCGGTGCCGGCGCCGGATCGAAGAAGCGCAGCGCCCTGGTGCCCAAGAGATCGGCCTGCAGCATGGTCACTTCCTGCTGCAAGGCGCTGCCCCTGATCTTCAGCACCGAGGCGGCGGCCGCTTCCGGCACGGCCAGCGGCTCATGCGCCAGCACCCGCAGCACCGACCATTCCAGCGCGATGAGATCGGCCTCCAGCCGGGCGAAGCGGGCGCGGATGGCCGGATCATCGGCCAGGCGCCGGCCGCCGGCCTGTTCGGTGCGGGCGATCTGCCTGGCGCGGGCCAGTTCGCGCTTGCTCCAGTAGATGAAGCTCGATGTGGTGCGCTCGTGTTCGAGCAGGAATTTGGCATAGGTCCAGCCCATGCCCGGCTCGCCGATCAGCTGGTCGGCCGGCACCTGCACATTGTCGAGGAACACCTCGCACAGATGCGCCTCGCCGTTGATCTGGGGGATCTGGCGCACGGTGATGCCGGGCGTGTCCATGCGGATGATGAGGAAGGAGATGCCGCGCTGGGGCTTTGCGCTTCTGTCGGTGCGCACCAGGAAGAAGCCCCAGTCGGCATGGGCCGCCCCGCTGGTCCAGATCTTCTGGCCATTGACGACATAGGTGTCGCCCACCAGCTCGGCCGAGGTGCGCAGCGAGGCCAGATCCGATCCCGAGCCCGGCTCGGAAAAGCCCTGCGCCCACATGGTGGCGCCCTCGCGGATCATCGGCAGGAAGCGCTCGCGCAGATAGGGCGAGCCATAGGTGTAGAGCACCGGGCCCAGCATATGCGTGCCGCCCCAGTCGAATTCGGGGGCATCGGCGGCATAAAGCTCCTCGTTGAAGAGGAACAATTGCATCGGGCTCCAACCGCAGCCGCCAAATTCCACCGGCCAGTGCGGCACCGAGCGGCCATGGCTGTGAAGAATGCGCATCCATTCCAGCAGATCGGGCACGGCGGCATTGTTGGCCACCTTGCGGCGCTGGCGCTCGGCCATGTCGGCGGGCAGCACCTGGCGGATGAAGGCGCGAATCTCCTGGCGGAAGGCCTCAAGGGCAGGATCTGGGCGCAGTTCCATCGGATTGGCTCCGTTTCGCGAATAGGAGGCGGTTCAACCGGCCTCGGCAAGGATGAGATCGGCGGCTTTCTCGGCGATCATCATGGTGGCGGCGTTGGTGTTGCCCGATACCACAAAAGGCATCACCGAGGCATCGGCCACCCGAAGGCCCGCCACCCCGTTCACCTTGAGCGCGCCCGACACCACCGCCTCTACCCCTGCCCCCATCGCGCAGGTGGAAGTCTGGTGATAGCCGGTGGAGCCGCTGGCCCGGGCAAAGGCGAGCAGATCCGCATCGCTTTCCAGCGCCGCGCCGGGGGTCAGCTCATGGTCGAAGAAGGGCGCCAGCACGGGGGTGGCCATCACCTTGCGGGCAATCCGCAGGCAGGCCACCTGCGCGCGGCAATCGGCCTCATGCGCCAGGAAATTCGGCCGGATCGCCGGTGCCTCGCGGAAATCGGCGCTGCGCAGGTGGATCGAGCCCACCGATTGCGGGCGCATCACATAGCCGCCCACGGTCATGCCGGGCTGCCGTTCCATCGTCATCGCGCCATCGCGGGCCAGCGCCTCGAAATCCACCGTTGCCGGGCTGGCGAAGAACTGGAGATCGGGCAGATCGAGCGCACCATCCGATTTCAGGAAAGCGGTGAGGTTGGAGCCGCCCAGCGCCAGCAACCCGGTGCCGGTGAAGGCCAGGCGCAGCAATTGCCCCAGCAGCGCCCCCCCGCGCGACAGTTCGTTGAGGCTGGGGGTGCCGGGTTTCAGCCGCGCGCGCACCATGGCGGCGAAATGATCCTGCAGGTTCTCGCCCACGCGGGGGCTGTTGGCCACCACCGCGATGCCCAGCGCAGCCAGCCGCTCTACAGCGCCAATGCCCGACAGTTCCAGCAATTGCGGCGAATTGATCGTGCCGCCGGCAAGGATCACCTCGCGCCGGGCGCGGATCACCTGCCGCTGGCCGGCGCGTTCATATTCCACGCCCACCGCCCGGCGCCCCTCGAACAGCACGCGGGCAGCATGGGCATGGGTGAGCACGCGCAGGTTCGCTCGCCCCATCGCCGGATGGAGATAGGCCGTGGCGGCAGACACCCGCCGCCCCTTGCGGATATTCACCCGCACGCGCGCCACCCCTTCGCGGGTGGTGCCGTTGAGATCGGTGCTGACCGGCGCGCCCGCCTCGGCAAAGGCCTGGGCCATGGCATCGAACATCGGGTGCTGCATGGGCACATCGCCAATGTCGAGCAGGCCCTCGCCCTCACCGGCGCTTTCACCGGCACCATGCTGGCGCTCGATGCGATGGAAATAGCGCTCCGCCTCGGCCCAGTTCCAGCCGGCCAGGCCCATCTGGCCCCAGCGTTCGTAATCCTCGGGCAGGCCGCGCACCCACAGCATGCCGTTGATCGAGGACGAGCCGCCCAGCACCTTGCCGCGCGGGAAGACATGCTGGCGCCCGCCGGTGCCAGGATCGGCCTCGGTGAGATAGTTCCAGTTCACCCGCCCGTCCTTCAGCATGCGGGTGAAGCCGGCGGGCAGGTGGATGTTCAGCGTGCTGGCGGCCTGAGCGGGGTTCAGCAGGTGGCGGCCGGGGCGGTCATCGCCGCCCGCTTCCAGCACCGCCACATTGTGCCGCCCGCCGGCGCTCAGCCGGTTGGCCAGCACGCAGCCGGCAGAGCCTGCCCCCACGATGACATAATCCGCCCACGCATCCGGCGCGGGGCCCCTTGCATCCGTCATCCACTCACCTCGTTCCTGTATCGCCCAGCATTGGCCGCCAAGCCCCCTCGCCGGCAATGGCCTTCATGCGCCAGCGGGCGATCAATCGCGTTTGTGATAGGTGCCGGCCTGCCATCGCAATCGCGCTTGCGCCGGCGCTATGGCCATGCACCAATTATCCCATAAACCAAGGAAGAGGTTGCAGATGACGGCGCTGTTCTCGCTGGCGGGGCGCACAGCCATGGTAACGGGCGCCTCGCGCGGGCTGGGCAAGGCGATCGCGCGCGGGCTGGCCGGGGCCGGCGCCGCGCTGGTGATGGCCGCGCGCGATGCCGGCCGGCTGGAGGAAAGCGCCGATGAACTGCGCGCGGCCGGCGCCAGCGTGCGCACCATCGCCTTCGACCTGGCCGACCTTGATGCCGTGCAGGCCGCCACCGACCGGCTGCAGGCCGATGGCGCGGCGGTGGACATTCTGGTGAACAATGGCGCCATCGGCGGCTGGGGGCCGCTGCATGGCTCCACCCTGCCGCACTGGCAGACCATGTTCGATGTGAATGTCGCCTCGATGTATCTGCTGTGCCGGGAAATGTCGAAAGGCATGGTGGAACGCCGCTGGGGGCGGATCGTCAATTTCGGCTCCTATGTGTCGGCCACCGGGCGGCCCAACCTTGCCGCCTACACCGCCAGCAAACATGCCGTGCTTGGGCTGACGCGCGCCATCGCGGCTGATCTGGCGCCCCACGGCGTCACCTGCAACGGCATTGCCCCGGGCTTCTTCGCCACCGACATGGCCGCCCCCACCGTGGGCCATCCCGAGCGCGCGCGCATCTTCCGCAGCGCCATCGCGCTGGGCGATTTCGGCGATCCGGCGCAGATGGTGGGGCCGGTGCTGTTCCTTGCCTCCGAAGCCAGCGCCTATGTCACCGGCCATATGCTGCCGGTGGATGGGGGCGTGGCCAATATCCTCTCGCTGCCGGTGGTGGTGGAGGCCTGAGGCCCCCCTGCTCCCTTCCATTCAACAAGGACCTTGCCCATGACCGACACGCTGCTCAACCTTGCCAGCCCCGACAAGCTGTTCATCGGTGGCGACTGGACCGCCGGCACCGGCGCCGAGCAGATCGCCATCATCTCGCCGGCCAGCGAGGAAGTGGTGGGCCGCGTGGCCAAGGCCACCACCGCCGACATGGACCGCGCCGTGGCCGCCGCCCGCCATGCCTTCGACCATGGCCCCTGGCCGCGCCTGTCGGGCGCCGAGCGGGCCGTCTATCTGCGCCGCATCGCAGCCGAAATGGCCCGGCGCGCCGATGATTTCGCCCGCGCCTGGTCGTTGCAGGTGGGCATGCCCTATGCCCAGTCGGCCCAGGTGGCGCCGCATATGGGCGGCTATTTCACCTATTACGCCGGCCTTGCCGAACAGGGCTTCGAGGAGGTGCGCCAGCCGCTGATGGGCGGCCATGCCATCGTCGTGCGCGAGCCGGTGGGCGTGGTGGTGGCGGTGGTGCCGTGGAACGCGCCGCTGGCCACGCTGGCGCTGAAAGTGGCGCCGGCGCTGGCGGCGGGCTGCACGGTGATTGCCAAGCCCTCGCCGGAAACGCCGCTGGAAGCGCTGATCCTGGCCGAATGCGTGGCGGCCGCCGGCGTTCCGGAAGGGGTCTTCTCGGTGCTCACCGCCGATCGCGACGTGTCGGACCATCTCATCCGCCAGCGCGCGGTGGACAAGGTGAGCTTCACCGGATCGACCGCGGCGGGCCTTCACATTGCCTCTGTCGTCAGCGGCCGGGGCGGGCGCATCACCACCGAGCTGGGCGGCAAATCGGCCGCCATCGTGCTGGAGGATGCCGATATCGCCACGGTGGTGGCCGGCATCATGCCCAATCTGGTGGGCCTGTGCGGCCAGCAATGCGCCGCCTTCAGCCGCATCCTGGTGCCCCGCGCCCGCAAGGAGGACGTGGCCGCCGCGCTGGCCGCGGCCATGGCCCATGTGGCCGTGGGCGATCCCTTTGCCGAGGCAACGCAGATGGGCCCGCTGGTCACCGGCCGCCAGCAGGAGCGGGTGCTGGGCTATATCGAGAGGGGCAAGGCCGAAGGGGCGCGGGTGATCACCGGCGGCGGCCGCCCGGCGCATCTGACAAAGGGCTGGTTCGTCGAGCCGACGCTGTTTGCCGAGGCCACCAACAGCATGACCATCGCCCGCGAGGAGATCTTCGGCCCGGTCGGCACGATCATCGCCTATGACAGCGAGGCAGAAGCCATCGCCATCGCCAATGACAGCGATTATGGCCTGTCTGGCGGGGTGTTCACGCCCGATGCCGACCGCGCCTATGCGCTGGCGCGGCGCATCCGCACCGGCAATTTCGGCCATAACGGCCGGGTGATCGACTATACGATCCCCTATGGCGGCTTCAAGCTGTCGGGCGTGGGGCGCGAGGGCGGCGTCGAAGGGCTCCACGGGTTCACCGAGGTGAAGGCCATTTTCATGGCCCAGCTGCCCTCGCATCTGTCGGCATGATGGGGCAAGGCAGCGATCCGATGACCGACACCATTCCCGCCCTTCTGCGCCACGCCGCCCGCCAGTGGGGCGAGCGGGCCGCGCTTGTCTCCCAGCAGGATGGCGCCACCAGCTATGCCGAGCTGGACCGCCAGGCCGATCTTGTCGCCCGCGCGCTGATCGCCGATGGCGCCCGCCCGGGCGAACGCGCCGCCATCTGGGCCCCCAACATGTGGGAATGGGTGGCCGTGGCGGTGGGCATCCAGCGCGCAGGCGGCGTGCTGGTGCCGCTCAACACCCGGCTGAAGGGCGGCGAGGTGGCCGATATCGTGCGGCGCGGGGGGATCACCCGGCTGTTTGCCATCGGCACCTTCCTGGGCCGTTCCTATCCGCAGATGCTGCGCGGCGAGGCGATGCCGGCCCTGCGCCGGCGCATCGTGCTGCGCGCCGCCCCCGCCGAGATGGGCGCGGGCGAGGAGAGCCTGCAGGCCTTCCTGGCCCTGGCCGCCGCCACCAGCCCGGCCGCCCTGGCCGAGCGCGAGGCCGCGGTGGGCCCCGACACGCCCAGCGACATCATGTTCACCTCGGGCACCACCGGCGCGCCCAAGGGGGCGCTGTTCAGCCATCGCCGCTCGCTGGGCGGCGGGCGGGCCTGGGCGGGCATCTCGCGCCAGACCGCCGAGGACCGCTACTGCGTCTTCGGCCCCTTCTCGCACAATGCCTCCTACAAGGCCGGCTGGGTGGCCGGGCTGATGACCGGCAGCACCGTGTTCTGGCCCGAGGCCTATGATGCGGTGAGCATTCTCGATCTCATCGCGCACAACCGCATCACCGTGATGCCGGCGCCGCCCACCGTCTTCCAGGAAATGCTGGCCCACCCCCACTGGCGCGACTGGGATCTTTCCAGCTATCGTTTCCTGTCCACCGGCGCCACCGTAGTGCCGATCGAGCTGATGAAGCGCCTGCAGGCCGAAACCGCCATCGCCGAGATCACTACCGGCTATGGCATGACCGAATGCTGCGGCTCGGCCACCCACACCCGCCCGGGCGATCCGATGGAACGCGTGGCCTACACGGTGGGCACCGCCATAGCCGGCACCGAAATCCGCGTGGCCGGCGCCGATGGCCGCCCGCTGCCCACCGGCCAGCCCGGCGAAGTGCTGATCCGCGACGACAAGCTGCTGATCGAATATATCGACAATGCCGAAGCCAGCCTGGCCGCCATCGATGCCGAGGGCTGGCTGCATTCCGGCGATGTCGGCTATCTGGATGCCGATGGCTATCTCACGCTGACCGACCGGCTGAAGGACATGTATATCGTCGGCGGGTTCAACGTCTATCCGGCCGAGATCGAGAAGCAGATGACGGGGCTGCCCGGCATCTTCCAGTCGGCCATCATCGGCGTGCCCGATCAGCGGCTGGGCGAGGTGGGCCATGCCTTTATCGTGCGCGATGCCGGCTCTACCATCACCGCTGCCGAAGTGATCGCCTGGAGCAAGGCGAACCTGGCCAATTACAAGGTGCCGCGCGGGGTTACCTTTGTGGATGCGCTGCCGATGAATGCCACCGGCAAGGTCACCAAATTCGCCCTGCGCGCGCTGTTGCAACAGGGCTGAAACGGGGGGCCGGGGCGAACGGGAAAGGGCCGGCGGCACATCCGCCGGCCCTTTTTCATGCCCTGGATCAGATGCCCCACACCTGGGCGGCATTGGCGCCCAGGATGCGGCGCGCCTTCGCCTCGCCCAGCTGATCGTGGATGCGCCGGAAGATCGCGTCGGAATGGCCCATCACGCCTTCGGGGTGGGGATAGTCGGTCGACCACATCACCCGGTCGGCGCCGATCCGGTCGATCTGCTCCATCGCCACATCATCCTCCATGAAGGTGGTGTAGCAATGGTTGAACCAGTACCAGCTGGGCTTGTGGGCCAGCTTCGGGCGCAATTGCGAGGCATAGTCGCGCGCCACCTTGTCGGCGTTTTCCAGCGTGCCGGCCACCCAGCTTGCCCCGCCCTCGGTGAACACCACGCGCAAGGCCGGGAAGCGGTCGAACACGCCGGAGAACACCAGCTGGCCGAACAGGCCGGTGAACGGCATCAGATTGGCATTGAGATTGGCCCCCAGCGAGCCGCGCCCGCTATATTGCAGATAGGCGCCGATGTGAAAGGAAAGCGGCAGGCCGCTGTCCTCGATCGCCTTCCACATCGGATCCATCGCCCGGCTGTTATAGCGCACCCCCTTGGGGCTGACGGGGATGTCGATCGCCTTGTAGCCCAGCGCCTTCAGCTTCTGGAGATAATCACCGGTGGCCTCGGGCGTGAAGAAGGTGGGCAGCAGCGCCACCGGGAACAGGCGCGCAGGCGCCGCCGCCCGCCATTCGGCCGCCCATTCGTTGCACACATCCACGCAGCGCAACCAGAAGGCCTTGTCGGGCATGCGGATCAGGCTGTTCAGCCGGCCGTGGTAGATGAGCGCCGCATCGATCCCCTCGGCATCCATGTCGGCCAGGCGCTTGTCCACATCCCAGAAGCCCTCGCGCCCCTCGGGAAATTCCGGCGGCAGGCCCGGCACGTCATAGGACTGGCCATCCACCTCGAGGTGAAAGCCGGTCTCGTCGCGCCAGTATCTGGGGGCGCGGTCGCGGTCGGCGCCCTTCAGCCGGTCCTGCCACAGGCCCACCGGCTCGATCAGGTGATCGTCGCTGGAGATCACCCGCAGGCCGGCGGGCCGCTGCCAGCTGAGCGGCGGCATCACCCGGTCGCGCGGCCAGGGGGTTTCGATCAATCCATCCATTCCTCAACTCTCCCGATGCGCCCCAATCCTCAGGGCCATGCGCGGATCATGCTTATGTGTGCGCGGGCGGCGCGCAATCGAACGGGGGCTTGCCGGCCGAACTGTTCACCCATGCGATGAATCAGCGCCCGCAAAAGGCCGGCGGGCGCTTTTCGAGGAAGGCAGCGGTGGCCTCGCCGTAATCCTCGGTGAAGGTGCCGAGAATCTGCGTGCGGTTCTCGGCCGCCAGCGCCGCCTCGAAGGAGGCCGCATCCAGGTTCTCCCACATCAGCTTCTTGGTGTGGGCCACGGCATAGGGGCTGTTGGCCAGAACCTGGCGGGCATAGGCCAGCGCCGCCTCCACCAGCGCTTCGGGCGGGTGCAGCGCCAGCACCAGCCCCAGCCTTTCGGCCTCTGCTGCCGGCAAAGGGCGGCCGGTGAGGAGGATGTCGAAGGCGCGCGCCGCGCCGATCATCCGCGGCAGCAGATAGCTGAGGCCGCTTTCCCCGCCGGTGAGGCCAATGCGCACCGCCGCCACCAGGAATTGCGCGGCCGGGCTGGCCAGGCGCACATCGGCCGCCAGCGCCAGCGCCATGCCCGCCCCCACCGCCGGCCCGTTCACCGCCGCCACCACCAGCTGCGGCATCGCCCGCAGGCGGCGGCCGATGCCGGCGAACTGTTCCTGCCAGTGCAGCTTCTCGATCACGCCGCTGGCGCCGGTGCGGTTGCGCTGGTTGGCGGCCTGCATGTCCTGGCCCGAACAGAAGCCTCGCCCGGCGCCGGTGAGGATCACCGCCCGGCAGGTGGCATCGGCGGCAATCGCATCGAGCGCGCCGTTCAGCCGGGCGACCATTTCGCGGGTCAGCGCGTTCAGCCGCGCCGGCCGGGCCAGCGTGACCAGGCAGACATCCGCCTGCGGCCGGCTGACGAGGATGCTCTCCCCGGCCGCCTCTTCAGCCGACATCGCCCGGCACCCCCTTGGTGCTGATGCGGTGGAGCAGGCGGCGCTCGCCCGGCGCATTGGAATACGCGATCGGCGAGGCGCAGTGCACCGTGCCGAAATTGTCCCACAGCACCAGATCGCCGGGCCGCACCTTGTAGCTGATGCGATAGGCGGGGCTGGCCACATGGCGGCGCAGCTGGCGGATCAGCGCGGTGGCCTCGGCATCGTCCATGCCGTTGATCGCATAGGCCGTGCCCGAGGTGAACAGCCCCTTGCGGCCGGTGACGGGGTGGACCATCACCAGCGGATGTTCGGGCGCATCGGTGGCGCGGCGGGGGCGATCGGGATCGGGCTGGCTCTCGCCCTCGATCCAGGGCGCGCGGCCCAGCTCGTGGCGGGCCACCAGCCCATCCAGCCTGGCGCGCATCTCGGCCGGCAGATCGGCATAGGCGGCCGATGTGCTGGCAAAATGCGTCTCGCCGCCGGCATCGGGCGCCTCCACGCCCAGCAGCATGGTGACAGCGCCGGGCTCGGCCTCGTAGCTGCTGTCGGAATGCCAGTGCACGGCGCCATCGCGCTGGCTGGCGGGAATGGCCGGATCATTGGAGATATGGATGATCTCCGGGTGATCGGGATCGCGGTGCTCGGGGATGAAGAAGGCCAGCGGGCGGCCGAAATGCCGGGCAAAGTGCACATATTGCGCCGGGCTCAGCCGCTGGCCGGGGATCACCACCACGCCGCGATCGAACAGCAGGGCGGCCAGCGCCTGCATCGTCGGCGCGCGCATGTCCTCGGCCAGATCCAGCCCTGTCACCCGCGCGCCAAGGCAGGGCGAAAGCGCCTCTGCCTGCCTTTGCCTCACCATCCTCGCCTCCTGTGTTGTGATGCCCCAAGGAGTGCCGCGCCCGCGCCCGCGCGCAAGCGCCATGGCCCCGGCGCGGGCCACAGTTCACATGCGTGATATGCGCGGCCGCTCAGCCAGAGGGGGCATCGGCCAGCCGGCGCAGCAGGCATTCCTGCGTGGTGGTGGCCACCAGCCGGCCATCCCGCGTGAAGATCTGCCCCTGCACCAGCCCCTGCCCGCCGCCCGCGGAAGGGCTGTGGGTGTGGTGCAGCAGCCATTCGTCGCAGCGCACCGGGCGGTGGAACCACAGCGCATGATCGAGGCTGGAGATCAGCAGCACCCGGCTGTTGGTGGGCAGCGCGTGGGATATCGCCGCCGCGCCGCCCAGCCAATAATCGCTGGCATAGGCCAGCAGGCACTGGTGCAGGCGTGGATCGGCAATCTGCGCGGCCCCCTTCAGGCGAAACCAGAACGCCCGCTGCGGCGTGGCCGGCCGGCCAAGGAAATAGGCCTCGGGCGCGATGGGGCGCATCTCGATCGGCAGCGCCCCGCCGAAATTGCGGATCGCCGCGCTGTCCAGCCGGTGAGCATTCGCGGCGATGAAATCGGCCAGTGGCGCCACATCCTCGGGCGGGAGCACGGCGGGCATGGCGGCGGCCTGATGGGCGAAACTGTCCTCCTCGGCATGGAAGGCGGCCAGCAGCGTGACGATCAACCGCCCCTGCTGGCGCACCTGCACCTGCCGGTTGGCAAAGCGGCGGCTGTCGCGCAGGGGCAGCACCTCGTAATCGAGCGGCAGATCCAGCCGGCCCGGCGCCAGAAAGCAGGCATGCAGCGAGGCCAGCGGCAGGCGCTCCACCCCGGCCACCGCCGCGCACAGCGCCTGGCCGATCATCCGCCCGCCAAACACCGTGCCGATATGGTTGGCCGCCCCGCCCGCCGCCGTGAAGCGGCCGGGCCCTGTGGCCACCAGATCGAGAATGGCGGCAGCGCCGGGGCTGCCATCGGCCCTGTTCATCCGCCCAGCCCCAGCGCGGCGCGCGCGGCCAGCACCGTGTCCATCTCCTCCAGCCCGCTCAGCGGCGTGTCATAGCCTTGCGCCTCCTCGATCCGGGCGAGCTGGGCCAGTACGTCCTCCGCTGCCGGCGGGGCGGCGCCATCGTGATACCAGCCTTGCGTCAAGCCAATGAAGATCCGCGCATATTTGCCCCCCAACACCGAATACATGTGCTGCGAGCGATCGCACTGGCGGCTGGCCATATAGGTGGCCAGCGCTGCCACATGGGCCGGGCTCATCGCCTGGGCGAAATGACGGGTGCGCGCGCCGGCCGCTTCCAGAAAGGCGATGTCGGGCCGCTCGTGCAGGGGGGTGCCGCCCAGCCGCCCGCCCTGCGCATTGGGAAACAGCGCGTTGACGGCAATGCCCGGCGGCGCTTCCTGGGCGATCACGTTCATCAGCCCGATCAGCGCGGTTTTCGCCGCGCCGTAATTGGCGCGGAACGGATTGCCGAAAACGCCCGATTGCGAACTGACCAGCACGATGCGCCCATAGCCCTGCCGCACCATCTGCCGATAGGCCGGCTGGCACACATGGAAGGCGCCCTTGGCATGAACGGCAAACACCGCCTCGATATCCGCCTCGCTCAGTGCGCCAAAGGCACCATTGCGCTGGTTGCCGGCATTGGAGATCACCGCATCCACCCGGCCAAACGCCGAAAGCGCCGCCGCGATGATCGCCTCGCCGCCAGCGGCCGTTGCCACCGTGTCGTAATTGGCCACCGCCTGCCCGCCGGCCGCGCGCACCTCGGCCACGATGGCATCGGCATAATCGGGCGTGCCGCCAGCGCCCGTGGGCGCGCCGCCCAGATCATTGGCCAGGATCGCCGCCCCGCGCCGCGCCAGATCGCGGCAGAAAGCCGCCCCCAGCGCGCCCCCCGCCCCGGTGACGACCACCACCTGCCCGCTGAAATCAATCTTTTCCATGCTGCCTGCCTTGCCTGTTGCGGCAGGCAGCATGGCTGGCGGGGGCCCCGGGGCCAATGCGGGGGCGGCTGATTTCAGCAATGTGATGGCGGGCGCTTCAACCGGGCTTGGGTTCCGATGCCTTGAACAACATGCGGGCCAGCGCCGCTTCGGCGGCGGCCTCGTCGGGCGCGGCATCGGGGAAGAACCAGTCGCCAAACAGCACCGCGCCCGCCAGCATGCCAAAGGCATAGCGCACGAGCAGTTCGGGCGGCACATCAAAGGCCAGGCCCGCCGCTTCATATTGCCCGCGCATGCGGCTGACGGCGCGGGTGAAGTAATCGTCCAGCCCGTGCAGGGCCGGCTCGTCCCTGTCGCCGGCGGATTTGACCAGCGCGTGCAGCATATCGGCATTCTCGCGGAGGAAGGGATAGAGCGACTGCACGAAATGGGCGCTGCGCAATTCGCGGTCGGGCGGCATGCGGTCGCTGGCATCGAGAAAGGCGCTGAAGCGGGCATTGAACGGCGCGATCACCGCCTCTGTGAACAGCGCGGCCTTGCTGCCGAAATTGTTGAAGACGAGCGGTTCGGCCACATCGGCCTGGCGGGCGATCTGGCGGGTGGTGGCCCCGGCATAGCCGCGAGTCGCAAATTCCGCCCGGGCGGCGGCCAGGATGCGCGCGCGGATCTCGGCGCTGGTGCGCCGGGGGCGGCGCGCCGGGGGCCGGTTTTCTCCCGTTGCGGCCTCTGCGGCGATCTCCTGTGCCATGCGCGCAAATTCCCCTTTGTCAAAACCGCCGGCCATGATAAATAGTGTTTGCTATCTAAAAATCCAGCAAGAAGCACCCCTGCTCCGGGCAAGCGCCCCACCATTCGCCAGCCGGCCGATGCGTGCAAGAGGCTCTCAAGGGGCACAGGGGTTTAGATGTGGGGAGTGATATGACCAGGCAATATGACATGGTGATCCGTGGCGGCACGATCGTGGATGGCACGGGCGCGGCGCCTTTTGCAGGCGATGTGGCGATTTCGGGCGGGCAGATTGCCGCGGTGGGCCAGGTGGATGGCACCGGCGCCGAGGAGATCGACGCCAGCGGGCTGATCGTGACCCCCGGCTTTGTCGATGTGCACACCCATTACGACGGCCAGATCACCTGGGAAAACCGCCTTGCCCCCTCCTCCGACCATGGCGTGACGACGGTGGTGATGGGCAATTGCGGCGTGGGCTTCGCGCCGGTGCGCCCGGGCGATCATCACCTGATGATCAAGCTGATGGAAGGCGTGGAAGACATCCCCGAAGTGGTGATGGCCGAAGGTGTGCCCTTCAACTGGAGCAGCTTTCCCGAATATCTCGACGCGCTCGACCAGCGCGAGGCCGATGTCGATTTTGCCACCCAGATCCCGCACAGCCCGCTGCGCGTCTTCGTGATGGGCCAGCGCGGCGCCGATCTGGAACCGCCGACGCTGGACGACCTGGCCGAAATGCGCCGCTGCGTGGCCGAGGCGGTGAACGCCGGCGCGCTGGGCGTGGCCAGTTCGCGCAATCTGTTCCACCGCTTCCGCTCGGGCGCGCTGGCGCCTTCTGTCACTACCGAGATCGACGAGGTGGTGGCGCTGGCCCAGGGCCTGCGCGATGCCGGCGGCGGCATCTTCCAGTGCAACCCCAACCTCGACAATGACGCCGAGACCGAACTGGCGCTCTTCCGCCAGATCACCGAGGCCACCGGCTGCCCGGTCACCTTCAGCCTGATCCACATGCCCACCCGCCCGGATAACTGGAGCCGCTATATCGCCGGCATCCGCCAGGCGCGGGCCGATGGGCTGCCGATCCGCGCGCAGTTCATGCCGCGGCCGATGGGGGTACTCTATGGCCTCGATCTCAGCTTCAACCCCTTCTCGCTGAACCCCAGCTTCCGCGCCATTGCCACCCTGCCGCTGGCCGAAAAGGTGGCCGCGATGCGCGATCCGGCGCTGCGCGCGCGCCTTATCGCCGAAGAACCGGAAGACCCCAACCCCGCCTTTGTCGGCCTGATCAAGGCGATCAGCGCGCTCTATCGCATCCAGGATCCGGCCGACTACAATTTCGCCTGGGAAGACAGCCTGCAGGCCGAGGCCGCCCGGCTGGGCAAGCCCGTGCGCGAAGTGATCTACGATGCCCTGCTGGAAGACGAGGGCCATGCGATCCTGTGCGCCTATTCTTCCGACGTGCCGGATTATCTGGCCTCCACCGCCGATCTCATCGGCGATGAGGGCACCATTGTCGCGCTGGGCGATGGCGGCGCGCATTACGGCATGATCTGCGATGCGGCCTACACCACCTATCTGCTCACCGGGCGCATGGGCCGCGATGGCATAGACCTGCCGCGGGCGATCCGCGCGCTCACCAGCATTCCCGCCGGCTCTGTGGGGCTGAACGATCGCGGCGTGCTGGCGCCGGGCTACAAGGCCGATGTCAATGTGATCGACCTGGGCCGGCTCAGCCTCCACCGCCCGCGCGTGAAGGCCGATCTGCCGGCGGGCGGCAAGCGGCTTTCGCAAAAGGCGCAGGGCTATGTCGCGACTATCGTCAGCGGCGCTGTCACCTATCGCGAAGGCGCGGCCACCGGCGCCCTGCCCGGCCGGCTGGTGCGTGGCCGGCGTGAAGGCCCTGCCACCCAAGCCGCTGATGCCAGCGCCAAGGCCATGGCCTGAACACGGCAACAGCACCCCGGGGAAAGGGGGCGGCAGTGCTGCCGCCCCCTTTCTCGCCTCAATCGACGATGCGCTTCACCTGCCGCTCCCGGTCCAGCGCCGGATCGAGATAGCGGCCCACCTTGTAATCGCCCATGATGGTGGTGCGCCGGGCGCGGCGGGGCACATCCAGCGGCACGCCATTGGCCAGGTGGATCACCCGCCAATTGTCCCACACCACCATGTCGTTGCGCTGCCAGTGGTGGAAATAGGCAAAGCGCTCGTCCACCAGCGCGCGGGCCACTTCGGCCAGCAGCGCATCGCTTTCGGCCCGCGCCATGCCCAGCACATAGCGCGCATGCATGGGCGACAGCTTGAGCACCTTGCGCCCGGTTTCCCGCTGGGTGATCACCAGCGGATGCACCACCGGCGGGAAGTCGTATTGCGGCTCTCTGCCCGCTGTAGCGCCCGGGGTGGCGCGGGGCAGCGGGCGGATGTCGTCCGGAAAGCCGAACTGGCCCGAGGCGAAATCGGGGTTGAAGGCATAGACCACTTCCAGCCCCTCGATCCGTGCCTTGAGGTCGCCCGGCAGCCGTTCCCAGGCGCCGATCCCGTCGATGAAGCCGGTCTCGCCCATGCGCGCGGCGGGCAGTTCCATGCGCAGCACCGCGCCCCGCACGATGGTGGGCATGAAGGACTGGTCCCAGTGCCAGCCGATCCAGCCGGCGCGATCGCTGCCGCCCACATTGTAATGCTGCTGGAAGCGCGGGTTGCGGTCTTCGGGGTCATAGGCCAGCGTCATCATGAAGCGGTTGTCGGGATCGTTCATGTCGGCGGTGGCGGCCGGTTCCATCTCGCCGAACAGGCGGCTGAGGCGCATTTGCGCGGCATCGTCATGCGCCTGGTTGCGAAAGACCAGCACGCCGGCAGCGATCCACATCTCGCGGATCGCCTGTTCCTGGGCGGGGCTGAGCGGGCCGGTCAGGTCGATGCCGGTCACTTCGGCGGCAAAGCCCGGGCCCAGCGGATGCAGGCCGATGCCCGCAGGCAGCCGGTGGGCAAGCTCGATGGTCTGGGTCATGTCGGTTCCTCTCCTTGGCGGGCGTTCTCGCCCTTGCCGGCCCACTCTATCGGTGGCGGCAAAACGGCGGAATACGGCCATTGCTGAAAGCACTGTTCAACGATCGGCAATAATCCCGGCCATCGCCCATCTGATCCCTGCCCGCCCCCCGCCGCCGCCGATTGAGGCCCCCGCCGCGCTGTACTAGCCTTGGCGGCCAATGGATGCCGGCCCGGCCGGGCCCCCATATATCGCCGGCCCGGCCGGCCCCCATGTATCGCCGGCCTGGCCGGCCAGAGCGGAGTGAGCTTGCCGACATGACTGGACGTTCGATCATCGTAACCGGCGGTTTTGGCGTGCTGGGCCAAGCGGTCTCCGCCGCCTTTGCCGCCGCCGGAGACCGGGTGGCGCGGGTGGATTTTGCCGCTGCTCCTATCGGCGGCACACCCGCGGGCGGCCTCGATATCGGCGGGGCAGACCTTGCCGATGCCGCCACCGCCGCCCGCGTGGTGGCCGATGTGGTGGCCGCGCAAGGCGGGCTGGATGTGCTGGTGAACA
>Ga0207806_1000174_pt1 | contig 17254 bp, 12 predicted proteins | sample LuqExpMetageno72_FD_187829 | JGI IMG/M metagenome (GOLD analysis project Ga0207806, IMG submission 187829) | Tropical forest soil microbial communities from Luquillo Experimental Forest, Puerto Rico - Sample 72 (SPAdes) | ecosystem: Environmental > Terrestrial > Soil > Tropical forest ...
TGATCGCCATTGCGTCGCCGGCTGTAACAAGCCCGTCGCGCACATCGCACGCAACGGACTCCGGATCACGCGTATGAGGCTCGCCCCAGCCGCCGCCTCCACCCGTGCAGATGCGGACGCGATCGCCGCGGTCGAGCGGAAAATCGGACGGGCGTGTGAGCCACCGCTGCGTTTTGCCGCCCAGCCGCTGGATGATCTCAACCTGGCCAGCCTGCTGGTCAGCCCGCTGGTCGGCTGGAGCCAGGCGCAATTGCTGGCCCATGGCCACCGCCCGCGCGGCACGCGGCTGTGGGATCATATCCGCCGCAGCCCCCATGCCGAGGCTGGGGCCGTGCGCGAACAGCTGGCCCCGCTGCTGGCCCGCGCCGATTTCGACACCGTGCCCGCGCTGCTGCAATGGTTGCTGGTGGGGCCATGGGCGGGGCGGGCACGGCTGCTGACGCGGCTGGGGGCAGAGGCGGCCGATCCGATCGAGGAGCTGGTCAATGCAGCGCTTGCCCATGCCGCCAGCGCCACCTCCAGCCTGGCCGGTTTCCTCGACTGGTTCGATGGCGCCGAGGGCGAGCTGAAGCGCGAGGCCGGCAATTCGGGCGACCGTGTGCGGGTGATGACGGTGCATGGCTCCAAGGGGTTGCAGGCGCCGATCGTTATCCTCGCCGATGCGGCGGGCGATCCGCGCCTGGGCCGCGAGGGCGCGGCGCGGGTGGACGATCCGGCCGCGCTGCTGGGCGGGGGAGAGCCGCGCCAGATGCCCTTGCCGCGCCTGCGCAAGGGCGAGCGGCTGGGGCCGATCAAGGCCGCCGATGCCGCCGCGCTGAAGGCCGAGAGCGAGGAGCACTGGCGCCTGCTCTATGTGGCGATGACGCGCGCCGAGGAAGCGCTGTTCATCGGCGGTGCGCTGGCAAGGCGCGAGACGGCGCCGGCAGACGACAGCTGGTTTGCCCGCCTGGCCGATGTGGCGGAAGCGGGTGGCGGCGAGGGGCGGCTGGATGATCCGCTGTGGGGCTGGCGGCTGGAATATGGCGCCAGGGCCACGGCCCCCATCCGCCGGGCCGGCGCGGCGGCCAGCTTGCCGCTGGGCCCGGCGCTGCCCGGCTGGCTGCTGCGCGCGCCGGCGGAAGAGCCGGTGCCGCCGCGCCCGCTTTCCCCTTCTGCGCTGGGCGAGGACCATTCCGCCAACCCGCCCACCGGCATGGCCAACAGCGCCGACCGCGCCCGCGCGGCCCGGCGCGGCACGCTGATGCACAAGCTGCTGGAACGGCTGGGCGCGGTGCCGGCCGATGCCCGCGCGCCGCTGGCCGAAGCCTGGCTGGCGCGGCAGGCGGGCGATGTGGAAGCCAGCCTCAGGGCCGAGATTGCCGCCACCGCGCTGGCGGTGATTGGCGATGCGCGCTGGGCGGATCTGTTCAGCCCGGCAGCGCTCGCCGAAGTGCCGGTGGCAGCGGTGGTGGCCGGGCAGGTGATCGCCGGCACGATCGACCGGCTGCTGGTGGAGGAGGGGCGCATCCGCCTGGTCGATTTCAAATCCGCCCGCCGCCCGCCCACCCGGCTGGATCAGGTGCCGGTGGCGATCTTGCGGCAGATGGCCGCCTATGCCGCGGCGCTGGCCGAAGCCTTCCCCGGCCGCCCGGTGGAAGCCGCCCTGCTCTACACGCAAAGCCCCCGGCTGATCGAGATCCCGGTCGATGTGCTGGAGCGCCACAAGGCAGGCTTGGGGCTGGCGCAGGAAAGCTTGGCGCTGTGATCGCTTGCCAAATGCCCCCACAGACCTAGATAACCCCCCCAAAGGAGTTTCCCATGGCCACTATCACCGTCAACGATGCAAGCTTTGCCACCGATGTGCTGGGCGCCGACAAGCCCGTGCTGGTGGATTTCTGGGCCGATTGGTGCGGCCCCTGTAAGATGATCGCCCCGGCGCTGGAAGAGATCGCCGAGGAGCTGGCCGGCCAGGTGACCATCGCCAAGGTGGACATCATGGAAAACACCAGCACCGCCAGCCAGTTCGGCGTCCAGTCGATCCCCTATCTGGTGCTGTTCAAGAATGGCCAGCCGGTGGCCACCAAGCTGGGCGCTGCCCCCAAGAGCCAGCTGAAGGGCTGGATCGAAAGCGTTATCTGAAGAAGGCCAAAGGGGCGCCGCCACGCGCCCCTTTCCCTCAGAGCTCGGCCATGCGGGTGGCCAGCGCCTCCCACAGCGCCGGCGAGGCCGCGCCGATCAGCCCCTTGCGGGCATCATCCACCCGATAGGCGCTGCCATCGAAGCGGGCCGCCTTGCCGCCGGCCTCGTTGAGGAACAGCACGCCTGCGGCATGGTCCCAGGCCAGCGTGCGCTCGAAGATCGAGACATCGTTCACGCCTGTGGCAAGGCGCGGATATTGTTCCGCCGCGCAGCGGGGAATGTCCACCAGCCGGTAATGCGGGGCGACATGGGCAGTGATCGCCGCGCGCCGCTCGGCATCGGCAAACAGCACGCTGATGGCGCCGATGGGCGGTTCCTCGCCACTGCTGCGCGCGCGGATGGGCTCGCCATCGATGAAGGCGCCTTCGCCCCGGCGGGCATGGCAGAAGCGGCCCGAGAGCACATCATAGATCCAGCCGCCGATCGTCTCGCCGCTTTGGCTGAGGGCGATGAGGATGCCGAAGGGCGGCTTGCCATGGGCGAAATTATGCGTGCCATCGAGCGGATCGATGATCCAGCACAGATCCTCGCCCAGCCGGCCGAGGATGGCCGGATCGGCAAAGGCGGCCTCTTCGCCCACGATCGCCGCTTCGGGCAGGATGCGCGCCAGCCCCTCGGCGAGGATCGCCTCGCTCTCGCGGTCGGCCACGGTCACCAGATCGTCGGCCGCCTTCTCGATGATCTCGCCCGCGCCCAGGTGCTGATAGCGCGGGGTAATGGCGCGCCGGGCGGCATCGGCCATCACATGGTAGACGGCTTCGGTCAGGCTGTCGGTCATCACGCGGCTTTCAGCTGAGGGGGATGGCGATGGCGGCAAAGGCCGGGCGGGCGATGAGGGCGGCATGCCAGGCGCGCACATGCGGCACTTCCGCTTTCTCGCCGCCTTCCGCCCGGTCGAACCCCAGCGTGAACCAGGTGTGGGCATAAGTGCCCATGGCGATGTCGGCGATGCCGAATTCCGCGCCGGAAAGGAACGGCTGGCGGGCCAGCTCTGCCTCGGCCATGGCCATCAGCCGGCCGGTGGCGGCCGCCGTGGCGGCAATTTTGGCGGCATCGCGCTGGGCCTCGGCCACGCGCACCAACTGCAGGAAGCCATCGCGCTGGGCATCGGCAAAGGCAAATTGCCAGTCCAGCCATTTGTCGGCCCGGGCCTTTTGCCGCGCATCGCCGGCCCATAGATGGGGCGCATGGGCGCTGGCCAGATAGCGCAGGATGGCGTTCGATTCCCACAGGGTGAAGCCATCTGCCTCCTCGATCATCGGCACGAGGTGGTTGGGGTTATGCGCCAGATAGGCGGGCGTGTAGCCAAAGCTGCCGCCCATGTCGCGGCGCTGCCAGGCGATGCCGGCCTCGCCGGCCGCCCACACCACCTTCTTCACATTGTGCGAATTGAGCCGGCCCCAGATCGTCAGCATGGCATCAGCTCCTGTAGTCGGCGTTGATCGAGATGTAGCCATGGGTGAGGTCGCAGGTCCACACCGTGGCGCGGCCTTCGCCCAGGCCCAGGTCGATCTCGATGGTGATCTCTCGGGTTTTCAGATGGGCGGCCACCGGCGCCTCGTCGTAATCGGCCAGCGGCTGGCCATCGCGCGCGGCCCACACGCCGCCAAAGCCGATGGACAGCCGGTCGCGGTCGGCCGGTTGGCCGGCCTTGCCGATGGCCGCCACCACGCGGCCCCAATTGGCATCCTCGCCGGCGATGGCGGTTTTCACCAGCGGCGAATTGGCCACGGCCAGGCCCACCTTGCGCGCGCTCTCATCCGAGACGGCGCCGCTGACGGTGATGGCGATGAATTTCTGCGCGCCCTCGCCATCCTTCACCACCAGCTGCGCCAGCTGGCGGCAGACATCGTGAAGGGCGGCGGCAAAGGCATCGGCGCCGGCGCTGTCGGCGCCAGTGATCGGCGCATTGCCGGCCTTGCCGGTGGCAAAGGCCAGCACCGTGTCGCTGGTGGAGGTGTCGCTGTCGACCGTGATGCAGTTGAAGGTGGCATCGGCCGCGCGGGAGAGCAGCGCCTGCAGGAAGGCGGGCGCCACGGCGGCATCGGTGAAGATATAGCCCAGCATCGTCGCCATATCCGGCGCGATCATGCCGCTCCCTTTGATGATCGCCGAGAAGGTGACGGTGTGCCCGTCAACGATGGCGGTGGCGCTGGCGCCCTTGGCAAAGGTGTCGGTGGTGCCGATGGTGTTGGCCGCTTCTTCCCAGTTGCAGGGGGCGGCCGCAAGCGCTGCGGCCACGCCTTCGCGCGCCTTGTCCTTGGGCAGCGGCACGCCGATCACGCCGGTGGAGGAGACGAACACCTGCTCGCGCGGGCAGGCAAGGTGGGCGGCCACCTGATCCATGATCTGCTCCACCGCCTCGCGCCCGCGATAGCCGGTGAAGGCATTGGAATTGCCGGCGTTGACGATCAGCGCCCGGGCCTGGCCCTGCGCCACGTTCAGCCGCCCCAGCTCCACCTCGGAGGAACAGCACACGTTGCGGGTGAACACGCCGGCAACGCTGGTGCCCTCGTCCAGCTCCACGAAGGTGAGGTCGCAGCGGCCCCAGTCCTTGTAGCCGGCGCGGGCGATGCGGGCGGTGGCGCCGGCAATCGGCGCAAGCGCGGGAAAGGGCGAGGCGAGCGGGGAAATGGCGTGAGACATGGCGGCGGGTTAGCCTGTTGGCCAGGCGGGGGCAAGGATTCGCCGGCAGGGCTGGACCTTCGCCTTTTGCCAACCTATATCCGCCCCTTATGAAGCGTGCGATGCTTGCCCTTTTGGCGATGTTGACCGGCCTGTTGCTGCAGGTGCCGGCGGGCATGGCCATGCCTGTGGGCACGGCGCCCGCGGTGGCGGCCGCCTCGCTGGGCGCGGCGCGGGCGGCGGTGGTGGCCGCGCGCGTGCAGGCCGTGGCCGCCGTGCGCGCGGTGGCTGGCGAGCAGCCCGCCTGGGCCGCTGCCCGGCCGCTGCCCGCTGTTGCCGCCCCTGCCATTCCGGCGGTGCGCCTGCGGGCCGATCGCACCCGCGAATAAGCTTTTTTGCGCGGGCATTTGCCTGCTTTTTGGCCTTTGGCGAACCGGCGCGGCTGATCGCCCGGCGCTATCGGCCATCCGGCCTGCTGGCCGCCATGCCGCCTTTCTCACGCCTTTTCCCACACAGGATCATCCCATGTTCGGCAAACTCGCCAAGAGCCTGTTCGGCTCGTCCAACGATCGTTACGTCAAGTCGCTCGACAAGCTGGTGCAGAAGATCGCCGCTTTCGAGCCTGCCATGCAGGCGCTGAGCGATGCCGAACTGGCCGGCCAGACGGTGAAGTTCCGCGCGGCGCTCGCCGAGGGCGCGACCCTCGACAGCCTGCTGCCCGAAGCCTTTGCCACCGTGCGCGAGGCGGCGGTGCGGGCGATGGGCATGCGCCATTTCGATGTGCAGATGATCGGCGGTATCGTGCTACACCGCGGCGAGATCGCCGAGATGAAGACCGGCGAGGGCAAGACGCTGGTGGGCACGCTGGCGGTCTATCTCAACGCGCTGGAAGGCAAGGGCGTGCATGTCGTCACGGTGAACGACTATCTGGCCCGCCGCGATGCCGAGACGATGGGCGTGCTCTACAATTTCCTCGGGCTGACAGTGGGCGTGATCGTTCCCAACCTCGATGAGGTGCAGCGCCGCGAGGCCTATAATTCCGACATCACCTATGCCACCAACAACGAGCTGGGCTTCGATTATCTGCGCGATAACATGAAGCACACGCGCGAGCAGATGGTGCACCGCCCGTTCAATTTCGCCATCGTCGACGAGGTGGATTCGATCCTGATCGACGAGGCGCGCACGCCGCTGATCATCTCGGGGCCGACCGACGACAAGAGCGAGCTCTATGTGGCGGTGGATGCCATCGTGCGCCATCTGGTGGCCGAGGATTACGAGGCCGACGAGAAGGCCAAGAACATCACCCTGACCGAAGAGGGCGTGGAAAAGGCCGAGCGGCTGCTGGAAAATGCCGGCCTGCTGGTGGGCAGCAACCTCTACGACATCGAGAACACCCAGGTCGTCCACCACCTCGATCAGGCCCTGAAGGCCAATGTGATGTTCAAGCGCGACATCGACTATATCGTGAAGGACGGCAAGGTCGTCATCATCGATGAATTCACCGGCCGCATGATGGATGGCCGGCGCTGGTCGAACGGGCTGCACCAGGCGGTGGAAGCCAAGGAGGGCGTGAAGATCGAGCCCGAGAACCAGACCATGGCCTCGATCACCTTCCAGAACTATTTCCGCATGTATCCCAAGCTTTCCGGCATGACCGGCACGGCCGCCACCGAAGCGCCCGAATTCTTCGACATCTACAAGATGAACGTGGTGAGCATCCCCACCAACGTGCCGGTGCAGCGGATCGACGAGGAAGACGAGTTCTACAAGAACACGCATGACAAATTCGCTGCCATCGCCAAGCTGATCCGCGAGAAGAACGAGATCGGCCAGCCGGTGCTGGTGGGCACGGTGTCGATCGAGAAATCGGAACTGCTGAGCGAATTCCTCACCAAGGAAGAGGTGAAGCACAATGTGCTGAACGCCCGCTTCCACGAGATGGAAGCGCATATCGTGGCGCAGGCCGGCCGCCTTGGCGCGGTGACCATCGCCACCAACATGGCCGGCCGCGGCACCGACATCAAGCTGGGCGGCAACCTGGAATTCCGCATCAACGACGAGCTGAAGGATGCCCCCGAAGGCGCCGAGCGCGATGCCGCGATCGAGCGCATCAAGGCCGAGATCGAGGCGGAAAAGCAGCAGGTGCTGGCCGCCGGCGGCCTGGCCGTGATTGGCACCGAGCGCCACGAAAGCCGCCGCATCGACAACCAGCTGCGCGGCCGTTCGGGCCGCCAGGGCGATCCGGGCCTGTCGAAGTTCTACCTGTGCCTGGAAGACGACCTGCTGCGCATCTTCGGCCCCGACACGCTGTTCTCGCGCATGATGAACGCCAACCTTGCCGATGGCGAGGCGATCGGCAGCCGCTGGCTGTCGAAGGCGATCGAGACGGCGCAGAAGAAGGTGGAAGCGCGCAACTATGACGTGCGCAAGCAGGTCGTTGAATATGATGACGTGATGAACGACCAGCGCAAGGTCATCTACGAGCAGCGCGCCGACATCATGGATGCCGAGACGCTGGACGATGTGGTGGCCGAAATGCGCCACGACACGGTGAACACGCTGGTGGCCACCGCTTGCCCGCATGGTTCCTATCCGGAACAGTGGGACACCGAGGGGCTGAAGGCGCGCGCGCTGGAACTGCTGGCGCTGGAAATCCCGCTGGACGACTGGCTGGCCGAGGATGGCATCGAGCCCGACACGCTGGAGCAGCATATCTCCACCTTCGCCGACGAGCGCATGGCCGCCAAGCAGGCCGAAAACGCCGAGATCTGGCGCCAGGTGGAAAAGAGCGTGGTGCTGGAGCGGCTGGACCACTACTGGAAGGAGCATCTGGCCACGCTGGATGCGCTGCGCCAGGTGGTGTTCCTGCGCGCCTATGCGCAAAAGACGCCGATCAACGAATACAAGCAGGAAGCCTTCGGCCTGTTCGAGCGCATGCTCGACACCATCCGCGAGGATGTGACGCGCATCCTCTCCCATGCCGAGCTGCAATTCGCCCCGCCCGAGCCGGCGCTGCCCGAACTGCCCGATTTCCTCACCACCCACACCGATCCCTTCACCGGCGAGAACGAGGCCGGGCCGCCGGCCATTCCCGGCGTTGATCCCTATGCCGACATGGGGCTGAACCGGAACGCCCTGTGCCCCTGCGGCTCGGGCCAGAAATACAAGCATTGTCATGGCGCTGTGGCCTGACAGGCAAGGGCTGGTCGGGGGGCGGGCAGGGCTGCGGCCCGGGCGCCCGCCCACTTGCGCCAACGAACCAAATTAACCCTGAATATTTTACATTTAGGTGTTTTCCGAGGAAATATTTTACAACCGCTTTACCATTGTCAGGCATGGTAATCGCCGGGATGAAGGGGGGAGGTATGCCCTCTTTCTGCCCGGATCGTTACGATTGGCTAGGTGACGCGCTTGTCGCAAGAATGGACCTGGAACACGACTGGCCCTGTGGCCGGCCCTGACTCGGGGGCGCTTCTGCCCCCGGGGGCAGAGCATCGTGGCGCCCAGCGCTTCACCCTGCTGGTGCGCACGGCCAAGCTGGTGATCGACGGGCGCGAATATCTGTGCGTGCTGCGCGATGCCTCGAACACGGGCGTGAAGGTGCGCCTGTTCCACCCCCTGCCGGCCCAGGGCCAGATCGCCCTCGAACTGGGCAGCGGCGAGCGCTATCCGATGGAACTGGTGTGGCAGACCAGCGATCATGCCGGCTTCCGCTTCCTTGGCGATATCGACGTGCACCGCCTGATCGAGGACAAGCGCGACCAGTATCCCAAGCGGCAGATCCGCATGCGGCTGGGCTGCATCGCCCGGCTGGTGGCCCATGGCCACGACGGGCCGGTGCTGCTGCGCGATATTTCCCAGCAGGGCGCCTGCATCGAGACGGGCGAGCGGCTGATGCTGCGCCAGCCCGTGCGGCTGGAAGCGGAAGGCTTTCCGCCGGTGCATGCCAAGGTGTGCTGGCGCCACCAGCCACGCTATGGGCTGGTGTTCGAAAAGGGCTTCAGCCTGGAAGAGCTGGCGCTGCATCTGGCGCGGCTGCATGCCGCAGCCCCTGCCACAGGGGCGGTGATCGATCGCTACGCCGGCTGAGGGGCTTGGCCCCATTGTCTAAAAATCAACCTGTTCGCGCCACAAGAGGCGCATGTGGCTGCTTCTTCACCGTCAGAAACTGATCGCCTGGGCCACCGGCCTTGCCCTGCTGGCCACCGCGCTGGCCGCCCTTTGCGCGCGCGGGGCCTGGTATGACGAATTCTACACCTTCTATGTCACCCGGCCGGGCCTTTCCTTTGCCCAGGGTTGGCCGGTGTGGCTGCGCGACAATCATCCGCCGCTGTTCTATGCGCTGGCCTGGGCCAGCAACGGGCTTGGCCAGTTGCATGGGGGCCAGTTGCATGGGGGCATGCTGGGCGAGGGCGGGGTAGGGCCGCGCCGGCTGGTCAATCTGGCCTTCCTGCTGGGGGGCATGGGGGCGCTGGCCTGGCTGGCGGTGCGGCGGGCGCCGCTGCGGCTGGTGCTGCTGGCCTATGGGCTGGGCCTTGCCAGCAATTACCAGACGATCAACCGGGTGGCGGAACTGCGCTCCTATGCGCTGGTGCTGGTGTCGGGCGCGGTGGCGCTGGTGCTGCTGGCCGATGTGGCGCGGCCGGGTGCGCGGGTGAGCCGAAGCGCCTGGGCGGCGCTGGTGGCGGCGTTGGCAGTGGCGCTGTCGGTGCATCTGGTGGCCAGCGTGGTGATGGGGGCGCTGGGGCTTGCCTTTGGCCTGCGCCTGCTGCTGGCGCGGGACTGGCCGGCGGCGCGGGCGCTGGCGCTGGCGGGCGTGCTGGCGGTGCTGCCCTTTGCCGCCAGCATGGCGCTGCAATGGCGCACCATGGCCGCCAACACCGCCAGCTTCTGGATCCCGCCGGGCCTTTCGGCCGCGCGCTGGGCGGTGGAAAACGAGGTGCTGGCCAATCTGGCCGGCAATCGGCTGCTCAGCCTGGCCGGGCTGGCGGGGCTGGCGCTGGTGGCACTGCGCGATCTGCGGGCGCGGCGGCTCTCGGGTGAGGGCAGCCTGGTGCTCACGCTGGCGGGCGGTGTGGCGCTGGCGGTGGCGCTGCTGGTGGCGCTGCACCTGCACCGGCCTTTCATCATCAACCGCTATCTCGTCTGCCTCCACCCGCCGCTGACGCTGGCGCTGGCGGTGGGCTATGCCGCGCTGGCCCGCGCGCTGCGGCCCGCGGCGGCAGCCCTGCTGGATGGGGCGCTGTTTCTTGCCACCTTGTGGGCGCTGCATGCCCATTATGTGGCCACCATCGCCCAGCCCAGCTGGGAAGGCACCGCCCGCGCCATTGCCGCTGCCACGCGAGCGTGCCCGGCCACGCTGGTCTATGCCAACACCAGCTGGAATGCCCCGACGCTGGACCTGCCCCCGCCCGACAACCGCGCCGTGGTGCCCTTTGCCTATGGCTGGGTGGCCGCGCACCACGGCTTTGCCTTGACGCCGATCGCCGCCCGCCGCCTCTCGCCCACCTGCCCCACCCTGTTCTGGACGGAACATGTCGCCGGGCAATATCCCTCGGCCGAGGCAGTGGCCCAGCGCCTGCGGGAGGGCGGCTTTGCCGTACCTGCCGGGCAATTGCGGCGCTATGGCGAGGGCTGGGTGTTCAGCGTGAACGCCAGATAGGCACAACAAACAAAACGGGCCGGCGGGGCGCAAACCCTGCCGGCCCGTTCTCGCTGCAACAGCTTGCCGGTCAGATGTGGATCGGCTTGCCCAGCACGGCCATCGCCGCTTCCTTCACCGCTTCCGAATGGGTCGGGTGTGCGTGGCAGGTATAGGCGATGTCTTCGCTGGTGGCGCCAAATTCCATCGCCTGGGCGGCCTGGGCGATCATCGTGCCGGCCACCGAGGCAATGCACCACACGCCCAGCACGCGGTCCGTTGCGGCATCGGCGATGACCTTGACGAAGCCATCGGGCTCGCGGTTGGTCTTGGCGCGGCTGTTGGCCAGCATGGGGAACTTGCCGACCTTGATGGCCCCGCGTTCCTTGGCGGCTTCTTCCGTCAGGCCCACGCCGGCGATCTCGGGGCTGGTGTAGACCACGCCGGGGATCACGTCATGGTTGACGATGCCGGTGAGGCCGGCAATGTTTTCGGCCGCGGCAATGCCCTCGTCCTCGGCCTTGTGGGCCAGCATCGGGCCGGGGATCACATCGCCGATCGCCCACACGCCATCCACCGCGGTGCGGAAGTCATGGTCGGTCTCGATCTGCCCGCGCTTGTTGAGCACGAGGCCGATGTTCTCCAGCCCCAGCCCTTCGGTGTTCGGCCGGCGGCCAATCGCCACCAGCACGGCATCGGCTTCCAGCGTGGTGGCCTCGCCGCCAGCGGCGGGCTCCAGCGTGAGGGTGGCCTTGCCGCCTTCCACCACAGCGCCCGTCACCTTCGTCGACAGCTTGAGCTCGAAGCCCTGCTTCTTGAAGATCTTGGCCGCTTCCTTGCGCACTTCGCCGTCCATGCCGGGCAGCAGCTGGTCCATGAACTCGACCACGGTGACTTGCGCGCCCAGGCGCCGCCACACCGAGCCCAGCTCCAGGCCGATCACGCCGCCGCCGATCACCACCAGGTGCTGCGGCACCCGGTCCAGCGCCAGCGCACCGGTGGAATCGACCACCACGCCCGCGTCATTGTCCACCGCTACGCCCGGCAGCGGCGCCACCGAGGAACCGGTGGCGATGATCACGTGCTTGGCGCTGACCACCTTGCCGGCCACATCCACCTCATGGGCAGACTTGAAGGTGCCATAGCCCTTCAGCCAGTCCACCTTGTTCTTCTTGAAGAGGTATTCGATGCCGCCGGTCAGCTCCTTCACGGCGCTGGCCTTCTCGCCCTGCAGGGTCGCCAGGTCCAGCTCCACCGGGCCCGTCTTCACGCCGAACTTGGCGAGCGTGCCGTGGGCGGCTTCCTCGAACAGCTCGCTGCCATGCAGCAGCGCCTTCGAGGGAATGCAGCCCACATTGAGGCAGGTGCCGCCCAGGGTGGCGCGCCCTTCGGCGCAGGCCACCTTCAGGCCCAGCTGGGCTGCGCGAATGGCAGCCACATAACCGCCGGGGCCCGCCCCAAGGACGAGGACGTCGTAGTCGTATTCAGCCATGGTCTTGCTCCTCGTCCGCGCCTTAAAGATCGATCAGCAGGCGGGTGGGATCCTCGATCGCTTCCTTGATGGTCTTGAGGGCGGTCACCGCCTCGCGGCCGTCGATGATGCGATGGTCGTAGGAGAGGGCGATATACATCATCGGGCGGATGACGATCTCGCCATTGCGGACCACCGGGCGGTCCTCGATGCGGTGCAGGCCCAGCACGGCCGACTGGGGCGGGTTGATGATGGGCGTGCTCATCAGGCCGCCGAACACGCCGCCATTGGAGATGGTGAAGGTGCCGCCCTTCATGTCGTCCATGGTAAGGGCGCCATCCTTGGCCTTCTTGCCATAGCCGGCGATCGCCTTTTCAATCTCGGCAAAGCTCAGCTTGTCGACATTGCGCACCACCGGCACGACGAGGCCGTTGGGGGCCGAGACGGCGACCGAGAGATCGACATAATCGTGGTAGACGATCTCGTCGCCATCGACCTGGGCGTTCACCGCCGGAATGTCCTTCAGCGCCAGGCACGAGGCCTTGGCGAAGAAGCTCATCAGGCCCAGGCGCACGCCATGCTTCTTCTCGAACGTGTCCTTGTAGCGGGCACGCGCTTCAATCACCGCCGACATGTCGACATCGTTGAAGGTGGTGAGGAGGGCGGCGGTGTCCTGCGCGCTCTTCAGGCGCTTGGCGATGGTCTGGCGCAGGCGCGTCATCTTGACGCGTTCCTCGCGGCGCTCGTTGGCGGGCGCGGCCGGCACCGAGGCTGCCGCGGCCGGCGAGGCTGCCTTGTTGGCCGCCGCGGCGATCACGTCTTCCTTGGTGATGCGGCCATCCTTGCCGGTGCCCTTCACGGTGGAGGGGTCGATGCCATATTCCAGCACGGCGCGGCGCACGGCCGGGCTCAGCACGGCAGGGTCGGTCGCTTCGGCGGCAGCGGCCACCGGCACCGGGGCCACGGCGGCAGGGGCAGCCGGGGCTGCGGCCGGCTTGGCGGCGGGGGCGGCCGCGGCAGCGCCCGCCTCGATGGTGGCGATGATGGCGCTCACCGTCACCGTCGCGCCGACTTCGGCCAGCTGGGCGGTCAGCACGCCGGCAACCGGCGCGTTGACCTCGATGGCGACCTTGTCGGTCTCGAGGCTGGCGATGGGCTCGTCGAGCGCAACCGCTTCGCCGGGCTGCTTCAACCACTGGCCGATCGTGGCCTCGCTCACCGATTCACCGAGGGTGGGGACTTTGACTTCGGTAGACATGACTGGGACTTCCAATCTTCAGTTTGGAACGGGGGGCGAGGCGTTCAGGCCTTTTGCTTGCGGCGGATTTCCGAGCGGACCGACAGGCCCAGCGCATCGGCGACCAGGGCGGCCTGTTCGGCGGCATGGCGCTTGGCAAGGCCGGTGGCGGGCGAGGCAGAAGCGGCGCGGCCGGCATAGCGGGCGCGCGTCACAGGTGCCTTGGCCGCCTTCAGCACGTCCTCGATGAACGGCTCGACGAAGAACCACGAGCCGTTGTTCTTCGGCTCTTCCTGGCACCACACCACCTCTTCCAGGGCGCCCATGCGTGCCAGGCGCTTGGCCAGCGGTTCGCCGGGGAAGGGGTAGATCTGCTCGATGCGGATGATCTGCGTGTCGGCGAGGCTGGCAGCGTCGCGCGCCTCGATCAGATCATAGGCCACCTTGCCCGAGCATAGCACCACGCGCTTGGTCTTGGCATCTTCGGCCGGGGTCGGGTCGGAGAGGATGCGCATGAAGTGACCGTCGCCGATGAAATCGGCCGCCTTCGACTTGGCCATCGGGTGGCGCAGCAGGCTCTTGGGGCTCATGATGATGAGCGGCTTGCGGAAGGGGCGGTGCATCTGGCGGCGCAGCACGTGGAAGTAGTTGGCCGGCGTGGTGATGTTGCACACCTGCATGTTGTCCTGCGCGCACAGCTGCAGATAGCGCTCGAGGCGGGCCGAGGAATGCTCGGGGCCCTGGCCTTCATAGCCATGGGGCAGCAGCATGACGAGGCCGTTGGCCCGCAGCCACTTCGATTCCGAAGACGCCACATACTGGTCGATCATGATCTGCGCGCCATTGGCGAAATCGCCGAACTGCGCTTCCCACAGCACCAGCGTCTTGGGATCGGCGCTGGCATAGCCATATTCGAAGCCCAGCACGCCATATTCCGACAGCGGGCTGTCATACACCTCGAAGCGGCCATGGGGCACGGTGGAAAGCGGGATGAACTTGTGCTCGTCGTTCTGGTCCACCCACACCGCGTGGCGGTGGCTGAACGTGCCGCGGCCCGAATCCTGGCCCGACAGCCGCACCGCATAGCCTTCCGACAGCAGCGCGCCAAAGGCCAGCGCCTCGCCGGTGGCCCAGTCGAAGCCCTCGCCGCTGGTGAACATCTCGCGCTTGGCGTCGATCACGCGGCCCAGCGTCTTGTGGACGGTGAGGTGGTCGGGAACGGTGGTCAGCGTGCGGCCCAGGCTGTCGAACAGCTTGCCCTCGATGCCGGTGGGCACGTTGCGGCGCGCGGTTTCCGGGTCCATCGGCCGGTTGAAGCCCGACCAGCGGCCGCCGAACCAGTCGGCCTCATTGGCCTGGTAGGTCTTGGCGGCATCGAAATGCTCTTCGAGATGGGCGGTGAAGGCAGCCACCTGCTCGCCCACGAAGCCGCCGTCGATCACGCCATCGCGCTGCAGGCGCTCGGCATAGATCTCCGAGACAGGCTTGTGCTGGCGGATCTTGGCATACATCAGCGGCTGGGTGAACGAAGGCTCGTCGCCCTCGTTATGGCCGAAGCGGCGATAGCACCACATGTCGATCACGATATCGCGGCCAAAGGTCTGGCGATAGTCGATAGCGAACTTGCAGGCGAAGGTGACGGCCTCGGGGTCGTCGCCGTTCACATGGATGATCGGCGCCTGCACGCCCTTGGCCACATCCGAAGGATAGGGCGAGCCGCGGCTGAACTGCGGGCTGGTGGTGAAGCCGATCTGGTTGTTGATGACGAAGTGGATGCAGCCACCGGTGTTATAGCCATGCACGCCCGAGAAGCCGAAGCATTCCCACACGATGCCCTGGCCGGCAAAGGCGGCATCGCCGTGGATCAGCACCGGCAGCACCTGCTTGTGCTTGCCTTCGCCCACATCGCCGCGGAACACCTGATAGGCGCGCACCTTGCCCAGCACCACCGGGTCCACCGTTTCAAGGTGGCTGGGGTTGGGCATCAGGCTCATGTGCACCTTGATGCCGTCGAAATCACGGTCGGTGCTGGTGCCCAGGTGATACTTCACATCGCCCGAGCCGCCGACATCGTCGGGGTTGGCGCTGCCGCCCGAGAATTCGTGGAAGATCACCTTGTAGGGCTTGGCCATCACATTGGCGAGAACGTTGAGGCGGCCGCGATGGGCCATGCCATAGACGATCTCCTTGACGCCCAGCTGGCCGCCATACTTGATCACCGCTTCCAGCGCCGGGATCATCGATTCGCCGCCATCCAGGCCGAAGCGCTTGGTGCCGACATATTTCTTGCCGAGGAACTTCTCGTACTGCTCGCCGCGGATCACCGCGCCCAGGATGGCCTTCTTGCCATTGGGGGTGAAATCGATGTGCTTGTCGGCGCCTTCCATGCGGTCCTGCAGGAACTTGCGTTCCTCAAGATCGGTGATGTGCATGTATTCCAGGCCCACCTTGCCGCAATAATTGGCGCGCAGGATGGCGACGATTTCCTTTACCGTGGCCCACTGCAGGCCCAGCGTGCCGCCCAGGAACACCTTGCGATCAAGCGCGGCGCCCACAAAGCCGTGGTATTCCGGCGTGAGGTCGGCGGGGATATCGCGCTTGGAAAGGCCCAGCGGATCGAGATCGGCGGCCAGATGCCCGCGAACGCGATAGGTGCGGATCAGCATCTGGGCGCGGATCGAATCGGCCGCGGCCTCTTCCACAGCGGCCTCGCTCAAGGGCGCGCCGGCCTTCTTGGCGGCTTCCTTGATGGCGGGCTTGAGGATGGTGGGATCGAGCGCCTGGGTGAGGTCGTTTTCAGCCGCGCCTCCCACCTGGGGCCAGTTGCCGCGCTGCCAGCTGGGGCCGGGCTGAGGGCCGTTGAGATCGGCGTCGGTCAGAAAATCGTGGCTTTCGTCACCCATGGGGAAACACCTTTTGTTGCCCTGCGTCCGGCTGTGCCTGGGGCACGCAATGCGCAATAGAGCCGTCCGGCAGGTTTTAAGGTCTGGCGCTGAGGGGGGAGGAGGGGCGCCAAGGCCGGGTCAGTCAGATCCGGGCAGGGATGCGCCAAGGCGCCGCCCTGCCCGGTGTATCACAGTATCAGGCGATTTCTTTCAGCAGTTCGGCGAGGGTTTCGCCGAGCAGGCTGGGCGAGGGGGAGACGCGGATGCCCGCTTCTTCCATCGCCGCGATCTTGTCTTCAGCGCCGCCCTGGCCGCCCGAGACGATCGCGCCGGCATGGCCCATGCGGCGGCCCGGAGGCGCCGTGCGCCCGGCAATGAAGCCCACCATCGGCTTCTTGCGGCCACGCTTGGCTTCATCCTTCAGGAACTGCGCGGCCTCTTCCTCGGCCGAGCCACCGATCTCGCCGATCATGATGATCGACTTGGTGGCATCGTCGGCCAGGAACAGTTCGAGCACGTCGATGAAGTTGGTGCCGTTCACCGGATCGCCGCCAATGCCGACAGCAGTGGTCTGGCCCAGGCCGATGTTGGTGGTCTGGAACACCGCCTCATAGGTCAGCGTGCCCGAACGCGACACCACGCCCACCGAGCCTTCCTTGAAGATCGAGCCCGGCATGATGCCGATCTTGCACTGGTTCGGCGTCAGCACGCCGGGGCAGTTCGGCCCGATCAGGCGGCTCTTCGAGCCGGCCAGCGCGCGCTTCACGCGGACCATGTCGATCACCGGGATGCCCTCGGTGATGGCGACGATCAGCGGGATCTCCGCGTCGATCGCCTCCAGGATCGAATCCGCCGCAAATGGCGGCGGCACATAGATCACCGAGGCGGTGGCGCCGCTGGCAGCCTTGGCTTCGGCCACCGTGTCCCAGATCGGCAGGTTCGTCTCGGCATGGATCGTGCCGCCCTTGCCGGGCGTCACGCCGCCAACCATCTGCGTGCCATAGGCCAGCGCCTGCTGGGTGTGGAACGTTCCGGTCTTGCCGGTCATCTCCTGCGTGATGACCTTCGTATTCTTGTCAATCAGGATCGACATGGCTGCTCTTTCAAAAAGTGTTGGCGATTTCCGGCACGGCTGAGAAGAGGTCGGCGACGAGGCCGATGTCTGCAACCTGGAAGATGGGTGCGTCTTCGTCCTTGTTGATGGCGATGATGGT
>Ga0207806_1000178_pt1 | contig 17057 bp, 13 predicted proteins | sample LuqExpMetageno72_FD_187829 | JGI IMG/M metagenome (GOLD analysis project Ga0207806, IMG submission 187829) | Tropical forest soil microbial communities from Luquillo Experimental Forest, Puerto Rico - Sample 72 (SPAdes) | ecosystem: Environmental > Terrestrial > Soil > Tropical forest ...
GGAGCCGCAGAAACGTCGAATCGTGCGGCAGCCATCCGGCGTTCGGCTGCGGCAACATCGGGCCGACCGGCCAGAAAGGCGGCCGGACTAACCGGCTGCGCGGCGGGCAGCGGCAGGGTGTCAAGATTGATGGAAGGCAGAGCATCAGCAGAAGGGGCTTCGCCGGTAAGAGTGGCCAGCAAATGGCGGTCGGCAGCTGCCAGCCTTTCAAGAGCTGGAACCGCAGCCGCAAAAGCAGCGGTCGCGTTACGCTGCTGCTCGACATCAAGATCCGATACTGCACCGAGCCGTTTCTGGGCTTCGATAAGCGAAAGGAGCCGAGAGGCATCATCGGCAATCTTGCCGGCCAGATGGATACGTTGCGAGAGCCCTATCAGCTCGAAATAGGTTGAGGCCACGGCAATGGAGAGATCCACCGATGCCATCGCAGCATCGTCCTGGCTCGCTTGGGCGGCACCACGCGCCGAATTACGGGTGGCGTGGTTTGCACCCGAAATGTCGGGATCGAATGCACCGTAGAGCTCGACGCCCCGCGCGCCTGTGCCAGATTGCGTGCCACGGCCGTAGGTCGCGGCTGCCGAAACCGACGGATAGAGCGGAGCCGCCATGATCCGGGCGTTGGCCTGCGCCTCGCGAGCCACCGCCAGCGCCGCGAGCACATCGCGATTACCAACAAGAGCCCGCGCCTCAAAGCGATCCAACGTGGGGTCGCGAAAAATGCGCCACCAGCCTGATCCGTCCTGAATTCCGACTGAAACGGACTCAGGAACCTGAGATTGCAACCATTGCGCGGGAATCGCTGGCGGCCCGCTTGGAGCGGCCGCGTCAGCCCGCGCCGTCGAGGGCGCCAGAACGAGAAGGAGCATGGCCGAAACCATCCCAGTCGACAAAGGGGGAAAATGTTGGGTCATCGTCGATATAACGACATATATGCTGATTTTTGTAGCGTAAACAACATTTGGCGGAAAAATGCGCTATCAGCTGATATTCAATCATTTATCGGTGTTTCAACGGCTTTGCGGAGGATTGACAGCTGTAGGCATGACTTCATCAAAATGTCACATTGTAGTTATAGCGACGAATTAGGCAGAAACGTCGCTCAGTCGACACAGCATATGAGAAGCCGAAATGCTCATCCGACTCTCCCTGCTAAACCGATCGCCACAGGCCAGCTTTTGCCCACGCCTGACCCGCCTTTCGCGATTGCTCGGTACGAGCAGTCTTCTCGCCACGGCAATCATCGCCACTGCTCATGCGAAGCCCGCCGAGGATCCACAGACGGGCGCGGCACTTCCTACCGACGAGATCGTCGTCACCGGAGGTCGTACAGATACAAAGACGCCGCCCACCCGCGTGCTTGTCAATGCCATGCAACCCATGTCGGTCGTGAGCGACAGCTTCATCCATGACTCCACGGCGCCTACCGGCAATTACGACACGTCGATCAAGATCACGCCCAGCGTCGACTCACAGAATTCAAACGGAGTGGGTCTGAGCAACGGCTCCGGCCTGACGATCCGTGGTTTCACCGATGGCCAGTTCAACACGACCTTCGACGGCATTCCTTGGGCGGATTCGACAAATTTCTCCCACAACACTGCCAGCTGGTTCACCAACCGCTACCTCAACAGCATCGCGGTTGATCGCGGACCAGGCACGGCCTCGACCATCGGGCAGGCGACCTTCGGCGGCACCGTGTCGCTCTTCTCGAAAGAGCCCGAGCAACATATGTCTGTCGCGCCATATGCCGGCTATGGCAGCTATAATACTCAGCAGTTCGGCATAGAGCTCAATTCAGGTAAAATCGCTGCGCTTGGCGACACGCGGTTGATGCTGAACGCCGAGCACGTCTACAGCGACGGCTATCTCAGCAATGCGAAAGCCAAGCGGACCAACCTGTTCGCCAAGGCCATCATCCCGGTTAGCGCCCAGATTCAGGTCACCCTGTCGGGCATGTACAACAGCGGCAATCAGCCCCGCCTCCCCGGTGCAACGTTGAGCGAAATCGCCACGCTGGGTAACCGCTATGGGCTTAACAATAATCAACAATCGCAGGCCTACTGGGGTTACAACCGAACCAATCTCCACAATGACGTCGAGTATGTTCTCGTACGCGACGAGATCAGTGACAAGGCCACGCTCTCCAATCAGGTTTACACCTACAGCGTCGATCGTACGAACCGCAACGGCACGGACCCCAATGGGACGCTGACTCTGGCCGCAAATGTGGCTGGGCGTATCGATCGCAGCACCTATCGCGCCTACGGCGATATTTTGCGCTTTATCCGCAAGGGCGGCCTGATCGACCTGCAAATCGGTGGCTGGTACGAGCATGTCGATCACCTCGGCACCCAATACGCGGTCACTTACACGCCCAGCACGATCGAAAATCCTGCGCGCACGCAAACTCGAGGCAATCTGACCGACTCCCTCAACAGCTTGCAGGGCTATGTACAGGTCGATGTACACCCCATCGATGGACTGACTCTCTCGCCCGGCGTGCGTTATGCCTACTCGCAACGCTCGATCCACGCTGCAGTCAACCGGACCACACGCCAGCCGCTCGATGCCTCCGTCAATTTCGGAGCAGCCCTTCCCTCTTTTTCGGCGAATTACAAAATTCGCCCTAATTGGTCGGTTTATGGACAGGTCGCCAAGGGCTTCCTCACGCCCTACATCGATTATCTGTACGTCAAAAACCCTTCAGAGAGCACGCTTTCGCCCGAGCAGACGGTCAACTATCAAGCGGGTACCGCTTATAGCGCCGGAAATCTCAGCTTGGCCGCTGACCTCTACTACATCAATTTCAAGAACCTGATCCAAAGCACGACCCTGTCCAACGGCGACACTGCCTATGTGAATTCCGGAGGCGTGGTCTACAAGGGCATCGAGGCCGAGGGCACCTGGCGCATCGGCCACGGCGTCAGTCTCTATGCTAATGGCAGCCTGAACAGTGCGAAAACCAAGAGCGATCATATCTGGGTTGCTGACGCCCCCGATGCAACGGCAGCAGGCGGCATCCTGTACAATGCCCACCACATTTCGGCAGCGCTGATCGACAAATGGGTTGGCGCGCGCTTTGGCGACGTTGGTGAAACGCAGCACCTGGCCTCCTACAACCAACTCGACGTCAACATCGGCCGAACCTGGGCACATGGCGTGGGCAAAGTGCCCGCTTTCAAGCTGAACTTGCAGGTCCAGAACCTGCTCAACAGCCAGAAGGTCAATGCTTTCTCGGCCCTCACAGCGAATAACACCCCGCTCTTCTTCACCCAACCGGGCCGCAGCGTCTTCGTGACCCTGTCCTTCCTGCCCTGACCTCTTCCCAAAACCTGCAGAAAGGAAAACCAATGTCCATTTCGCCCGTGCTGCGCCTCCTTGGCGCCGCAGCGGTCGTCGTGCTGTCCGGCGCGTCGCCCGCTATTTCAAAGCCGCAGAAGACGAACGATATCTGCCCTAACGGCACCCTCACCTTCGGCGCGCCCGGCTATGTGAAGGTTGATGATCCGACCAAGGCCTATGACTATTTCGTCAAGATGATGGAGGCCAAGACTGGCTGCCACATCGCAATTCATATCGCCACTAGCCTGAATGGCCAGATCGACGATCTGCGCGACGACAAGTTCGACTTCGGCCCGATGCGCTCGTCCAACTATGTTCTGGCCCATGATCAGGGCCTGGCCGAGGCCGTGGCGACCCGTTCCAACAAGGAGGGCACCGCGCCCTACTCGGAGACCGCCAGCATTGTCGTGAAGGCTGACTCTCCGTACCACACGCTGGCCGATCTCAAAGGGCAGAAGTTCGGGTATTCCGACACCGCCTCTGACACTGGCGCAATTTTCCCGCGCTATGCACTGGGCCATGCCGGCCTCGACCCTGACGCCGGTGTGGTGCCGGTCTACGCCATGCGCCATAAATACACCTTCCTGTTCTTGAAGGACGGTATCGTCGACGCGGCCGAGATCAACACGCGCGTCGAAGACCAAAATGCGAAGGACCCCAACTACAAGGCAAGCGACTACCGTGTGCTATGGAAGTCCCAGCCCATCCCCTACAACCCCATCGTTGTGCGCTCAGGGCTCTCTGCCTCGGCCAAGGCCAAGCTGACCCAGGCCCTGCTCAGCCTCGACCTGTCCCAGATCCCCGATCCGGAGGGCTGGTTCTGGAAGCCGAAGCTGGTTCCGGTCAACGATGCGACCTACGCCATGTTCCGCGACGCGATCCGGGAGGGTAAGTTCAACACCGTTTCGATGCCCGGCAATTTCCCCTGATCGGGCCGAGCCAGTCAATCCCCGCGCGGGCCTAATGACGCCACGGGGTGCGAACGGGCAGTCGAGCTATCGCTCGGCTGCCCGTCACGGAAATTTCACAGGACCGGCCTAGCAGGCCCTACCGACATGGCAAAAGATTGGGCATTCTCCGAGGCAAAGCACGTGCTTTTGACGCGGGATGCCCCGTTTGCTCGAATTATCTGCAACGCCGCCTGGCTCGGGTCAGGCCAGATCGCTGGCGATGTATGTGCGGTAGCCTATCTCATGGTCCTTTCCACCGCTCTTGGCATTGAACGCTTCAATGCTCTGATCCTGATTCTGGCAATCGGTCAGGGCGTGTCTCACGTCTGCGGATTTCAGTCTTGGCGGTTTATCGTGCGCTACGGCAGGCAAACGAGCCGTTCTAATTTCTTCGCCATGTGCCGTTGGGTCGCTGCCCGAGATCTCGCGGTGGGCGGTATCGGTGGCGCAATCTGCGCGGTGGCGATTGCGCTGTTCTCGTCTCACCTTGGCCTACCCGACGATTTGCATGGGACAGCAATGCTTTTCAGCCTGTCGCTGCTGGCATCCCAAAGAGGCATTCCTTGCGGCCTTCTGCGCCTCGCTCAGCACTTCAGCGTATGCGCGATGCTCGATATGCTGCTACCTATCCTACGCCTACTGGTCGCAGCCGCCACCATCGTGTTCGATCTTGGCATCAATGGAGTGCTGACCGGATGGGTCATCTCCGAAGGAGTTATCACGGGACTTTATTGGCTTGCGGCTTTGAGCCATCGTCCCACCCTGCCTCCCTCTGACATGACCTCTTCAGATGCGATCGACACTGAGAAAGCGAAAAGCAGGTTTTACTGGCTGTCCGGCAGCAGCGAAGCGCTCCGGCTGTGCGCGCCGGATCTACTTCTGTTGGCGATCGCTTGGAACGGCGGCACCTCGGCTCTAGGCGCGTTTCGCCTGATCACAGCAGTCGCTAAGGCCGCAAGCAAGCCTGCATCAACTCTCGCGATCGCCTTCTACACGGAAGCGCTGCACTCGAGGGTCGCCGCGAATGCAAGAAAACTCAAGGCCACGTTCCAACTGACGGGCATAGCCACGCTGGTTCTCACGCTCTGCTCATTTTGCCTATGCAGCCTCACATCAGCCCCAGCATTCGCCTCTCAGGGTGTAGCCGCAACCATCGGGATTGGCGGGACAGCTTTGATCGGCTCGTTCACTGCGATTCTGGAAGCACGCTTGCTGGTCAACCAGGCACCCGCGATTGTACCTCTGGGAAGAATAATGAATCTGGCTTTCACCTTGGCCCTGCCAGTGCTGCTTGCTGCCCAAGACAAGGGCCCTGCCGCAGCGATAGGTGCCTTGATAGCCGGTGCCCTTCATAGCCTTCTTCTGCTCGCGCAGTTCAAGTTCAAGCAACCATCCCTGAGGCCGTTTCCCGATGAGATGAGTGCGGAGCCGCAGTTGGTGATCCGTATCACCGGGCGGCAGCTCCACGCTCCGCTGGCTTAACGTACTCTCGGACCACCGACTGCCGCCCGCAATTCGTTGAGCCGCTCACGAGCGAGGCGAAGCTGCTCAGGATCTGCCGTTGCCAGCCCCAGGGCCAAAGCCTCAACCAGGACGAATGTCGGACCATTCATCGTGAGCCCATGCACACGAGGGCGCTGCAGCTGTATCGTACAGGCCGCATGGGCCGCAAACTTGTTATCGGGAAGATCGGTAATGAGGACAATCGGTGTCCCATGCCTGCGCGCCTCGTGAATAACCGACGCCACCTCCTGGAACGCCTGACCAAACGAAAAGACGATAAATCCGTCGCTAGGCTTGAGATACATAAGCTGATCAGCGAGGCGAATGCCCGTCAAATGAATGGAGTGAGCTTCGCGACCATATCGGTTTAGCAGAAAGGCACCATATTGAGCGGGAAACTCGGAAGGTCCGACGCCAAACACATAGACCCGCTCACTGGAGTTCAAAGCCTTGATGGCGGTTACCAAGGCCGCAATCGTCTTAGGCGAGGCCAATTTATGGATCGCCGAGGATTGATCGGCGATCGCTTCGACAACCGCCTCATCGCTCTCCTGATCCACCTCACGAACCGCCGGGCGCGTCGCAGCTTCAGGGTTTTCCTGAAGGCTTGAGGCTATGACATGCCGTAATTCGGCCAGCCCGCTAAATCCCAGCGCCCGGACCGCCCGGATAACCGTAGCATCGGAGGTTCCGACGGCTGCGCCGATATCAACCGCGGTATGCGCCAGCGCTTCGATCCGGTGTCGCTCAATCCAAGAGGCCACCACTTGCTCGGTGGGCGACAATTGACTGCGATTGGCACTCAAGCGTTCAGTGAAAAGATCCTGGGTCGGTGCCAAGGCCATGTGTAATCTCGCTAGGGATCGTCAAATGCGCGTATCGCCGTCGTAACTACGACATTGCTACACTCGCAACGACAGTGATCGTCGTCAACCCTTGAGATCGGGGGGAAAGGCGCAAAAAACTGACAGGCAGTGCTTTTCCCAAGGATCGAGGAAGAGATTATGTCGGCTGAGAGTCTCTGCGATCCGCGGGCCATCCAGCATCGTAAGGCGGTTTGGTAGCGCCAACGACAAGGCTGCCCCGAGCAGATCCCAATATCGCCCGGTCAACCGGTGCGCTTGAGCGGCGGAACAGGCGGCGATACATTCTGGGCCTGCGGCTTGGTTCAACATTGCGGCTAGATGGCCAGAGCAAAGGTTGCCAAGAGCTTGTTCACGTGAGTGATCGACCTGAGCGCGATAGGCATTCGCAAGCGCTTCATCCGCGACCACCCTTGGGTCCCAAAGCAAGGTCGCCAGCACTCGTTCGATCAGCCGCAAGGGCAATCCCCAGGGTGTCGTCTCGCGATCAAGGGGCAAATACCCCCTCAGGCTGCCGAGATCGCCTGAAACGAGGGACGTGGAATCCCTGCTCCGTAGCAACTCGCTGACAGGAACCCCTTCAAACAGAAGTCCAGTTTGCCGAAGCATTTCTTCTTCGCAGTCGGGCATATGCACGAGCGACAAACCACGTTCCGCCAACGGAGAGGCGCCTCGAATTGTCCTTTCGAGGCGACCTTGCCGTCTGGCAGACCCTTTTCTTCCGCCAAGCCTCGCTTGCAGATCGGGACGGTCACTTTTCGCCAGAGCCGCAACACCCATATCGAGTTCAAAAAGCTGGGGTAGCAACCACCGTGCAGGTACTCGGTCATCTCCTGACTCTTTGCGCAGCGCTTCACGATAAAGTTCAGCATGCAGCGAGGGCGTCAGCCTGATCGGTATGGCGCCACGGACTGAGGCGTCACACTCTCGCAAAATCTGGGAGAACTCACTCCATAAATTCAGGCGCATGGCATCGGGCAGGAAGAGCACCAAAGCAAATTTGGAGGGTTCACTCATAGACCCAGTCATACGTGCACAAGGATTTTATGTCGATCTCTTCGGCTCCAGAATAGCCATCATAGGATGAATAGCTCCTAGATTTTGAATAGCCCCTAGATTTCTAGACGCCTTCTGCTTTCAAAATCTGTTGTCGCTCGAACTCCATGGGAGAGAGCATCCCGTTCCTGGCATGCTTGCACACCGGGTTGTAGAACATCTCGATGTAATCGAACACGTCCTGTCTGGCCTCGTCACACGTTTTGTAAGTGCGCCGCCGGATGCGCTCACGCTTGAGGAGGTTGAAGAAGCTCTCGGCCACGGCGTTATCGTGGCAGTTGCCCCGCCGGCTCATGGAATGCTAAAGATTGTGGGCTCTGGTGAAGGCAGCCCAGTCCATGCTAGTGAATTGCGAGCCTTGGTCCGAGTGGATCAGCACCCTCCCCTTTGGCTTGCGCCGCCAGACTGCCATGTGCAGGGCCTGAAGGACGACCTCGGTCGTTTGCCTGCTCTGCATCGACCAGCCCACCACGCGGCGGGAGTAGAGGTCAAGCACGACAGCCAGATAGGCAAAACCTTCCATGGTGCGGATGTAGGTAATGTCTGTAACCCAGGCGCGATCAGCCTCTTCCACGTCGAACTGCCGGTCCAGCGTGTTGGCTGCAACGCTTGATGGCTTGCCATTCGGGCTGCCGGGGCGCCGTTTGTAGCCGATCTGCGCCTTGATGCCTGCCAGCCTGGCCAGGCGCGCTACCCGGTTAGGGCAACAGGCCTCGCCTTGATCGAGCAGATCGTCATGGAGTTTGCGGTAGCCATAAACCTTGCCGCTGTCGTTCCAGGCCTGACGGATCAGACCCGTTTGCCGGACATCCTCACGAGCGCGCTGGCTCAGCGGGGATTTGGCCCAAGCACAAAAACCGCTGGGCTGTAACGCAAGGGATCGGCACATCGCCCGCACGCCAAACTGATCGCGATGCCTTGCGATGAAGGCGTATCTCACTTGGCATCCCTGGCGAAATACGCGGTCGTTTTTATGGAATGGCCCGCCCCTTATGCTCCGGCGCTATGACGGTGTCGGATACTGAGGAGAGGACCGATGACGAAGATACCTATCGCCGTGCTCGGGATCGACCTAGGCAAGAACAGCTGCAGCTTGGCGGGCATGGACGCTACCGGTGCCGTTGTGATGCGCAAGCGGATGGCGCGCATTGCATGGGCGGTGTTGCGACATGAAGAAGACTTCGATCGGCGCGCGCTCGTGGCCGCTTGATCGCCGGAAATAGCAAGCGGTGCGAACGCCGCACGCTCACGATGTCTGTGAGGGGTGAAGTGAAGATGGCATAGCAGGTCGTACCGGCAGCCTGGAAACCTGGTTCTAAATGTGGTGCCCAGCACCGGCGCTTTTATGAGGACCAGGCTGCGCGGATATCCATCTTGGCCAGGGCTTCAGCCTTGAGACCGGATACGTTGATGCAGACCCATCATGCTGTTCCTAATTTACCTCTTGCCGACGGGGCGGCCCATACGTTTTAGGATGTCGCGCTCCTCCGTCCTCCGGGGCAGTTCACGCTTCAACTGCCGGATCTCGGCATCTTTGCTCGCATCGCCAGAGGAGACCTTCGCGAACTGCTTCTTCCAGGCATACAGCGAATGCTGGCTGACACCGAGACGCTGAGAAACCTCCGCTACCGGATAGCCACGCTCCGTGATCTGCGCCACCGCATCCCGCTTGAACTCGCCGCTGAAATTCACCTTACCCATCAATGCCTCCTGTCCTCAAATTTAGGATAGTAGGCGTCCAGATATCTAGGGGCTATTCAGATTGCCGCCTAGCTTTCACCTTTGCAGTGTTGACAAAAATCCGAGTAACCCGTCAAAATAAACCCTCTGATCGTCCCACATCGCCATGTGCGAGCCATTCGGGCAATACAGGTTCCGCCCCCGTGCCAGCAACCGTGCCATGCGGCGCATATCGTCGGGGGCCATCTCGTCGTGTTCGGCACCGATGGTCAACGTCGGAATGGTAATCTCATGCAGCCGGTCCCAGCGCTCCCATTCCTTGAGGTTGCCGGTCACCAGGAACTCGCTCTTACCTTGCATCTGGTTGTAAATTTTCAGATTTGCGTGCGCAAAGCTGCGCGTGACGGGCTCTGGCCAGGGCTTGAGGCGGCAGATCATCTGCGGATAGGCATCCTCCATCATGATCCGCTCGTAATCGGGATTGTCGTAGTCACCTGCGGCCTCAAGCTCCGCGAGGCGGCTCCGATTCTTCGGCGCGATCAACGCCTTGAGCGCCGAGGTATGCTTAAGGTAGGACTGCATGCCGGCAGTCATGTTCGAAATCACAAGGCCGCGCAAATGCCGCTGGTAGGTCAGCGCATATTCCAGCGCAAGAACCCCGCCCCAGGAATGACCGAACAGCACGAAGTGATTGAGGCCAAGCCCTTGCCGGACTTCCTCGACTTCGGTGACGAACCTGGGAAGGGTCCACAGGGCCGGATCGTTGGGCTGGTCGGAATAGGACGAGCCAAGCTGGTCGTAATAATAGAAGGTGATGCCCGCCTGCGGCAGAAAATCCTCAAAGCATTCGAGATATTCATGGTTGAAGCCCGGACCACCATGCAGCAGCAGCACCTTCAGCCCATCGTCGCCAGGAGGCCCGACGCGCTTCGTCCAAACCTTGTACTTTCCGCCAACGACCGGGATTATGCGGATGCCGGCGGTGCGAATGTCGGGTGGGTTGAGATCAGCCAAACTGGCCGCCGTTGACGAACGCGCCGCGAACGCTGGCGCAGCCAAAAGCGCGGCTGTAGCAAGGCAGAACTTGCGACGTTGCATTCGAGCGTCTCCCGTTGATTTTCGGATTATGTCTGGCTGGATTCGGCATGAAAAGCCAGAAAGTTGGGCATTCGCATCGAGGCTTGATCGACTACGCTCAACGGCTACCTCTACCTCAAAAGTTACCACCTTAAGCGGCGGTCCCGCGCTTCGGTTAACCCGTCGAAAGCGTCCTTCATTCAGTGCAATGTCGGTGCCATAAATTCACTGAAAATGGGTGCCAAGCGGATCGGCGAGGTGAGGGAAATTCGAGACTACGCCCTCCAATTAGCGCCCTTCGCCGACGATCACGAAGGGCGCCCATGCGCCGGGGTGCGCGTGGGCGGGGGTGGTGTCGTTGCGCACCGCGATCATCGCTTGCTGGAGTGCTTGAGCGCGCGAGGTTCCGGACGCTTGCGCGCGCTTGAGCGTGTCAACAGTGAGCCGGGCCGCGACATCGTCGAACACAGGCCAGTGGCTGACCAACAAGGTGGGCGCGCCGGCATAGAAGAACGCCCGTGCCAACCCCGAAAGCCCCGGTTCGCCGCGATCGGATGGCGCGGCTGTGTTGCACGCCGACAGGATCACCCATTGCGAGCCGGTGAGATCGAGCCCGACCACTTCGGAAGCAGACAGATAGCCATCGTCGGCGTCGCTGGCGACATTGGGTGGGGTGAACACCAGGCCCGGTTCGGCCAGCCCCAATTCGTGCGCGGCAATGCCATGAGTGGCGAGCGACAGCACCCGCACCCGCGACAGACTGCCATCGGCGCTGGCTGTCTTGAGCGCCGCCTCGGTCATGCCGCTTTCCATATGCAGCGCGCTTTCGGGTGCGTGGAAGGCCTCGCGCATGGCGGCAAGTTCGCTTTGTGTGCCGGGCAGACGCGGCAGTTCGCGTAGTCGCGCAGGGTTCATCAGCGGTGCACCCGCCGAAGTGACGCCGCTGCCCTCAAGATTGACTGCGTCGACCGCCCTGAGTGTACCGGAACTACGATTGCCGCGGGCTTGCGGCACGCCCGAGAGTAGCGGATCGCCATAACCGACAAAGCCGTCGGTGCCGACCCCGTGGTCCTCCTCGTGGCGGTTGTAGGTGCGCAGATAAGCCAAGGCCTGCAAGGACGGGATCTGCACCAGCGCATGCTGATCGGCAAACCAGGGGGTGTGGCGCAGCGTGTCAGGGGCGCCGTCGTCGGAGCCGGGGGCAGGAGCTTCGCTCACCAGCACGCCGAAGGGCAGCGAAGCGAGGCTGCCGGTGGCGGCGATATAGAGGTTGGACTTGCCTGCGATTGCGCCCGAGATCGGCTCGATCAACGCGGCGTAGAGATCGTGCGCGGTCTTGCGGTCGAAGGATGCGAGGTGGGTACGCTGGGCGCTGCGGGTAGCCGGCGCGTCTTGGGTGGCGGCTGGGCCGGCTACGGCTGCGCAACCTTGCTCGCCTGCCGGGTTGAGATCGCAGCGCAGTACATGGACCATGGCGTTGATCTTGTTCTCGGGCACCTTCGAGCGCTGCCAGGTGAGGCCCTCCTTGCTCGCCACCATCAATTGCGTGCCGAATGGCGTGGGCACCACCAGCAGCACCGCTTCGTCGGGTGCGAGCATGGCTTGCGCCTCACGCAGGCCGAGCGAGGGCTGGTTGACGATGGCGAAATACCGTGGCGCTCTGGAGGCAAGATCATCATCAAGGGATTGCAATTGAACCTCGATCTTGTCCATCTCGGCGCGGACGGCGGCGATGGCGCGCATGTCGGGGCCCGATAGGGCCGCTTGGGCATCAGCTTGGCGCTTTTCGAGCCCGAGATAGCGATAAGCCAGAGCGCGCCGCTGATCGACCAGAGCGCCCGCGCCTTGCGCAGCGGCGTAGCGCTTGGCGGCAGTTTCGGCGATAGCACGCGCGGCGGGGCCGCCAGCCGCCTGTTGAAGCGCTCCGAACACCTCCAACCGCAGTTTGTCCAGCTCTGTGGGGGGCATCACCTTCACGCCCGCCGCGCGCTCTTGCGCCGTCAGGCCAGGCCCCGCGGCCCAGGCTGCGTCCGCAAACAAGGTGTCTGATTGCGAGGCGCCGCGCTCCTGGCGACGCTGCTGGCTTTCACCGCGTAAACCAAGCGAGCCTAGCGCCGTGTAGTTCGCCGCACGCCCCACTTTGGCGAGACGCGCGGAAGACAAGGCAAGATGCGCGCGCCCCGGGAGGAGGAGCTGAACGGCGGCAAGATTTTCTCGGGCAAACAGAGTATCGGGGTGCAGATCGCCCAATTGACGGGCCCGCAGCGTGGCGACTTTGGCAAACAGGGTTTCGGCTTGTGCCGCCTGCCCCATGAAGGCCAGGCTGGCCGCCAGATTGCTCATGGCCAGAAGGGTCTGGGGGGACGTCTCACCCAGTGTTTGCGTATAGAGATTGAGTACCTGGCGTTGCAGCGCGGCTGCTTCATCAAAACGCTTCAGATCGAACAGCACGCCGCCGAGATTGCCTATGCTCTCGATGGTGTCCGGATGGCCTGCGCCCAGCACTTCTCGGGTCTGATCAAGCGCGCGGCGCAGGAGGGGTTCGGCTTCCTCGAGCCGCCCCAGAACTTCCAGATCGACAGCCAGATTGTTGAGGCTGGAAATCGTATCCGGATGTTTTTCGCCCAGAACCTCGGTTCGCAGCGCCAATACCCGACGGTCAAACGCCTCAGCCTCGGTCAATCGGCCAAGTGCACGCAAGTCTGCCGCCAGATTATTGAGGCTCAGGATCGTGTCTCGATTTTTCTCTCCCAGCGATTGGGCCCTAAGCATCCAAACGCGACGGTCGAGCGGCTCGGCTTCGGAATAGTGGCCCAGATCGTTGAGGACGGCCGCTAGGTTATTGGTGACGGCCAAGGTATCGCGGTCTGTCTCGCCGGTCACTTCGGTTTGCAGAATTAGCGCACGGCGGAACAACGGCTCGGCTTCCGCCGGGCGGCCCAGGTACTCCAGATACAGGGCATAATTGTTGAGCGCGAGGAGCGTATCCGGATCCTTTTCGCCCGCGATTTTCGCGCGGGCCTCCAGAACCTGCCATTCGCGTGCCGCCGCATCGCCAAATTGGCCCATCGCCGCGAAATCGCCAGCTGTCTTGCTGAGGGCAGTTAGCGTATCACGGTGTTCGTCACCGAGGATGGCTTTGTAAATTCTATAGGATTTATTGTCTAGGTCCAAAGCTTTAGCGTAATCACCCCGATCGGCGGCATCCAGCCCAAGGCGGTTCAGTGTTAAAGCCCGGTCCAGCCAGTCTCCGTCGGATTTCGGCTGCGGATAGCCATCTAGCTTTCCCAGCAACGGCTCTAGTCCGGGCCGACTTGTGCCACTGTCAGCCCAGGCGAAACCACAGGAGAGCGTGAGCGCGATGACGGCACCCAGTAAACGAGATCCGAGCCGTTCACCCATGTTCGCCATGCCCCCCTTTGGCGAACAGCGCCTTGGCCTGCCCTTCGAGCCGGTGCAGATAGATGCCCACCGCGGGAGTGGCGTAATCGATCCATATGCCGAACTTCAGATAGACCCAGTTGAGCCCAATCAGCGCAACGATCGACACCGCCCCCCAGATCATCGCGCGGCCCGCGCTGAACCAGGCAAACAGACCCGCCACCAGCGCCACATGCACGATCATCAGCGCCTTTTCGAACAGCCACGAGGGCTCTTCGACCGGCCCCTGCTGCCACAACGACAGGATTGCGTTGGCGATGATATGGGCCCCGGGCATCGGGCCCAGCGGCGTTGCCCATTTGTCGCCCACCGCATCGGCGGATTGACCGATCACCACCACCGGCGCCAGCCTGTCGGGCGGTGCGCAAGCCTGATCGCCCACGCCTCCGCTCTTGCTCGCGAGCGCCTGCGCCAGAATGCTCAGCGCGCTCACCCGCTGGATACCGCCCTTGATGCAGTCCTCGGGCGCATAGGCGGAGTGGTAGAAGATCCGGCTGCTCGGCTCGAAACGGCGCCAAGACGCCCCCGTTTCTCTGGCTTCGGCCTTAGGCACCCAATGCTCCTCGAACAGTCCGGCCTGAGCGATCCAGTCGCTCATCGCCTTGTCGGCCTTTTCTGGGCCTTCGAGATCGCGCGCAAAAACCGCGGCAAGATCGGTGACGCAGTGGCCAAAACCGCGCTGGCTCCAAGGTGCGTCGGCCACCGCCCTTTTCATCGCCGCGATCGCCGCCAACTGCACCGAGGGCAGCGGACGCCATTGCCCGGTGGGCGCACCAGGGGCATCGGGCACGCACACCGATTGCCACAAATGCCAACTGCGCACCTGCCCGTCGCGGTCGATCTGGAATTCGGGGATGGCGGAAATGAGGTTGCCGCGCGATGCCACGCCGTCGAGTAGCGAGGCCGCCAGCAGCGGTGCCAGATGCGCGCCCTCGCCTGCCATGTCCTGCAAGGGGCGGCGCAGCGAGCGCGAAAAAATCACCGTCTGATCTGGCGCGAGCCGCGCGAGCGTGGCCTTCAGCGCCTGATCCTCGGCGATATCGGCCGCGCTGTCCTGCCCCGAACGCTCGACCAATATGTCAACCGCCACGATCTGGGCCCCATGCGCAAAGGCGTAGTCGATCAGTTGCGCCACCTTCTGACGCGGCGCGCGATAAGGCTCGCCCCAGAGCGGATCGCGCCAGGTCGCTTCGTCAACCTCGATGAAACTCAGAGCCGGGGCGGGGGCGTGACCAAGCCAGCTATGACGCACCGCCTCGAGTGCCACCCCGCCACGCAAGGTGGCATCCATCGCGATGTTCTTGATGCCGATCAGCGGAGACGTGCCGCCAATCGCCCCCAGCACCAATTCGATCACCAGACCGATCACGATGCCCTCGATCCAGTGCTGCTTACGATGGCTTAAATGGTGCCAGCGTTGGCCGATGGCGGCGATCAGCCGGAGCATGTCGCGCCGGGCGTTTTGCCAACGCCGCGCCCCCCATGCCCACACCCTGCGCCCCACCGGCAGCGGCACGACGGCTTGCGCGGACTGCGCTTCGGCTTCATCCGCCACAGGAGGAAAACTCGCCCCAGCGGCTCAACCAACCGCGCACCGCGGGGTTGCGGCAATCCATCGCCACCACCTGCTGCAACGCCTCGAAAGCCCATTTGCCCTCGTCCACCGACGACAGCCAGCTGGCATAGTAAAGCCGGCGGTCGACATCGGGAAGCGCGGCGGACTTGAGCGGTTCGGGCATGGCAGGGGGCGCTTCGCCGACCAGCAGATGGCTCTCTTCCAGCACCGCGCCCCTGGCATCGACCACCGCCACGCGATAGGAACCAGGGAGCAAACGCGCCATCCGCAGCCGCGCCGCACAGCCACCCGACAGATTGGCCTGCTCGGCGATGGTGGTGCCGCTCGCCGCATCAATCAGCCGCACCCGGAAAGGCACTGCTCCGCCAGTCCAGGGAACCACCAGTTCATCTCGCCCGGCAGCGATCGCCGATTGCGGTGCCGAGAAAATCGGCATGGCAAAGCCAGTGGGCTGATCGGTGGCACGCTCGTTATAGCAAGCCGCTGTACCGATACCCCCCCGCGTGCCAAGCGTCGCCAGCCCGTTGGAAGTGATCCGGCTTTGGTCGACCCCGCTCAGTTGATCCTCGATCCAGGCGAGCGCCGCCGCCGACAGTGCCGCGATGGATTGTCTCCTGGCCTGCCAGGGCGTTCCCGCCCGCACCGGCACCAGCGTGTTGTCGCCCAATTTATGTACGAAAACGACATAATCCACGCGATCGACCACCACGAGGTCGCCGGGCTGAAGATCATGGCGGCGTGTCGGGTAAACGACGCGGCGGCCCTCATGCTCAACATGCGCCACCTCGAACCAGTTACCGGCCGGTTTGAGCCTGTCGTGCTCGATCACATAGGCACGATCGACAAAAGCCACCGTCTCGGCATATGCTGGCACAGCGGCCGCTGTCAGGGAGAATGCAGCTGCCATTGCCCCGCGCCGAACCGATTTGCCGTTGCATCCATTTCGCATCGTAATGCTTTCCCGCGATTCCGGTCCAGACCGAGGCAAGTTAACCCAAGCCTTAAGTGCACCCAAGAGCTTTGGATAATAGGTGCAAATATTTTCTCCAACATGACAATCGAATCAAGATTGCGCGGATTTTGTGATGAATTTTCGACGAAATGACCGATTTGTACGCCAAAAATTTAATATACTATATAAAAATCAATGATATTAACCGCATATTACAAAATGATTTATTTCATTAAATTTTAATTAGCTTAACATGTGTTGATTAAATAATTGAATTGCAATGTTCAAGTATGCATTTTTGAAATATTATATTTCAACATACATCTACACAGTGCCGAACAACGTCAATGGGCTTCGCCTAGCTGAAATATCAGTTCATCGCCTGAAACGTCCGGTATTCCAATCCACCTTTCGGCAACCTGCCGTTCTGGTCAATCCAACTCCACAGCCTTTGTAACACACGCCGGATAGCCCGCACCTCTGGCCACTGCCGCGGCCGCGACGCCGAACTAACCAGGCAGATGAGAGGCCCGCCCCAGCCCCTCAGGCGCAATCCCTGTTAGCGGAGCAGGCCGCGATAGATCGCCCCGCCGGCAAGGCCCCCGATCAGCGGCGCC
>Ga0207806_1000180_pt1 | contig 17011 bp, 17 predicted proteins | sample LuqExpMetageno72_FD_187829 | JGI IMG/M metagenome (GOLD analysis project Ga0207806, IMG submission 187829) | Tropical forest soil microbial communities from Luquillo Experimental Forest, Puerto Rico - Sample 72 (SPAdes) | ecosystem: Environmental > Terrestrial > Soil > Tropical forest ...
CGCCTCGGCCGACAGCGCGCCGGCAAAGAGGATCAGCACGAAATTGGCCTGGCTGGGCAGCGGGCGGATGCCATGGTTGCCCAGCGCCGCCAACTTTTCGGCAAAGCGGGCGCGTTCTGCCGTGTTGTGCTGCCGGCTGCTTTCCACAAAGGCCTGATCGGCCAGCGCCGCCAGCCCCATCGCCTGGGCGGTGTTGGAAAGGTTGAAGGGCCCGCGGATGCGGTTCAGCGTGTCGATCAGCGCGGGCGCGCCGGTGGCCCAGCCAAGGCGCTCGCCGGCCAGGCCATAGATCTTCGAGAAGGTGCGGGTGACGAGCACGTTCTGATGCGCCTCGGCCAGCGCCAACGCGCCATCGTCATCCTCGGGCGCCACATATTCGCCATAGGCCTGATCGACCACCAGCAGCACATCGGCCGGCAGGCCGGCATGCAGCCGGGCGATCTCGCCGTGCGCCAAGAAGCTGCCGGTGGGGTTGTTGGGGTTGGCCACGAAGACGACGCGGGTCTTCTCGTTCACCAGCGCCAGCAGGGCATCGACATCGGTGCCATAGTCGGCATCGGGCGCCACCACCGGCACCGCCCCGCAGCGCCTGGCGGCAATGTCATAGACCGAGAAGCCATAGCGGACATAGAGGATCTCGTCGCCGGGGCCGGCATAGGCTTGCGCGGCAATGTGCAGCAATTCGTCAGAACCGGTGCCCATCACCACGCGCTCTGCGGCAAGGCCGTGCAGGGTGGCGATGGCCGTGCGCAGGGCCACGCTGTCGGGATCGGGATAGAGGGCGGGGGCGGCGGCCTCTGCCCGCGCGGCCAGCGCCACGGCGCTGGTGCCCAGCGGGTTTTCATTGGCCGACAGCTTGATCAGCGGGCGGCCATCATGCCCCTTGGACTTGCCCGGCACATAGGCGTGGATCTGGCTGATCCAGGGCTTGGGGGCAGGGGCTTGGGCGCGCGGGTTCTGTGTCATGGCATGGCGCCTTAATCCGCCTTGGCCGCCCCGGCAAGAAACAGGCGCTGAAGAAACAAACAACAGGGGCGCCCATTGACACGCCGCCCACAAGCCCCCAATTCCGCGCAACCATGGCAAGCGCCCCCCTCCTAACCACCAGCGCCGCGCTGGATCTGGCGCGCCCCTTGCCGCTGGATGGCGGGCAAAGCCTTGCCGGCGTGCGCATCGCCTATGAAACCTATGGCGAGCTGGCGGCCGATGGCGGCAATGCCATCCTCATCTGCCATGCCACCACCGGCGATCAGCATGTGGCCAGCCCCCACCGCATCACCGGCAAGCCGGGCTGGTGGGCGCGCATGGTGGGCCCGGGCAAGCCGATCGACACCAACCGCTTCTTCGTCATCTGCCCCAATGTGCTGGGCAGCTGCATGGGCTCCACCGGCCCTGCCAGCCCTGGCCCCGATGGCCGGCCCTATGGCATGCGCTTTCCCGTCATCACCATCCGCGATATGGCGCGCGCCCATGTGGCGCTGCTGGAAGCGCTGGGGGTGGAGCGGCTCTATGCCGTGGTGGGCGGCTCGATGGGGGGCATGCAGGCGCTGTCGCTGGCGGCCAACTGGCCGCATATCCCCGAGCGGGTGCTGGCGCTGGCCTGCACCGCCTCGATGCCGGCGCAGAACATCGCCTTTCAGGAAGTGGGCCGCCAGGCGATCATCGCCGATCCCGACTGGCAGGGCGGCGATTACTACAACACCGGCCGCAGCCCCGATGCCGGGCTGGCAGTGGCGCGCATGGCCGCTCATATCACCTATCTGTCGGAAGCGACGCTGGCGGAGAAATTCGGCCGGCGGCTGCAGAACCGCGATGCCATCAGCTTTGGCTTTGGCGCCGATTTCCAGGTGGAAAGCTATCTGCGCTATCAGGGCAGCAGCTTCACCGGGCGTTTCGATGCCAATTCCTATCTCTATATCACCCGGGCGATGAGCTATTTCGATCTGGCGGAAGAACGCTTTGGCCCCGGCGCCCATGGGCAGGGCCGGCTGGCGGAGGCCTTTGCCGGCACCTCGGCGCGCTTCTGCTTCGTCTCCTTCGACACCGACTGGCTTTACCCCACGGCCGAATCGCGCAAGCTGGCCCATGCGCTGAATGCCGCCGGGGCGCCGGTCTCCTTCATGGAGCTGGCCGCGCCCTTCGGGCACGACAGTTTCCTGCTCGACGTGCCCGCGCTCGACCGGGTGATCGCCGGGTTCCTCAGCCGGTGAGGGGGGCGTGATGAACCGCGTATCCGTGGCGCTGCGCCCTGATCTGGCGGTGATCGCCGCCCATGTGGCGCGCGCGGCCAGGGTGCTGGATGTGGGCTGCGGCGATGGCACGCTGATGGCGGCCCTGCGCGACGAGCGGGCCTGCGATGCGCGCGGGCTGGAGCTGGATGCGCATAATGCGGGGCTGTGCGTGGAAAAAGGCCTGTCGGTGATCCAGGGCGATGCCGACACCGACCTTGCCCTCTATCCCGACGACAGTTTCGACTATGCCATCCTCAGCCAGACGCTGCAGACCACCAAGCGGCCCGATCTGGTGCTGGCCGAATTGCTGCGCATTGGCCGGCGGGCGTTTGTCTCCTTCCCCAATTTCGCCCATTGGCGCGTGCGCATGAGCCTGCTGGTGGGCGGCCACATGCCGGTGACGCGGCTGCTGCCGGTGGCCTGGTATGAAACGCCCAACATCCACCACCTCACCATCGCCGATTTCCGCGATCTGGTAAGGGCCAAGGGGCTGGTGGTGGAACAGGCCTGGTTTTTGAAGGGCGATGCGCTGATCGGCCCGGCGCTGGCCAATCTGCGCGCCGAACATGCGGTGTTCCTGCTCTCGCGCGGGTGAGGGCAGCCGCCTGGGCTTTTTGCCCGGAAAAATCGGCTTTGGCGATATCTGTGCGCGGGTGCCCCGGCTTGTCATTCGCCCCGGCCACCCTACATTGTGCCGGTTGAAAGGACCGCCCCGATGAACGAAGACCAGCCCAATGGTTCCCCCTGGATGAAAAGCCTGCTCTTGTGGGGCGGCATCGTGCTGGCGGTGCTGTTTGCCGTCTCGCTGTTCGGTTCGCGGGCGGATATGGGCTCCAGCCAGATCCCCTATTCCGATTTCCGCGCCAAGGTGGCCGAAGGCGGCGTGGCCGATGCCCAGGTGGGCGAGCAGCGCATCACCGGCCACTACAAGAACGGCGATGCCTTCTCCACCGTGCCCATCCCCAACGACACCAGCCTGCCCCAGCTGCTGCAGCAGGCCGGCGTGAAATATGCCGGCAAGGCGCCGGATGAGCCCAATGTGCTGGTTTACGTGCTGGTGCAGGCGCTGCCTTTCATGCTGATTCTGGCGGTGGCCTTCTTTGCCCTGCGCCAGGTGCAGAAGGGCGGCGGCGGCGGCGCCATGGGCTTTGGCAAGAGCAAGGCCAAGCTGCTGACCGAGCGCGCCGGCCGCGTCACCTTCGCCGATGTGGCCGGGATCGACGAGGCGCGCGAGGAGCTGGAGGAGATCGTCGAGTTCCTGCGCGATCCGGGCCGGTTTTCCAAGCTGGGCGGGCAGATCCCCAAGGGCGCGCTGCTGGTCGGCTCGCCGGGTACGGGTAAGACGCTGCTGGCCCGCGCGATTGCCGGTGAGGCGGGCGTGCCCTTCTTCACCATTTCGGGTTCGGACTTTGTCGAAATGTTCGTCGGCGTCGGCGCCAGCCGCGTGCGCGACATGTTCGAGCAGGCCAAGAAGAATGCGCCCTGCATCGTCTTCATCGACGAGATCGACGCTGTCGGCCGCCATCGCGGCCATGGCCTTGGCAACAGCAACGACGAGCGCGAGCAGACGCTGAACCAGCTGCTGGTCGAGATGGATGGCTTTGAGGCCAACGAGGGCATCATCATCATCGCCGCCACCAACCGCCCCGATGTGCTGGACCCGGCGCTGCTGCGCCCCGGCCGTTTCGACCGGCAGGTGGTGGTGCCGGTGCCCGATATCGAGGGGCGCGAGCAGATCCTGGCTGTCCACATGAAGAAGGTGCCGCTGGCGCCCGACGTGGAAGCCCGCGTGATCGCGCGTGGCACGCCGGGCTTTTCGGGCGCGGATCTGGCCAATCTGGTGAACGAGGCCGCCCTGCTGGCCGCTCGCCGCAGCAAGCGCCTGGTGGCCATGCAGGAGTTCGAGGACGCCAAGGACAAGGTGATGATGGGGGCGGAACGCCGCTCCATGGTGATGACCGAGGAAGAGAAGAAGATGACCGCCTATCACGAGGCCGGCCACGCGCTGGTCTCGCTGAACGAGCCGGCGTCCGATCCCATCCACAAGGCCACCATCATTCCGCGCGGCCGTGCCCTCGGCATGGTGATGCGCCTGCCCGAGCGCGACAGCTATTCCTATCACCGCGACAAGATGCATGCGAACCTGTCGGTCGCCATGGGTGGCCGCGTGGCGGAAGAGATCATCTTCGGCTACGACAAGGTGTCCTCGGGCGCTTCGGGCGATATCCAGTATGCCACCGGGCTGGCGCGCAACATGGTCACCAAATGGGGCATGAGCGACAAGCTGGGGCCGCTGCAATATGAGGACCAGCAGGAAGGCTATCTGGGCATGAGCGGCAGCCAGCGGCTGATGATGTCGGAAGACACCAGCCGGCTGATCGACAGCGAAGTGCGCGCGCTGGTGGATGGCGCCCATGTGCGCGCCACCGGCATCCTGAAGACCCAGGAAGACAAGCTGCACGCGCTGGCCGGCGCCCTGCTGGAATATGAAACGCTGACCGGCGAGGAAATCCGCCAGGTGGTGGATACCGGCCGGCTGGACCGGCCCGACCAGCCCGCCAGCGGCACGCAGCGCCCGGCTGCCATTGCCGGCACCAGCGTGCCCCGGGCCGGGCGGCGGTTTCTGGGCGGGATGGGCGGCGCCATGCCGGCCCCGCTGGGCGCCTGAGCCTTGGCTAGGGCGGCGAGGGCCTCTCTCGCCGCCGCTGGGCACACAAAAAAGGGCGGGGTTTCCCCCGCCCTTTTTTGTGTGCAGCGCTTTGCCGATCAGCCGTCGTAATCGCCGCCGATCGAGGTGTTGCGCACCGGCGCGGCCGCGGTGATGCGCAGCGCCTCGGCCTGCTGGCTGAGCGAGCCGATCTCGTCGACCTCGTCGTCATCATCGGGCAGCACGCGCTGCATCGAGGTGATCAGCGCTTCCTTCAGCATGCGCGGGGTCACGGTTTCCTCGGCGATTTCGCGCAGCGCCACGACCGGGTTCTTGTCGCGGTCGCGCTCGAGGGTCAGCTCGGCGCCGCCCGAGATTTCGCGGGCGCGCTGCGCGGCAAGCAGCACGAGGTCAAAACGGTTGGGGACCTTGTCGACACAATCTTCGACGGTAACGCGCGCCATCCGGGCACTCCGTTCAGCAGGAAAAGGGAATTTCGGCTAAACAGCAGCCGCTAGGGGGCTTGGCGGGCAAAGTCAAGGATTCGCGCGCGTGGGGGGCCTCATTCGTCGTCGTAGACGTTCTGGCGCAGGTCGTCGGGGGCCAGATCGCTGAACTTGGTGATGCGCGATTCGAAGCGCAGCCGCACCTTGCCGGTGGCGCCATGGCGCTGCTTGGCCACGATCAGCTCGGCCAGGCCGTTCACCCGCTCCATCTCCTCGGCCCATTTCATATGGGCATCGTGGATCGGCTGCGGATCGGTAGGCGAGGGCTCCTTGGGCTCCTTCGCCTTCACATAGTAATCCTCGCGGAAGACGAACCACACCATATCGGCGTCCTGTTCGATCGAGCCCGATTCGCGCAAGTCCGAGAGCATCGGCCGCTTGTCCTCGCGCTGTTCCACCGCGCGTGACAGCTGCGAGAGGGCGATCACCGGCAGGTGCAGTTCCTTGGCCAGCGTCTTGAGGCCGCGGCTGATTTCCGAGATCTCGTTCACGCGGTTGTCGTTGCCGGAACGGTTGGTGCCCTGCAAAAGCTGCAGATAGTCGACCACGACGAGGCCGATATTGTGGCGCCGCTTCAGCCGGCGGGCGCGGGCGCGCAGGGCGGCGATGGAAAGGCCGGGCGTGTCGTCGATATACAGCGGCAGCGAGGCGAGGCGCTGGCTGGCATTGGCCAGCTCGTGGAAATCCTGCCGGCTGATCTTGCCCATGCGCAGGCTTTCCGAGGAAATGCCCGATTGCTCGGCAAGGATACGCGTGGCCAGCTGGTCGGAGCTCATTTCCAGGCTGAAGAAGGCCACCGGCGCGCCCACCGATTGTTCGGGCGTGATGCCATCGGCCAGATCGCGCATGTAGCGATCGGCGGTGTTGAAGGCGATGTTGGTGACGAGCGAGGTTTTGCCCATGCCGGGGCGGCCGGCCAGGATGATGAGGTCGGAATCATGCAGGCCGCCGATGCGGTCGTTCACGCTGGTGAGGCCGGTGGTTTTGCCCGAGATGTGGCCACCGGAATTGAACGCCTTTTCAATGCCCTGAATGGCAACGCGGGTGGCCGCGGCAAAGCTGGCGGCTTCCTGGCTGGGGCCGGCGCCCTCGGCCACCTGATAGAGCGCGGCCTCGGCCTGCTCGATCCGGACGAGCGGTTCCACCGCTTCCGATGTGTCCATCGCGCCATCGATCAGCTCGCGGCCCACGCGCACCAGCTCGCGCAGCAGAGCCAGGTCATAGATCTGTTCGGCCAGCACCTTGGGGGCGATCAGCCCCTGCCCGTCGGCGGTGAGGCGGGCGAGATAGGCCGGGCCCCCCAGCGCGCGCAGCGCCTCGTCGGCCTCGAAATAGGGCCGCAGCGTGACCGGCGTGACGACCGCCTTGCGATCGAGCAATTGCAGGATCCGCTCATAAATGCGGCCATGCACCGGCTCGAAGAAATGGGCAGGGGCCAGCGGCGTGTTCAGCTCTTCTGTCACCCGGTTGTCGATCAGCACCGCGCCCAGAAAGCCCGCTTCCGCCTCGATATTGGCGGGCAGGGCGCGGGGGGCGGGGGGCTCGGCAGCAGTGCCGGCCAGCGACAGCAGGGGTTCGATCTGGGCCATAAGCGGACCCTCATGCGCCCGGGCGGGGGCAAAAGGCAATGGCTGGCGGGCGCGAACTTGCCGCTTGCCCTTGTGGATAACGGGGATGGATAAAGCCATGGCCGCTCTCCTGCCTTTGCCCCTCTTGCCCTATCCTTTCGCATTTGCGACAGACTGCCCATGGCCGATGCCCGCATCTCGCATATCGAGCTCGACGAAGCGACGATCCTGTGGCGCAGCGCCGATATCGAGCAGGAACGGCGCATCGCCATCTTCGACCTCATCGAGGAGAACAGCTTCAAGCCGCTGCGCGCCTTTGGCGCCGGGCATGAAGGGCCCTATCGCCTGCGCCTGGCCGTGGCCGACGGGCGCCTGGCCATGGATATCGCCGAGGAGAGCGGGCAGCTGCTGGAAACGCTGGTGCTGGGGCTGGGGCGCTTTCGCCGCCCCATCCGCGATTATTTCGCCATCTGCGATTCCTATTACCAGGCGATTCGCAAGGCCACCGCACAGGAGATCGAGACGATCGACATGGCCCGGCGCGGCGTGCACAATGGCGCGGCCGAATTGCTGCTGGAACGGCTGGACGGCAAGGTGGAAACCGATTTTCCCACTGCCCGCCGCCTCTTTACGCTGATCTGCGTGCTGCATATCAGGGGCTGAGATTCGCGCAGCACAAGCAAACAGGAAACCGATGGCCAAGCAAAACCGCCGCCGCACCGGCAGCGCCCGCAGCCGGGGCGGATGGCGCCCGAGACTGGCGGCGCTGGCGCTGCTGCTGGTGCTGGCGGGCGCCGCCTGGGGCTGGTGGAGCTTGCGCCACTGGCAGCCGGCACGCGGCCTCTATCCCATCCAGGGGGTGGAGATGGGCGCCGGCGATGGCGTGGTGGACTGGACGGCGATCCACGCCATCGATGCCAATTTCGCCTATGTCGAAACCTCGGCCGGCGCCTTCGCGCGTGATCCGGCGGCCGAGCGCAATCTGGAAGGCGCGCGCGCGGCCGGGCTCAAGGTGGGCGCGGTGCACCGCTATGATCCGTGCCAGCCGGCCGACCGGCAGGCGGCCAATTTCGTCACCGTGGTGCCGCGCGATGCGCGCATGCTGCCGCCGGCCATCGCGCTGGAGGATCTGGCCGACAGCTGCCCGGTGGCGGTGAGCGATGCCGCCGTGCTGAGCGAGCTGATGACCTTCATCAACGAGATCGAGACCCACACCGGCAAGCCCGCCATCCTGGCCATCGGCCCCGATTTCGAGGCGCGCTATCACCTCTCCGGGCGCATCAACCGCGAGCTGTGGCTGCGGCGCGATCGCCTGCGCCCCAGCTATGCCGGGCGCCCCTTCACCTTGTGGACAGCCAATAGCGCGCTGATGACCAGCGCCGGCGATGCCCCCTTGCGCTGGGTGGTGGCCCAGCCATGAGCGTTGGCGTTGAGCGCGAGGCGCTGGTGGCAGCGGCGTTGGCGGCCTCGGCCGCGGCCTATGCGCCTTATTCGCGCTTTCATGTGGGGGCGGCGCTGGCCTTTGCCGATGGCACGGTGCTGGCCGCGGCCAATGTGGAAAATGCCAGCTATGGTCTTTCGCTCTGCGCCGAAACGGTGGCTGTTGCCCGCGCCATGGCCGAGGGGCGGCGCGGCGGCCTGCTGGCGGTGGCGGTGGCGGGCGGGCCGGCCGGGCCTGATGGCCAGGCGGTGCCGGGGGCGGCGCCCGTTAGCCCCTGCGGGCGCTGCCGGCAGGTGTTGAGCGAGCTGGCGCAGCTGGGCGGCACCGATCCTGTGGTGTGGAGCGTGCATGCCGGCGGGGTGGCCGAACATCGCCTCTCGGCGTTGTTGCCGCTGGCCTTTGGGCCGGCCAATCTGGGCTGAGCGGGGGCCCCCCGCGCGGGCAAAACATTCATTCCGGATATGTCTGCGGCTGCAAAAAGGCGCGCGGGCAGGCACCACTGCCGCCAGCTAGGCTGGAGATGGCAGGAATGAACGGCGGTTTGCTCCGCGTGGATCTGGCGGTGTGCACCTATCGGCGCTGGTCGCTGATGGAATGCCTGGAATCCATTGCCGCGCAGGATATGCGCCGGCTGGTGGACCTCAGGGTCATCGTGGCCGACAATAACGAAAGCCCGATGATGGCCGAGGCCGTGGCCCATGCCGCGCGCGATCTGGCCCTGCCGATCACCTATGTGCATGCGCCGGCCAAGAACATCTCGGTGGCGCGCAATGCCTGCCTCGATGCCGCCGAGGGGGATTGGCTGCTGTTCATCGACGATGATGAGGCGGCCCGGCCGAACTGGCTTGCGCGCCTGCTGGCCCGGCGCGAGGAGGCCGATGTGATCTTCGGCGTGTCGGAAGCGCTGATGGGGGCAGGCGCGCCGGGCTGGATGCGCTCGGGCGCGTTCCATTCCAATCGCTTCAACGGGAACGACAAGCCCCATAATGGCTATACCTGCAATGTGGCGATGCGCCGGGCGGCGATCGCCGGCCTGCGCTTTGCCCCCGAACTGGGCACGGTGGGCGGCGAGGATACGCTGTTCTTCCACGAGGCGATGCGCCGGGGCCTGCGCTTTGCCTATGCGCCCGATGCGGTGGTGACGGAACATATCCCCGATCATCGCGCCACGCTGGGCTGGCTGCTGCGCCGCCGCTTCCGCTCGGGCCAGACGCATCAGATGCTGCTGGCGCGCGAGGGGCGCCGGGCGATCACGGTGGTGCCGGTGGCGGTGTTCAAGGTGGCGTGCTGCCTGCTGGCGGCGCTGGCCAATGGCTTCTCGCGGGAAAGGGCGGCGGCTTTCCTCGCGCGCGGCTGGTTCCATTGCGGGGTGGTGGCGGCAGCGCTGGGCCGCCGCCATGTGCAGGAATATGCCGCGGCCTGAGAGGCTCTCGCCTCCGCGCGCCTTCCGCTCTACACAGGGGCGATGAAAAAGGCTGACATCTTCGAATTCTTCCGCCGCCTGGCCGAAGCCAACCCCGATCCGCAGACGGAGCTGGCCTTCGGCAATGTCTATCAGCTGCTGGTCGCCGTCACCCTGTCGGCCCAGGCAACCGATGTGGGGGTGAACAAGGCCACCCGCGCCCTGTTCGAGATCGTGAAGACCCCGCAGGACATGCTCGATCTGGGAGAGGAGGGGCTGAAGAGCCACATCAAGACCATCGGCCTGTTCAATGCCAAGGCCAAGAATGTGATGGCGATGGCCGCCATTCTCGTGCGCGATTATGGCGGCGAGGTGCCGGCCGACCGCGCCGCGCTGGAAACGCTGCCGGGCGTGGGCCGCAAGACGGCGAATGTCGTGCTCAATTGCGCGTTCGGGGCGGAAACCTTCGCGGTGGATACGCATATCTTCCGCGTGGGCAACCGCACCGGGCTGGCCAAGGGCAAAACCGTGCTGGCGGTGGAAAAGGGGCTGGAGCGCCATGTGCCGCAGCCCTTCCGCGTGGGGGCGCACCACTGGCTGATCCTGCACGGGCGCTACATCTGCAAGGCGCGCCGGCCGGAATGCTGGCGCTGCCCGGTGGCGGATCTGTGCGCCTACAAGCCCAAGGAGGCAGAGCCGGCCAAGGGCAAGGCCAAGGCCAGCGCCAAGGCCAAAACCTAGCCCGCCAGCCCCGCCCGGGTTACCGCGGCATAGATCCGCGCCAGCGCGGCGAGATCCGCCACCGCCACGGCCTCGTCCCGCTTGTGCATGGTGGCATTGGTGAGGCCGAATTCGATCACCGGGGCGAAATCCTTCAGGAAGCGGGCATCCGATGTGCCGCCGCTGGTGGAAACCTCGGCGTCCAGCCCGGTTTCGGCGTGGATCGCGGTGCGCAGGGCTTCCGAAAAAGCCCCCGGCGGGGTGAGGAACGCCTCGCCCGAGATCACGGCGCGCGCGCTGGCGCCATGCCGGGCGGCAATGGCGCTCACCCTGTCGGCCAGGCTCTCGCCGGTATGCCGGTCGTTGAAGCGGATGGAGATGCGCGCGCTGGCCCTGGCGGGGATCACATTGGTGGCCGGATTGCCGCAGCCCACATCGGTGATTTCCAGGTTTGAGGGCTGGAACCATTCGGTGCCCTCGTCCAGCACCATCGCCTTCAGCTCGGCCAGCAGCGCCACCAGCCTGGTCAGCGGGTTATCGGCCAGATGCGGATAGGCGACATGGCCCTGCTGGCCTTCCACCTCCAGCCAGATGTTCACGCTGCCCCGCCGGCCCACCTTGATCATGTCGCCCAGCCGGCTGACAGAGGTGGGCTCGCCCACCAGAATGAGATCGGGGCACAGGCCCCGGGCGCGCATATGGTCCATCAGCGCCAGCGTGCCGAAGCGGGCCGGGCCTTCCTCGTCGCCGGTGATGATGAAGCTGATCGTGCCCGCCTCGGCCGGCACCGTGCGCACGGCGGCCACCATGCTGGCGATGGCGCCCTTCATGTCCACCGCGCCGCGGCCATAGAGCAGCTCTTCGCCCTTGGGGCCGCGCCGTTCCGGAGCGAAGGGGGCGCTTGTCCACCCCTCGCCGGGGGGAACGACATCGACATGGCCGGCAAAGGCGAAATGGCGGCTGCCTTCCGGCCCCTGGCGGATGGCGAAGAGGTTTTCCACCGGCCCGTCGGGCGCCTCGCCAGCCAGGAAGCGGTGCACGGCAAAGCCCAGCGGCGCCAGCATCTGCTCCAGGCAATCGAACACCAGCCCGGCGGCTGGCGTGACGCTGGGGCAGGCGATCAGCGCCTCGGCGAGTTCGGCCACATCGGCCCCGGCTTTGACGAGCGTTTCCATGGCCCATGGCCCTAGCAAAACCGCAGCCCCCCGCAAGGGGCAGCGCTGCCGGAATGGTGCTTTGGGCGTTTAGCCGCCCAGCGCCGCGGTCAGTTCCCGCGCCAGCCTGAGGCCCGCCTGCACCAGCCTCTGCCGGCCGATGGGGGCATCGGCATCCAGCTGCTGCTGGCTCATCACCACCATGGCCGGCGGTGCCTCGCCGCGTGCGGGCAGGTGGCCGAAGGCCTGCGGATAGACCACGTCATGGGCGATCTGCCAGCTTTCCTGCGCCCAGTCGGCGGGCTGGCCGGTGGCGATGCGGGCGCGTTCCTCGGCCGAATAGAGCCGCACCATCGGGCCGGGCGCGGTGGCGATGGCGCGTTCGGCCACGGCCTTGTCCCAGAACCAGTGCAGGCTGGAGGGCACATCGCCCGGCCAGCTGGCCTTCACGCCATTGCCGCCATGGTCGTCGTCATGATCGGCGGCGTGCAGCGGCTGGTGGATATCGCCGACGAAATGGGCGAGGAAAGCCAGCGCTTCCAGCCTTTGCGCGGCCGGCAGGTGGCGATCGGCGAGAATGCGCCTGTTGCGGGCGATCTGCGCCGTCACGCAATTGCCATAGGTGCAATGGGCGGCGGCATCGAAGCCATGGCCCAGCACATCGGCATCCTGATAGTGCCAGGCGAAAGTGTAGGCCCAGCGCCAGTCTTCGCCGCGCAGGCAATCGGGCCAGGTGGCGGCATCGGCCAGCGAATGCACCCGGCAGGCGGGCGTGCCAAGGCCGGCTTCGGCCGCCAGCAATTGCGCGATCTCGGCCTGCACCTGCGGCGGCACATTGGCCTCGGCAATCTCGGCCACCATGCGGTGCCCGGCATTGCCCCAAGCCATGGCCGGGCCGGCCATCGCCATCGCCGCGGCGGCCGCCGCCATGCAGGCCCAGCGCAGCTTGCCCAGCATTGTTCCCGGCATCGTCATCGTCATCCGTCCTTGTCTCAGCCGGGGATCACCCAGGTTTCCTCTGCCGCGCCGGCGGCCCATTCGCGCAGCCAGGCATGTTCCCACACGGCCGCCATATAGGCCTGGGCAAAGCCCGGCACCGGCACCGCATAATGGTGAAAACGCGCCACCACCGGGGCAAAGGCGATATCGGCCGCGCCAAAGCTGCCGAACAGGAACGGCCCGCCGGCCCCGAAGCGCGAGCGTGCCTCTGCCCACAGCGCCAGCACGCGCAGGATATCGCCTTCCACCGCGTCAGGCTGATGACAGGCGGCAGGGTCGAGCGGGGCGGGGGGGCGCTGCAGGTCCATCGGCAGGGCGCGGCGCAAGGGGGCAAAGCCGCTGTGCATTTCGGCCACCATGGCGCGGGCAAGGGCGCGGGCGGCTTCCTGCTTGGGCCAGAACCGGTCGCGGCCCACCTTGTCGGCCAGATAGTCCATGATGGCCAGGCTGTCCCACACCACGGCATCGCCATCCCACAGGATGGGCACGCGGCCGGCAGAAGGCGCCAGCGCCGGATGGGCGCGATGATCCGCCGCCGGATCAGAGCCGAACAGCGGCACCACTTCCAGATCGAAAGCAAGGCCCGCCTGCCTGGCCGCCAGCCAGCCCCGCAAGGACCAGCTGGAATAGCGCCGGTTGCCGATCAAGAGCTTCATCTGTGGGGGCATCCTTCTGTCTCACCGGCAGCCGGGGGGAAGGGGCTGCCTCAGACCAGCGTATCGCCCAGCACGGCGGCGCGCAATTCGGCAATGCCAAGCCCGGTTTCCGACGAGGTGACAGCCACTTGCGGGAAGGCGGCGGAATGTTTGCGCGCTTCGGCCTGGGCGGCGGCATGGGCGCCGGCCAGCTCGCTTGCCTTCACCTTGTCGGCCTTGGTGAGGATGATGCGATAGCCCACGGCCGCCTCATCCAGCATCTGCATCATCTCGATGTCGACCGGCTTGGGGCCATGGCGCGAATCGATCAGCAGCAGGCAGCGCTTCAGCACCACCCGCCCGCGCAGGAATTCGCGCACCAGCCGCTTCCACTTTTCCACCACCGCGGGCGGCGCCTTGGCAAAGCCATAGCCGGGCATGTCCACCAGGCGGAAATCGGGCAGCTCGCCGGCCGCCCCGCCCACCTCGAAGAAGTTCAGCTCCTGCGTGCGGCCGGGCGTGACCGAGGCGCGCGCCAGCCCCTTGCGGCCGGTGATGGCGTTCAGCAGGCTGGACTTGCCAACGTTGGAACGGCCCGCCAGCGCGATTTCCGGCACGACAGGATCCGGCAGGAACTGCAGCGCCGGGGCCGAGAGGAGAAATTCCACCCGCCCCGAGAACAGCTTGCGCGCTTCCTCCACCAGCGCCGGGTCCACCGGCGTCTGGTCCAGCTTTTCGGCGTCGCTCACTTCTTGTGATGGGCAGCGCGGGCTGCCTCTGCCACATCGGCGCGTTCCTTCTCCACCATCGCGCGCATTTGCGGATGGCGGGCATAAAGGATGCGCTGCTGCCCCACGGTGAGGATGTTCGAGGTGATCCAGTAGATCAGCAGGCCCGAGGCAAACGGCGCCATCACGAACATCATCATCCACGGCATCAGGCTCATCACCTGCTGCTGGGCCGGATCGGGCGCGGCCGGCTGCAGGCGGAACTGCAGCCACATCGTGCAGCCCAGCACCAGCGCCAGCACGCCCAGCGACAGGTAGCTTGGCGGATCCCAGGGGATCAGGCCGAAGAGGTTGAAGATGTGCAGCGGATCGGGCGCGGAGAGATCCTTGATCCAGGCGACAAAGGGCGCATGGCGCATCTCGATCGAGACCATCAGCACCTTGTAGAGCGCGAAGAACACCGGGATCTGCAGGAAGATCGGCAGGCAGCCGGCCAGCGGGTTCACCCCCTCTTCCTTGTAGAGCTTCATGGTCTCTTCCTGAAGCTTCTGGCGGTCGTCCTTGTAGCGGGCCTGCAGCGCCTTCAGCTTGGGCTGGATCGCCTTCATCGAGGCCATCGAGGCAAACTGGCGCTGGGCCACCGGGAACATCACGCCGCGCACGATGAGCGTGAGCAGGATGATGGCGATGCCGAAATTGCCGGTGGCATGATAAAGGCTGCGCATCAGCGCGAAGATCGGCTTCTCGAAGAACCAGAACCAGCCCCAGTCGATCGCATAGCCGAACTTGGCGATGGCCGGCTGGCCATTGCTGCCCTCGGCATAGCGATCCAGCACGGTGGCTTCCTTGGCGCCGGCGAACAGGCGGGTGGACAGCGTGGCGCTCTGGCCCGGGGCAATGCTCTCGGGCTGGTAGATCACATCGGCGCGATAGGTGCTGTTGCCCAGATCGCGGAAATCGCTGGTGGCGACATTGGCCGCGGGCACCAGCACGCTCATCCAGTAGATGTCGGTAAAGCCCATCCAGTCGGGCTTGCCATCATTGGCAATAAGGCCGCTCTTCACCACATCCTTGTAGTTGGGCGAGAAGCTGACCTTGCCGTCGAAGGCGCCGAAGGGGCCGGAATGGATCTGCCAGCCGCCCTGGCTGGCGGTGCGATCGGTGCGGTTGATCAGCGCGAAGGGCTGCAGGGCCACCTGTTGGGTGCCGCGGTTGGCCACGCTCTGGCTGATGGTGATGAGGTAGTCCTCGTCGATCGCCAGGCGGATGGTGAAGGTCTGGCCGGTGGGGTTGGTCCAGTTGAGGTCCACCGGCGTCGTCGGGGTCAGCTTCGCGCCGGGGGCAGCCTGCCACACGGTGTTGCCACCGGGCAGGGCAATGCCGGCGCTGCCGGGCGCGCTCACCCAGCCGACCTGCGCGAAATGCTGCGCGGGCGTGCCGGCGGGCGAGAACAGGCGCACGGCCGGGCTGTCCTTGGCCAGCGTGGCGCGGTGGCGGTTGAGCGAGAGATCATCGATCACCGCGCCGGCCAGGTTGATCGAGCCGGACAGGCCTGGCGCTGCAATCGTCACGCGGCCGGCCGGCTTCAGGTCTGCGGCCAGATCCTGCGCTTCTGCGGCCTGGTCCAGCGGGCTGGCAAGGCCGCCCTCGCGGCTGGGCTTGGCGCTGGCCGTGGGGCTGGGCGCGGCGGCCGCCACATGCGGCTTGCTGGCATTGGGATAGAGATAGCGGATCGCGGCATCCCAGCCGAACAGCAAAAGCCCGGTGAGCAACATCGCCAGGATCAGGTTGCGCTGGTTATTCACAATGCGTTTTCCCGTTTATCTCTGAAATGGGTGAGGGTCAGGCGGCCTGTCCGGGCCTGTCAGGGCACCGGGTCGAAGCCATGCCCGCCCCAAGGGTGGCAGCGCAATAGACGCTTCAACGCCAGCCAGCCACCCTTAATCGTGCCGTGCTTGCGCAAAGCGCCAATCGCATAGGCCGAGCAGCTGGGCTGGAAGCGGCAGGTGGGCCCCATCATCGCAGAAGGGCCCCATTGCCACAGGCGGATAAGGCCGATGAGCAGGGCGCGAATCATGCGCGGGCAGAGGGCGCGGGCGCCGATGGCCGGCCGCGGCCTTTGGGCGTGGCCTTGGCGCCGCCGCGCGGGCCCTTCCTTGGCGGATCGCCCTTGCCGGCGCGGGCGCGTTCCAGCGCGGCGGCCAGTTCGGTGCGCAGCTGGGCAAAATCGCGCTCCACCCCGCCTTCGCGGCCGATCAGCACATGGTCGTGGTCAGCCAGGCCGGCGGCCGGCAGCATCTCGCGCACCAGCGCGCGAAAGCGGCGCTTCATGCGGTTGCGCACCACGGCATTGCCGATTCGCTTGGTAACGGTGATGCCAAAGCGCAGGCCCGCGCCGCCATTGCCGCGCACCAGCAGCACAAAGCCCGGCCGCGCTACCCGGAGGCCATTGTTGGCCGCCAGAAAATCGGCGCGCTTCGTCAACACCCTGGGCGCAGGCACCCGGGGCGCTGGCGGCACAGCCGCGCCTTCAGCCTCTTCCAAAGCACAAACCCCACCGGGCGCTGGCCCGGCGGGGTCTTGCTCGAAGGCTGAAGGAAGAATCAGGCCGACAGCTTCTTGCGGCCACGTGCGCGGCGGGCGCGCAGCAGGTGGCCTGCCTTCACTCCGGGAGCGCGTGGACGGTCGCGACGCTCTCCAACCCCGACCCCTGGCCGACGCATCTTCGAGACCTCGACGGGAACGTCGTCGTCCTCGCACTCGGGGGCGTCTATCAGGTGACGGGGAGCTCCCTCGAGCAGCTCTTCACGGACGCGCCTGCCATATCCGACATCGTTTCGTTGGATGGTCATCGGTTCTTGGTCGTCGGCGGCAGCGCAGTCGCGTCGGCGGAGCCCGGCTATCCCGTTGTCCTCACAAAGCGCGAGGACGTTGCCTACCCGGCCGACGCATCGGCGCTCGCAGTGGCGGGAGGGCGGCT
>Ga0207806_1000181_pt1 | contig 16962 bp, 19 predicted proteins | sample LuqExpMetageno72_FD_187829 | JGI IMG/M metagenome (GOLD analysis project Ga0207806, IMG submission 187829) | Tropical forest soil microbial communities from Luquillo Experimental Forest, Puerto Rico - Sample 72 (SPAdes) | ecosystem: Environmental > Terrestrial > Soil > Tropical forest ...
CCCCCAACATCTACACGCCCGCGCCGATGGTGATGGACCAGTGGGGCATCGGCACCGGCGGCCCGCAGACCATGCCGCACCCGCATGAGAATGCCGGCCTGTTCATGGCCGTGGAAGGATAAGCGCTGTGGCCCTTTTCGAATATTTCCCGAACTATATCTGGAACCTGTCGGTTTCCATCGCGATGGAATCGGGCGCCCGGCTGGGCGAGATCATCGACATGTGCCAGCCTATCCGCGAAGCGGCCGCCAATGGCGCCGATGCCGGCACGCCCGCCTTCATGCAGCAATGGGCGGCCATGGGCGACAAGCTGATCGAACTGGCCGCAGAAGATGAGGGCAAAGGCCGCTTCCTCAGCGCCAGCAACAAGCTGGAACGCGCCAGCCTCTATCTCATCACCGCCGAGCGCATGCAGGGCCACGGCCACCCCGGCCGGCAGGAAACCTATGCACGGGCGCTTGCCACCTTTGCCGCCTCCACCCGGCTGGGGCGGCCGAACCGCCAGCGGGTGGAAATCCCGCTGGGCGAAGGCTGGCCGCAAGGGGCCACCATGCCCGCGCTCTTCACGCTGGGCGAGGGGGAGGGGCCGCGCCCGGTCGTCGTCTATTGCAACGGCCTCGATAGCTGCAAGGAGCTGCTCTACTGGAGCCGCCTGCCCGAGGCGCTGGCCCGCCGCGGCATCTCCACCCTGTGCGTCGATCAGCCCGGCAGCGGCGAGGCCCTGCGCCTGCAGGGCCTGCCCGTTGCCCCCGACAGCGAGCGCTGGGCTTCGCGCGCGGTGGACTGGCTGGAGGCCCGCCCCGAGGTGGACGCCGCCCGCATCGGCATGACCGGCATCTCGCTGGGCGGCCATTTCGCCCCCCGCGCCGTGGCCTATGAGCCGCGCTTTGCCTCTGGCGCCTGCTGGGGCGCCAACCACAACTGGCTGGAAGTGCAGCACAAGCGCCTGAAGCGCGAGGGCGAAAACCCCGTGCCGCATTACTGGGCGCATGTGATGTGGGCCTTTGGCGCCACCGACATGGAGGATTTCTTCGCCAAGGCGCAGGGCATGAACCTCAACGGCCATATGGGCGGGGTGAAAGTGCCCTTCCTCGTCACCCATGGTGCCCAGGATCGCCAGATCAGCCTCGCCTATGCCCATGATTGCTATGATCAGCTGGTCAACAGCCCCCGGCGCGAGCTGAAGATCTTCACCCCCCGCGAGGGCGGCGTGGAGCATGTGGGGGCCGACAACATGGCCTATGGCTGCGATTATATCGCCGACTGGTTCGCCGAAACGCTCGGCGGTGCTACGGCAGGGGTCTGAACGAGAATCCCTGTCGGAGAGAGAGATGCCTGATACCACCCCCGCCGCCCCCTATATCGCCCGTGAAACGGCGGTCAGCATGGGCATCAACACCGCGCTCAGCCTCGCCTTCTTCCTTGGCGTGTTCGGCATCGGCCGGCCGGTGCCGGTGTGGGGGGCGGGCCATTATGTGCTCGATTTCGGGCCGCAGGCCTTCATGATCGCGCTGATGGCCACGCTGGTGCCGGGCGCTGTGGCCGCGCGCGCGCGCCGGGCCGGGCGGGTGGCGCCGGTGGCGGGGCCGCTGGGCCTTGCCGCGCGGCTGCCCGCCGGCCTGTGGCCGCGCGCGCTGCTGCTGGCGGCGGCCTCGGCGCTGGGAGCGCTGGTGCTGGCGGCGGCGGCGCTGGCGGCCACGGGCGCTGTCCTTCTGCCCTTTGCCCCGGCGCTGGCGGCCAAGCTGGCCTTTGGCGCTGCCCTTGCCGCCTTCATCACCCCGCTCGGCCTGAAAGCCGTGCTGGCGCCCTGACATTCTGGAGAGAGCCCCATGGCCCGCCGTTTCATCGACCTGTCGATCACCCTGTGCAACGAGGTGGTATCCGATCCGCCCTTCATGCGGCCCGAGATCACCTATCAGACCCACAGCGAAACGGTGGCCGAGCTGGGCCATTTCTTCCCCGGCGTGGGGGCGGAGCAAACCCCCGATGGCGCCGGCTTTGCCGCGGCCGAATGGGTGCGGCTGACCACGCATAACGGCACGCATCTTGATGCCCCCTGGCACTTCCACCCGACGATGGATGCCCATGATGGCGCTCCCAAACGCGCCATCACCATCGATGAAGTGCCGCTGGAATGGTGCTTCCAGCGCGGCGTGAAGCTGGATTTTCGCCACCTGCCCGATGGCCATGTCGTCACCGCCGCCGAGGTGGAGGCAGAGCTGGCCCGCATCGGCCACACGCTGCAGCCGCTCGATATCGTGCTGGTCAACACGGCGGCCGGCATGGCGCTGGGCCGGCCGGATTTCGTCAATGTCGGCTGCGGCATGGGCTATGAGGCGACGATGTATCTCACCAGCCGCGGCGTGCGCGTGACCGGCACCGACGCCTGGAGCTGGGATGCGCCCTTCAGCTACACGGCGGAAAAGGTGAAGGAGACGGGCGACACCTCGCTGATCTGGGAAGGCCACAAGGCCGGGCGTGACATCGGTTATTGCCACCTTGAAAAGCTGCACAATCTGGAAGCGCTGCCGGCCACCGGCTTCACCGTTTCCTGCTTCCCCGCCAAGATCAAGGGCGCCTCTGCCGGCTGGACGCGGGCCGTGGCGATCATCGAGGAGGAAGGCTGATGCGCCTTGCCACCTTGCGGGATGGCAGCCCCGATGGCGCGCTGGCGGTGATTTCGGCCGATGGCGCGCGCTATCTGGCAGCGCCCGGCCTGTCGCTGCTGGCGGCCATTGGCGATTGGGGCAGGGCAGAGCCGGTGCTGCAACGGCTGGCGGCGGGCGTGGCCGCCGGGCAGGGCGGCCGGCTCGATCCGGCCCGGCTGCAGGCGCCGCTGCCGCGCACATGGCAATGGCTCGATGGCTCGGCCTTCCTCCAGCATGGCAAACTGATGCAGGTGGCCTTCCACCTGCCGCCGATCGAGACCGACCGCCCGCTGATGTATCAGGGCCTGTCCGACCGGTTCTATGGGCCGACAGACGATATTCCCCTGCCATCCGAGGCTGATGGCATCGATTTCGAGGGCGAGTATGCCGTCATCACCGATGCCGTGCCGATGGGCACCAGCGCTGCCGATGCCGCCGGCCACATCCGCCTCATCGTCCAGCTGAACGACTGGTCGCTGCGCGCCATCGCCCCTGTCGAGATGAAGACCGGCTTTGGCTGGGTGCAGGCAAAGCCCGCCTGTTCCATGGCCCCCTTCGCCATCACGCCCGACGAGCTGGGCGCCGCATGGGCCGATGGCCGCGTGGGCGCAGACCTGCATGTGGCGTGGAACGGCGCTGCCTTTGGCCAGCCCAATGGCGCCGAGATGAGCGTCTCCTTTGCCGATCTCGTCGCCCATGCCGCCCGCACGCGCGATCTGGTCGCCGGCACGCTCATCGGCTCGGGCACGGTGTCGAACGCGGCCTATGCCACGGTCGGCTCGGCCTGCATTTCCGAACGCCGGGCGATCGAGATCATCGCCGCCGGCCAGCCTGCCACCCCCTTCATGGGCTTTGGCGATGCCGTGCGGATGGAAGCGCGCCTGCCCGATGGCCGCTGCCCCTTCGGCGCCATCGACCAGCGCGTGATCCGCGCCGTTGCCCCCTGATCCGGAAAAAAGAGTGCCATGACCCACACCCTGCTGCCTGTTGAACGCGTGATCGGTGAAAGCGGCCTTGCTGCCAGCGCCGATGGTCTGCGGCTGGATATGCGCCTGCCCTGGTATCGCTCGCTGCCGCTGTCCACCGTCAGGGTGGAAGCGCTCAGCCTTGATGGCGCGCCGGTGGATCTGGCCGATGCGCTGTTCGAGCTGGATGGCCGCCGCTGGCCGCTGGCCGCCCTTGCCGATGAGATCGACAGCTTCTGGTTCGTGCTCGACAGCGCCTTCCTGATCCTGCCGCAGCTGCACCCGGCACCGGGCAGCCGCCATGAAGTGGCGCTCACGCTGGCTGTCTTCCCGCCCTATATCCCGGGCATGAAGCGCGCCAACAGCCAGACCGCCACCCTTGCCGTTGCCTGAAGGATACCCCATGCCCATCACCACCGGCGCCACGCTCTACGCCTTCACCAACGAATATCTCACCCGCCGCTACAGCTTTGCCGATCTGCTGCGCGAAGTGGCCGCCCGCGGCCTTGGCCCGGGGATCGAGGTGATCGGCTTCCAGTCGATCAAGACCTTCCCCGAAGTGACCGATGCCTTTGCCGAAAACTTCCGCGCGCTGGTGGCAGAACTGGGCCTGGCGCCGGTCTCGCTGGGCATCAATTCCGATCGCTTCCTCAGGCCCGGCCAGCCGGTGGAGGATGCCCATCTGCTGGAATATCACAAGCGCCAGATGCGCAGCGCGCACAAGCTGGGTTTTCCCATCCTGCGCTATCAGTTCTCCACCCCGCCGGCGATGGTGGCAGACCTTGCCCCCTATGCCGAGGAGCTGGGCCTGAAGCTGGGGCTTGAAGTGCACGCGCCTGCCCATGCCCACCATCCGCTGGTGCTGGCCTATCGCGAGATGTACGCGAAGGTGAATTCCCCGGCGCTGGGCTGGATCCCCGATTTTGGCGGCACCGCCAGCCGCATCCCGCCCAGCCTGCTGGAGGCCGCGCGCGCGCGCGGCGCCCGGGAAAGCCTGATCACCCTGCTGGAAGAGATCTGGCCCGGCCCCGGCCCCTCGCATGAAAAGGCCGCCACCCTGCGCGCGGCCGCCCTGCGCGATGGCCACGCGCCCGAGCATATCCAGGCGGTCAGCCTCGCCTTCTTCATTCTGGCCAATGGCGATCCGAAAAGCTGGGCCGAACTGGCCGATCGCACCATCCACATCCACGGCAAATTCTATGGCGTGGGCGCCGATGGCCGCGAGGAAGCGGTGGATTACGAAACCATCCTGCCGATCTTCCGCGATGCGGGCGTGGATGCCACTATCGTCGCCGAATGGGAGGGCCATGCCTATTCCACCCGCGATGCCTTTGCCGAGGTGGAGAAATTCCAGGCCATGTGCCGGCGCATCCTCGCCGCCTGAGGGGCCGGGGAGGGGGCGTCAGCCGGCGCCGCCCTCGTCCACCAGATCGAGATAGGCGATCACGTCATTGTCGGTGGCGATGAACAGGCCTTCCTGCACCTCGGCGCTTTGCGCGGCGGCCACCCGCAGCGCTTCGGCCAGCGGCGCATAGCACAGCGTTTCGGCCGCGCCCCCTTCGGCCGCGCCATCGAGGTGATAGAGCCTCACCGTTGCCGCATCGTAAGTGGTGCGCATCAGCCTTCGTCCTTTTCCAGCCGCGCGCCTTCCAGCGCCTGCAGCCGGCGGGCTTCTTCTGCGGCGCGGGCCTTGCGCAAGGGGGTGGCCTCGCCGAACAGGGCGCGGTTGGCCTCGGCGGTGCGGCCGGCCTCTGTGCGGGCGCGGGCCTTGCGGGCGCGGCGCAGGTTGATGATTTCGGCCATAAGCTTCCCTGATGCAGGCGCGGATCGGGCGCCAGGCCTCTCGCCTGGCGCGGGCAATCAGGGTAAGCGATGGGCATGAGCCTGTCCATCCGCCCCTTCACCGGCGCCGAAATCCACGCCGCGCTTGCCGATCTGGCGGCGCTGCGCATCGCCGTCTTTGCCGCCTTCCCCTATCTCTACGATGGCGATCCGGCCTATGAGGCGGCCTATCTCGCCGGTTTTGCCGATGCGCCGGGGGCGGTGCTGGTGGCAGCGCTGGATGGCGCGCGGATCGTGGGGGCGGCCACCGCCGCGCCGATGTGGGCCCAGCAGGCACCTTTCCGCGCCCCCTTCGAGGCCGCCGGGCTGGACACGCAGGCGCTCTTCTATTTCGGCGAAAGCGTGCTTCTGGCCGAATATCGCGGCCAGGGCATCGGCCACGCCTTCTTCGACCAGCGCGAGGCACAGGCCCGCGCGCAAGGCGCCCATGCCGCCACTTTCGCCTCCGTGATCCGGGCGCAAGACCACCCCGCCCGGCCGGCAGATTATCGCCCGCTCGATCCCTTCTGGCGCGCGCGCGGCTATGCCCCGGTGCCCGGCCTTGTTACCCATCTGGCGTGGAAGGAATGGGGCGAGCAGGCGGAAAGCCCCAAGCCCCTCCAATATTGGTTGAAACATTTCTGATGACGCTGCCCCCCTTCACCATCGCCCTGGCGCAATATCCGATCGAGGCGCTGGCCGATTGGCCGGCCTATGAGGCAAAGCTTTCCCGCTGGGTGGCGCAAGCGGCGCAAGGCGGCGCGGCGCTGGCGGTGTTCCCCGAATATGGGGCGATGGAACTGGCCTCGCTCGATCCTGCCAGCATGGGCGATCTGGCCGGATCGCTGGGCTTTGTGGCGGGGCTGGCCGCGCGCGGCTCCAGCCGGCGCGAGAGGGCCGGATCGAGGCTGGTGACCGAAAGCGCGACGGCTGCCAGCCCCTGCGCCGCCAGCGCCGCCAGCAGGTCCAGATCGGCCAGCACGCGATCGGATTTCGTCGTGATGGTGACAGGATGGCCCGTCTCCAGGCACACTTCGAGGATTTGCCGGGTCAGCCGGTAGCGCGCTTCTATCGGCTGATAGGGATCGGTGTTGGTGCCCAGCGCGATGGGGCTGGGCACATGGCCGGGGCGTGCCAGTTCGCGCCGCAGCAGGCGGGCGGCAGCGGGCTTGGCAAACAGCCGGCTCTCGAAATCGAGCCCGGGCGAGAGATCCAGCCAGGCATGAGTGGGCCTTGCATAGCAATAGATGCAGCCATGTTCACACCCGCGATAGGGGTTGATGGACTGGCTGAAGGGAATATCCGGCGAGGCGTTGCGCGCGATGATGCGGCGCGCGGCTTCCTCGGTCACGGTGGTGCGCAAGGGGGGCAGGTCGTCCTCGGCCAGGGCATGGTCCAGCCAGTCGCCATCGATGGCGCGCGCGGGTAGGCCAAAGCGGGCCGATGCCGCCCCCGAACAGGCGCCGCGCCCACGGGGCTGCGGCAGGCGAGAAGCCGTTCCAGACATAACGGATCATGAACATAAAAAGAACGTATGCGCAATAAGGAAAACCGCCGTCCGGCCAATCCACTCGTCCCAAGCCGCTTGCAGGGGGCTTTGCGGCAAGATAGGCGCAAGGGGCCGGCGCGCTGATTCGCACTGCGCCGGCATCGGCACAGGCGAAAGCGGGCACACGGTTCGGGCATGGATCAGGCACAGGCGCAGGCATGGCTGGGGGCCTATCTGCAGCGCATTGGCCTTGGCCATGTGCCGCCGCCCACGCCCGAAGGGCTGGCGCAGGTGCAGCGCGCGCACCGGCTGGCGATCGCGTTTGAAAACCTGGATATCCTGCTGGGCCGGGGCATTCACCTGCCGCTCGATCAGGTGGCGGCCAAGCTGCTGGGCCAGCGGCGCGGGGGCTATTGCTTTGAACAGAACGGCCTGTTCGGCGCCATGCTGGGCGCCATGGGGCTGGCCAACCGGCCGCTGCTGGCGCGGGTGTGGGTGCAGGCGGGCGACAGTATGCCGGCGCGCACGCACACGCTGCGGCTGGTGGCGGCGGGCGGGCAGGTGTGGGTGGCCGATGCGGGCTTTGGCATGGGCTATGTGCCGCCGCTGCCGTTGCTCGATGGCGCCAGCGCCGTGGCCGATGGCTTTGTGCATCGCCTGCGCCGGGCGGGCAAGCCGGGGCGCCAGGCTGGCGAATGGCTGCTGGAACGGGCCGAGGCCCAGGTGCCGCGCGGCCAGCGGCGCGAATGGCAGCCGCAATATGGCTTCGATGTGGCCGAAGTGGCGCCGATCGACCTGGAAATGGCCAACCACTGGACTTCTACCCGGCCGGCCACGCGCTTCACCATGGGGCCGGTTGTCAGCATCGTGGTGGATGGCGGTTTTGCCGCGCTCACCGGCCGGCGGTTGACGATGCGCCACCATGGCCGCGGCGATGTGATGGAGGTGGCAGACCCGGAGGACTGGCGCGCGGTGCTGGCCGATCTGTTCCACATCGCCCTGTCGGCCGCGGATGTGGCGCGGCTGTGGGCCCTTTGCGGGGCCTGAAGAGCGCTCAGCCTTCCTTCAGGCGCGGCATCAGCTCGACAAAGTTGCAGGGCCGGTTGCGGCTGTCGAGCTGCTCGTGGAGGATGCCGTCCCACCCGTCCTTCACCGCGCCGTTGGAGCCGGGCAGGGCGAACAGATAGGTGCCGCCGGCCAAGATCGCCATGGCGCGCGATTGCACCGTGCTGGTGCCGACGGTGGCAAAGCTGAGCCAGCGGAACAGTTCGCCAAAGCCGGGGATATCCTTGCCGGAATAGGCGATGCGGATCTCTTCCAGCGCTTCGGGGGTGATGTCGCGCCCGGTCAGCCCGGTGCCGCCGGTGGAGACGATGCAATCCACTTCCGGGTCGTCGATCCAGCGGGTCAGCTGGTCGATCAGCGCCGGCACATCCTCGCGCAGGATCTTCCTGTCGGCCAGCGTGTGGCCCTTGTCGGCAATGCGCTGGGCAAGGATATCGCCCGATGTGTCATTCGCCTCGGTGCGCGTGTCCGACAGGGTCAGCAGCGCGATGCGGATGGGCTTGAAGCTGCGGGTTTCGTCAATGGCCATGGCGTGTCGTAGGCTGCCTGTCAGCGGCTGGCAAGCAGGGTGCCATTGGCCGCCATGCGCACCGCCCGGCCGCCATCCAGCCCCGGGAAGGTGGGCCACAGATCCTGCGCCAGCGCCAGCCGGCTGTCCGAGCTGCCGCCGGCCTGGCGTTCATACATCCAGTAGTTGCGCAGCACCGTGGCGACATAGCCGCGCGTTTCCCAATAGGGCACCGATTCCATCCACAGCAGCGGATCGCCATCGGCGTGGATCTGCGTGTTCCACCGCGCCACCGGCACCAGCCCGGCGTTATAGGCGGCCATCACCTTGGGCAGCAGGCCTTGCGTGGCCGGCGCATTCCTCAGCGCCTGCAGATGTTCCTGCCCGAAAGCCAGGTTCACATCCGGCCGGGCCAGATCGGCGGGCGTGCCCGGCACGCCCAGCTGGAAGGCATGATCGCGCGCGGCCGCCGGCATGATCTGCATCAGCCCGCGCGCGCCGGCCGGGCTGATGACAGCGGCGCGAAACTGCGATTCCTGCAAGGTGTGGGCCAGCACCAGCGCCGGATCCACCTGCCAGCCGGTGGCCGGCTGCCACTTGGGCGTGGGATAGCGGCTGGCCGGTGCCGGCGCGCCGCCCACAGGGGCGTTATAGGCCATCCACAATTGCGTGGCCGGCAGGCCCAGATCGCGCGCCAGGCGCGACAGCGGCTGATATTGCTCCACAGCGCCAATGGCGGCCTGATGGCGCAGCACTTCGTCGGCCAGCGCATCCTCGCCGATCTGCGAGAGGGCGACCGCCACGCGCACATTGCCCACCTCGCGCAGCGCCTGCCAGTCGGCCGTGGTGAAATCGGGGGCGGCATGAGTGCCGGGCAGCTTCAGCCCCAGCTGCTCGGCCGCCAGCATGCCATAAAGCGTTTCATCGGCGCGGGCGGCGGCGCGCAAGGGGGCGGCCGCTGCTTCCGGCCGGCCGCAACGCACCGCCGCGCGGCTCTGCCAATAAGAGGAGGCGGCCGCCAGTTCGCCATTGCCGGCGCTGCGGGCGGCATTGGCAAAGGCATCCTCGGCGGCGGCGCAATCGTCCTGTCGCCAGGCGGCAAGGCCGGCCACCCACCATGCCTCGCTCACCCAGGCGCCGCTGCCCTGGCCGGCGCTGGTGGCCAGCTGATAGGCGTCGTTGTCGCGGTTGTTGATGTAATAGGCCCAGGCCACTTTCTGGGCCCATTCGGTGCGGGCTTCCCCGCTCAGCGTGGCGCCCACGCCATCGAGCAGCAATTGCGCGGCGGCCGGATCATCGGCCTTGATGCGATCGAGGATGGCGGCCGAGACATTGGCCGGCATCGTGCCATCGGCAATGCTTTTGGGGCGCACGCGGCGGGGCGCTGTGGGCAGGGCCATGAACGGCTGGGCCGGCGGCAGCGGCAGGGTAAGCGCCACGCCCCGCTTCAGCGCCAGCGTGGTGATCTGGTCGGCCTCGGGCAGATCGCCGCCGGTGGCCAGCCACAGGCCCAGCGTGGGGCCATCGATCTTCGGGCTGCCGGGGGCGAGGAAATATTCCGCCCTGGCCACGGCATGCAGCGGGCCATCGGCGCGCTGGTCGAACAGGGCCTGCACGCGGGCCCAGTCCTGCTGCTTGATGGCGCCGAACAGGTCGCGGTAATAGGCGCGCTCGTCTTCGGACAGCAGGCTGGGCACGGCGCTGCGGGCGGCCCGGCCCATGAAATAATCGGCAGCGGCGGAATTGGCGTGGGCGGCGGGCGCCACGCCGGCAAGGGTGGCGGCCAAAGCGGCAAGCGCAGCGCAGCGCCGGGCAGGGCGGCTGCGGATGTTTTTCAGGGCCTTGGCAATCACGCGCGAACACACTCCTTGCTCGGCAGCGATCGGCTCCGGCCTGGTGTTCAGCCCGCCCCCCGTTTCTGCCCGTTCTATTCCGGCCCGTCCCATTCCAGCCAGCGCCGCCACAGATGGGCCTTGGCCATCGGCCGGCCCAGCATGAAGCCAAGGCTGCGCCCGGCCAGCAGGGGAACTGTAATCGGCTTTTGATTTAATCCGGTAAAAACGGCAGTGTTTTGCGTCGGATCGTGCGCGAGAAGCGGCAGGATGTCCTCGCCCAGCAGCAGCACGCGGGCCGGGCCCACCAGATCGACATGCCGCGCCAGCACCGCGCCCAGCCCGGCAGTGGCGGCCGCGCGCCAATCGGGCGCGGGGGTGAAGCGCGGCAGCACGCTGGCCACATAGGTGGCATCGGGCGCCATGCCCATGGCCGCCAGCATGGCCGCCAGCAGCCGCCCTTCCGGGCCGGAGAGCAGGGTTTCGCCATCCTCCGCCTCGGGCTGGGCGATAATCACCATCAGCTGTGCGCCATGGGCCCCGCGGGGCGGCACGCGGCCGGCCAGGCGGCCTTCGTCCAGCGCCGGTTCGGCCAGCCACCAGCTGTGGAAGGCGGCCAGATCCTGCGGCCAGCCGGCCCCCTCGCCCGCCAGCAGGGCAGGGGGCTGCTCGGGCTCTGGCGGGGGCGGGGCGGGGCGGCGGCGGGCGGCGGGTTCGCCGGGCTGGGCGGCTTCCTCGGGCGGGGCCAGCCAGGCGCGCGGGGCATCGGCATAATCATGGCTCAGCCCGGCCAGCTGCCACCAGCCCTGCGCGGCGGCAAGGGCGGCATCCAGTTCCAGATCGGCGCAATACTCATCAAAGGTGTAGTCGATGCCCATAAGCTTTCCTTACAGACTTGACCTTGCCGCGGCGAGCTTTCAATTGCCCGATTAAGATCGGCCCATACATCGGCCCAGCAAAAGGGGGCCCTGCGGCAGCGCGGGGCGCGGACAGACGGGATAAAGAGCATGACAATCGAACGGGAATCGATGCCGTATGATGTGGTGATTGTGGGTGGCGGGCCGGCGGGCCTGGCATCGGCGATCCGGCTGAAGCAGCTGAACGGCGATCTGTCGGTGTGCATTCTGGAGAAGGGCTCGGAAGTGGGCGCCCATATCCTGTCGGGCGCGGTGGTGGACCCGAGGGCGCTGGACGAGCTGCTGCCGAGCTGGCGCGAGGAGGGCTGCCCGATGGCAGAGACCCCCGTCACCGACAACTGGCACTGGGTGCTGACCAAGAGCGGCAAATATGCCATGCCGCATGCGCTGATGCCCCCGTTCATGAGCAATGACGGCAATTACACCGGCAGCCTTGGCAATCTGTGCCGCTGGCTGGCGGGCAAGGCCGAGGAACTGGGGGTGGAGATCTTCCCCGGCTTCCCGGCGGCCGAAGTGCTGTATGGCGAGAAGGGCGAGGTCATCGGCGTGCAGACCGGCGACATGGGCATCGCCAGGGATGGCAGCGAGAAGGGCGATTTCCAGCCCGGCATGAACCTCCTGGCGAAATACACGCTGTTCTGCGAGGGCGCGCGCGGCCATCTCACCAAGCGGCTGCGGGCGAAATATGATCTGGAGCGCGATTGCCAGCCGCAGGTCTATGGCCTGGGCATCAAGGAGCTGTGGGATATCGACCCTGCCAAGCACGTGCCCGGCCGGGTGCTGCACACGCAGGGCTGGCCGCTGTCGGAAAGCGGCAGCTGGGGCGGCGGCTTCCTCTACCACCAGGCCAACAACCAGGTGGCGCTGGGCTTCGTCACCGCGCTCGATTACAAGAACCCCTACGTCTATCCCTTCGAGGAATTCCAGCGCTGGAAGCAGCACCCCGAGATCCGCGCGATCCTCGAGGGCGGCAAGCGCGTGGCCTATGGCGCGCGCGCCATCAACGAGGGCGGCTGGCAGAGCGTGCCGCAGCTGGCCTTCCCGGGCGGCGTGCTGGCGGGCTGTTCGGCCGGCTTTGTCAACGTGCCGCGCATCAAGGGCAGCCACACCGCGATGAAAAGCGGCATGCTGGCGGCCGAAAGCATTGTGGCGGCCATTGCCGCCGGCCGCGAGGGCGATGCGCTGGCCGAGTATGACGCGGCCGTGCGCGCCAGCTGGATCGCCGAGGAGCTGAAGCTGGTGCAGAACGCCCAGCCGATGGTGGCCAAGTTTGGCGGGACGCTGGGCACCATCCTGGCCGGCGCCGACATGTGGAGCCGCCACCTGTTCGGCTTTGGCGTGTGGAAGGCGCTGGCCCATCACACCGATGCCGCGGCCACCGGCAAGGCGAAGGATTACCAGCCGATCGCCTATCCCAAGCCCGATGGCCAGATCAGCTTCGACCGGCTGACCAGCGTCTCCTTCTCCTTCACCAACCACGAGGAGGACCAGCCCTGCCACCTGCGCCTGAAGAGCGAGGCCGTGCCGGTGCAGGTGAACCTGGCGCAATTTGCCGGCCCCGAGGCCCGCTATTGCCCGGCCGGCGTTTACGAGTTCGTTGGCGAGGAGGGCGACAAGCGCCTCCAGATCAACGCCCAGAACTGCCTCCACTGCAAGACTTGCGACATCAAGGACCCCACCCAGAACATCGACTGGGTGGCCCCCGAAGGCGGCGGCGGGCCCAACTATCCCAATATGTGATCCGCGCAAAAGCGGTGTTGGCCAAAAGGGGTGGGGGAGCGATGGCTCTCCTGCCCTTTTTGCCATTTCCGCTCTTGCCCCCGCGCCTGCCCCGCGCCAAAGCGCAAAGCCATGACCGCTGCTGCCCAAACCGCCGTGCTGACCGAAACCGCCTATGCCAAGATCAATCTGGCGCTCCATGTGCGGGCCCGGCGTGCGGATGGCTATCACGAGCTGGAGACCTTCTTTGCCTTCGTCGATGCCGGCGATGTGCTGGAAGCGCGCCCGGCTGACGCGGATGTGCTGGAGCTGCATGGCGAATTTGCCGCCCTGCTGGCGGGCGAAACCAGCAATCTCGTCACCGATGCGCTGGCGCTGCTGCCCCATGGCGGGGCGGGCTGGCATGTGCGGCTCGACAAGCGGCTGCCGGTGGCGGCGGGGCTGGGCGGCGGTTCGGCCGATGTGGGGGCGGTGTTTCGCATGGTGGCGCGCGCCCATGGCCTGCCGGATGGCTGGCCGGCGCTGGCCGCCCGGCTGGGCGCCGATGTGCCGGCCTGTGTCGACAGCCTGCCGGTGATCGGCCGGGGCACCGGCACCGAACTGGCGCCGGCCGCCACTGACCTTGCCGGCTGCCCGGTGCTGCTGGTGAACCCGCGCCTGCCGGTGCCCACAGGGCCGGTGTTCAAGGCGTGGGACCGGGTGGACCGCGGCCCCATGCCCGAGGGCAGCGCCCGCGCGGTGATGCTGGAAGGGCGCAACGACCTTGAAGCGCCGGCGATCACCATCTGCCCGGCGGTGGCCGATGTGCTGGCGGCGCTGCGCCACGGCGGCGAGGCCTGGGCGGCGCGGATGAGCGGCTCTGGCGCCACCTGCTTTGCCCTTTACGACAGCGATGCCGCGCGCGATGCCGCCGCGGCCCGCATCGCCGCAAGCCGGCCCGGCTGGTGGCAGATGGCGGGGCGCCTGCGCTGATGGCGGCTTTCGAGCTGCTGGGCACGCCCACCCCGGGCGGGCTGCTGATCGTGGTGGACCACGCCAGCGACCATGTGCCGGCCGACATAGACCTTGGCATCGCGCCGGCGCTGCTGGCCACCCATATCGCGGTGGATATTGGCGTGGCGGCGATCGCGCGGGCGATGCTGGGGGCGGGCACGGCGGCGTTTCTTGCCACTGCCTCGCGGCTGGTGTGCGATCTCAACCGCGAGGCCCATGCGCCGGCGATCATCCCCATTGCCAGCGATGGCCATGCGATCCCCGGCAATGCGCTGGATCATGCCGGCCATGAAGCGCGGCTGGCGCGGTTCTATCATCCCTATCACACGGCGCTGGAGGCCTCGATTGCCGCTGTGCGGCCGGGGCTGATCCTCAGCCTCCATTCCTTCACGCCCAGCCTTGCCAGCCATCCGCAGCAGCAGCGCCCCTGGCATGTCGGCGTGCTGTATAACGCTGATGAGCGCGCCCCCCGCCTCGCCCTGCCGCTGCTGGCGGCCGAGGAGGGCCTGGTGGTGGGCGATCAGCAGCCCTATTCGGGCCGCCTGCTCAACGCCACGATGAACCGCCATGCCGAGGGCCATGGCATCCCCTATCTGGGCGTGGAAGTGCGCCAGGATCTTATCGCCGATGCGGCCGGGCAGGGGCAATGGGCGGCCCGGCTGGGGCGGTTGTGCGGGCAGGTGATGGGCGCTCTTGCCTAGGGCGGGGGCGCGGGTGTAGGGCGCGGGGGTTTTCTGTCCCTGATCCTCGGAGCTGTCTTATGCCCGCCTATCGTTCCCGCACCTCCACCCATGGCCGCAACATGGCGGGCGCGCGTGGCCTGTGGCGGGCCACCGGCATGAAGGATGCCGATTTCGGCAAGCCGATCATCGCCGTGGTGAACAGCTTCACGCAATTCGTGCCGGGCCATGTGCATCTGAAGGATCTGGGCCAGCTGGTTGCCCGCGAGATCGAGGCGGCTGGCGGCGTTGCCAAGGAATTCAACACCATCGCCATCGACGATGGCATCGCCATGGGCCACGATGGCATGCTCTACAGCCTGCCCAGCCGCGACCTCATCGCCGACAGCGTGGAATATATGGTCAACGGCCACTGCGCCGATGCCATGGTGTGCATCTCTAATTGCGACAAGATCACGCCGGGCATGCTGATGGCGGCGATGCGGCTGAACATTCCGGTGGTGTTCGTCTCGGGCGGGCCGATGGAAGCGGGCAAGGTGGTGCTGCGCGGCAAGGAACACGCGCTGGATCTGGTGGATGCCATGGTGGCCGCCGCCGACGAGGCCTTCACCGACGAGGAAGTGCAGACGATCGAGCGTTCGGCCTGCCCCACCTGCGGTTCCTGCTCGGGCATGTTCACCGCCAATTCGATGAACTGCCTGACCGAGGCGCTGGGCCTGTCGCTGCCGGGCAATGGTTCCACCCTTGCCACCCATGCCGACCGGCAGGGTCTGTTCGAGCGTGCCGGCCGGCTGATCGTGGAGCTGTGCAAGCGCTATTACGAGGGCGAGGATGCAAGCGTGCTGCCGCGCGCCATCGCCAGCTTCGAGGCGTTTGAGAACGCCATGAGCCTCGATATCGCCATGGGCGGCTCCACCAACACCGTGCTGCACCTGCTGGCCGCCGCGCAGGAAGCCGGCGTTGATTTCACCATGAACGACATCGACCGGCTGTCGCGCCGGGTGCCCTGCCTGTCCAAGGTGGCGCCGGCCAAGAACGATGTGCATATGGAAGACGTGCACCGCGCCGGCGGCATCTATGCCATCCTGGGCGAGCTGGAGCGCGCTGGCCTGCTCCACGCCGACCTGCCGACCGTGCACAGCCCCAGCCTGCGCGAGGCGCTGGCCAAGTGGGATATCGGCCGCAGCAATGATGCCCAGGTGCAGCATTTCTATCGTGCCGCGCCCGGCGGTGTGCCCACGCAGGTGGCCTTCAGCCAGAACCGCCGCTGGGAAAGCCTTGATACCGACCGCGAGAAGGGCGTCATCCGCTCGGCCGAACATGCCTTTTCCAGGGATGGCGGCCTTGCCGTGCTGTTTGGCAACATCGCTCGCGAGGGCTGCATCGTGAAGACCGCCGGCGTGGATGAGAGCATCCTCAAGTTCACCGGCCCGGCCAAGGTTTATGAAAGCCAGGATGCGGCCGTCACGGCGATCCTCACCGGGCAGGTGGAAGCGGGCGATGTCGTCGTCATCCGCTATGAAGGGCCCAAGGGCGGGCCGGGCATGCAGGAAATGCTCTATCCCACCAGCTATCTGAAGTCGAAGGGGCTGGGCAAGGCCTGCGCGCTGATCACCGACGGGCGCTTTTCGGGCGGCACCTCGGGCCTGTCGATCGGCCATGCCAGCCCCGAGGCGGCCGAGGGCGGCACCATTGGCCTGGTTGAAACCGGTGATGTGATCGAGATCGACATCCCCGGCCGCACCATCAACCTGGCCGTGGCCGATGCCGTGCTGGATGCGCGCCGCGCCGTGCAGGAAGCGAAGGGCTGGCTGCCCGCCGCCCCCCGCAAGCGCGTGGTGTCCACCGCGCTCAAGGCCTATGCGGCGATGACCACCAGCGCCGCGCGCGGCGCCGTGCGCGATCTGTCGCAGCTGAAGTGATGCGCGTTCCCCCGAGCCGGAAGGCCCGGTGGGGGGCTGTGCTGCTGGCCATGGGGCTGGGCGCCTGCCACAGGGGCGCGCCGCCCGCCCCGCCGCCACCGGGCACGGCGATTGCCTGCGCGCTGGATGGCGGCGATTGGGCGCAGGAATGCCGGATGGAGCGGCTGGCCACAGGTGCCGGTGGCGCCAGCCTTGTTGTGCTGCACCGGCCCGATGGCGGCTTCCACCGGCTGCGGCTGGGCCGCGATGGCACGCTGGCGCTGGCCGATGGCGCCGGCACCCTGGCGCTGGACAGCCCGACCGATCTGCGGGTGGGCGCAGATCTCTTTCGCCTGCCGCTGGAAAGGCTTAAGCTGGCGCCATGAGCGAGCAGATCCTCACCGCCCAGCAGATGCGCACCGCC
>Ga0207806_1000183_pt1 | contig 16915 bp, 12 predicted proteins | sample LuqExpMetageno72_FD_187829 | JGI IMG/M metagenome (GOLD analysis project Ga0207806, IMG submission 187829) | Tropical forest soil microbial communities from Luquillo Experimental Forest, Puerto Rico - Sample 72 (SPAdes) | ecosystem: Environmental > Terrestrial > Soil > Tropical forest ...
GAGATTGCCCCGCTGCTGGTGCCGGTGGCGCCGCCCGGCCAGGTGAACTGAGCGGCGCGGCGATCTGCGGCATGGCCGGCCAGCCCCTTGCGCGGGATTGCTTTTGTGGCAACCCTTGCCTATGAGCAGCGCTCTGGCCGCGCCCGTAGCTCAGCAGGATAGAGCACCAGATTCCTAATCTGGGGGCCACAGGTTCGAATCCTGTCGGGCGCACCAGTTTCCCAACATCGTAGTCCCGGCGGTGGTCAGCGGTACAAAAGCGGGATTGGCGTAGGGATTTCGGCCTAAGATAGGGCGACCCGTCGTGCCCGCCGGGATCGCCGAATGCCGACTCCTTCCAAGAGCCGACATCTGCTCGTTCGCACGCTTGGAAACGTTGCGTTGCACGGGCAAGGTTGGCCGTTAGACGATTGACGCCTCTCCGCGCGCGACCGAAGCGACCTGCACTTTGTTCAGGCGTGAGATGACGTGGAAAATTGGGCTGTTGATCGTCTGGGCTTGGTCGACTGCTGCCGGTTCCAGCCCCGCCCGACCTGTCGCCCTGACTGCCGCGTGCCTACAAATACGACATTCAGAGCGTCTAGCTGCGTCTTCGGAGCCGGTCGTAGGTTCAGGTGATCAAAATCGGCAACGAATGGCCCGTCTCAGGGCTGCTGCGATCACGCTAGTCGGCGATTGAGTACGGGGAATGGACCTTGGAACTCTCGATGTTCGCGCCCATCACAGCGGTCTCAGCGCCATAGGGCGGGCTAATCAAGAGCCGCACGGCCGCTCCCGTAAGCACCATCTCTACCTTGCCATTCAGGATTTGTCTGGGCGTCGCGATACTCTTTCGCGGCTGCAGGATGCGGCGGTATGAACAAGTGCTCCAAAATTTCGCGGGATGGCACTGTTCTGGCAGATATTTTGTAATAACTGATGATATTTTCTTCGCTGTATTCATCTATCTGAAGGGATTGAACGTCGTTGATCGCCACTCTTTTTTATATGTTAAATTGATATATGGCGAGAACGGACAGACTGTCCTCCAGAGATATGCTTGTTAGCATGTCGTCGTGAAAGGGGGGTAAGACATCATGTTTAGGTAACAAGAAAGAATAATGTCTGCTCCATAAACTGGCATTCCGAGCGGATCGAGGGCCTGCCGATACGGGAATACGGGCCGCCGAAATCCGCTGACAACACGTCCAGCGCTTCATCAACAATGGCCCGGATCGCGCGGAGGGGATGGTTGGCCGGTACCCGGGCCTCACAGCTCACGTAAGAAAACAGCCCCTCGCTCCGCTCGTCCTCACCCCGTATCCCGATCCCTTCAGCCGCACGCTACGCCATCCTGGAATCAGCAATGGCGCCCGCCTGGTGCGGGAACTCGACACCTTGGTGCGCCGGTCCGTTCGGTGGCGCTTATGGCCAATTTGGCTTGATGCTATGATGCTGGAAAACTGCACCCGGCTAGCTTTCCTTCGAGCCCAGTGACGTGCCGACTATGTAGGGATAGCGGCGCATAATCACTGAGAGCCCGAAGGGTCAAAAAGGGGGCAGTCCAATGTCAGTGCGTTCATTCCTCGACAATCGCCGGTTTGCTTCCTTCCGCGTCGATCTTCTGTGCGGAACGCTGATCGCCGGGGGGCTGTCCCTCTCAACGCCTGTGCTGGCACAGACTGCTGGCGCGGCAAGTGCGGGCGAACCTGTGCAGGAAGTTGTGGTGACAGGTTCGCGCCGCAGCGACACGACTGCGCTGACCAGCCTGACGCCGGTCGATGTGGTTTCTTCTGACCAGCTTCGGCAGAGCGGCGGTGCCAATCTGAGCAAGCTGTTGCAGACCGACGTACCTTCGTTCCACTTCACGCAGGATAATCCTTCGACCTCGGTGCAATATGCCGTCAAGGGTGCGTCGCTGCACGGCCTTGGTCCTGATGAGACGCTGGTGCTGGTGAACGGCATCCGCCAGCATCTCAATTCCCAGTTGAACACCGGCTATCTGGGCTATGGCCGTGGTACGCAGGTGGTGGATATCGATGTCATTCCAGCCGATTCCATCGGCCGGGTCGAAGTTTTGGAAGATGGCGCATCGGCGCAATACGGTTCTGATGCGATCGCCGGGGTGGTCAACATCATCCTGAAAAAAGAAGACAGGCTGACTGTCAGCTCTCAGGTTGGTGGCTATACGGCATTGGGCCAGGGGCTGCAGGACAAGAGTTCGATTTCCTGGGGCAAGACATTTTCCAACGGCGGCTTCCTGCATGCCACTGGCGAGTTCATGGTGTCCAACCCCATCGACATCGCGATCAACGATACCCGGCAATATTACTTCACGGGCGATTCACGGGAATCGACCGTGAACCGCCACTGGTTTTATGGCAGCGGCAGTTATCGGAAGTTCGGCACGATGCTGAACGGAGAGATGCCGATCAGCGATGCCCTGACCGTATTTGGCTATGCCAATGGTGGCTATCGCCAGAATTATGGTTTTGCGAACTTCCGTCGCCCCAATGACGATGGCAACGTCCGCGCGATCTACCCCGACGGTTTTCAGCCGATCCAGCGCGTGCGTTCCACCGATTATGACGCGGCGCTTGGGCTTCGGCACGAAGGCGGCGCCCTTGGAACGGTCAGCCTTGCGACATCTATCGGTTCAAGCCGTGCATCGATCTACACCTACAATACCGTCAATGCCAGCCTTGGCACCGCCAGCGGCACGCAGGGTTCATCTGGCATCACCTATAACCGTGATCTGAACGTCACGCTGGATCAGGTGAAATCGATCGATGTCGGGCTTGGCGGCCCGCTGACGATCGCTTCCGGGGCGGCCTACCGGCATGAACGGTATCAGATCGTGGCAGGTGATGCCTTCACATGGGTCAATGGCGGGGCGTTGATCCTTGATGGGCCGAACAAGGGCAAGCAGGCGGCTCTGGGGTCGCAGGGGGCGTCGGGCTTCCAACCGGCGGATGCGGGCGTCTGGACGCGTGACGTCGTGGGCGTTTATGCCGATGTGAGCGTCAAACCGACCAGGCGACTGGACGTCGATCTGGCGGGCCGGGCCGACCATTATTCCGACTTTGGCTGGACGACCAATGGCAAGGTATCGGCCCGCTTCGCCGTGACGCCGTGGCTGGCCTTACGCGGTTCGGCCAGCACCGGCTATCGCGCTCCATCGATTTCACAGCTCTACTACACCCGGACCAGCGGAATTTTCATCAACAACATTCAGTATTTGCAACGTATTCTGCCGGCCAACAGTGCCGCGGCCATGGCGCTGGGCGCAACACCGCTGAAGCCGGAGGAATCGACGAACCTGACCGCTGGCCTGGTGTTGACGCCATCAAGGCACACCACCATCACGGCGGATTATTACCATATTGACATCAACAACCGTATCGTCCTGACCGGAACGCTGCAGGGTACGATTGTGTCGAACATTTTGGCCTCGGCAGGCTTTTCCCAGTTGCAGGGCGCACAGTTCTTCACAAACGGGGTGGATACCACGACCCAGGGGCTGGATGTTCTTGCCCGGCAGGACATGAAGGTCGCCGGGGGCAAGCTGGCGCTGTCACTGGGCTTTAACTGGACGAAAACCAGCCTGCGCCGGGTGGAAGCAACGCCTTCGCAACTGGCCAGCGCCAGCATCGTGCTGATCGATCGCCAGCAACTGGGTTTCATCACCAGCGGTTCGCCCAATACCAAGCTGATCATGTCGGGCACCTACACCCGCGGCAATCTGGGCTTCACGGCGACAGGAACGCGCTATGGAACCTATGCCTATATCAATCAGACCACACCTTCGCTGGACCAGACCTTCTCACCGCAATGGGTGTTTGGGGTCAGCGCGAAATGGCAGGTTTCGCCTGCCATCCGGCTGGATGTGGGGGCGGACAATGTCTTCAACAGCAAGCCGGACCAGCAAATCGCGGGCGCCCGCAACCCAACGGTTTCGCTTTATTCCAGCCTGTCACCAGTGGGGGCCTACGGCCAGTTCACCTACGGCCGCCTGACCTTCACCTATTGATGAACTCCATATAAATTCAAGGATTACAGATAAAATGGGACGCCTTATCGATATTTCGTGGCCCAGTGTCGGCATCACCGTCGTGGCCGAACTTGCCGACGAGCTGAACCCGGAAATGTGCGAGGAATTCTGGCGCTGCCTGCCTTTCAAGGTGCTTCAGGCGCATCCGGTCGTCTCGGGTGAATCGCTGTATGCCTGGGCGCCGGTCGTCAGCAGCGCGCCGGTGCATGTGAAGGAACGCATCATCGACTGCCCCGTCGGCCGCTTGCGGTTTTCGCAATCCACCGGCAACAAATTCTCTATCCAGTATGGCAAGGGGCTGGAGCCGCTCTATCAGCCAGTGCTGGGCATGGTGTTGCCGGAATATCTGCACCTGCTGCCCAAGGTCGGCAAGGAAGTGTGGGAAAGCATCTTCTGGCGCAAGGACGAAATCTTCGTCCATGTCGCGCCGCACGAAGCTGGCGTCGTCACCCGTGAAGGCAGCGAACGCGACGATTATCCCACCGAACTGATGCGGGCCTTCATCGATGAAGCCAATCGCATTCAGGAGATCGAGCCCGAAGATCTGCGGGCCATCCGCTTGGGGCAGGTGAAGGGCACGGGCACGTTCGGCCAATATTTCTCTGCCTGGGATTTCGCCCAGAACATGCTGCGCGATTACATCAACTACACGATGTATGTGATGCTGCGACTGGCCGACAAGCAAAGTCCGCAGATCATCAGCCAGACGATCGACGAAATCGATCCACCCTACACAACCTATCTTGGCCATTCCGGGCTGGTGCAACTGGAAGCATTCGCGATCCAGATGCGTGATGCGGTGCGCGAAGCGAAAGATGCCGAGGAGGTCAAGCTGATCCTGAGCGCCTTCCTGCGCTATGGCAACCGGCTTGTCGCCTGGGCCTACCACTATTTCCCTTGGCACATCGGCCTGTTCTACAACCGCCCCCATGACGGGCAGGAATTGCCCGGCCGTTTCCTGCAGGCGCCGATCGAGCCCTGACCGTGCGCGGCAATCTTTTTGCCGACAATGGAGTTCCCATCAATGGCTGAATTTGACCTCGTTCTACATGGAACGATCGTGTCTGCCCAGGCTGTGCGGTCCGATGGCTGGATCGCGGTCAAGGGGGAGAAGGTTGCCGCGCGTGGCACGGGCACGCCTCCCTCCGCACTGCATGTCGTGGATGCGGGCGATGGCTGGATCATGCCCGGAGTCATCGATGGGCAAGTCCATTCAGGCAGCCAGGCCGGGCAGGAAGGGCTGGGATGGGCTTCTCGCGCTGCGGCCGCCGGCGGCGTTACGGTGATGGTCGACATGCCCTATGACGATCCCGAGCCGGTCGCCTCTGCCCCGCAACTGGCCGCCAAGATTGCCGAGGTGGAACGGGACTGCCACGTTGATGTCGCCCTGTTCGCCACCGTCAATCGCCTGCACGGGATGGATGTGATCCCTGATCTGATCGCCGGGGGGGCCTGCGCATTCAAATTTTCCACATTCGAAGCATCGCCCAATCGCTTCCCCCGCGTGGAGGAGGATGATCTGTACGAAGCCTTCCGCCGCATCGCCCCATCCGGGCTGGCCTGCGGGGTGCACAACCAGATGCAGGATATCACGCGGCGCAACATCGCCCAGCTTCAGGAAGCGGGGGAGACTGGTTACGATGCCTTTTACCGGGCCCATCCGCCGCTGGTTGAAAACCTGGCCGATGTGCTGATCTATGAAATCGGCCACGAAACCGGTGCCCGGGCGCATGTCGTCCATGCCTCTACCGACCGCTCGTTTGAAATTTTCAAGATGTTCGAGGCGGCGGGCAGCCCTGTCAGCATAGAAACCTGCGTGCAATATCTGATGTTGAATCAGGAAGATGATGCGGAACGGCTGGGCGCGAAGATCAAGCATTATCCGCCCATCCGCCCCCGCGCCGATGTAGCGGCCCTGTGGCGCCACATTGCGCGCGGTGACTGCACCTTTGTGTCATCAGATCATGTGAGTTGGGGGCTGGAGCGCAAGGGCCATCCCGACATTTTCCGCAACAGTTCGGGCGGGCCGGGTCTGGAAACCCTGTTGCCCGCGTTCTGGACCGGGTGCCGTCAGCACAATTTGCCGTTGACCACCGTGGTGCAGCAGCTTTGCACCGGCCCGGCCCGCCATTTCCTGCTCGATGACCGCAAGGGTTCGCTGGAAGTCGGGATGGATGCCGATATCGTGGTACTGGCAAGGGACGGTACACCCTTTGACCCTGCCAGCAGCCTGTCCGCTGTAACATGGAGTTCGTTCGAAGGTATGGAGTTCGATGTCCGCGTGGTGGCTACATGGTGCCGTGGCACATTGGTCTATGATGACGGTGCCATCCGTAATCAGGCGGGTTTTGGCCGCTTTCTGCGCCCTCGCAAGACAGGTGCGGCGGCATGATGCCTGAACCGGATATCAACCGCGCCTGGGCCAGAATAGAGGCTCTGGCAGCCATGACCCGGCCCGACATGCCGTGGACGCGCCGTGCATTTTCCCCCCTGTTCGATCAGAGCCGCAGCTGGCTGCGCGCCGAATTCGAAAAGGCGGGGCTGGAAACCCATGTCGATGCGGCAGGCAATCTGATCGGCACGCGGCCCGGCAAGGTGGCCGGCGCGCGGCCGCTGATAACCGGTTCGCATTGCGACACGGTGGTTGGCGGCGGCCGGTTCGACGGCATACTGGGCGTGCTGGCAGGGATCGAAGTGGCGGCGACGCTGCACGACCATGGCGTGGAACTGGATCACCCGTTTCAGGTGATCGATTTCCTGTCGGAGGAGCCCAGCGACTACGGTATTTCCTGCGTGGGCAGCCGGGGCTTCGCCGGAACGCTGACCGCGCCGATGTTGGCCTCCACCAATGAGGAAGGCGAGACGCTGGCCCAGGCCATGCGCCGGATCGGCGCCGACCCCGATGCGCTTGCGGTGCCTCTCAACGGCCCGGGCAGTGTTGCGGCCTTTGTGGAATTGCATATCGAACAGGGGCCGGTCCTTGAAAATACCGGTATCCCGATTGGCATCGTCACGGGCATAGTCGGCATCCGGCGGCAGCGCATCGTGGTCAACGGGCAGGCAGATCATGCCGGCACAACGCCTATGGACATCCGCCATGATGCCTTGGCCGGTGCCGCGCGGATTGTAACGGCGGTGAATGAGCTGGCCAGCAGGATGAGCGGAGCGCCGCATTATGTGGTTGCCACCATTGGCCGCATTCTGATGACGCCGAACGTGCCCAATGCCGTACCCGCGCAAGTGGAAATGGTGCTGGAAATGCGCAGCGATGCCGAAGAGGTTCTGGCCGGTTTTTCCGATCTGGCCCTTGGCAGCGTGGGTGAAGCGCTGGCCGATTTGCGTGTTTCGGTCGAAGTGAGCGAACTCAGCCGGTCCCAGCCGGTTGCATGCACGCCTGCAATCGCCGATGTGATCGAAGCTGCGGCAGGGAAACTGGGATACCCCACGATGCGCCTGCCCAGTGGAGCCGGGCATGATGCCGCTTATGTAGCGGCCAGCGGCCTTATGGGCATGTTGTTCGTACCCTGCCTTGGCGGGCGCAGCCACTGCCCTGAAGAATGGATTGAGCCGCAACAAATGCTCGACGGCATTCGCGTGTTGCAGCAAACTCTGCTGATGCTGGACGATACCCTTGAAGTCTAGAGCGTTCTTCCTCATCCTTGGCACGTGGTTGATCTCGCTTGCGGTGGCAGCCCCGGCCAGCGCGGGGCCCCTGCCTTTGGTCGCAGACAGGGCGCTGACATTTTGTGCCGATCTGCAAAATCCGCCGACCGGATCCCTGAAAGCCGACGGCCACACCCCAGAGGGAGTGGGTGTCGATCTGATGAATGCCATGGCCGGAAAGCTTGGCCTTGGTGTGTCGATCCTGAATTACCGTGCATCGGGCGTTTTTGCGGCACTGGATACTGGCAAGTGTGATGCGATCATGGCCAGTCTTTCGCGATCGCCGGAACGCATGAAGCGGTATGATTTCGTCGATTATTTCCGCATTTCGTCGGGTTTCCTGGTGGCCAAGGGGCATGCCGGGCGCCTGAAATCCCATAATGATCTGGCGGGAAAACGGATTGCCGTCTTGCTGGGCAGCCGCAATGAGGCCTGGCTGCACGAGGAGGACGACACATTCGCCGCGCAAGGCCTGCCGCGCATGACGATCGTGAATCTGGGCACCAATGTGGCAGCCTTTCAGGATCTGGCGCTGGGCCGGGTTGATGCGCTGCTTTCAGACAGCATCATCATCAACTACTACCTGTCGCACAACGCCGGGCGCTTTGAGATAGCGCCCCTGCCGGCACGTGCAGGCACCACCTTGGCCATCGCTGTGCCCAAAGCCCATCCAGAGGTTGCCCATGCCCTGCGGGGCGCGCTGGATGCTCTGGTGGAAGAAAAGACGGTCGACAGGATCGCGCACCATTGGGGTATCGAAAACGGTGTGGTGCCCTGCAGCACGCAGGCACCATGCAGCAGGGAGCCGGTCGGTCCGGCATCCGTCAGCCATGTGCCGCCGGTGCATTTCGACCTTGGCTTCTTTCTGCATTTCGTGCTGCATCCGCCCCCGGTGATCCTGAGCGGTATTCTGGTGACGCTGGGCGTGGCAATGGCGGCGCAGATTCTTGGCACCGTTCTGGGTCTGGGCCTGGCCTTGCTGGCGCTTGGCCGATCGAAAGCGATGCGCGTGGCCACCGATCTTTACATATGGGCATTTCGCAGCGTGCCTGTGCTTGTCCAGTTGGTCATTGTCTATTTTGGTTTGCCTTATCTGGTCGGTTTTGATCTGTTTCCTGCATCGATGGGGTTTGGCGTGTTTGCCCTGCCTGGCGCCTTGGTAGCCGGTACGCTGACCTTTGGCGTGCACGAGGCCGCCATGATGAGCGAGATCATCCGCGTGGCGATACAGGCCATCGATTCCGGCCAGACAGAGGTGGCGCGATCGCTGGGCATGTGGCCAGGCCTGACGCTGCGGCGGATCATTCTGCCACAGGCGGCACGCATCGTGCTGCCACCACTGGGCAACCAGTTCAGCAACATGATCAAGACCACATCGCTGCTCAGCGTGATCGGTGTGGGCGAATTGTTTCGCGTGGCAGAGGACGTGCAGGCAGCGACACTGATGACGTTCGAGGTTTATCTGGGGATTTCGGTCTATTACCTTGCGCTGATCGCGGTGACGACACTGATGCAACGCTGGATTGAACGCCGATTGGCACCGCGCCCGCGCCGAGCCCCCATGGCACAGGAGATTACGCAATGACAGGGCAAACCCCCGCGCTGGAGTTTCGCCAGGTCAGCAAGGCCTTCCATTTTACGCGGGTGTTGGGGGGGGTAAAGCTGTGCGTTTCAGCGGGCGAGATCGTTGCGCTGATCGGACCTTCCGGTTCGGGAAAAACCACGCTGATGCGCTGCGCGGCCGGGCTGGCATCCATCGATACAGGTGCGATTCTGGTCGATGGCGTGCCGGTGGGCGAGAGCAAGCCGGGGGCAGGGCGGCAGCCGTCGATCGGCATGGTGTTCCAGAAATTCCACCTGTTTCCTCATCTCACCACGCTGGAAAATATCATTGAGGCACCGGTGCGTGTGTTGCGGGTGAAAGCGGCCGACGCAAGGGCCGAAGCCATGGTGCTGCTGGAACGGATGGGGCTGGCCGACAGGGCGGATTACTATCCGGCCGAACTGTCCGGCGGGCAGCAACAGCGTGTGGCGATCGCTCGCGCTTTGGCGATGCACCCCAAGGTTCTGCTGTTCGATGAACCCACCAGCGCGCTTGATCCCGAAATGGTGAATGAAGTGGCTGGGGTGATTGCGGAGGTGGCTGCCACGGGCATTGCGGTGCTGCTGGTCACGCATGAAATGGCCTTCGTCCGCCGCGTGGCGCACAGCGTTGCCGTTATGGATGGCGGTTCGATCGTCGAAAGCGGGGCAACAGAAGAGGTTTTTGCAGCGCCCCGGCATGACCGTACGCGCCGGTTCCTGACAGCGATCGGCCTCACCTGAACGGCTCATCCGCTTCTTCGCCCCAGCGGGGGAACCCGGGCACGCTGATGTCGAACAGGTCAAGCGTCCTTGCCACCATATGGTCAACCATGTCGCCGATCGAGGCCGGTCTCTGATAGAAGGCAGGCACTGGTGGCATGATGATGCCGCCCGCTTCCGTCACCGCCGCCATGTTGCGGATATGGCCAATGTGCAGCGGGGCCTCGCGCACCATCAGCACCAGCTTGCGTCGTTCTTTCAGCACCACATCGGCGGCGCGGGTCAGCAGGCCCGTGGTTACGCCGGTCGCGATTTCCGCCAGGGAACGGACCGAGCAGGGGGCGATGATCATGCCGCTGGTGCGAAACGAGCCGGAGGAAATCGCGGCGCCAAAATCGCCTATGCCATAGTTGTAATCGGCAAGGGCGAGAAGTTCCTGGCGACTTAGGTCGGTTTCGTAGGCCCGCGTGGCGTGGCCCGGGTTGGATACAACCAGGTGTGTTTCCACATCCAATGCCCGCAAGGTTTCAAGCAGCCGAATTCCGAGCACGATGCCGGTCGCGCCTGAAATTCCCACGATGATGCGGCGCGGTTCCTGCCCGGCGGTGTTCGTTCGGTTTTTGCTATGGATGGTTTCGCTCATAAGTGACTAGCGTCAGCCCTCGCCGGATGAAAGATATTGGCCATCGGCAGGGCCTACAAACGAAATGGTCTGCAGGATATATTGGCGGGTTGCACTGCTCAAGATAAACAAAAATCAGGAGTGATCAAGTTGATTGACCAAAATCAGCCGGAAACATCACAATCACCTGCAGGTCTTTTGAAGAAGATTGATCTTGAATGCGAAAAGGTCATCAAGGATGAGCCTGGTGAGCTTCGTGCAATAAGAACGGGCAGCCTTGAAAATCAGGCTGGATCTTATGGTCAATATTTCAGCACTATGGATATCGCTGCTGGAATGTTGCGCGATTATGCCGGATACACCATGTATCCGTTGGTGCGCATGGCGCGCGATCCGCAAGTGCCGGTGGAACATTTGCGCCGGATGATCGAGGAATTCGATCCGCCCTATACCAATTATCTGGGATACAGCGGGCTGACGACGCTCAGCCGGTTTGCCACGGCGGTCCGTTCCATCGCATCTGAGGCGAGCAAGGATGAGCTGGCGGAACTGTTCGGGGCGCTCAACCGGTATGCAAACCGTGTAAATGCCTGGTGTCACCATTACTTTCCCTGGGGGCTGGGCGATCAGTTCCGCTATGAAGGCGATGTGGAAGAGGTTCCGGCCGTGCCGGCCAGCGAAACCCTGCCCACTGCGGCCCAGGCGGACATTCTCCTGCGCTGGGAACCTATGGGTATCGAAGTGCGTGCGAAGCTGGCGCATGATTCCAACCCCGAACTATGCGCGGATTTTCAGGCTGCCCTGCCATTCACCGCATTGCAGGACCACGCGGTCGTAACGGGCAAATCCATGTATGCCTGGGCGCCGATGATGAGCACGGCGCCGGTGCGGGTGAAAGAGCAGATCAATCTGGCCCCGCTTGGCCGCTTGCGCTTTTCACAGGGCACGGGGCAGAAACTGGTTCTGCAATACGGCCCAACCACCGAAACGTTGCTGGCCCCCGTGCTCGGTCAGGTGGTGGGGGAGGATATTCCGCTGCTGGATGCGGTTGGTGATGCCGTCTGGGCAAGCACTTTTCACGATAAATCGCTGATCTGGATTACCGTTCGCGCGCTGTGATGTGCGTGCAAACAACAGGAAAGGGGACATGATGTCCACCAATGAAATCATGAAGGAACTGGTCCTTGATGGCCAGACGCTGACGCCCGACGACGTGGTGCGTGCCGCGCGGGGTGATGGCACCGGCGCCTGGCCCAAGGTGTCGCTGGGTGAAGACGCGCGGCGGATTACCGAAGAGGTGCGCGCCTATGTCGAAAAGAACTGGCTGACCGACGAAGCGCCGCCGATCTATGGCATCAACACCGGGCTTGGCCGCCTGCGCGATGTGCGGATCAGCGCTGCGGATTTTGAAAGCTATCAACGCCACATCATCGAATCCCATTCAGCCGGGATCGGCGAACCCATCACGGAAGAACAGGCCCGCGCGACCATGGTGCTGCGCGTCAATGCCCTGGCCAAGGGGTGTTCCGGGCTGCGCGTTGCCTGCCTTGACCGGTTGCTGGCCATGTTGAACGCGGGTATTCATCCGGTGATCCCGTCGCAAGGTTCTGTGGGGGCCAGTGGCGATTTGGCTCCGCTGGCGCATCTCGTTACGGTGATGGTCGGCCACCCCAAGGCAGAGGCGTTCTACAAGGGGCAGCGTATGGCCGCTGCCGATGCTTTCGCCGCTGCCGGTCTGCCCACCGATTTCGATCTGAAGCCCAAGGATGTGCTGGCCCTGATCAACGGTTCCACCGTGGCGCTGGGTATTTCGATCCTTGCGCTGGCCGATGCCAAGTTGCTGGCGAAGAACGCGGATATCGCGCTGGCTTTGTCGGTGGAAGCGATGCGCGGGGAACTCAACGCATTTGATGAGCGCATCCACCAGGTGCGTAACTGCCCCATGCAGGTGCTGGTTTCCGGCAATGTGCTGAAGGTGGTGTCTGAAAGCCAGTGGACCACGGAAGAGGCCCGCCAGGTGAAACTGCCTGACGAAGTGCGCCCCAATGATATCTATGTGCCGCGTGTCCAGGATCCCTATTCACTGCGTTGCGCCCCGCAGGTCCATGGTGCCGCGCGCGACGCCTTGCTCTATGCTGAAACGCTGCTGGGGCGCGAGGCGAATGCGGCCACCGACAACCCCCTGATCTTCCCCGACGGGAAGGGGGATTACGTGGTGCTGAGTGGCGGCAATTTCCATGGTGAGCCGATCGGATATGCTGCCGATCTTATCGCGCTGGCCGTTGCTGAGATCGGTGCGATTTCCGAACGGCGTTCCTATCGCCTGACCGATCCGACGATGAGCTATGGCCTGCCACTCAATCTGGTGGGCGGTATGCTGGGGCTCAACACCGGCTTTTCGCTGGTGCATTGCAGCGCGGCAGCGCTGGCGTCGGAAAACAAGGTGCTGTGCTTCCCTTCGGTGGCGGATTCGCTGCCCACCAAGGCCAACCAGGAAGACCATGTTTCCATGTGCACCTTTTCGGCGCGCAAGGCGGTGATGGTGGTGAAGAACACCTCCGCTATCCTTGCGGTGGAATTCCTTTGCGCGGCGCAGGGTATCGATCTGGCCTCCAAGACCCTTGGCGAACGCAAGATCGGCACCGGTTCAGCCGCAGCCAAGGGGCGCTTGCGCAATGACATCGATGCGACGGGTGAGGACCATTACCAGTCGAGCGATATGTATGTGGCCCAGGAACTCGTTCGCTCGGGCGCTTTGGTGGCGGCCGTGGAAACCGCGATCGGGGCTATCGGATGAGCCATCCTTTCCCGCCCTTGCCGGGCAAGAACGACACCCAGTCGATCCGCCCGTTCCTGCGCACGCTGGATGCAGGCGGCCAGCTTCTGGTGGCCAGGGAAAGCGTCGATCCGGTTCATGAACTGGCCGCGCGCCTTTCCGTTGCCGATGGCGAGGCAGCGGTGATCTTCGCCGATGTGGCGGGATCATCGCTGCCCGTGGTGGGCAATCTGCTAAGCAGCCGGGAACGCATCGGGCAGGCGATCGGTGTCGAGGCAACAGGCCTTACAGATGCCTTGCTGGATGCCATCGCGCGGCCTGTTGCGCCGGTGCAGGCCGACACGGCACCGGTGCAGGCGGTGGTTGAACGGGCAGCGCCCCTGGCTGGCCTTCCGGTGCCGACTTTCTTCGCACGGGAAGGTCGGCCCTATATCACCGCCGGGGTGATCGTGGCACGCGACCCGCGCACTGGAAGCGGCAACGCCTCTTTCGCGCGGATCGGCATTCTCGACGAGCATCGGGGCATGATCGGTATCGCCCCCAATCATCATCTGGCCCAATTCGCACGGGCGGCGGCGGCTCTTGGCCAAACGCTGGATATTGCGGTGGTGTTGGGGGCGCATCCGGCGATCCAGCTTGCCGCATGCCTCTATCTTGGCCTGGGTGAGGATGAGATGGAATGCGCCGGCCGTTTTCTGGGCGAGCCGGTACGGACCGTGCGCGCCAAAACGGTCGATCTGGATGTGCCGGCAGAGGCCGAGATCGTGCTGGAAGGGCGGATTGACCCCACCGACATGATCGATGAAGGGCTGATTTCCGAATACCATGGCATGTATGAAAATTACGGCGCCGGTTTGGGGGTGGACTTCACATGCATGACCCGACGGGAAGATGCCTTGTTTCAGGCGATCTTGCCGGGCTTTCACAAGGAACATATCTATCTTGGCGCGGTGCCGATCGCGGCCAGCCTGCGTGCGGCCATCGGGCGGGTGATCCCCAATGTCGGTGACGTTGCGGTGACAGAGGCCGGCGGGGGGCGCACAGACATCGTCATCCAGATCGATCAGCCCAAGCCTGGTCAGGCGCGGCGTGCGATGTTCGCGGCATGGGGTTCCGTTTCGATCGTCAAGCGGATCACCATTGTGGATGCGGATATCGATCCCTGGGATGTGCAGCAGGTGGAATGGGCCCGGTTGAGCCGCATGCGCAACGAGCGTGATATCGTGATTGTGCCGGGGGTTGGTGCGGATCGATCCGAGCCGATGGAGGCCGACGGCATGGTTGCCAAAATGGGCTTTGATGCAACGATGAAAGTGGGTGATCGCGGCCCTGGCATGGAAAGGGCCCTGCCGCCAGCCGTTGACATGGAACGGGCGCGTGCATGGATGCGTGCATTGCGGCATACGGTGTAGCAGAACCGACAAGGGTGGTTGCTCCCACCATTGGATGTGTCAGTATTATGACGGAGATGGTGCTCGGATGGGTCGTTCGAACGGGAACGCGCACTTTATCGGGTATCGCACATGCATCTGAAACGCTTGGCTTATTTCGTAGTGGCATCGCAGCAGCAGGGCGGACTTGCTGCCGCGGCGGCTGAGCTTGACATCACCCAGTCGACTCTGAGCGCTGCGCTGAAGGTTCTGGCCGAGGAGGTTGGCACACCGCTGTTCGAACATGTGCACCGGCGCATGCATCCCAGCAGGGCGGGGTTGTGGCTGTTCCGTTCTGCTTTGCCGATTCTGCATGCGGAAGAATTCGCGCGTTCATGGATTAGTGCCAGGGGGCCTGATACCCGGGTGACGCATCTTACCGTCGATGTGAAGCTAAGCTTCGCCTTGGGCCGCGTGTCAAAGGCAGTGGGATGCGGAATTCAGGCCTTTTCCCATACCCATCCGGATATTTTCGTGGAGCCACGGTTCGCGGATATGCGCGATGACGATGAGCTGGCCGCTGCGATGCCGGCGATTACCGCATATCGGCATGTGTCACTGGTGATCGATGCCGTGGCGAGCACGGTTTGCGATCTGGAGCCGGGCATAGAGCAGATGGAATTGCAGCGCGATCCCTGGGTGATCGTGCGCAAACATGGGGTTCAGGACTACGAAGGTGGCGACGAGCCCTTTATCGTTCCCGCGCTGGGCGAAGCCTTGCTGCGCCAACTGGGCGCCATTTCCGAAAGCAGGGCGGGCGCCCGCGTCCATCTGGCGGACGAACCTGCGGGGGCCTTGCCGCGCATGCTGCATGAACAGCCCTCTGCCAGTTTCCTGATGCCGCGCAGCATGGCCGCCGACAGGCTGGGGTTGCAGAACATCTCTATCCAGTCGATGGAACCGCCGGTGGACAGTCTGGTTGTGGCGCGTTTCCGCAAGGGTGATAACGTTGCGCGTTCCCTGGCGCTGGAAATCCGCAAACAGTTGGAGGCGCCGGAACGCAACCTGATCTTCCGCCCCGTTATCAGCCTGCGTCAGATGCGTTACCACCGGGCACTTTACGAAATGGGGAGTGTGACGGCTGCTGCGCGTCGGCTGCTTGTGGCTCAACCGGCGTTGACCGATCAACTGCGGAAGCTGGAACAGACTTTGGGGGCCGCGCTGTTCATCCGATCCCGACGCGGGCTGGATCCGACAGCCTCGGCAGTGCGTCTGCGTCAGGTCAGTTCTTTCGTGCAGGATCGCGTGCGGCGCATCGATATCGAAAGTACGAAATTCTTCGGCGGAGAAGCCAGTACATTGCGATTGGGCGTCATCCCAAGCGCGGGGCCTGGCAGCCTTTTGCTGCAAGGCCTGGCGCAGGCGATCGAGCAATGGCAGGCATGCTATCCGACCATGCGCCTGCAGCTTTTCGAAGCGCAAAGCGATCCGTTGCAGGCGATGGTGAAGGCCGGGACAGTCAGCTTCGCCGTGGTGGAACGCAGCATTCCCGATGTGGCACGCGTAAGGCTGACCAAGGCAGAACCGCTTGCGGTGGTTTTCGATCCCGGTGCATGCGTGCCGGCCAAAACAGAATTGTCGTTCGATGATATTGCCCATTTACCGCTGATCCTTCCCACCCGGCAAAGTGGATTGCGTCAGATCATCGAGGATGCTGCCTTAAGGGCAGGGGTGCGTTTTTCTCCCAAATTCGAAGTCAATTCCATGCCTCTGCTGCTGCAAATGCTGCGGGGGCGCGCCCTGTATACGATCATTCCCGTCAGCGCGGCCCGACGGGACATCAACGAAAAGATACTCGATTTTCTGCCGATTTCCGACAGGAACGTCGAAAGGGAATTTTTTGCCATCCATTCATCCGAACGAAATATGAATGCTTCAGAGCGTGATTTCATAAAAATACTTCAAATGGAACTTCGATCGGAAGAGATGAAATCATCGGACGGGATCAAGCCAATCAGGCAGGATATTCGCATGCATGCGATCAAGCCCGCTAATCAGGCAGCCTGGCGCTGAGTTTCCGTCGTTTTGGCGCTCCTTTGTGTCCGATACCTAAGAAGCAAGGCTCGGGCGATGGGAAATTGCCGCCAAGG
>Ga0207806_1000185_pt1 | contig 16864 bp, 11 predicted proteins | sample LuqExpMetageno72_FD_187829 | JGI IMG/M metagenome (GOLD analysis project Ga0207806, IMG submission 187829) | Tropical forest soil microbial communities from Luquillo Experimental Forest, Puerto Rico - Sample 72 (SPAdes) | ecosystem: Environmental > Terrestrial > Soil > Tropical forest ...
CCCGCCTCGACCGCGCCATATTGCCGTGTATCGCCCACCAGCGCGAGGCGGGCGACATCGGCGCAATGGGCCAAACGCATCAAATCGGCGGCTTGACGGCTGCTCAGCGTCGAGGCCTCATCGACGATGATGACCGCGCCTTTTAGTTCCGCGAGCGATTTGCCCTGCAAGGCTGTCGGCGCATCCGCATTGAGCAAGGCGCGATGCCGCCCAAGAAACGCCGCGACCGAACTGGACAACACGCCCAGATCCTCGCCCAGCTTGCGGGCAATCTCTGCGCCCACCGCGAGCGCCATCACGGGGCGACCCTGTTCGCCAGTAATCCGCGTGACGGGCTCAAGCATGGTCGACTTGCCCGCGCCCGCCACACCCTGCACACCGATGACGCGATCCTTGGCCTCCAGGATCAGGCTGGCGGCAGCCTCCTGCTTGGGCGAAAGACGGCGAAGCCCCATCTCGCGCGCCATCAGCTGGACTTGAGGCGCGGCAAGTCCCTCAACCAGCGGTCCCGCCTGGTCCTTCCCCTGCGCCCAGAGCGCGATCACCTCTCGCTCCAGCGCCACCGCACCGCGTGTCGTCATCATCGCCCCATCGGGATCGGTCAGCAGGATGCGCCGCGCCGCCAAACCATCAATCCGCGCCTCAATGTCCGCCACCTGCATCGGCCCGCCAAAGGACAGGCTGGCGCGGATCAGGTCAAAACGGCTGAAGCCCGCTTCGTTCTGGCTGAGATGCCGCACACCCGACGCCACAGCCTGCGCGGCGGCATAATCCTGCGGCGAGAGCCTGCCCGACCCCTCCGGCACCAGTGGATCCTTCTCGCGCGGGGCAAGACCCATCGCGGCAACAATGGCCTGCCCTCTGGCAGCGATACCCTTGATGCCATCGGCCACCCGATCCCAGATCGTCCCGCCGCGTGCCATCTGCGCCATGGCTGCCTCGCGCAAAGGCGCAGGATCAAAACCAATGCTGGCCGCCCGCTCGGCCCATGCGGCCCGGTCTTCCTCGCGCGAGATACCGGGATCCTTGGCGGCTCGCGTAGAAAGAGCTGCAAGCTCCCGTTCCGCCGCAGTCCCACCCCGCCCACTGGCTTCCAGCGCGGCGGCGATCTCCTCGCGGCGGGTAGAAAAGGCCATGATGTGTTCGCGAGAGATGCCTGCAATCTCGAACTGGCCATAAGCGGGTTTCTGCGCGGGCTTGGTATGATAGCCCAAGGCCTCGATCCGCGCGCGCAGATCGGCATTGTGGACGGCGGCGATGGTGGCCTGCTGCGCATAAAGGGGATCATTGCGCAAAGCGCGCCATGCCCCATCGGGCCGCTGCGTGGCATTGGCGATCACCGCATGGATGTGCAATTGCGGATCGCGGTTGCGCGATAGGTCATGGGTGAACAGCCCAGCGACCATATTGCCCGTTGTTACCGGCTGCTGGGTGCCGCTCTTCTCGTCAAAGCGCCGCGCCTCGATCAGATTGCGCTCGACCCAGCCCAGGGTCGCCTTCACGCTGGCCTCGAAGGCCGTAAGCAACCGCTCATCCCCGCCCACCAGCGCCATCAGCGACACCGACTTGGGCGCGGAGAAGGCCATGTCGAGGCCGGGGCGATGGTCCTGCCCCGAAGGCGTGGTGATGCTGGCGCCATTGGGTAAGCGCCCTTCCAGCACGGCCTCGAAGGCAGCGGTCGCGACCGATCCGGTCAGCTCCAAAGCCTCGGCGCCGCGCCCGTGCCATTGGCTGTGAGCGGCCCCTTCGCCCTCGGTGTAGTAATTGTCATGGGCATAATAGCCCGCCGCCCCACTGGCGGAACTGACCGCGCCGATCGAGATCATGAGTGCTTGCTCCGGTGTTTGGTGGGCGTGGGGGTGGGTTCCGGGCGCAGGTCGATGATCTCGGCCGGGGTGGGCTTGACCGGCACGACAATTTGCCAAGGGAAGCGGTGCAGCAGCCCCCAGAAGAGCATCAGCGCCAGCAATGCGCCGGCCAAGATCGCCACGAACTGCGCCGCGAGGCTTGTGGGATCGACCAACGGTGGGGGTGGCGGCAGTTTGGCGAGAGTCTCGACGTTTTGTTCCAGCCGAGTGAGAATGTCCTGCATCGCCACTTCACTGGGCAGGCGGGCGAGTTGCTTGGTCAAGCGATGCTCGAAACTGCCGAGGCTGGCATCGACCCGTTCGCTGATTACGCCAGCCAGTTGCGCCTCGGCTCCGGCATCCAGCGCGGCGCGGGCGGCCAGCGCCTTGCCGAGCCGCATCTCGCGTCGGTCCATGTCGCGCAGCACGCGGTCGAGGTCCAGGGCCATGCGTTCCAAACTTTCCAGGAATTGCGGTGTGGTGACCAGCAGCGGTTCCGGCGCGGCGGGCGGCGGCGCTACCTCAGCGCCGCCAACCTTCCCCTCCGCGCCGATCGCCTCGCGCACCAGCGCACGGAGCAGTTCGGGGCGGTTGATGCCGCGCTCCGCCGCCAACCGGTCGACCTCGGCCAGCAGCGCATCGTCGAAGCTGACGTTGAGTTGGGCCATCAGCGGCCTCCCTTGGGGCTAGGCCCAGGAATGGCTGAATTACTGAGGCCTAGGGCCAACCTAGACCTATAGGCAGACAGCATTCGCGAAATGCAGCGCACGGTATGAAGTCGCCACCACCTAGATAGGGCGGCATAGGCGACACCAAATCGCTGATTTATTGTACTTTCAGCGCCTAGAACCGATGCTACCCGGTAGCGTGGTGTGTGCCTGATTTGCCTTACACCGCCGCTTCCAACAATGGGATGTTTGGAGGACAGGCGGCAGAATCCGGCCCCTGTGGGGGAACCATCCCGGTCGATAGGCCGATGAACAAGCCCAGCCATCAGTCCGCCCTCCGCAGATCAGACTGAACGCTCGGGTGGATGCGCACCTCAACCTCGAACGTGACCCAGAGCAGACCGGGCCGAACAAGCCCACCGGCCTTGCGCAGACGAACGGTGGCATGGGTTTCCAGCCAGTCGCGCACGCTTTGGTTCGGGCAGATCACCTTCAGGCCGGGATCGGCAAAAAGGTAGGCCGATGGCGCAAAGAACCGCTCCCACATGCGCAACGGCAGTTCGCGCTGCAAAGCCTCGCGCAATTGGCCCGAATGCGCGTCCTCGCGCTCCTGGGCCAGAACGGGCGATGGCAGAGGCAGCGTTACCGCAACAGGCGCTGCTGGCACGGCGAACAGCCCGCCTGCCCGTGCTGAGCGCATAACCTGCTCATGCACCTTTTGCACATGGGCAGCCCAAGTGGCGTTCCAATCGGCCTGACGCAGACCGCGCCCCAAAGCCTCCTGCTGGAATGCCTCGCCTTGCGCGGCATAGACATCGCCGGGCCACTCGCTGGCCATCTTGCGCGCCCAAGCGGGTAAGTCCTCAACCGATGGCACTTGCCAGTCGCTCGGCATCGCGCGGCGCAGCCTGCCCCGCGAGGGGGGCTTCAAGGGGGAGTCTTTCTTTCCAGAATCTTTGTTTGAATCAGGGGTGACATTGTGGCCCCTCCCTCCCGTGTCATTCTGACACCCGGTCGGTGACAGGCTGTCACCCAGCCCCAAGCCCGGTTGATAGCCGACCAAGACGAAGCCATTGGCCCGTTGCGCGCCATTTGCATGATGGCGCGAGACGCGCCGGATCAGGCCCAACCCGCCCTCGGAAGCGGGTGCCTCCAACCGATCCAGCGCGCGTTGAACGGTGCGCTCTGAGGAACCGACGCTCTCGGCAATGTCGCGCACGCTGCGAAATTTGCAGAAGCCATCCGCCCCAGCCCAACTGGCAATGTGGAGGAAGACCTGGCGCAAGGCGATGCCTTTGACCTTGCGCTCGACGGCCCAATCATTGACCTCTCTGGCCATGGCGCTGGTCCTTGCCGCTCGCCGCGCATCAATAGACGCGCTGGGGCAGGCCGCCCAACCATGCCTCGATATCTTGGGCGCGCCAGCGAATCTGACTGCCGCCGATGCTGACCGGCGCGGGACAACGGTTCTGCCGGATTAGGCGATAGAGCGAGGAACGGCTCTTGTAGCCGCTGAGCCGCAGCACATCATTGGCCGTGAGCAGCATGGGGGCAGGCAAGGTGTTGGTCATGGCGGTGCATCCCGTGTGATGGCGATGCAGCAAGGGTCATCACAGGCCGAAGATCGTGTCGAACGCTTCCGGATTTCTTCCGGATGGAAGGTGACGAATACAAGAAAAATCTGTTTTAAATCAAAATTTTGATCCAATTCCGGAGGCTAAACGACACCGCATTTTTCCAAACTTGCAGGATTGCCGGCGACGAAGGGAAGGCAGGTGAATCAACCGCGACAGCGCTCCGGTCGCCGCGATATGCTCATTTTGCAGTCATGGCGGAACGGATTTCCACACAGAATTCTGCAATACTCATGATTCTTCCACCAAGACCCATGATTTAGCACTTCCAAGGCGTCTCATGCGAATGCATGTTGATTTATCAAGTCTCTTGCCGAAAAGTTGTGATCACTCAATGTCAAACAGTCTTGGTCCAGACACGACCCTCGGTGAACTCGTGGTTGCCGAGGGAGCCTCGGTCAGGCTGACCAATTGTGTGCAGCGCTCTACCCTTGCGGCACTGACAATATCGCAAACATTCGAAATGGGACCATCGCTCGATGCGGTGTGCCTACGTGTTCCAGCCATGGGCAGGAAATCCGTCCGTGAATTGCATGAGCTATTGGACCGAGTTGCCGCTAGATCTGCAACCAGCCTTGCAATCGCGGTCGAGGAACAGCAGGATTCATCATTACCTCGACATAACGAAGATGCGACCGCAGCCGATCTGTTGAACTACATCGGGGATCTTTATTCAGCCGTCACACTCGGGGAGGCGGTACAGACCATCGGTGCATCGGTTCGCCTGACACATGGTATCGAACGGGCACCGATCCGTACCCAGCCACTTGGCCAGATCCTTTTGCAATGGGGACAGTCTTGCCAAGACCTGCTTCAGATCAAGAACTTTGGGAGGACAAGCCTTCAAGAATTGCGTCAGATATGCAACGATCTGATTCACGACCATTTTGCTGTTTCTGGCCTTGCTGAACCCGAGAGTAGAGCCGTCTGCGCCATGCTGTTTGGCGGTTCGACAATGGACAGTGAAGATTGCGCGCTACTCATGAAGAAGCTGGCCGGGCTCCCGGCATTCAGCTTCGACGTGCTCAGATCAGGTGATATCCGTTCCCCGGAAGAGTTGGCAGAGACCCTTATCCAAGATCTTGATGATCGCTCCCGCGACATTCTGATCAGGCGATATGGGTTACGTGGACATGTTTCGGAAACACTGGAACAGATTGCCGAAGGATATGACGTAACCAGAGAGCGTATCCGGCAATTGGAGAGCAAAGCCCTCAAGAAACTTGCGCTCAAGGGGGCGAAGCTGACCTTGCACGAGAGCTTGCTGGGTCATGGCGCCGAAATCTGGAAAACACTTGTCGGCGAGAATGATTACCTGAAGATTTCCGACCTCACCAGCAGACTGGCGATTGCTCCATGCGTTCGAATTCTGATGGATGTGCAGGGTATCTCCATGCCCGAACTGCTCGACTTGATTGCATGCCGTTGGCAGGACGGGTGGTGCAGATCAGACATCGATACGAACGCGCTTGATCGGGTCAAGGTCGAACTTGCCAAAGTGTTGCTGGGCAGGCCCATGCCCCGGCTTCTGCCCCCGCTCTCTTCAGAGGAAAGACCGGAAATTGTTCGATTGGGAGCCGCGCTTGGGCTCGGCTTGAGAACCTATAAAGGTTACGTCCTGTCTGACGAGATGACAGTACGTTCCCAAGTCAGGGTAATCGATCTTCATCGACATTTGGGCGACAATCGTTTGCCGTATAACGCAGCTGAGCTAGCGTCGCGACTGGGAGGTGATCACCGCGGAGGTAGCACATCGGCCCGATATGTAACGATGGTCATGGAACGTCACCCTCATCTGTTTCTTGAAGCGGACGATGGCCAATGGTTCGGGATAGGGGGACGAGCGCTCGAAGACGCGGATGCGACTGAGCTTCCCACTGAGCCGGCGGCAGATAACGAAGAATGTGAAGAGGATACCTTCACGACTGCGAGGCTTCTGCGTGAAATCCTCCAGGAAGAAGGTCCGACCAAGCTCTCTCGCGTGGTTGAGATTGCATCCAGCAGGCTTCCGCCAAAAAGGTCGATTGCCAGCGTAGGGCCCACGCTGATCATGAATCCGGAAATCTTCATCCGGGTGCTTCCCGGCGTATACGCGCTCAAGCGCGACATACCTTCAACCAGGGTCATTTTTGAGCAGAAACCGGCATACCTGCTGAATGCCGATCAGGCCCGGTATTATGCGCTGGCGCGGAAAGCGGGGGAGCCGTGGGGGACGTTTCCGCTTTGGTCGCCAGTGGCAGAGGCGGCCTTGTGCAGTTGGGCGCTCGAAAACGCTGATGCGTCCATTCTGCAATCCCTTGTGTCTGTCGCGACCTTCGATGCGTGGCCGGTTGACGAAGCGACGAAGCATGCGTGGAAGGATTTCGCAAAGAAGCGCAACGCTCGCTTTCTTCTCCACTTCCAACCTCGCGACGGCGTTGGGTACGCGCTGCCGAAGCTGGACAGGCTTTTGGCCGCCTGTTTGGAAGCACGATCATGCGGGTTGTTCAACTGGATGGTTGGCAACCGCATCTTGAAACGCCCCGTCTATTCCCACATTTCCGCAGGCCTCATGGCGTTGATGTGCAGCCTTGATGCGCTGAAGATCGATCCAGACAGCCACTGGCAGTTGCCTCATTCATGCGGTCCGAACCTTGAGCACCTGATCCTCCTCTTGTCAGGCGAGTTGCACGACAATGGCGCCTTGGATTGGGCGAGCCCGCTCGGCGCGCGAATCCTGAAAATGGCTGGCGATGCGATTGGCCGATGGTCTGGCTGGGTCGACAGGCAGCTATTGGCCACCATGCTTGGATCTGTGTCGCTTGCAGGCGGGTCACGAACCGCAACAATCGACGACTTCATCGGGAAGGCTGTCGAAGCGGAATTGAACGACCTCACGTGGACCACGGAGGAGGTAGCATCAGAGCCCTCACGGTCGTTGGGTGGCCCGGGATTGATTGGCTATTCCGCACTTGAAGTCACATCCGCACGCATTCTCTCTGCAGATGAAGATGAATGGTCGTTCGAGGATGACTTTACCGATTGAACAGGAATGAAAAAGTAATAGTCAAACGGTCGGTTTGAGGAGTCGGATGTGACGGACAGTTTGGCGGGACGGCGAAGCGCGCCACCGAGGGCGAGCGCAATGGCGGAATCGCTGCGTGGACTGGGCTACAGCACACCAACAGCGCTCGCGGACATCATCGATAACAGCATTTCGGCGGGCGCAAGCCGCATCGACATTCGATTCGAATGGAATGATGGGGCACCTTGGATCCATATCCTTGACGACGGGCGTGGCATGAACGATGCCGAACTCGAAAACGCCATGCAACTGGGGGCCAAGAACCCGCTCGAAGACAGGAGTGCCGATGATCTTGGCCGGTTCGGACTTGGCTTGAAAACAGCATCCTTCTCGCAGGGGCGGCGTCTCACAGTGGCCTCACGTTCTGAAGGCTTCGAGCAGGCCTGCCTGCGTTGGGATCTCGACCTGTTGTCCCGTCCCGGTGATGATGGCTGGCACCTCTATGAAGGCCCTGATCCAGCATCCGGGGATCTTCTCGCTCCGCTGGCTACGATGCCCCACGGCACACTCGTTCTTTGGGAAAATCTGGATCGCGTCATGGGGCGCGGCTTCTCCGTCCAGAACTATCTCGACCTTCAGGACGAGGTCGAGCGTCATCTGGCGATGACCTTCCACCGCCTGATCGATGACGGGCTGGAAATCCGGCTGAACGATGTAGCGATCGATGGCTGGGATCCCTTCATGACCGGTCATCCCGCAAAGGCATGGGACTCTGGCGAGATCCGCCTTGGCGACCACGGCGAAGTTCGTGTGCAGTGCCATGTGCTTCCGCACAAGGACATGCTCAAGCCCAAAGAGATCGATCTGGCAGGCGGGCCCGGCGGCTGGACCATGCAGCAAGGCTTCTACATCTATCGCAACAGGCGCCTTCTCGTGGCCGGTGGTTGGATGGGACTCGAACAAGGTGGCCGCGCGCTGACGCGTGACGAACCCCATCGGCTTGCCCGGATTCGCCTCGACATTCCAAACTGGGCCGACGCGGAATGGAAAATCGATATCCGCAAATCGTCTGCCCGGACACCCGTCCGGTTCCGCAAGCAATTGCTCACACTGGCGCAGGAAACACGCGAAAAGGCACGCAAGGTCTTCGCGCATCGCGGACAATGGAGTCCCTCGTCGGCTGCCAAACCGGTCGACGAGGCTTGGCTTGCCGAAAAATCGAGGGGCGCCACGCGCTATCGCATCTCTCGGGATCATGAGGTGATCAAATCACTCCTCGAACGCGCTGGCCCGCTCAAAAAAGACTTCCTCGCTGCGTTGCGCATCATCGAGGAGACAGTGCCGGTTCAACGGATCTGGCTCGATACAGCCGAGGATCAGGAAACACCGCGCAACGGATTGGCCGATGCCCCGAAACCGGAAATCCTTGATCTGATGAACATCGCCTACACCAATCTCGTGGAGCAGCGGCGGCTTCCACCGGATGAGGCCAAGGCCAGACTGCTGCTCACCGCTCCCTTCGACCGATTTCCGGAGTTGGTGGCAAAATTGCCTGTTGTTGATCGGGAGAAAATTTGATGGCGGACGCCCGCGAGAAGGCACACCTGGACATTATCAAGCTGGTCCAGATGCTGATGGACCAGGTTCCCGCAGGTCAGGTCAGGACGCCGGAGGTCATCGCCGTCCAGTTGGACAAGGCGCTCACGACGCTGGTGCCGATCATGATGCCGAATCTCGAGGTCGAGATTGATCGCGACCAGATTCTTGCGGAACTCATCCGACGGGAAGCCACCACGGTCGGAAAGAGCAGCACTCTTGCCTCGGAACAAGGTCATGTCGACTGGCTCAATGCTGGCCGGAAGGTGGATTGGCGATATTGGCGCAGATATGCGACGTGGCTCGAGGGCAAGATGCCTCTCAAGGCCGTCGATGGCATCGATGACGCGACCGACGATATCCTGAAGCAACTGGAGGATCCCAAACGCACGGACGCATGGGATCGGCGTGGCCTCGTCGTCGGGCACGTGCAGTCAGGCAAAACAGGCAATTACACCGGCCTGATCTGCAAGGCGGCAGATGCCGGCTACAAAATCATCATCGTGCTGGCTGGCCTGCACAACAATCTGCGCTCCCAGACCCAGGTGCGATTGGACGAAGGCTTCCTTGGTTTCGCGACCATTCCCAAGGTCGACGAGAAACCTGTGATCGGTGTGGGCGAGATCGATCGCGACCACGCCATCAAGCCCAACTTCGCCACCAACCGTTCGGAAAAGGGCGATTTCGACACTAAGGCATCCAAGACCCTCGGCGTCACGCCCGAGGAGAGGCCTTGGCTGTTCGTCGTCAAGAAGAACAAGACGGTTCTCGAGCGGTTGCTCTACTGGATCAACAATCATGCCTGGGATGCGCAGGAAGAGGAAACCGGACGCAAGCTGGTGACCAAGCTGCCATTGCTTGTGATCGACGACGAGGCCGACCACGGTTCCGTCGACACAGGTGAGCAGGTCTATAACGACGATGGCCAGCCCGACCCGGAATACGAACCCAAGACGATCAACCGCCTGATCCGTTCGATTCTGCATTCATTCACGAGGACCGCCTACGTCGGCTACACGGCCACACCGTTCGCCAACATCTTCATTCACGAGCAGAACGAGACACGGGAGCACGGTCCAGACCTGTTCCCGGCAGCCTTCATCGTCAATCTTGCAGCACCGTCCAACTATGTCGGTCCGGCCAAGGTCTTCGGATATGGCGGTGACCGAGCCGAGGACCTGCCACTCATCCGGGAGCTGCGCGAGGAAGAGTATGTTTCGTGGATGAAGCCGGGCCACAAGAATGGCTACGTCCCCACTTTCGAAGGTGAGAGGCAGCTTCCTCCTTCATTGGAGGAAGCCGTCCGGTCGTTTGTGCTGGCCTGTGCGGTTCGCAAACTGCGGGGCCAATACCACAAGCATTCCTCGATGCTGGTTCACGTCACCCGCTTCACCAACGTCCAGAAAGAGGTCACCGAGCAGGTCGACAATTACGTCCGCCACATGCGTCAGCGGTTTCAGCGCAACATGGACCTCGCGGACCTGGAAGAGACATTCAGGCGGCAGTGGAGTGAAGACTTCGGGCTGGCCTGTCGGAGGATCAGCGAAGCCTTCCCGGATTCGGCTCCGGCCACCAACCACTCCTGGTCCGATATCCGTGCGGCCATCCCCCAAGTGCTCGCCGATATCAGCGTGCGACAAATCAACGGCACGGCCAAGGATGCGCTCGATTACGCTGAAAATGAAAACACGGGCCTCAAGGTCATCGCAATAGGCGGCGACAAGCTGGCACGCGGCCTCACCCTCGAAGGGCTTTGCACCAGCTATTTCCTGCGTACGGCAAAGATGTACGACACACTCATGCAGATGGGTCGCTGGTTCGGTTATCGTGACGGCTACCTTGATGTCTGCCGCCTCTACACCACCGGCGAATTGATTGAATGGTTCGGGCACATTGCCAGCGCATCGGAGGAGATGCGTGGAGAGTTCGACCAGATGGTTGCGGTCGGCGCCACGCCCAGAGAATACGGCCTGAAAGTGCAATCGCACTCGGTGATGACTGTGACCTCGCGTTCCAAGATGCGGGCGTCGAAAAAGCTGATGCTCTCATTCAGCGGCGAGCTGCTTCAGACCATCGTTTTCCCGAACAATCCGACTGATCTTCAAAGAAATTTCGAGGTCGGCGAGCGCTTCGTCAAGGCGATGGGCACGCCCGTTCCACTTTCAGAGCAACGTCGCCAAGTGGAAGGGCAATCATGGCACGGCCACCTCTGGCGTCAGGTTCCTCACTCTGCGGTCTCCGCGTTCCTGCGCGAGTATCAGACACACAAGGCCTCGTTCCGCGTGGTGTCGCCGGTCATCGCACAGTTCATCGACGCCATGGCTCAGCATGGCGAACTGACCGAATGGACAGTCGCGCTTGTTGGCAAGGAAGGCAGCGATGGTGGCGAACCAAAGCGCTTTGGCGATCTTCCGATTGAAATGCTGAAGCGCAAGAAGAACGGCACGCATGATGATCGCTACTCGATCAAGACGTTGATTTCACCCCGCGACGAGCAGGTCGATATTGCGCCAAGCCAGTGGGAAGCGGCGCTGCAGGACACACACGATTCTTGGCAACGCGACCCCGGGCGCAACCCGGACAAAGGCCTTCCGAACGAACCATCGGGGCCCGCGCTAAGACATGCGCGTGGCTTCGGCCCACATTCCGAACCTCAGAAAGGCCTCCTGCTCCTCTATCTTCTTGATCCAGGAAGCAGTGGCGTGGATGCGATCAAGGACAGCAAACCCGTGCTGGCTTGGGCAATCAGCCTCCCGGGAAGCAATTCGGGCACCAAGGTGCCCTACGAAGTGAACAATGTTCTATGGACGCAGATCAATGGCTGGGATGACTGACTTCAATCTCGATATCGCCTGGAAGGCGTTGAGCAGTCAGCCGGATAGCGTCGAATGGGCCATGATCCCCATCATGCAGCCTGGCATTTTCACGGCCCATGCCGCGCGAAAATTTCCCGGCGATCTAGAGGCGCTCGTTATCGACTTCCCGGGCACCAGCATCTCGGATAGCCGCAGGCTTCCCGAGGGTGGCGGCTTCGAAGTTGTTCGTCCTCCCATGGCTGCGCCCCCAAGCCCGACTTCCGCAATCGCGCTTGTTCGCCATCCTGCCGGCACACTGGAAATATTCAAGGTGATGGCGACAGACATCCTGACGCTGCTTGATCGCAGCAGGAGCCTGCCGGCAGGTACGCTCGTCAACAGGTTCCTTGAGCGGGTCGTGGCTTGGCAGCTGTTCATGCAGCCACCTCGTAACGGGCCGCTGAGCATTGAAGCCCAGACCGGCCTTTTCGGCGAACTTCGGTTCCTCGACCAACTGCTTGACCGCGACATGCCCGGCCAGCTGGCCGTGGATGCGTGGGACGGCCCCATGCATGGCGCACAGGACTTCCGGATCAATGGAGGCGGTGTCGAGGTAAAGAGTTCGACTGCCACTGAGGGATTTGTCGCCAAGATCCAGTCGCTGGAGCAACTCGACGATGGGGAGGCCAGCCCATTGTTTCTTGTAGCGTTTCGCCTAGAAACTAGCACTGGTGGCTGCACGCTGCCCGAGCTCGTGGGCATACTGCGCGAACGATTGGATGCCGATGGCAGTCGAACCATGTTCGACCGCAAGCTGCTGGCGATCGGCTACCATGACGATCATGCAGAAAGTTATGATCGCTGCCTTGCAGTGACGGAAACCCGCATCCACAAGGTCGATGCCGGTTTTCCACGCTTGTTCAGGGGGAACCTAGCGCACTCGATCCGACGAGCGAATTACGAGATCGATATCGATGGGCTTGACGCTCATCTGGTTGAAGAGGCAGCGCTGTTTCAAGGCATCGGACTGGAATGACAATGGAATTGGTCGAGTTCTTTCAAGGGATGCGGAGCCGGATCCAGGATGGGGTCAACGACCGCATCGACTCTGGCGACATCGCCAATGCCGGGCCGGAGCGCGTCTTTGCCGAAATCGTGATGGAACACCTTGCCGATGCAGGCATCTGCGAAGAGGCCAAGGTGCTCAATTATGATGCCAAGGTCGGCAACGCAAACGTCAGGATGAATGGCTTCGCGCTGGATGACGAAGCTACCCAACTAGACCTTTTCGTGAGCCTTTTTCTTGATTCCGAAGAGCTGCAGAAAGTGACCGGCACCGCAATCCAGACGGTCGCGAAACAGGGGCTGCAATTCCTGATGAACGCGGCGAAGGGGCGTCTCGGCAAGGTCATGGATACCAGCCATGACGCTCACGAATTCGTCCTGCGGGTTGAGGAAATCTGGAAGGAACTGGATCAGGTCCGCATCTTTGTCATCACGGATGGGCAGAGCGACAAGGCCCGCTTCAGCGGGGCAGAGGTCGAGGGCAAGCTCGTCGCCATCGAAGTCATGGACATAGGCCGCCTGCATCGGCACATCGCCGCAGGCAAGCCCCGCGACGAAATCGCCATCGACTTCGTAAACACCATCGGCGCACCGCTGCAATGCGTGTACGTCCCTGATCCCACCGCAGACTATGATTTCGCTCTCACCGCCTTGCCGGGCGAGGTTCTTCGCGCACTTTACGAACGATACAGCCAACAGTTGCTGGAAGCCAACGTGCGTTCGTTCCTTGGTGTGACTGGCAAGCACAACAAGGGCATCGTCACAACGCTGCGGGAAGAGCCCGAGCATTTCATGGCTTTCAACAACGGACTGGTGATCGTGGCAGATGAAGCCCGGTTCGAACGCAACGAGCACGGCGAGGTCGGGATCTCGTGGCTCAAGGGCTTCCAGATCGTGAATGGCGGGCAGACCACGGCCTCCATCTATTTTGCCAAGCGCAAAAACCCCGAAATCGATCTGTCGCACGTGCGTGTGCCGGCCAAGATCGTGGTGATGCATGAAGATGTCGAACGCGAGAAGCTGATCTCGAACATCTCACGCTATGCCAACAGCCAGAACGCTGTGAAGAATTCCGACCTTTCCGCAAACCGCCCGTTCCACGTTCAGTTGGAGAAGCTGGCGAACAGCACCTATCTGCCCGACGGCGTTGGTCTTTGGTTTTACGAGCGGGCCGCTGGCGGCTACAACGTCCTGCTTTCTCTAAAGGGCTCGACACCTGCACGACTTCGGAAACTCAAGGAGGCAATCCCTCCATCACGAAAGCTTTCTAAAAACGACGTCGCCAAATACGTTCAGGCTTGGCGCTTGCTGCCCCACATTGTCAGCCTCGGCAGCGAGAAGAATTTCAAGGCATTCATGGACGATCTCGACGCCTCGCCGGAAATCGTGCCCAATCCGCTCGACGTGAACTGGTACAAGGAGATGATTGCCAAGGCGATCATCTTCAGGACAGTGCATGCCATGGTGAAGCGCATGTTCCCCCAAGGTCAGGCAAACGTCGCTGCCTACCTGGTTTCCATTGTGGCTGAAAGGCTGGGTGAGCGACTGGACCTGGCAAGGATCTGGAACAAGCAGGCCCTGTCTGACGAGTTCAAGAAGCTGCTGGCCGACTGGTCCCACATCGTTTTCCGCGCGATGACGGATAAGGCGGCCGGCAAACAGATCCCGGAATTCGCGAAACGCCCCGAATGTTGGGACCACGTTCGCGCTCAATCCTTTGACGTTGCCGCACCTCTTCCGCCAGAGATCAAGGCCTGATACTCCGGTATCAGGCCAAGATATCCGCCAGAAGTTCAGCAATCTGCCGTGCAAGTAGCGGCGGCACCGCGTTGCCAACCTGCACATACTGCTGTGTCCGGTTGCCTTCGAAAAAGTAGTTGTCGGGGAACGTCTGCAACCGCGCGGCTTCACGGACAGTCAGGCTCCGGCATTGCGCCGGATCTGGGTGGATGAAATAGTGCCCATCCTTTGAAATGTGGCTGGTCACGGTGGTGGAGGGAGAGTCCCACGTCTGCACCCTGAAACGATCGGCGAATTTTCCGCTGTCCCAGTTGCGGTGATCCGGGGCGAGTTCTCGCGGAAACTCGTTGGCTTTCGGTGACCTGCCCTGAACCTCGGCGAAGGTCGCTGCAAAAGCGTATCGCGCGAGGTCGCTTGTCATGTGTCCGCGGCTCTCGTGATTGGGCAGTGCGCCGATCCGGGTATCGATGAGCCAATCGGCAAGGCGATTGTCGAGAATTGGTCCGGGCGTGGTACTTTTGCGAGGCGGCAGTGCATCCGTCTTGAGCAGCTTCTCTGCGTGCAGTCTGAGCTGCTGGGCCACTTCTCCAAGATTGACGCTTTGTGCATCACAAGCCGATGCAGCTTCGCGAAATGCTCCAACTGCAGCGACTCGCCAGCCATCCGGCGTGTCCGCTGTCCTGCTCAGCCCACTGCGCAGCCTCGGCATACCTTCAAGCACATTCCTGACGGTCGCCTTCATGGGCCTGGTTGCCAAGGTCGGAACGGCATCGGGCTGCAAGCCGCACCGCTGGAACACATCGGCTCGAATTCCCAGCAGGATGACCCGGTGCCGGGCCTGCGGAATGCCAAAGTTTTCGGCACGAACGACATGTTTGGACATTCCGCCTCGTGCATCGCCGACGAGGGGGAGAATGCGGTAGTTGTCTGGCTTGCCACCAGCCGACCTCAGATCGGCCATGATGCGGTCGATCATGCCAACGCCGTCGACCTTGGCCGACAGCATCCCTTTCACGTTCTCCATCACGAAAGCAACCGGTTGGAGCTGCTCCAAGATGCTGATGTATTCGCGGTACAGAAAGTGGCGGTTATCCGAAGCGGCATCGTAATCGGCAATTCCACGATTTCTTGCCCGGCCCACGAGCGAATATGCTTGGCACGGCGGTCCGCCAATAAGGACCACTCTGTCTCCGCCGCTTTGGCGTATATCCCGGAGCACGGGCGCCAACCAACCCCGGGCGTATTCACTGCCAAGCTCCAGCATGGCAGTTTCGCTCACAGCGGCATCCCACTCGGTTGGGTGCAGATGGATCAACTGCTCATGCGAAATCCGTCCGGCAATGTAGTCGAAATAGTTGTCTGGCAGTTCAGAAAATTGCCGTGAAAACGCGCGCAAGCGAAGCGTCGCGAATGCAGACTGCTCTTTCTCGATAGAAAGGGCGATATCGAAAATCCGGGACCCGTTTTTGCCACGCAGCGAGGAAAACCCCTCGGCGAGGCCACCCGGCCCGGCGAATATGTCAACTGTCTTGAAACTCGGGCTCATGGATCGACTTTTCGTGGTTCGCTCGCCTATTACCAGGTTGGCGCGAGGTCACCAGGAAAAATGACATGGCGGATATCGTTGACCCGCAAACCCGTTCCCGCATGATGTCGGGCATCCGGGGGAAAGATACCAAGCCGGAAATGGTCGTGCGCCGCCTGTTGCACGCCATGGGATACCGATATCGGCTGCATGCAAAGGATCTGCCGGGCAAGCCGGATATTGTCTTTCGGCAGCGACGCTTGGCGATCTTTGTGCACGGCTGCTTCTGGCATCGGCACCCGGATCCCGCGTGCAAACTTGCCCCCATGCCGAAAAGCCGGGTCGAATTCTGGAATGCCAAATTTGAAAGCAACCGTGTCCGGGATCAGGCGAATGTGGCATCCCTTGAATCCATGGGATGGAGGGTGCTCATAGTCTGGGAGTGCCAACTGAAGGACAAGGAAGGCTTGGCAACTGCCCTCAAAGAGGCGGTTGACGGCTCGCCTTGAAAGTCGGCGCTGTCGCCGAGGCGGTGAACTTGCAACGCAAACGAGAGCAAGGCCCCAAAAAGCACAAAACGCTGGCGTAGTCCAATGGACTACGATACACTCACCTCTGTTCAGGGCATTGCCCGCCTCCCAGAGGACGACATGACTGACTGGATCACAGAAAGCATCACAAAATGCACGGGCGTCACCGATGCTGCAGACATCGCCCGCATTTCCGACCTGATGGCCAACCAATGCCAAACTTTCAGCGGCCTGTCGCCGGAACGGTTCTTCCAGCTTGCAAATGAAGCGAGCGAGCTTGTGCTCTATCTGAAAACACCCGCAGGCCAAACCGCTTGGACGGCTTGCAAAGCCAGATACGGAATTGAAGACTGGGAACCGCTGGATCGCCATGCACCCCAAGCTGCATGATATCTTGAATCCGAGGCCCTGCCATGACTCCCGACGAATTTCGCGCGATCCGCACAAAAGCCGGGCTGTC
>Ga0207806_1000186_pt1 | contig 16796 bp, 21 predicted proteins | sample LuqExpMetageno72_FD_187829 | JGI IMG/M metagenome (GOLD analysis project Ga0207806, IMG submission 187829) | Tropical forest soil microbial communities from Luquillo Experimental Forest, Puerto Rico - Sample 72 (SPAdes) | ecosystem: Environmental > Terrestrial > Soil > Tropical forest ...
AGGCCGGCGCGCGCACCATCGCCCAGGACGAGGCCAGCTCGGTGGTGTTCGGCATGCCCAAGGAAGCCATCGCGCGGGGCGCTGCGGAACGGGTGGTGCCGCTAGGCCAGGTGGCGCGCGAATTGTTCCAGGCCTGTTTGCGCTGAGGGCGGCAAAACCATGCAACATGAAACCTTCCCCGCCACCGCCCAGCCTGCCACCGAGGCGGCCGGCCCCGCAGCCGAGGCGCGCATCGGCCTGTCGGCCATCAGCCGCACGCTGGATGCGCATTTCATGCCGGCCGGGCAGACCATTGCCCGGCTGGTGGAAACCACAGGCGCAGTGCTGGGCGGGCTGGAGGGCATCGGCCGGGCGCTGGGCGACGGGGGCAACGAGGGCGATGCGGCAGACCATCTGCAGGCCGCCGCCCAGGGCCTGCACACAGAGCCCGAGCGGCGGGCCCGGCGCGGGGGCCAGATCGCCCACATGCGCGCCATCACCGAGCGCCTGTCGCTGGCCGCGGCCGAGATCCTGCGCATTCTCACGGTTCTGCGCTTCTACACGGTGAACCTGAAGATCGCCTCTGCCGGCGCTGATGAATTCGTCGAATTTGCCGAGGACATGAACCTGAAGCTGGCCGAGGGCAGCGGCCATGTCGAGGCCTTCAGGCGCCAGATCCTGGCGATGCGGGCCCATCTCAACGACATGTGCGCGCTGGACGAGGTGCTGGCCGGCGAATGCGCCCGGGTGGTGCCCGCCGTGCCCGACCGGCTGATCGGCCATGTGGCGCAGCTGCGCTGCTGGCAGCAGGCGCTGGAAGCGCTGTCGCGCGGGGCGCAGGCCAGCATCACCCGCTTGCAGGCGGGCGTGGGCCGCGCGCTGGAGGCGATCCAGATCGGCGACATCACCCGCCAGCGGCTGGAGCATGTGGCCGATGCCTGCGAGCGGCTGGACAGCGCCCTGGCCGACCCGCAGCTGCCCGATGCCGCCGGCACGCGCGCGCATATGCTGCGCCTGCTGGCCGCCCAGCTGGAAGATCTGACCACCGATTTTGCCGCCCAATCGGGCGTGCTGCTGGCCGCGCTGGATGGCATGGCGCCCGATTGCGACGCGCTGCTGGGCCATGGCGAACAGCAGAGCGGGCTGGAGGAAAGCGGCCTGTTCCTGCGCGATCTCGACAACTGCATCGGCGCTGCCCATGGCATGACCAGCCAGCTGCAACGCGCCGATGCCAAGGCCGGGCAGCTCAGCGATGTGGTGCTGCAGGTGGCAGGGGCGCTGCGCGAGCGCGTGCAGGGCATCGAGAACCTGCGCTTCGATGTCGATTACATGGCGATCAACGTCAACATCCGCGCCCGGCGCGACAGCCGGATCGGCCGGCCGGTGGCGGTGATCGCCGATGAGATCCGCATCTGCTCGCAGCAGCTGGCCGAGCTGACGCAGACCGTGAGCGGCATGGCCGATGATCTGGGCGCGGTGAGCCGCAGCTTCGAGGCGCAGCTGGTGGCCGCCGGCGGGCCGGGCGTGGCCGACACGCTGGGCGCCGCGCTCGATACCATCCGCAGCGGCGCGCGCGATGCCGAGGCGGCGATGGCCGGCCTTGATGGCAATGCGCATATGATCGTCGATGCGGTGCGGGCAGCGGCGCGGGATCTGGCGATCTGCAACGATCTGGCCCGCCAGCTGGAAGCGCTGAACGGCGCGCTGCGCGAGGCCTGCGGCGCGGCCCAGCCGCAGCCCATGGCCGAGGGCGAGCACCCGCTGGCGGCCCAGCTGCAGGCCATGGCCCAAACCTATACCATGGCCAGCGAGCGCGCCGTGCATAACCGCTTCCTGCTGCCGGGCATGGCCGCGCTTGGCGGCGCGGCGGCGGCCCGGCCAGGCGGCGGGAACGGCAACGACGAGGACGACGACGATCTGGACGGAGTGTTCCTGTGACAGCCTATTGCCCCATTCCGGCGGGCCTGCGCGCAACCGCCGATCTGCCCGGCCAGGCGGCCGTTGCCCATCTGTCGATGGATGGCGAGGGGCTGATCACCTTTGCCAATGAGGTGTTTCTCTCCCTCACCGGCTATTCGGCCTATGACATCATGGGCTGCCATCATTCGGCGATCATCGATCTGCGCTCGCTGCGGCACATCTGCATGGATCTGGGCTATGATGTGGGGCAGGTGTTCCACGGCCAGCCGGGGCCCATCCCGCTGATCGGGCGCAACCGGGAGATCGCCTGGATCTATGGCGCGATCACGCCGCAAACGCCGGGCGAGACACTGGGCGGGGCACTGGGCGAAGCTGCGGGCTTCACGCTCATCGGCCATGATTTTGGCGAAACCGGCAACCGGCTGGTGGACCAGACCGGGATCATCCGCGCGCTGAACCAGCATTTCCTGGTGGCCGAATTCGATATCGACGGCACGCTGAGGGCGGCCAACGCCAGCTTCCTCCAGGCCTTCAACTACACGCTGGGCGAGATCCTGGGCACCGATCATTCGCGGCTGGTGGATCCTACCTTTGCCGCCACCGGCGAATATGCCGCCTTCTGGAACGCGCTGCACTATGGGCAGAGCCATCCGATCCGCGGGCTGCGCTATGGCAAGAACCAGCGCGAGGTGTGGCTGGATGCGGCCTATTATCCGGTGCCCGATGCGCGCGGCATTCCCTGCAAGGTGGTGCTGATGGGCCGGGATCTGACGCTGAAATACCGCATCGAGCAGGAAGCGGCCGAAAATGCCCGCCGGGCGGAAAACATCGATGCCGTGACCGGGCTGGAGAACCGCACCGCCTTTCGCCGTTCCATCCAGAAATATTTCAACCCGATCAATGGCTCCAAGGCGTTCCCCGGGCTGCTGGTGGTGTTCGATATCAACGCTTTTGCCGCCTGCAACACCACCTATGGCCATGAGGCGGGCGATGCCATCCTGTGGATCGTCGGCCGCCGGATCCGCGATGCGCTGCGCCGCCAGGACATGACCGCGCGGATCGATCGCGACCTGTTTGCCGCCTTCATCGAGACCGCGCCGCAGGAGGAGGAGGGCCAGCTGCCGCTGGTCGAGCGGATTTTGGCGGCGATTGCCACGCCGATCGAGCTGGGCCGCGAACAGATCGTCATCACCGCTTCGGCAGGGGTGGTGTGCGGGTTTGGCTGGCAACTGGCGCGCGCGGCGGGAACCGAGGATATCCTCGCCTGTGCGCAGGCCGCGCTGGCCGCCACCAAGCAGAAGGGCAAGGGCGGCTATCGCCTGTTCGATGCCGAACTGGCCCAGGCCGCCCGCCGCCGCCAGATGATCGAGCGCGATCTGGAAGCGGCGATGCTGTCTGGCGAGATCACCCTGCATTACCAGCCGGTCGTCTCGCTGGGCAGCGACGGGCTGGTGGGCTATGAGGCGCTGGCGCGCTGGGCCCACCCCACGCTGGGCCAGATCCCGCCGCCCGAGTTCATTGGCGTTGCCGAACAATCCGGCGCGATCCACGCGCTGGGCCGGGCGCTGCTGGAACAGGCCGCGCGCTTCATCGCCGGGCGCGACAGGGCGCTGTGGGTGGCGGTGAATGTCTCGCCGCTGCAGTTGCAGCACAGCGATTTCAGCAGCCAGCTGCGCGATATGGCCCGGCGCTGCGGCGTGCCCCCGCACCGCATCGATATCGAGATCACCGAATCAGCCTCACTGGATACCAGCTTCAACGTGCAGGAAAACATCCGCGCCCTGCGCGATCATGGCTTCAGCATCTCGCTCGATGATTTTGGCACCGGCTTCTCCTCGCTGTCGCAGCTGCTGCAATTGCGCGCCGACCGGATCAAGATCGACCAGAGCTTTACCCGCGACTGCCAGGATTCGCAGGAGAAGATCGGCATCATCCGTTCCATCCTGGGGCTGAGCAGCGCGATGGGGATGAAGGTGGTGGCCGAAGGGATCGAGACGCCGGAAATTTCCGCCCTGCTGCGCGAGCTGGGCTGCGATTATGGCCAGGGCTATCTGTTTGGCCGGCCATCGCCGCCCGAATGAGGCACTGGCGGAATGAGGCGTTCTAGGCCTTGCGGAAGGGGGCGTGAGCGCCCAGCTGCAGCTGGTCTGCCGCCACCCCTGCCCGCTCGCGCGCCAGGAAATCGGCCACCGCCGCGCGAAAGCCGGCATGGGCGATATAATGCGCCGAGGTGGTACGCACCGGCGCATAGCCGCGGGCCAGCTTGTGGCCGCCTTGCGCGCCCGCTTCCACGCGCTGCAGGCCCAGGGCGATGGCGGCATCGATCGCCTGATAATAGCACAGCTCGAAATGGAGGAAGGGTTTGTCCACCAGCGCGCCCCAGTAGCGGCCGAACAGCGTGTTGCCCCCGATGAAATTGAGCGCGCCGGCGATCGGCCGGTCTGCCTCGAAGGCCATGACGAGGAGGATGCGATCGGCCATGCGTTCGCCCAGCAGGGTGAAGGCGGCGCGGGTGAGATAGGGCTGGCCCCATTTGCGGCTGCCGGTATCCTGATAGAAGGCCCAGAAGGCATCCCAGTGTTCCGGGCGGATGGCAGCGCCGGTGAGCTGGCGGATGGTGACGCCTTCCTGCGCGGCGCGGCGTTCCTTGCGCAGGTTCTTGCGCTTGTCGGACGAGAGGGCGCCGAGGAAATCCTCGAAGGAGGCATAGCCGCGGTTTTCCCAGTGGAACTGGATGTCGTGGCGGATCAGCCAGCCGGCGGCCTCGAACAGGGCGGCGTCGCCCGCCTCGAGGAACGTGACGTGGGCAGAGGAGAGGCCGGCCTGCGCGCACAGGGCCTCTGCCGCGCCGATCAGCGCCGGGGCCAGCGCCGGCTGGCGAGTGAGCAGGCGGGGGCCAGAGGCCGGCGTGAAGGGCACGGCGATCTGCAGCTTGGGGTAATATTCGCCGCCCGCGCGGGCCCAGGCATCGGCCCAGCTATGGTCGAACACATATTCGCCCTGGGAATGGCTTTTGAGATAGGCCGGCAGGGCGGCTGCCAGGTGGCCATCGGGCCCGTCGATCAGCAGGGGGGCGGCGCGCCAGCCGGTGTGGCCGTGGCTGTCGGCGGTGTCGACACTGCCCGATTCCTCGAGCGCGCTGAGGAAGGCGTGGGAGACGAAAGGGTTGGCGCCATCGGTCAGCGCATCCCATGCGGGCGCGGGCAGGGCCGAGATGCCGGGGGCGAGGCGGGCGGAGAGCGTGTCTGTCATGAGCGGGCGGGAGGATTATGCCAGCGCCGGGCGGCTGGCGCCAGCACCCGCGAAGGGGGCCCGCGCCAGCCGGAGATCAGCCGCGCCTCACGCGCTGAGGGCGACGATGGCATCCACTTCCACCGCGGCGCCCAGCGGCAGCACCGGCACGCCCACGGCGCTGCGGGCATGCTTGCCGGCCTCGCCAAACACCGCCACCATCAGTTCCGAGGCGCCATTGGCCACTGCCGGCTGGCCAGTGAAATCACCCGTCGAGCTGACGAAGGCGCCGAGCTTGACGACGCGTTCCACCCGGGCGAGCGAGCCGAGCGCGGCCTTCAGCTGGGCCAGGATCATCAGGCCGCAGGCCTGGGCGGCCTGCTGGCCGGCCTCGGGGCTGACATCCTCGCCCAGGCGGCCCTTCACCAGTTCGCCGCCAACGAAAGGCAGCTGGCCCGAGACATGGGCCAGCCCGCCGGCCACCACCACCGGCACATAGGCGGCCACGGGCGCGGCCGCCACCGGCAGGGTGAGGCCCAGGGCGGCCAGGCGGGCATCGATTTCGGCGTCGGTCATCATCGTCATCCTGTTGAGAGAGGGAGATCAGGCCAGCTGGCCCAGCAGCCAGGGCAGCGCCGTGGCCCAATCATCGATCCGGGCATGGGCGTGGCCGGCGGCATGGGCGCAGGGGATATGCGGCGCCAGCATCGGCTCGCCGCACAGATGCAGGCGAATCACGTCCGGCGTCTGCTCGGCGGCAGAACCGTGGTGCTGGGCGATATCGTCGATGAAGATGGCGCGGGCGGGCCGGTATTCCTCGAGAATGGCCTTGAGCGCCGGGCCCTTGGGACCCTGGTTGGTGTAAACCTTGAGCGGCAGGCCGTGCTCTGCCAGCTGGCGCGCGCGCGGGGCCTGGAAGCGGTCTGTGAGGTTCGTCAGCACGACGATATCGGCATGGGCCGAAAGCGTGGCGATGGCTTCCACCACGCCGGCGAAGGGATATTGGCGGTGCATCGCCTCGTCGAAGAAGAGATCGAGCAGGCGCCAGGTTTCCGCGCGGTCGAGCAGCTCGCCGCTGTCGGCATGGCGCAGGGCATGGGCAAAATCATTGCCCTGCAGCGAGAAGGCCACGCCATGCTCCTCGCCCAGCCAGTCACGGAAAGGGCCGACCATGTGCAGCAGCACCTCGTCGCAATCGGAGACGATCAGGGGGCGGGCCATCAGGGGTAATCCTCGCAAGGGGGGGACAGGGCATGGAAGGCAGCGCCAAGCGCTTGTGGCGGCACGCCCAGCGCCGCGGCGCAGGCGATCACGTCGGGCTCGTGGCGCAGCAGGAAATCGAGCACTTCGGCCAGGAAGGCGCGATCGGCCAGGCGCGGGCGCAGATCATCGGGCGCAAGGCCGGTGAGCGCCAGGAAACGCCCGGCATGGGCATCATCGGCCAGCACCCAGCCCAGCGCGGCCAGGGCCAGCGCTTCCGGATCGGGCGGAACAGGGGCGGGGTCGCGAAGAATTGTCAGCCTCACGCACTAAGCCTAAAGCCATTCGGGCACATTCCGCATGGCTGATGGAAGGCCCCATGGCAAAGCGTATTCTGGTTGTCGAGGACAATGACCTCAACCGCAAACTGTTTGGCGATGTTCTGAAGAGCCAGGGCTTCGAGGTGGAGCCGGTGGCCGATGGCCGCGAGGCGCTGGACAAGGCGCGCAGTTTCGCGCCCGATCTCATCATCATGGATATCCAGCTGCCGCATGTCTCGGGGCTGGAGCTGATCGCGGCGGCGCGCGGCGATGCGGTGCTGGCGGGCGTGCCGGTGCTGGCGGTGACCGCCTATGCCGGCAAGGGCGATGAGGATGCCATCCGCGCGGCGGGCGCGGCCGGCTATCTGGCAAAGCCGGTGTCGATCGGGCCGTTCATGGCCACGGTGAAGGGGCTGCTGGAGGGCTGAACCGGCCCTTCTTCGGGCGCGGCCTCTTGACTTTATGCCGCGCCCGCCCCTTTTGCGCCGCAATTGTCGGCCAAGGGCCGTCCTCATCGTTTTATCCGGAGCCTCACCGATGGACCGCGCCGCCACCCAAGCCAAGATCGCCGAGCTGATCGGCCCCTTCAACAAGAAGGGCGCCCCCCTTGCCGATGCCACCACCTTTGCCGGCGACCTTGAATTCGACAGCCTGACGGTGATGGACTTCGTCGCCGCGATCGAGGACGAGTTCGACATCATCATCTCGATGAGCCAGCAGGCCGAGATCGAGACCTATGGCCAGCTGGTCGATGCGGTGGTGAAGCTGAAGGGCTGAGGACAACCATGACCGAGACGCGCGAGGCCCCCGTGGCCGCCGACCTGTTCGCCAAGTTCGACCCGATGATCACCCTGCGCCGCGACCTGCTGGCCAGCGGCGTGACCGACCCCTTTGGGCTGGTGATGGAAAAGGTGATCAGCCCGACGGTTGCCCTGTGCAACGGGCGCGAGACGATCCTGCTGGGCACCTACAACTACATGGGCATGACCTTTGATGCCGATGTGATTGCCGCCGGCAAGCAGGCGCTGGATGATTTTGGCGCCGGCACCACCGGCAGCCGCGTGCTGAACGGCACCTATGCCGGGCACAAGGCGGTGGAAGAGGCGCTGAAGGAGTTCTATGGCATGGACCATGCCATGGTGTTCTCCACCGGCTATCAGGCGAACCTGGGCATCATTTCCACCATCGCCGGCAAGGGCGATTACATCATCCTCGACATCGACAGCCATGCCTCGATCTGGGATGGCTGCAAGCTGGGCGATGCCGAGGTGGTGCCCTTCAAGCACAATGACATCGAGGCGATGGAAAAGCGCCTGAAGCGCGTGCCGGCGGGCGCTGGCAAGCTGGTGGTGCTGGAGGGGGTCTATTCCATGCTGGGCGATATTGCCCCGCTGAAGGAAATGATCCGCATCGCCAAGGAAAACGGCGCGATGGTGCTGGTGGACGAGGCCCATTCGATGGGCTTCATCGGCCCCAACGGGCGCGGCGTGGCCGAAGAGCAGGGCGTGCTGGACGATGTCGATTTCATCATCGGCACCTTCTCCAAGTCGGTCGGCACGGTGGGCGGCTTCTGCGTGTCGAACCACCCCAAGTTCGAGATCATGCGGCTGGTGTGCCGGCCCTATGTGTTTACCGCCAGCCTGCCGCCCAGCGTGGTGGCAACCGCTGCCACCTCGATCCGCAAGCTGATGCATGCCGGCGAAAAGCGCGCCCATCTGTGGGAAAACAGCCGCACGCTGCACAAGGGCCTGCGCGAAGCCGGCTTCCAGCTGGGCACGGATGAGCCGCAGAGCGCGATCATCTCGGTGATCATGCCCGATCTGGAGCGGGGCGCGGCGATGTGGGAGGCGCTGCTGCACGAGGGGCTGTATGTGAACCTGGCGCGGCCGCCGGCAACGCCTGCGGGCATGACGCTGCTGCGCTGCTCGCTGTGCGCGCTGCACACGGCAGAGCAGGTGCAGACGATCATCGGCATGTTCCAGCGGGCCGGCGCAAAGGCCGGGATCCTCTGATCCGGCAGGCCTGAGCGGGCCACAAGGGGGCGGGGCGGCTTTGCAGCGGCCCCGCCCCTTTTGCGTTCAGGCGTTCAGGCGGAGGCCGAAAGGCTCTGCAGGGTGGCGCCGGTGCACGGATCTGCCTTGCCGCCGCCGCCATGGCCGAGCAGCGCTGCCGCGGCAAAGCCGGCGATGATCAGCACCACGAAGCCGGCCACGGCCAGGCCCAGGTAGCGATCGATCCACGCCTTGATCGGCGCGCCGAACAGGCGGAACAGCACGCCGACGATGAGGAAGCTGATCGAGCGCGAGATGAAGCTGGCCAGCAGGAACTTGCCCAGCGGCATGCCGACAAAGCCCGCCGTGATGGTGACCAGCTTGAAGGGGATGGGCGTGGCGCCCTTGGCGATGATGGCCATGAAGCCGAGATCGCCGCGCAGCTTGCAGGCGGCATAGGGGAAGCTTTGCGTGAGATGCAGCAGGCCCAGCAGCTTTTCGCCCACCAGCGCGAAGGCGAAATGGCCGATGGCATAGCCCAGCAGGCCGCCCGCCACCGAGGCCAGCGTGGTGATGAGGGCGAAGCGAATCGCCTTCTTCGGCTGGGCCAGGCACATCAGCCCCAGCACCGGATGCGGCGGGATCGGGAAGAAGCTGGCTTCGACAAAGGCGAAAAGCGCCAGCCAGGCAGGGGCGCTGGGCCCCTCTGCCTTGGCCATGGTCCAGTCGTAGAGGCGGCGGAGCATTGATTTCCCCAAGGTTATGGCGGTCCATCGGTGCTGTAGAAGGGGTGTGGCGGGGCGGCAAGGGTGCGGTGCAATTAACCGATATGGCAAATTTTCGTTGACATCGTCACGCTCAATCGGTACATATCGGGAACATCGCGATAGACCGAGTCGGCACCGGGTGCTGCGGGGCGTCGCTTTCCTTCCCCTTGCTATGGACAGGCTTTCCTATGGTGGATCGTTCTGAGCCCATTGCCCGCGTGCGCGCTGTGCCCGCCGGCAAGGGCGTGCGCAGCCAGTGGCGCCGGGTGTTTCTGGCCGAGCTGGCGGCGACGTCTAATGTGAGCGCGGCGGCGCGCAAGGCCCGGGTTTCCACCACCAAGGCCTATGAGCTGCGCCGCGCCGACCCGGCCTTTGCCCGCGCCTGGCGCGCGGCCCTGTGCGAGGGCTATGATCATCTGGAGATGGAATTGCTGCGCCGGCTGCGCTGCGGCGAGATCAAGCCGGCGGCCGGCGCCCGCCGCTCTGCCCGCGCCTTCGACAATGCGACCGCCCTGCGCCTGCTGACCGCCCACCGCGAGACGGTGGCGCGCGAGCGGGCGGTGCAGGGCGAGGAGGATGCCGATGCCATCCTCGCCTCGATCAACGCCAAGCTGGACCGGATGCGCGAGCGGCAGGCGGGGCGCGAGAATGGGGGCGAGAGCGAGAGCGAGGGTGGCGATGTCGCTGGATGAGCGGTTGGCCTGGCTGCTGGGCCTGCCCGATGGCGAGCGCCATGCCGCCCTTGCCGCGCTGACCCGCGAGGAACAGCGCGAGCTGGCCTGGCACTGGCGGCTGTGGGCGCGCAGCGAGCAATTGCCGCCGCCGGGCGACTGGCGCTGCTGGCTGGTGATGGCCGGGCGCGGTTTTGGCAAGACGCGGGCCGGGGCGGAATGGGTGCGCGCCATTGCCCAGGCGCGGCCCGAGGCGCGCATCGCGCTGGTGGGGGCCTCTTTGGGCGAAGTGCGCGCGGTGATGGTGGAGGGCGAAAGCGGCTTGCTGGCGATTGCCCCGCCGGGGCGCCGGCCGCGCTATGAGCCTTCGCTGCGGCGGCTGGTGTGGCCTAACGGGGCGCAGGCGCTGCTTTATTCCGCCGCCGAGCCGGAGAGCCTGCGCGGGCCTCAGCACAGCCATGGCTGGTGCGACGAAATAGCCAAATGGGATAATGCCGGCATGCGGGCGGAACAGACCTGGCACAATCTGCTGCTGGGCCTGCGGCTGGGCGAGGACAATCGGGTGATGGCCACCACCACGCCGCGCGCGGTGCCGCTGCTGTTGCAGTTGCTGGCGCGCGAGGGGGTGGCGGTTACCCGTGGGCGCAGCGAGGCCAATGCGGCCCATCTGCCGCCGCGCTTTCTGGCCGATATGCGCCGGGCTTTCGGCCGCTCGCAATGGGCGCGGCAAGAGCTGGATGGCGAGCTGATTACCGAGCAGGAGGGCGCCTTGTGGAGCCGCGCCCTGCTGGAGCGCTGCCGCGAAAGCGCCGCCGCCAGCCCGCCGGCGCGGGTGGTGATCGGGGTGGATCCGCCGGCCTCGGCCACGGGTGATGCCTGCGGGATCGTGGTGGTGGCGCTGGGCACGGATGGGCTGGCGCGGCTGCTGGCCGATGCCACCTTGCGCCGCGCCGGGCCCGAGCGCTGGGCCCGCGCGGTGGCAGAGGCGGCCGCCCACTGGCGCGCCGACCGGGTGGTGGCCGAGGCCAACCAGGGCGGCGCCATGGTGGAAAGCGTGTTGCGCGCGGCCGAGTTGCACCTGCCGGTGCGGCTGGTGCATGCGCGGGTGGGCAAGGCGGCGCGGGCAGAGCCGGTGGCGGCGCTGTATGAGGCGGGGCGGGTGCGCCATGTCGGCCATTTTCCCGAGCTGGAGGACCAGCTGTGTGGGTTGATCGCGGGCGGGGCCTATCAAGGCCCGGGCCGTTCGCCCGACCGCGCCGATGCGCTGGTCTGGGCGCTGAGCGAGCTGATGCTGGGGCCCCGCGCGGCGCCCCGTGTGCGCATGGATTTCTGAGCTTCCCTGCTGTTTTCCTTTTCTTTTCCAGCCAAGCCGCCCTTCGCCGCGGCGGATGAAAGGTGCACAAGATGAACCTGCTGCAATCCCTGGCGAGTGCCTTCAAGGGCAAGGGGCCGCGCGTGCCGCTGGCGCGCGGCGGTGCCAGCCCCTGGGCCTCGCCCTGGCTGTTTGCCGATGCCGGCATCAGCCGGGTGCCCTATGAATACAACTGCGCGGTGATGCGCGGCTATCTCGACAATCCGGTGGCCCAGCGCGCGGTGCGGCTGGTGGCCGATGGCATTGGCGGGGCGCCGCTGATGCCGGCCGACCCTGCCCTGCTGGCGCTGGTGAAGGCGACCAGCGCCGGCCAGGCGCTGATGGAAACGCTGACCAGCCAGCTGCTGCTGCATGGCAATGCCTATGTGCAGGTGCTGAAGGATGCCGAGGGCCGGCCGGTGGAGCTGTTTGCCCTGCGGCCCGAGCGAGTGACGGTGATGCCGGGCGCCGATGGCTGGCCATGTTCGCTGTCGTATCAGGTGGGTGACAAGACGATGGTCATCCCGCTGGTGGATGGCGATGCCTCGCCCAATGTGATCCACATCCGCGGCTATCATCCCACCGACGACCATTATGGCGCAGGCTGCCTTTCCGCCGCGGACCAGGCGATTGCCACCCATAATGCGGCGGCCAACTGGAACCGTTCGCTGCTGGAGAATGCGGCGCGGCCTTCGGGCGCGCTGGTGTATGATCCGGGCAATGGCGGAGGGCTTTCGCCAGACCAGTTCGACCGGCTGCGCGAGGAATTGAACAGGGCCTTTTCGGGCTCGTTCAATGCCGGGCGGCCGCTGCTGCTGGAGGGCGGGCTGAAGTGGCAATCGCTGTCGATGAGCCCGGCGGACATGGATTTTGCCAGCCTGAAAGCGGCCGCCGCGCGCGATATTGCCTTGGCCTTTGGCGTGCCGCCGATGCTGCTGGGGCTGCCGGGCGATGCCACCTATGCCAATTACAAGGAGGCCAACCGGGCGCTGTGGCGGCTGACGCTGTTGCCGCTGTCGGCCAAGCTGTTTGCCGCGCTGACCGAGGGGCTGGCGACGTGGTTTCCCGAGGCGCAGCTGGCGATCGACCTGGACCGGGTGCCGGCGCTGGCCGACGACCGGCAGGCGCTGTGGACGCAGGTGAATGCCGCCAGCTTCCTGACCCAGGCGGAAAAGCGCGAATTGCTGGGCTTTGCCGCCCAGCCGGCCGGCGCCGCGCCGATTGTGGACATCCCCGTATGATGCGCGAGGACATGCTGGCGCGGCTGATCGCGCAAGGGGTGGAGCAGGGCAGCGATCTGGTGACGCTGCGCGCGCTGGTGGAGGAGGCAAGCGAGCTGGGCGCGGGGCGGATGCTGGCCCGCATGGGGCTGGGCGATGCCCGCGCCAGCGACGACATGAGCGAGCTGCGCCAGCTGCTGGCCGCCTGGCGCGAGGCCAGGCGGGGGGCGTGGCGGGTGCTGGGCGAATGGCTGATGCGCGCGGTGCTGGCGCTGCTGCTGGTGCTGATCGCCTTTCGCAGCGATGTGACGGAGCTGTTGAAATGACGGCCCCGCAAGGCGATGCCGCGCTGCGCTTTGCCGGCTATGCGGCGCTGTTCGACAAGCGCGATGCCGGGGCCGATGTGATCCGCCCCGGCGCCTTTGCCCGCACGCTGGCCGAGCGGCGGCGGGCTGGCCAGGGGCCCTTGCCGCTCTATTGGCAGCACCGGCCCGATGTGCGCATCGGCTGGATCGACGAGGCCAGCGAAGATGCCCGGGGCCTGCGCGTGACCGCTCGCATCGACAACCCCCAGGGCGGGGCGGCGATGGCGCTGAAGGCCGGCAAGGTGACGGGCCTTTCCTTCGGCTATCGGGCGCGCGGCTTTACCCGCGATACGGCCGGGCGGGACCTGACCGACATCGACCTGTTCGAGGTGAGCCTGGTTTCCAACCCGATGCAGGCGGGGGCGCGGGTGCACATGATCGCCTGAGCACCCTGCCCTCTCCCGTTTTCCTTCTTTCGTGTGGCCGCCTGATGGGGCGGCCTTTTTTGTGTGAAAGGTAAAAGCCCCATGGAACATGATGATACCGCCCAGGCGCTGGATGCCTCCTTTGATGTGGTGGCCCGGCAGGAGGCCGCCGAGCAGGCGCTGGGCGCGCTGCGCGGCGAGATGGCCGAGGTGAAATCGCGCATCGACAGGCTGGGCCGCGCGCCGGTGCGCCCGGTGATCGGCAGCGCGGCTGCCGGCGGCGGCGGCGAGGTGAAGAGCTTTGTCGATGGCTATCTGCGGGCGGGCCGCGATGGCGAGCTGAAATCGATGGTGATCGGCACGCCCTCGCAGGCCGGCTATCTGGTGCCGACCGAGCTTGACAAGCGGATTGCCGAGGTGCTGCTGCGGGTCAGCCCGATCCGCCAGGTGGCGCAGGTGGTGCAGACCAGCTCGTCGGACTATCGCAAGCTGATCAGCCTGGGCGGCACCGCCTCGGGCTGGGTGAGCGAGGCGGCCGCCCGCCCCGAAACGACAGAGCCCAGCTTTGCCGAGATCGTGCCGCCGCATGGCGAGCTGTATGCCAACCCGTCGGCCAGCCAGCAGATGCTGGATGATGCGCTGTTCGATCTCGAAGGCTGGCTGGCCGGCGAGATCGCCCGCGAATTCGGCCGGGCCGAGGGCGCCGCTTTCGTCAACGGCAATGGCAGCAACCAGCCGGCCGGCTTCCTGGCCGCGGCCACCAGCGAGGCGCCCGATGGCAGCCGCCCCTTCGGCACGCTGCAATATGTGGCCAGCGGCAATGCCAGCGGCTTCGACACCTCGCCCGACCTGCATCTGATCGACATGGTGATGGCGCTGAACCCGGGCCATCGCCAGGGCGCGGTGTGGGTGATGAACGCCTCTACCCTGGCGCAGATCCGCAAGCTGAAGGACACCATCGGCGACTATCTGTGGCAGCCGGGCATGATGGACGGCCAGCCCGACCGCCTGCTGGGCTATCCGGTGATCGAGGCGGCCGACATGCCGAACATCGCCGCTGGCGCCAGCCCGATCGCTTTCGGCAATTTCCAGGCCGGCTATCTCATCACCGAGCGCACCGGCACGCGGATCCTGCGCGATCCCTACAGCAACAAGCCCTTCGTCAACTTCTATGCGACGAAGCGGACCGGCGGGCAGGTGCTGGACAGCAATGCCATCAAGCTGCTGACCATCGCCGCCAGCTGAGGCCGCGGCCCCAGCCTTGCGGCTACATTGCGGGCGGCGGGGCCCTCCCTGCCCCGCTGCCCGCGCCCGCGCCGCCCCGCTTGCCTTGCCTGGCGGCGCGGGCCCCTTTTTTCCAGATAGAGCGAACGGAGACCGTAGATGATGCGGGTAATCGTCAACCCGGCGGTGTTGCCGGCAGAGGCGCTCGCCGAGCTGAAGCAATGGCTGGGCATCACCACCGGCCAGGACGATGCGCCGCTCGCCGCGCTGCTGGCCGCCGCTCTCGATGTCTGCGCGGATTTTACCGGGCTGATGCCGCTGGCCTGCGGCTGCGAGGAAATGGTGCCGCTGCCGGCCGACTGGCGCCACATGCCACGCGCCGATGCCTGGCAGCAGCGCCGTTTTCCCAAGGAATGGCCAAGGCACAACCCCTTTGCCCTGCCCGCCGAGGGCTGGCTGGCGCTGGATACCAGGCCGGTGCTGGCGATCGCCGAGATGGCGCTGGTGGCCGCCGACGGCAGCCGCACGCCGCTGGATCCGGCGCTGTGGCATGAGCGGGTGGATGCCGAAGGGGCCGGCTTTGTGCGCGTGGACCAGCCGGGGCGGGCGATGCGCGCGGTGGTGAGCTTTACCGCCGGCCTGGCGCCCGACTGGGACCACCTGCCCCAGCCGCTGCGCCATGGCATCATCCGCCTGGCCGCCCACCAGCACCGCACGCGTGAAAGCGATGGCGCGGCGCCCTTGCCGCCGGCTTCGGTGGCGGCGCTGTGGCGGCCCTTCCGCCGGGTGCGGCTGGTATGATCAGCGCCACGCCCCAGCCTTCGCTGGAAGCGCTGAGCGAAGCGCTGACCGAGGCCGCCGCGACCCTTGCCACCGCCCAGGCCCAGAGCCGCCAGCTGGAAGCCAGCGGCAGCCCGCTGCGCTGGCGCACGGCCAGCCTGGTGTGGCCGCTGTTCACCGCCAGCCTGATGAAGACGAAAGGATAGGGCCCATGGAATTGCCCCTGCGCGCGGCGCTGATCGGCTGGCTGGCGGGCGATGCCGCGCTGGCCGGCCAGCTCAATGCCATTACCGAGGAGGCGCCCGCCTTCACCAGCCTGCCCTGGCTGGCGATCTCGGCCAGCGCCAGCGTGGACTGGAGCACCAAGACCGAGACCGGCTATGAAAGCCGCATCGCCTTCGAGCTGCATGTGCGCGCCGACCAGCCCGGCAATGCCGCCCCGCTGGTGGCCGCCATTCAGGCCGCCCTTGCCGCCATGCCGCGCGCGCAGGCCGGCTTCACCATCATTGGCCTGCAGTTCATGCGCCAGCGCGCCGAGCAGCTGACCGAGACCACCCGCACCGTGCTGCTGGAATATCGCTTCCGCACGATTGCGGGCTGACCCCCTTTTACCCTTTTGCGACGGAGATTTGCCATGACCGCCCAATCCGGCGCCGCCTTTCTGCTGAAGATTACCGATGGCGCCAGCCCGCCCAATTACCAGACGGTGGCGGGGCTGCGCACCACCCAGCTTTCCATCGCCGGCCAGGCGGTGGTGATTACCACCAAGGACAGCAATGGCTGGCGCGACCTGCTCAACAATGGCGGCGCGCGTTCCATTTCGGTGAGCGCGGCCGGCGTGTTCATGGGCTCTGCCGCCGAAGGGCGGATCCGGGGCAATGCGCTGGCCGGCACCATCGATGCCTATCAGCTGTGCTTCGAGGATGGCGCCACGATGACCGGCGCGTTCCTTGTGCAGAAGCTGGAATATGCCGGCGATTTCAACAATGAGCGCAGCTATACCCTGCAGCTGGAAAGCTCGGGCGTGGTGGTGGCGGCATGAGCGGCGCCAACCCCTGGCGGGGCGAGGCGAAGCTGGTGCTGGAGGGCGCCGAGCGCGTGCTGCGGCCCAGCTTTGCCGCGCTGGTGGCCGCCGAAGAGGAGCTGGGCTCGCTGTTTGCGCTGGTGGAGCGGGCGGGCGCGGGGCATCTGCGGCTGGCCGAGGTGGCCGCGCTGTTCTGGCACTGCCTGGCCGATGCCGGCGAGATGAGCCGCGAGGCCTTCAGCGAGGCTGTGCTGAAGCTGGGGCTGGCCAGGGCCATGGCGCCCTTGCGCGCCCTGCTCGAGCAGATCCTGCAAGGGGCGGCGTGAGCGGCTTTGGCGCTTCGGCGCGGCGGCTGGCGGGGCTTTCGGCGCGGCTGCTGGGCTGGCGG
>Ga0207806_1000190_pt1 | contig 16536 bp, 13 predicted proteins | sample LuqExpMetageno72_FD_187829 | JGI IMG/M metagenome (GOLD analysis project Ga0207806, IMG submission 187829) | Tropical forest soil microbial communities from Luquillo Experimental Forest, Puerto Rico - Sample 72 (SPAdes) | ecosystem: Environmental > Terrestrial > Soil > Tropical forest ...
TCTTCCCCTCGATCGTGCAGGCCATGACCAATGCCGCCACGCTGGCCGTGGCCGAACGCGCCAGCACGCTGATCGCGCAAGGATAAAGCCGCTTGCGCCGGGCGCAGGCCAGTGCGATGCCCTTCCCGCCACGATCATGCGCAAGCACGGGGAGAAGGCCATGATGCCCAACTGGTTCGACGCTGGCGGCAGCGCCTATGCGCTCTATCGGCCCGATTATCCGCCAGAGTTGGCACAATATCTGGCCAGCCTAGCGCCCGCGCGCAGGCTGGCAGTCGATGTGGGGTGCGGCTCGGGCCAGTTCACCTGCCTTCTGGCCGATGCGTTCGATGCGGTGATCGGCCTTGACCCCAGCGCTGACCAGATCGCCCACGCCAAGCCGCATGAGCGCGTTCGCTACGCCGCCGCGCCCGCCGAAAGCCTTGCCCTGCCCGACCACTGCGCCGACCTCGTCACGGCCGCGCAGGCAGCGCACTGGTTCGACCTGCCGCGCTTCTATGCCGAGGTGCGGCGCGTGGCGGCACCAGGCGCGCTGCTGGCGCTCGTCAGCTATGGCGTGCCTTGCCTCGATGATGCTGTGAACGAGCGTTTCGATCGCTTCTACACGCAGGAAATCGGCCCCTATTGGCCGCCAGAGCGCCGCATGGTCGATGAAGGCTATGCCAACATCGCCTTTCCCTTCAGCCCCCTGCCCGCGCCGGCCATCGACATTATGCGCCAATGGTCGGCCGCGGATTTCCTGGGCTATGTCTCCACCTGGTCAGCAGTGCGACGCGCGCGCGAGGACGGGCACGAAGCATTGCTGACCAGCTTTTCGCACGACCTGCTTGGTGCATGGGGCAACCCGGCAGACCGGCGCACCATCCGCTGGCCCGTCGCCATGCGCCTGGGGCTGGTGGCATAAGGCTGCGCGCAAAGGCCCCCTATGCCAGCCCCGGCCTGCCCGCCTCAACCGTGTCCGAGCGCAGCACGCGCAGGCTGGCGGCAGGGTCGGCCCGGTTGCTGATGGCCATGCACTGGGCCAGCATGCGCTCGCGGTCGATGTCGAAACGCATGTAGCCGCGATCAACCGAGTCGAAGAAATGGATGTGCGGGTTGGCGGGCATGGCCGCCTCGTAGAAGGCCTGCGGCGGCCCGCTCGAAGTGATGGAGGACACCACAAATTCGGCCGCAACCGGTTTTTGGCCCTTGGCCGTGGGCTTCTGATACAGGTCGTTGCACCAGAAGGAATGGTAGTCGCCAGCCAGCGTCACCGGATTGGCAATGCCGGTGCCCACCATCGCATCAAGCAGCCGCGTGCGGGCCGCGCCAAAACCGTTCCATGTATCGGTCCACAAGACAGTCCCCTTGGGCGTCTCGAAATACATCGGCGCGACCAGCAGGTTTTGCACCAGCACGTTCCAGCGGGCATGGCTGCGTTTCCAGCCATCATACAGCCACCCCTCCTGCTCGAAGCCCAGATAGGTGCGCGAGGGGTCCTCGAAGTCGGGGCAGTCGACCGGGGCCATGCGGCCGGCATGCCATGCCTCCCCCTCGATGCACGCCTGCCGCGAGCGGTACTGCCGGCCATCAAGCATGTCGAACTGGGCCAGGCTACCCCATTGCATCCGCCGATAGATCTGGAACCGATCGCCGCGCAGCACCTGCGAAAGGCGCAGGGGCATGTTCTCGCAAAAGGCGCGATAGGCGGCGGCGCGGCGCTGCACAAAGGCTGCCGGCGCCAGCTTGGGGTCCTGCGACCAGATGCCCGAATAGTCGTTCTGCACCTCGTGGTCGTCCCAGATGGCAATGGCGGGCGCCGCCGCATGCAGCGCGCGCAGATCCGGGTCGGTGCGGTGCAGCGCATATCGGCGGCGGTAATTGCTCAGACTGTCGGCCTCGGGCAGGCCATACGAGCGCACGACCTCGGGCCTGGAGCCGGGCAACCGGCCGGCACTTTCATAAATATAATCGCCCAGGAACAGGGTGAAACGGCTTTCCTCCTCGGCGGCCATGTGGCGATAGGCCGAGAAATAGCCCAGCTCCCAATGCGAGCAGGTGGCCGCCGTAAAGCGCACCCGTGCCGCCGCCGCGCCCACAGCCGGCGTGGTAAAGGCCCGGCCTGTGGGGCTGCACAGCCCCATGGCGATAAAGCGGTACCAATAGGGCCGGTCGGGCAACAGGCCGCCCACCTCGACATGAACCGCATTGCCGCGCGCGTGGCGCGCCAGCGTGTCGCCATGCGCGACGATGCGGTGGAAGGCCGGATCGGCGGCAACCTCCCAGCGCACCGGCACGCCATCGGGCGCGCCGCCCAGCCCGTCCTCGGCCAGGGGCGCAGGGGCGATGCGCGTCCACAGCACAAAACCGTCGGGCGCCGGATCGCCGCTGGCAACGCCCAGCGCAAAGGGATCGCTGGCCGCCATGGCCCGCCCCGAGAGCAGCAGGGCCGGCGCGCCGACCATTGCCCCTGCCAGCAAGCGGCGACGGTTCAACGGCGGAAGGGAAAGGGTCATGGCATGGGCCTCCAGCGGGCGGAAAAAGCGCCGGCACGAGGGTTTGGAAAGCCTCGTGCCGGAGGGGCAAGGGTCAGTAGGTGTAGTTCAGCCGCACACCGAAAGTGCGCGTGGGGTTGACCGACACGGTGCGGGCCGAGGTGAACTGGTTGCGGGTTTCCTGCACATAGGCGTCGAACATGTTGTGCACCCACAGGCCGATCTGGAAACGCTTGTCGGGCGGGCTGAGGGTGAGGTTGGCGTTGGCCAGCCAGTAGCCCGGGATCATCGAGAGATCGGTCGTGCTCCAGCGCTTGGAGCGGTGGTTGTAGTTGATTTCAGGCGTCAGCACCCAGCCGTTGCCCATTTGCGCGTCATACGAAAACTCGCCCTTGTAGTCGAGCAGGGGCAGCGGCAGCCGCTGACCGGCGTAATTGGCATAGGTGATGTTGGTGTAATTGCCGCTGCTGTCCTTGGTGGCCGAGACGGGCGCCATATAGACGTCGTAATGGCCGATCTTGTAGGCCAGCGACTGGGTGATCTGCAGGCCCTCGATCGGCGCGGCGGTGATTTCCAGCTCGCCGCCCCACAGGTTGGCGCGCGGCACGTTGAGGATGCGGCCCACGCGCGAGGAGCCGGTGTAGATCACGCCCTGCAGCTGATAATCGTAATAGTCGTAGTAGAAGCCCGAGACGTTGACCCGCAGCTTGCGGTCGAACAGGTCCGACTTGATGCCCAGTTCATAGGCCACCAGCTTTTCGGGGTTATAGGGGTTGAGCTGGTCGGGAATGCCGGTGTTGTAGGTGGTGAAACCGCCCGACTTCACCCCGCGCGAGACACTGGCGTAGGCATGGGCCTGACGCGAAAAGCGCCAGTCGAGCGCGGCGCGGCCCGACCATTCGTTCATTTCCAGATGCTGGTTGGCCGCGGCGCGCAGTGCATAGGTCGGATAGATCACCTCGCTGGTGAAATTCTCCATACGCCGCACCTCATGCTCGAAGCGCAGGCCGGCCGAGACGGTCAGCTTCGAGGTCAGGTCGTGCTCGCCGCTGCCATAGATGGCCGAGGTGTTGACCCGCTGGCTGTAGCTGGTCTTCCACAGGTTCGCGAGCGAGGTGTAGTCGGTGAAGTCGGAGTAGAAACCGCCGGTGACATGCTCGGCCGAGTGGTACAGGCCCAGCTGCCAGCGGGTATGGCCGTTCTGGCGCGAGGCCAGGCGGATCTCGCCGCTGTCGACGTCGATGTCGTTGAAGAAATAGGTGTTGGCCTCGTTCGACGAGGTGCCGTCCCAGTCGTTGAATTCCTTGCGGGTGAAGTGGCGATGCGCCGGAATAGCGGTCAGCGTGCCCCAGCCCAGATCGGTGGTCAGCTTGACCTGCGCGCCATAGCCGGTGTTGTTGCGAAACGGCTTGGCGTTGGTGCCCACCCCCATGATGCTGGCCAGTTGCGACGAGACGCCCCAGCCGGTGGCGCGCGGATCGGTATCGGCCGGGTGATAGACGCCGTGCCCGTCGGTAAAGCTGGTCAGCAGGTGCAGGCCCAGCCCGTCGGATTTGTCGCGGTTGTATTCGCCGGCGAAATCAACGGTTGTCTTGCTGCTGGGCTGCCAGCGCAATTTGCCGCGCACCGCCGTCTGGTTGCGATTGCCCAGCTTTTCGCCGGTGTCGCGGTTATACTGCCAGGCGCCGCCCTGGCTGGTGGTCACGGCCAGGCGGCCCGTCAGCGTGTCGCTCAGCGCGCCCGAGACATGGCCCTGCACGTCGAGCGCATTGTAGCTGCCATAGGACACATCGACCCCGGCGTGGAAATCGCGGGTGGGTTCGCCAGTGATGATGCTGATCGCGCCGCCGGTGGTGTTGCGGCCATAGAGCGTGCCCTGCGGCCCGCGCAGCACCTCGATCCGCTCGATGTCGAACATCGCGCCTTGAGTCATCGAGCCATAAGGCAGCGCGACATCGTCGACATAGACGCCCACGGTGTTGGTGTTGTTCGCGGCATAATCGGTGCCGCCCACGCCGCGCAGGCGGAACTGCGGCTGCCCGCCGCCAAACTGCTTGTCGATTTCCAGGCTCGGGACACTGTTTTCCAGGTCATTCACGTTCTGGACGTTGCGCTTGTCCAGATCCTTGCCGTCGATCACGGTCAGCGCGATCGGCACGTCCTGCTCGGTCTGCTTGCGGTGCTGGGCGGTCACGACAATGTCGGTCACCCCGACCCGCTGCTCGGCCACAGCGTCAGAAAGGCCATCGGCCATGCCCAGAACCACCGTCTTGCCATCGTCGGTCTTGATTTCAAGGCCGCTGCCGGCAATCAGGCGGCGCAGCGCGGCCTGACGCGGCATATTGCCTTTCAGTGCTACCGAAGTGATGCCGTCGATATGGCCGCTGGGGAAGAAGATCTGCACGCCAGCCTGACGGCCATACAGGGTCAGCGCCTTGGACAGTACTTGCGCGGGAATATCAAAATTAGACACTTCGGCGGCACTGGCGCTGTTTGCATAAAAGGCAGACACGACAAGAACAGCCGCACAAAGCAACCTGTTGAACGAACGAGACGACATGAAGGAACCTTTTGTGGTTAGGCGTGACGAAGGGCTCTTGTCTTCCAAGACGATCGAGGCACCGCGTACCGCCAAATTGTTTCGCCAGAAAAATCAGCGCGTGAGAAAATAACCACTCGGTGAGGTCGAGACATGCACGTCGAGCCCCACCGAAACCGCCTTGAGAAAGGCATCGGGGTTGGCCGAGGTGAAGCGCCCGCCCACCTGGATCGAGGCAAGGTCGGCATCGACGATCACGATCTTGCGCTCGAGATAGCGGTTATATTCCTCGACCGCCGTGCCCAGCGTCACGTCCTGAAACAGGATCTCGCCCTGCTGCCAGGCAATGGTCGAGGCCACCTGCATGGCGCTGGCCGGGCGCACCAGCGCGGCCCCTTGCGCCATCCACAGGCTATGCCCGCAGCCGGCCTGCACAGCGCCATCGCGCGCCTGCCCCCGCAGCACCAACAGATCAAGCGTATCGCCCCGCAGACGCGCATTGAAGCGCCCCGCCGAGAGCTGCGCCGCATGCGCCTCGCCGTGCAGCACGGCGCGAGGGCCGGCAACCAGATTGATCGCCACCTCGCCGCGCTCGACCCAGAAGGTCCGCTCGGTGGCCGAAAAGCGCCATGACAGCCGCGAGGAGGTGTTGAGCGCGGCCACACTGCCATCGGGCAGGCGTACCTTGCGGCTTTCGCCCAGCTGCGTCGAGGCGCTTTCCCAGGCATAGGCGCGCGTGACAAATGCCCCGCCCGTGGCAAACGCCAGACCGCAGGCCATGGCGCCGCCGCGCATCAGCGCCCGGCGCGACACAACAGGCGCCGCGCCAGGCACATCCCTGTCGGCAGCCTCCCACGCGGCCAGCGCGCGCACGAAGGCCAGCGCATGGCGCGGATCGGCGCTGCGCCATGCCTCGAAGGCGGCCTCGTCGATCGTTTCGAGCTGGTAACGCGCCAGCCACACGGCCGCTTGCGAGTCGATATCCCCATGCGGATGGACGCTCTGGCGTTTCACACGGATATCTCTCTCTAAATTGCGCATAGGATCATAGACGATCGGCAAAGCCAAAACCGCCAAACAAACTTTGGCCTTTTCAGCATTTAATGCCCCGTGGCGCTGTCCCGGTCGTTGGCAGCCTTGAGGACCTTGCGGCGCGGCCCCATTCCGCGGGCCAGAAGTTCGATCGCGCGGGCAAGCCGCTTTTCCAGCGTCGAGAGCGTCACGCCCAGATCCTGCGCGATCGAGCGGGTGGATTGCTCCTCGATCCGCCTGCGGACAAAGACCTCGCGGCAGCGCGCGGGCAGGTCGGCCAGCGCCCGGTTGAAATCGTCGAGCGCCTCGCGCCCTTCGGCGATCTGTTGTGGATCGGGGGCATCATCGGCCAGATCCATATAATCGGTTTCGCTCAGCTGGCGAAAATCGACAATCCGGGCTCGCCTGACCCGCTCGATCATCATGTTGCGCATGATCCGCAGCATGTAGCCATAGGGTGACTGGATCGCACTCCAACCCTCGATGGTCAGCATTTTGGTCAGTACGTCCTGCACCAGATCGCGCGCATCCTCGGGGTCGCGGCACATCCGCTGGGCAACAGCCAACAGCTGCCCTTCACGAGGAAGGACCTCGTCGATGAACCAGCGATCGATGGGGCGGATGACGGGCACGGGAACTCTTGGGCAGAGGGCATGCCGGTCCGTTAGTTGGGCAGTATGTCACTTGTGTGAAACGCAAAACCGGGCGCGCCAAAGGCTGCTCAGGTAATCGAGGGGAAGCACGAACTGGCGCTGATCGTCATCGCGCCGCTATACAGCAGGCCGGCAAACGGCTTGTAAGGCAGGGTGATCGCCACCGAATTCATGCCCGTCACACCGTTGCAGGTCTGGTTGCTCGTCACCGTAACCGCCGATGCCGAGAGCAGGACGCCCCCGCTCTGCGCCCTTGCGGCGGTATAGCTTTGCACGGTGGCGGTCGTGCCGCAGCTGCTCCCGCCAATCGCCATGCATCGCGCGCCGCTGTCGGCCGCCTCCTGCAGCACCTGCCTTGTCCACTCCATCCGCCCGCCCGCGATGAGCAGCAGGATAAAGCCGAGCATCACCGGCGCCAGAAAGGCGAATTCGACCGTGGCAAGGCCAGCGCGATTCCCCGGGAACCGGCGAGCCTGCATGACCATGCGCCCCCGCCTCATTGCAGGCGCACCGTGGTTGCGCTCGATATGGTCTTGCCGTTGAGCCACGGGTTGGGAACGATCGACTTGTGCGTATGGGTCGCGCTCACCGTCAGGTAAAAACCCGAAAGCGAGCCGCTGGAACAGGTCGCCCCGCACGATGCGCTGGCGGTATAGGTGGCCGGCGTTCCACTCACGCAGGCGCAAGTGCGCGCGCTTGCCGCCACCGAGCAGGACTGCAGCCCGCCATTGCAGGTGAGCGCCGACGTCACGGCGGTGCTGTCAAAACCGCTGGTGGCGCTCACATACGTCGTCAGCTGCGAGGTGGGCAAGGCACTGGCGCTGCGGTCGTTATAGGCCACCATCGCCGCGCTGGTCACCGCTGTGCTCAACCGCTGCTGTTCGATGACGTACAGGGCAAAGTCGAGCACCGGCAGCAGCACCATGAAGACCAGCGCCGTCCAGAACGCAAACTCGACCGTGAGCGCGCCGCGCCGATCGCGCCGCAGCCCGCCAAGCCAGCGCAGGAAACCAGGCCCGCTCATCATTGCACCAGCGTGACGCTGGACGAGCTGCTGCCCGAACTGGCCAGGCTAGGGCAATAGGTGGCAGCCGTTGTGCCGCCCGACAGCGTGATCGATTTGGCAATGATCGAGAAGCACGTGCCGCTGGCAGTGGCCCCGCCCGACATGGTGAGATCGGAGTTGGGCACATAGATGATCCCCGAGAAGATATCCTGCGTGCCCCCGCCCAGCTTGGTGGCGGTGGTCGACTTGGTCGCAAACAGGATGTCGGTTATCCCGGTCGTGGACGAGGAGGTGGGGGCCGACAGATTGATCGACGTGCCGCCTGCGGCGTTGAGCGAGCCGGCCAGAATGAAGCTCACCCCGCTGCCGGTCATGGTGCCGCCGGTGTTGTTGGTGAAGGCGCCGTTGACGAGATAGGTGCCCGCGCCAAAGGTGGCCGTGCCGTTCAGGTTGAGCGCGCCGTTGACAAGGTGGTTGGCCGTGGCGCCAAATGTGATCGAGCTGCCCCCCGCGGTCGTGATCGCGCCGTTGGCGCTGAAGGTGCCCGCCCCCATCGTCATCGTGCTGCCGCCCGACAGGGTGATCGAATTGCCCGAACCGTCGTTGCCAATGGCGTAATTGCCCGCGCCCAGCGTAACGGTGCTGCCGCCGCCCGACACGCTGAAGGCGCCGTTCACGTCAAGGTCGCCCGCACCGATCGACACCGTGCTGCCGCCTGACACCGTGATCGGCCCCAGATAGTGCCGGCCAGCGCCCAGCGACATGGCCGTGCCGCCCGAAAGCGATACCGATTTGACCATCGCCACCGGCCCGTCGCCAATCGTCAGCCCGCCGCCGCCGCCCACGGTAACCGTGCCGCTGACCGTGACCGTCGAGGAGCCCTGGATCACCAGTTTCGTGCTGCCGGTGTTGAGGTTGGCGATGTTGTAGGTGCCGGCCGGGAACGTCCAGACGCCGTTCGAGAGCGTGCCCGTGTGGTTCTGGAATGTCATGGTGGTGGGGTACCAGGCCAGCGTCAGATCGGTGCCCGTGGGCACGCTGGGCACTTGCGGCGTGGTGTAGGTGCCCAGATTGCCAAAGGCGCTGGTCAGCGTCGTATTGGTGCTTTCCGGGTCGGTGATGCTGTTCGATTTCTTGGTCTGCGTGCCCGATACGCTGGTGCCGGTGGTGGCGCTCAGCGAGGTGCCATAGATGATGTTGGTGGCCGAAAGGCTGCTGCCGCCGGTCAGCGCGATGGTGGTGCTGGAATTGACCCCCAGCGCCGAAAGGGATGTACCGCCCGAGAGCGAAGTGCTCGTGTTTGAAAAAACGCCGCATTTGGGCGCGGTCATCGCGGTGCCGCCCGACATGGTGATGCCGCTGCCGCTCGAGGACAGGGCGATGATGCAGGGGGGCGTTGACGAGGTGGCCAGCGAGGCGATGGCCTGCACGCTCACCGTGTAGCTGGCGCTCGAATGGAGCACCCGCGCGAAATAGAGCGGCACCTGCCGGGTGATCACCACCTTGACCGCATCGCTGACCGAAGAACTGTAGTTGCTGACGTGGGTGACAGAGACGCTGCTGGTCGAGATGCCGTTGGCCCGGGCGATGTCGTTGGCGGTGGCTGTCAGCACCGCGTCGGTCTGGCTCGAGGAATAGGCGTTGGCCGCGGCCAGTGCGGCAACATCGGCCGCGCCCTGATAGGCGATGCGGGTCTGATACCCTTGCGCCAGTTCGACCGAGAGCGCCGCCATCCCGATAACCGAGAACAAGGCGCCTGCGCCCAACATGGTTATCGACCCACCGGAATCCTGCGCTATCTGCCGCCAGCGTCGAGGCAGTCTCAGGATAAGTGATCGGACCCGCGCAATGGGATTGCGCCCAAACTGCCCTTTGCGATGTCGCATCGGTTCACCTGATAGCGGCCCATCTGACGGACCTGTGAGCCGGTGACCATAAGGTTAATTGGTGATTGGAAGGTTAATCCGAATATCCACCTAGTGGAGATTATCCAGGTACGCCCTTGGGTTAGCGGGAAATGCCCCTGCGCGCGCCGGCGGAAAGGCGCATCGCAGCCCACTGGCAACAAGGGGGATGGTTCCGCCAATGGGCACTGAGGTCGGCGCATTGCCTGACGGAACGGACTGTGTGTTTGAATGGCGGAGCGGGAGTCCGCCTTTTAAATAGATATTTCAACTATATATCAAATACTTAAGAAGAAAACCAAGCCGGCCTTCTACCACAGTTTATACCACAAAATCGCGAGTGACGACAGTTTTGCGGCTTCTAACGCAGCTTACTGTGCCAATTTGCGCTATGCAATACTATTCTGTGCCACAGCTCAATCAGGTCACCGCCGACGCGAAAATGGGTCATAAACCGACCTCCGGCATATACCCGTCGACGAGAGGTCTGTAGGGAGCGCGCCCCCTCGGTGTCGCCACCACAAATGACAACCTCTCAATCCCGGATTCCTATTTTCAATGCCACCTTCCGAGGCCGCAACGCGCGGCAAACGTGTCGTACAGAAGCCTGCCACAGCCACATCGACCAATCGCCCCGGACCAAAGGCCGCGCCTGTAGTCGAGTTCCCCGAGCCACTGTTCAGCGACTGGATCGATCCCGGCACCTTTCATGAGGCGCTTGCCCTGCACATGCAGCGCCATGGCGACAGTTGCTGGCAATTATGGCGCGGCATCATCCGGCCCGGAGATACATTGAACAGGCACACGATCCAGAACTGGGTCGCCGGATCCCGCATCCCGCGTACGCTCTCCAGCCTGCATATGCTGGGCCGGATCGAGCATCGCTATTGCCTGCCAGAAGGGTATTTCCGCGCCATGCTGCCCCACCAGACCCGCGCGCCGGGTGGCCTGAAACTGAAGGGTGTTGCCGCCTCGGAACAGCGCCGACTTGCCTGGCACTTGCCCGACGATTTCAACCAGCGCCCCTTGAAGGAACGTAACGAAATCTTGGCTTGGGTGCGCGAACACATCTTGTCGGGCGCCACGGACTACCGCCGCTTTCAGGCGGCAGCGATGAAACAGCGCTACGCCATCCGCTTCCCTGCCCTGACTGGCCGCAGACCGACCGGAAATATCGTCCCCGATGGCGTAGATCCGGACCTGCTGGCCGCCGCAAGAGATGCCCCACCCGGACTGGCCAAGGAAATGGCTGACCTGGTGCGTTTCAAGACCGCCACGCTCACCGCGATCGGCCTTCGGCGTAGCGGGGTTTGGAATGAAGAAACCTCGGCCCAGAAGATCGAGCATTTCGGGCTGATGTTCGGCGCGCTGGCCGCGGCGCCCAAAGGCGAAGTCGCAGGCTTCGGCGTGCCGCTTGCCGATCTCAGCTTCGGGCTGCTGATCTTCCCAACGGTTTGGGACTGGTACGTCCAATGGCGCGAACGGCGTCGCGGTTTCTACACGGGCTGGGAAGCCGACATGCTGCGCCTGATCGGTTCGCTGACGCGGCCGGAGACAGGCTGGATCCGCCAGACTCCGCGATTGGCGGAAAGGCTGTGCCCGATCCCCAATCTGATTTCTGCGGATGAGATCGAGGCAGCGCGGCAGGACTGGGAGGCCGCCTGCGATACCATTCATACTCATGCGCTTGCCCGCGCCCGCGAAATTGAGCGTGTGGCGCAGGTCCACCGTGATCCCTTCGAACCGATCCTGCCCATCCTTGAGGCCGAAAGCCCGGTCGGGGAATATCGCAAGATCACCGAGGAAATCCTGCGCACCCTGCCCGATGAGCACCGCTATCCACGGCAGACCGCCGAGGCGATCCGGTCCTTCCTGATGCTGCGCCTCGGGCTACACCTCGGCCTGCGACAGAAGAACTTGCGGCAATTGATGGTCTGCCTGCCCGGCAGGTCTCCCCGGACCGAACGTCAGTTGGAAGGTTTGAAGCGCGGCGAAATCCGCTGGAGCGAGCGGGCCGGTGGCTGGGAGGTGCTCATCCCTGCCGTTGCCTTCAAGAACGCGGATTCCTCGTTCTTCTCAGGACGCCCATTCCGGCTTGTCCTGCCCGATCTGGGCGATCTCTATCGGCATCTGGCGGCCTATATCGAGCGCCATCGCGCTGCCCTGCTGGCGGAGGCGGAAGACCCCGGCACGCTTTTCGTCAAAACCGTGAAGGCAACAAGCCGTGACGCCGCCTACGACCAGAACACCTTCTACGAAGCATGGCGCCTCGCCATCCAGCGCTACGGCATCTGGAACCCCTACACGGGCAGGGGCGTGATAAAGGGACTGCTGCCCCACGGCCCCCACAACATCCGCGACGTGCTGGCCACCCACATCCTGAAACAGACCGGCTCCTATGAGCAGGCCAGCTATGCCATTCAGGACACGCCGGAAATGGTTGCCAAGCACTATGGGCGGTTCTTCCCTCAGGACAAGGCCGCACTGGCCGCGACCATCCTGAACCAGGTCTGGTTGGCGGCTTGAATTACGCCGCTCGACAGGATGGCGTTAAGGCGCCCGCGAACGGCCATGGCGCCCATGGTGGAACAACCTCTGCTGCACTCGTCACGATGTCATGCTGCACCAAACTGCCGCAACGTGGACAATGCCGCGCCGCCTTGCGAACGGTGTGGAAGGTGGCAGATTCGCCAAATCGATGGATGAGATCTGCCGGAGCGAAGGTCGCCGACCAACACCGCTTCCGGCATCGCACCGAGAGGAACACGCCCGCCTCTACGCCCTCGGCCAATGTAAGATTGCGGAGGCGCACCTGCTGGCGGCGGGCGACCTCGTGGGTGGGCAAACGCTGTGCTTGTTCGGGCCACTGGTTGCACAGGCGCGCGCCACTACGCAGTAGGCGTTGCGCCCAAACCGTTTCCGCCTGCAACGCCACAGCTCGCGTCTTATGCACCTCCAGCACGCGGAAGATCGGCACTTGCCCCGCTGCGATGATCGCCGCCATGCGCGCATAGATGCTGGCCGGAGGATTGCCCGGCGCCAAGGCCTGCCTGACATGGCTAGCGATCCGCTTGGCAATGTCCGCCGTCTGGCCAACATAGATCGGCGTACCGGGTAGAATGCCGTCGGGATCAGCCACGCAGGGATCGAGGATCATGTAGTTCACATAGGCGGCATCAGGCACCAGTTCAGCAGCATGCGCCGCCATCGCCCTGACCCGCGTGTTCAAATCCACAACCATCGCCAAATCCTTTTCGAGCATGTCCAATCTCGAAAAGCATCCGCCCCCTTCACCTCTCTTCTCCGAAAATGACTTGGGAACCCAGACCCTCACGTGACATGTTCGGGAGATGACCATTGCGGATTACAGACCTGCAAAGTTGACCCGCGAACAACAGCGGCAACTCAAGCAGCGAAACAAAGACTTCGATGCGGCTTTGAAGCGCGAGGCTGGCTTGTCCAAATGGGGATACGCGGGCGGTCTTGTGTTCTGTCAGCGCAAAAATTGGTTCATATGCGCCAATGTTACGTTGTTGTGGGAACCCGGCATCGAAATTGACATCGGAATCAAGCCTATGGAGTTGGATCCACTCTTTTGGGACATCGTCGGCCTTGGCGAGAATCGTGCGCTGCCACTGTCTTTCCGCGCGAATGGGGCTTGGGTTTTGCGACCCGCGACCTCAAGAGCCCGGTTTGGCCCGGATGTCAGCGATGTTGGGACCCTCGCCGCGCTGGCCATGGCCGAAATCGATCGCTGGGCGGGAGAGCTTGTCGCAAGTACCAGCATCACGACCATGCAGAACGCCCTGCCCAAGGGCGAAGACCTGCGCGGGCACCCGCGCGCACTGGCAGTTTGCCTGAGCCTGCTGAACAACGACCCCGACCGCGCCCAACAGCTGTGTCGAACCGATGACAGCAATGCCCACCCTTTGGTACGCGAAGGCGGTGGCTTCTCGACGCACAATCCGGACGGCTCGGTTTCCACATTCCTTGACCAAGCGCGCGAGTGGATCGCCCAAAAGCGCAGAAGCGATATGCGTACCGTGTAAGCGCAGGATACGTCAGCCCCGATAGGCCGTTGCGTCGTTTGTCTGATCGTCGCTGGCTGTATCCGCCATATCCGGCACACCTTCTTGCCCGGCGTGCGCCCGCACTTCGCTGGCCCGCTCTCCGATCTCCTTAGCGAAGAGGTCGAGCATGGTGGCGCCGGCGGGCATGGCAGCAACCTCCTCCACCGCGGCAGGCAATTCGCGCAGCAAGCGCGCGGTAACCTGTTCAACCCGCTGGATCGTACCCCGTGCGGCCAGACCAGCCGCCTCAGCCATACGGCGCCAGTGACGGCCATAGATATGGCGGCCCCGGCGCTGCCCGCCGATGGCCTGTGCATGGTTCTGCGTGATGTTGACCCACGCGAGGCCCGTCATGAGATCATAGAGCGGCGCCAGTTGCGGAGCGCCAGCGCCAAGCAGGATCGAATAATTCTTGGCGTGCGAATCCACATTGCCGATGGCGATGTTGAAGATCACCGCATCGAGAAGCCGGGTGATGTCGCGCGCCGTCATATGCTGGCGCACGAGGTCAAACATATCGGCAATCGAGGGGCCACGCGTTCCGGTGCCGTTGAACTCATATTTGGCGGCAGGTGCCCGGCCCAGCGCCTGACAGAAATCCTCCTGATGCAGGCGACGAACGGCCCCGCCGGTCCCCGCCCGGTCATAACGCTCGACCAGCAGATAGCTGCGCCCGCCAGCAATGCCGGTCGTCACCGGCGCGACATTCAGGCCAATCCGGCGGGCCAGCACCATGCACAAGGCCTCGTTCTGCACGCTGCCGGACAGGCGCGGATTGTCGGGCTTGAGAATGTACGTCGACGGCGCGCCATTGGTCGGCACCGCGATCTTCCCGTTGATCACGGCAACCGGCAGCTTCTCCTGCGCACCGGCAAGGCTCATCGAAACGCCGTCCTCGCCCACCAGAAAGGGCCGCGCTGGCAGTTCGTTAAGGATCCGCTCCAGCGCATCGGCATCGGAAATCACGCGATAGGCAGGCTCGCCTTGCGTCGGCTGCGGGGCCATGCTGAGCGCGCCAGCCAGATCGCTGCCGGTCTGCGCGATGAGGCCGAGCGCGTCTTCCGGCGCGGCCCCAAGCGCGCGCGTCATGGCGCGCAGCGGCTCGCCCTCCGGCAGGAGGTTCATCAGCCAAGGGAGGACGAGCGCGTCATCATAAGGCTCTGGCCGGATCGGCATGGCCAGCGACACTGGAAACCGATCCTCGGACACCAGCCAGCTATCGTCATAGGCAAGGCGGGTTGCCTGCCCATCTGCGCTGATCGTGGCAACCCTGCGGCCCTCGTAGTGGATGGGAACGTCCACCATCAGCTCTGCGGACCGTTGGCGGTGAGGCGCAAGCCAACGGCCTTGGCGGCGGCCAGTGCCTTGCCGAGTTGCGCCGTGGGCTTGCCTGCCTCCAGATCGACAATGAAGCGTTCGCCGCTGTTGATAGCAAGCGCCAGTTCCCGCTGCGTCAGGCCAAGGGCCTTGCGGGCTGAGGCGACGGCGGAGCCGAATTGGGTTGCGTTGTCGATCATCATTTTCTTACCGAACGGGAAGATTGCATAGGTGCGGCAGAGTTTCAAGAGACATTCTTACCGAGCGGGAAGAATGAATCTGCCGGCATGGTTTGCCGCCAAAATTCTTACCGATCGGTAAGCCGGATACCCCATCACATACTCAATTCCAGGCTCTTCTCCGGCTGATGGGCCCGCTGGAAGGGATAGCCCTCGGCCTTGAAGTCCGGCCCCATGCCGCCGGGAACGCGCACAGCATTGTGCCAAAGCCGCTCCTCCTCGCGCTGAACCTGCTCGGCGGTTCGCACATCCCGCCCTGCAATAGGCTCCCGCACGCCCTTGGGCAGGTCATCCTTCCCCGCCTTGCCCAGCACCTCCAGCGCCGAGAGCTTCTCGGCGGAATTGCGCAAGGCAGCGCGCTCCAGCCTCGGCGCACTGTCGATCACCAACCTTGGCTGATCGGCGATGCGGGTCAGCGCCACCGCCATGGTGCGCGATGATGCAAGCCGCGTCTCAGTGCTGTCGATCACCACGATCCCGTGACGCGTCGTCACGCCCTGCGCGGCATAGGCATTGAGCGCATAGGCCAGATCGAGCTTGCGCAATGCCGGATCATCCAGCGCCAGCGTCAGCTTGTGATCCCCGGCCAGCGCGATCGTGATCGACTGCTGATCCAGCGCCTCAACCTGCCCGGCCTGCGCGTTCAGCACTCCCAGCTTGTGGTTGTTGGCGCTGAACCGCACACGGTCACCTTGATGCAACATGATGGTGCGCTCCTCGTACACGCTGACGGCATCCTCCTTCAGATTATGCGCAAGCCTGTTGGGCGTGAAGGCGACGCGCCCCTGCGCCGTATCCAGCAGCACCTTGTCACCCTTGTGGCCCACGACCCGGCCCATCGTGCCCTTGGCCAGTCCTTGGCGCGGCATGGCGTTGCGGAACTCGACGATCCGCCCGCGCTCGTAGGGTTCCAAGTGCCGCATCTGTTCGCGGGTCAGGTTCACACGGTCGAGGATCGGGATGGCCACGCCCTGCTTGCCGATCTCCCCCCGCGCTTTCAACACCGCTTGCGCCTGCGTATTCGCCTCGGCGCGCAAAGCCCGTCCAGCGGACAGCAGCAAGGTCTGCTCCCGCTCTTCACGCGGCAGGCTGGCCCAGATCGCAACCGCGTAGGAGGCCAGATCGCCCGACGGCACCTCATGCGTGTAGGGATTGAGCAGGCCCATCGCCTTGTGCAACTGGCCCTGATCGAGCAGCGGCGCGATGGTCTTCATGATGCCAGACTGCGCGCGCACATTGTCGGTCAGCTCGGCGGTGGTGAGGCCCTGAGCCTGCAAATCGGCAAAGGGCTTGCCCGCCTCG
>Ga0207806_1000191_pt1 | contig 16535 bp, 11 predicted proteins | sample LuqExpMetageno72_FD_187829 | JGI IMG/M metagenome (GOLD analysis project Ga0207806, IMG submission 187829) | Tropical forest soil microbial communities from Luquillo Experimental Forest, Puerto Rico - Sample 72 (SPAdes) | ecosystem: Environmental > Terrestrial > Soil > Tropical forest ...
AGCCGGCCTCGCTCGGGCCGGCCGGCCGAAACGTGCGTTGTGCGCGCTGCCCTGAGACCTGGTTCGTCAACCCGCCGCAGGTGGACGAGCCGGTCAGTGCGTTCGTCAGTGGCGTGATCGCCGAGGCGCAAGCAGAAGTCAGGCGACCGCCCGTTCCGTCGTACGAGCCTGAACAAGCGGACGTTTACATTCGTGAGGGGCACGGCGAGCCGTTCCCGTACGCGCCGGCCGACGCGCCTCCTGTGCACATCGCGGATTCGCCATCAGTAGTGCAGCCGATCGATCACATGCCGGTCCCGGAGCCTGCCGTGGAACCGCCGTCAGAAGACGTCGAAAACTTCGCCATGCGCCGCCGTCGCTTGCAGGAGAAACGGGAGAAGGCGCGCCGTTCATCGCGTTGGACGGTGATCGCGCTGGTGCTGTTCGCGTTCAATGTCGCGGTGATCGGCGCGCGTAGCGAAGTTGTGCGCTGCCTCCCGCAGACTGCGTCGCTGTTCGCGGCGATCGGACTGCCGGTGAATCTGCGGCACCTGACTTTCGAGGACGTGCGGGTCAGCCGCGAAGAGCAGAAAGGCGGACCGATGCTGTCGATCGAGGGCAAGATCGTCAGCAACGCAGCAAAGCCGGTCGACGTGCCGCGCTTGCGCTTTGCCGCGCGCACTAAAGACGGCCGCGAGATCTACACCTGGACCGCGCGTCCGGAGAGCAACATACTGCGGCCGGGCGAGAGTTTGAATTTCCGCAGCCTCGCCAAGCCGCCGGAAGATACCGTCGACATCATGGTTCGCTCCTTCAACGCGCACGACGCGGCGGAAAATTAGGTTCCAATCAGATTGCGGATTTTAAACCCTAGCCGTTAACGCCCGTTCTCGGGCGGCGGGTTCGTAGTGATTCGGCAGCGCTGAATCGCTCACAATTTGACGCACTTAAGACCTGCATGACGATCTGCCGCCGCATGAGCGGGCAACGAAGTTTTGTACATCAGAATGATGGTCATTTATCCGACAGCGGAAAACCGCTGCAGTATTTTTCTGCCGATCACCGCTTAGCATAATTTCTACAGTCGTAAATTGATTGGTGATCTGATTGTCATCAGGCTTACAAACGGCGCTAATTCTTGCCACTCGTTGGGCATGCGCGAGTCAGACGGCACACCTGAAAGTCCGAATCCTGGCGCACCTGAGTGGTGCCCGCGTTGCCACGGTCGCCTTTATTGGTGGCTCACGCTGAACGGGGCTCATACAATTAGTATAGCGCATCGTGTATACCGCTGCGATGCATGCAACCACTTCGAATGGGTCAGCGAGGAGAAGCGTGTGACCCCGTAGCTCTCGGATTAGCCGAACGGCGCTTTCCTATTTCAACTCATGCGTACCCTTGAGAATCTCCGCAAGCCGGTGCAACTCGGCATCGCGCACGCCTTGCGATTCGATCTCCTTCACGGTCGCGAGCACGTAATCTCGGTTGTTGCCTGAGCGCCCATGACCCTGGCGCACGTAATGCAATTGTTCTGGAAGCGAGAGCCGCCCGGCATATTGCTCGTGGCCCCGGTCGACCATGTAGCAGAGCGCCTGCACCCGCTGGTTCGGGTCATCGTCGAGCCACACTGAACGCGAGCATTCGCGATAGACCATGGTCACCTGCTCGCGAGCGCGCAGATACTCGATCGTCTCGGCGCGCTTCACGGTCGCGACGCGATAAGCGATGCCGCGACAGTTTCCGCCGCGGTCGAGCCCGAGCACGAGGCCGGGCTTCTCAGGCGTGCCACGATGAACGAAGGAATAGACGCAGAGCGCCCGATGCGCGCCCATCACGCGCGCCGGCCGGCGCTCGAGAAAGTCGAAATCCGGCCGCCACATCAGCGAGCCATAGGCAAAAACCCAGAGGTCGCCGCTATTCGAATCGAAATTGATGTTCATTCTGGGCGGGTTCGAGCCGGCGGCGTTAACAGAAACGGACGACTCACGCCCGCCTAACAGGAGGATGGGACACGCGCAAGCAAGGAGCAGTGGACCCGCAGCGAGGCGCAGAAACGCCGCAATCCGGGAGCCTGTGGACGCCGTGCTGAACCGCCCGACCACGCTGCAGTCCCGACGACGCACCGGCCGGCGCTATATCATTATGCTTGTCGTCATTTTCGCAGCGGTCGCCGGCTGGACCGCGTTGTGGAAATACGCGGCCGCGCGTGCCCAGGAGGCTTCGGCGGAGTGGCGCGCGCGCGAGGCTGCCGCGGGTCGGGTGTTCACCTGTGGCGAGGAGACGGTCGGCGGCTATCCGTTCCGGCTCGAAGTGTCCTGTGCGCAGGCGCGCATCCAGTTCCGGGATGTCCAGCCGCCGCTGAATGTCGCTCTGCCGCGGGTGCTGATGGTCGCTCAGGTGTACCAGCCGAATTTGCTGATCGTGGAATTCCAGGGCCCATTGCAGTTAGGCGAAAATGGCAAGCCGGTCGAGTTCGAAGCGAGATGGTCGCTCGGGCATGCAAGCGTGTCCGGCGTACTGACGACGCCCGATCGCGTCTCGCTGGTATTCGATATGCCGAAGGCCTCGCGTCTCGGCAGCGAGTTAGACACTCTGTTCGACGCGACGCATCTCGAAGTGCACGGCCGGCCCGCGCAGGACAGCGGCAAGCCGGGCCTCGAGATCGGGATTCGTCTGCAGCAGGGCCTTATCCCGCCTTGGCGCGCGACGGCAGCGCTGCCGGTCGATGCGGTAATCGATGCCGTGCTGCGCGGCGTCACCGATTTCTCGCCGAAGCCTTGGCTAGTGCGGCTGCGCGAGATGCAGGCGGCGGGTGGCGGCATCGAGATCAAGCAGGCGCGGGTGGTGCAAGGCGACATTCTGGCGGTCGGCAGGGGCGCGCTGACCTTCAATGCGGCCGGGCGACTCGATGGGGAACTGCGGGTGACGATTGCCGGGCTCGAAGCGTTTCTCAACGAGATCGGCGCCAAGCAGATCGTGCAGACGTCGCCAACCATGGACAGGCTTGTCGGCGCGCTCGACCGCCTCGCGCCTGGGCTCGGCAACATGGCACGGCAGCAGGTGGGCGAAAACATCGGCACCGGCATCAATGCGATCGGCGAGCCGGAAACGCTCGAGGGTCGCAAGGCTGTGACCGTACCGCTGCGCTTCGCCGACGGCGCGGTGTATTTGGGACCCGTGCCGCTCGGCGTAATCCCCGCCGGATATTAAAAACTACTCCTCGCCCGCATAGGGCTTCGGCAGCGGCGTGTGCGGCAGGCCTGGATGCGGCCGGCCGAAATCCGGCGCAGGCGAATCCTGTCCGATCTGCACAATGCCTTTGCGGATCGCGCGCGTGCGCGTGAACTGATCGAACAGGGTCGCGCCGTCGCCGTTGCGGATCGCGCGCGTCAGCGCTGAGATGTCCTCGTTGAACCGGCCGAGCACTTCCAGCACCGCGTCCTTGTTGGCGAGGAACACGTCGCGCCACATCGTCGGATCCGACGCGGCGATGCGGGTAAAGTCCCGGAACCCGCCGGCGGAGAATTTCAATACCTCCGAGCGGGTGACGTTCTGCAATTCGTCTGCCGTGCCGACGATGGTGTAGGCGATAAGATGCGGCAAGTGACTCGTCACGGCGAGCACCAGGTCGTGGTGCTCCGGTGTCATTGTCTCCACATTTGCGCCGAGCAGTCGCCAGAAGGCGGCGAGCTTTTCCGTCGCCTGCGCGTCGGTGTTCTCCGGCGGCGTGAGAATGCACCAGCGATTGACGAACAGTTCGGCGAAGCCCGCGTCGGGACCGGAGTATTCGGTGCCTGCGACCGGATGCGCGGGGACGAAGTGCACGTGAGACGGCAGATGCGGATGCATGTCACGCACCACCCCCGATTTCACCGAACCGACGTCGGACACAATTGCGCCCGGCGAAAGATGCGGGCCGATCTCTTGCGCAACCGCTCCGCAGGCGCCGACGGGAATGCAGACGACGACGAGATCGGCGCCTTCGACGGCCGCCACGTTCGTTTCGACGACCTGATCGGCGAGCCCGAGCTCGGCGACGCGCCGCCGTGTTTCCGGCGAGCGCGCGGTGGCGACAATCGAGCCGACCGCATTCTCCAGGCGAGCCGCACGCGCGATCGATGAGCCGATCAAGCCGACGCCGATCAGCGCGAGGCGGTTGAATAGGGTCTTCGGCGCGCTCACTTGCCCAGAAACTCCTTGAGCGCCGCGACGACGAGGCGGTTGGCTTCCTCGGTGCCCACGCTCATGCGCAGCGCATTCGGCAATTTGTACGCGCCGACCGCGCGCAGGATCAGGCCGCGTTTGGTCAGGAATGCGTCTGCGTCCTTCGCCGTCTTGTTTGGCGTGTCGGGGAAATGGATGAGGATGAAGTTCGCGACGCTCGGCGTCACCTTGAGGCCGAGCTTGGAAATCTCTTCGCTCAGCCAGCCGAGCCACTGCGTGTTGTGCGCGCGCGAGCGTTCGACATGCGTGGTGTCGCGCATCGCGGCGACGCCGGCCGCGATCGCCGGCGCGTTGACGTTGAACGGTCCGCGGATGCGGTTGATCGCATCGATGACATGCGCCGGTCCGACCATCCAGCCGAGCCGCAGCGCCGCGAGACCGTGGATTTTGGAAAAAGTCCTGCACATCACAACATTCTCGGACGTCGCGACCAGTTCGAGGCCCGACTCGTAATCGTTGCGTTCGACGTACTCGGCATAAGCCGCGTCGAGCACGAGCAGCACATGCGCGGGCAGCCCGCGATGCAGGCGCTTCACCTCGTCGAACGGAATGTAGGTGCCGGTCGGGTTGTTGGGGTTCGCCAGGAATACGACTTTCGTGCGCGGCGTCACCGCGGCAAGAATCGCGTCGACATTGGCTGTAAAGTTCTTCTCCGCCGCGACGACGGGCTTCGCGCCCGTGCCCATGGTCGCGATCGGATAGACCAGAAATCCGTGCGTGGTGTGGATCGCCTCGTCACCGTCGGCGAGATAGGCGCGCGCGATCAGGTTCAGGAGGTCGTCGGAGCCCGCGCCGCAGACGATGCGCGCTGGATCGAGTCCGAACGCGGCGCCGATCGCTTCGCGCAGATCGCTAGCCGCGCCGTCCGGGTAATCTTCGAGATGCTCGGCACACGCGCGATACGCTTCGATCGCCTTCGGGCCCGGGCCCAGCGGCGTCTCGTTCGACGAGAGTTTGAACACCTTGGCGAGGCCGGGCGCGCTGCTCTTGCCCGGAACGTAGGGGGCAATGTCGAGCACGCCGGAGCGCGGTTGCGGACGGTCGATCATAACACTTTACACTTTCCAAATTAGGCCTTGGCGGGCACCGTATAGCGCGCCGCATGGCTGCCGACGAGAGCCGCCGAGCGCACGCTTGCACCCGCCTCGACCAGCGCGGCGTTGATTGCATCGAGGTTTGTCTCACGTGGCAGGGTGATCAGCAGCGCCGCACCGTCGAAGGCCCGGTCCGGCACCGCCAGAAATTCGGCCTTGGTCGAGAGTGCCTGTGCCGCCTTGGTGCCCCAGCCCGAGACGCGAACACTCCACACCGCAGTATCTGTCGCCATCGCATCGGCGGCGACGCGCGAGACGACAAAGACAGGCAATGCGGCGGGATGGTCCGGCCGCTCGACGAAGGGCAGCCGCGCGATGATCTTCGGCGCGGAGTCGAATTCGAGCGCGCTCCACCATGCGCCGGCTGCGGGCACCGGACCCGCCGGTACGAGGCCTAGATCGCCTTTCGATTCCGACACCGCCTGCACGACACCGGCCGCGCCCATATGCGGCACGAACGGCACCGTGAAACCGAAATGGAAACGCGCGGAATCGCGCATCAGCGCATCGCCCGCCGAAAGATCGGCGTGCACGGAGAACGGCGCCTGCACGTAGGTGAATGTCGCGATGATCACCCGCCAGATGCTCTCGACCGTGTCGAGCGGCAAGAGCCCCGTGTGCCGCTCGACGAGGCGGCGCATCATCTCGGCCTCGCGCGCCGGTCGGAAGGCGGAGCCGGACTCCTGTGACTTCTTTACCGCGATCAGCCGGCCGATGATCTCGCTGCGTTCGATCAGCAGCCGATGCACTGATTCATCGATGCGGTCGATGTCCTTGCGCAGTTCGGCAAGAGAGGGCGGTGTGGGCTCTTTCGGCATGGCGGCACTAATAGGTGCGCCAGGCCTTGAAATCAAAGAAAACAAATCGCCCGTGCTGCCGATGAGACCGGCGGCGCCCACCCGCCTTGACGGAACGAATGCCGAGGCCTAAGAGCGGTGCACCGTGGTCATTTGAGCCGGCCGGCTTGCAGCCACGTTAAACAATTCGCTAAACAGGCCGGGGATTTATGTCCCGGCTGAACCTTTGGTCAGGCCGGGTTTTTTATTGGCCTGTCGTTGAGGGGTCTGGGCGACCACCGGCGGAGGCCATGATTTGATGGCGACAGTCGAACTGCATGGTGAAACGGCGCGTGCGATCGTGCACGACGCGGATCAGCCGCGGGATTCCAGCGTCGCCTATTTCGGGGCCGACAAGCCACTGAAGCTCGATGCGGGCCTCGAATTCGCGCCCTTTCAAATCGCCTACAAGACCTACGGCACGCTGAACGCGCAGCGCAGCAACGCCGTGCTCGTCTGTCATGCGCTCACCGGCGATCAGCACGTCGCGAGCCGCCATCCGGTCACCGGCAAACAGGGTTGGTGGGAAACGCTGGTCGGTCCCGGCAAGCCGCTCGACACCACCCGCTACTTCATCGTCTGCGCTAACGTGATTGGCGGCTGCATGGGCTCGACCGGTCCCGCGTCGACCAATCCGCTCACCGGCCGGCCGTGGGGCCTCGATTTCCCGGTCGTAACCGTGCGCGACATAGTGCGCGCCCATGCGATGCTGCTCGATCGACTCGGCATCGACTCCCTGTTCGCCGTAATCGGCGGTTCGATGGGCGGCATGCAGGTGCTGCAGTGGGCGGCGAGCTATCCCGAGCGCGTCTTCTCCGCGCTGCCGATTGCCTGCGCGACGCGCCACTCGGCGCAGAACATCGCGTTCCACGAGGTCGGCCGTCAGGCGATCATGGCTGATCCGGAATGGCGCGGCGGCCGTTACCATCTGGAAGGCGGCAATCCGCGACGCGGGCTCGCGGTCGCGCGGATGGGCGCGCACATCACGTACCTGTCCGACGCCGCGCTCCATCGCAAGTTCGGCCGCAAATTCCAGGATCGTGAGAATCCGACCTTCTCGTTCGACGCCGATTTCGAGGTCGAGTCGTATCTGCGTCACCAGGGCATCTCGTTCGTTGAGCGCTTCGACGCCAATTCCTATCTCTATCTTACGCGTGCGATGGACTATTTCGATCTCGCGGCCGACTACGGCGGCGTGCTGGCAAATGCGTTCAAGCGCTCGCCGACGCGCTTCTGCGTGATCTCCTTCACCAGCGACTGGCTGTTCCCGACCTCGGAGTCGCGCGCCATCGTGCACGCGCTGAACGCGTCGAGCGCGCGCGTGTCGTTCGCGGAAGTCGTCACCGACAAGGGGCATGACGCCTTCCTGCTCGATGAGCCGGAGATGTTCGCAATCGTGCGCGGCTTCCTCGAAGGCGCCGGCAAGGCGCGCGGATTGGGACATCAGCCGTGAACGTAATGACGCGTACCGGCGAGATCGCAACCAACGGCGCGCATCCGTCGACAAGTGCGCGCGTCGACCTGTTGCTCGTGTCCGAAATGGTCGAGAGCGGCGCGCGCGTGCTCGACGTCGGCTGCGGCGACGGCGAATTGCTGCGCATCCTGAGCGAGAACCGCAACGTCGACGGCCGCGGCATCGAATTGTCGCGCGAAGGCGTGAACGAATGCGTCGCGAAAGGTCTGGCGGTGATCCAGGGCGACGCGGACACGGACCTGGCCGATTATCCCGACGACGCGTTCGATTACGTGGTCCTCTCGCAGACCCTGCAGGCGACGCGCAATCCACGCATCGTGCTCGAGCACATGTTGCGCATCGGCCGGCATGCGATCGTGTCGTTTCCGAACTTCGGCCACTGGCAGGTGCGGCTGCAATTGCTGCTGTTCGGACATATGCCGCGCACTGAAATGCTCCCGTATCACTGGTACGATACGCCGAACATCCATCATTGCACGATCAAGGACTTCCGCAGCCTCTGCAAAAGCGTGAATGCCAAGATGGAAAAGGCGGTCGCGCTCAATGCATGGGGCACGCCGCTGCGGCTGAATGCGCCATGGTGGTTCTGGAATATGTTCGGCGAGCAGGCCGTGTTTCTGCTCAGCCGCAGCTCGTGATCGTCCGACCTCTTAATCCTGTAATTTCGAGACCAGCCATTCGGTGCCTAGATACCGATCCGTTATTGCCGTCTTTGCGACACTGTGCCGATTGTTACAGAACGAGCGACATATTTTATCGACCACAAAGACGATCTTACCTTTTGCGCTCGAAGGTAGGGTTAATTATTGGGCGCTCACGTGTCGGTAAATTGAAACTTCCGACTGTTCGAAATCGAACATGCGTCGCGTAAAACAGCAACAAAATATCGATCGTCCATGCAATTTCGACATTTGTAAAAGCTCCGACTGCGGCGCGCGGATTCGTGTCAACGAATAAGGCAAATCGTGGCATGAAACTGCCTCATAGGCATCAAAAAGCGGACATGCTGAGGCCGCGCTTTGCATAGCAAGGGGCGCTGGATTTGAGGGAGTGGAACGCTCAATCAGACAACGAGGAGAAGATCTGATGAAGTTTGTTACCTGTCGTGCGGTTGCCCTTGCTGGCCTAACAGTTCTTCTGGCCGGCAATTCCGCTTTCGCGCGGCCAGCTCACCACCATCGGTCCGTTTACAAGTCCGTTCATCGTCATTACGCGAGGCATCACGTGGTGCGCGCGCAGCAATTTGCACAAACGCTGGAGACAAATTCGTATTATTCCGCCCCGGGCAACGCGTCGGGTTACGCGCCCACCGCCGACAGCGGTGTTGTTTATTCGCGGCGGCAAGCGCGTGTCCGTCACCGCCAGTCGGTGCGCAAAGCCAATGCTTCGTTCGCATCTTTCGGCAACTTCGGCGGGGGCTCGCTCGTCGCTGATGCGCGCCGATACCTTGGCACCAATCCGACTGGACGGCGAAGCCTTTGGTGCGGCGCGTTCATGGACAAGGTCCTGCGCGACACCGGCCACCGCGGCGGTGGCAATCTCGCCAAAGGCTATCTGAGCTATGGCGGCCACGTTTCCGGCCCGCAGGTTGGCGCGATCGCAGTCATGGGGCGGCGCGGCGGCGGGCATGTCGGCGTCGTAACGGGCGTCGATGCGAACGGCAATCCGATCGTCATCTCAGGTAATCACAACAACACTGTTGCGGAGTCCGTGTATCCGCGTAGCCGCATCATTGCGTATGTGATGCCGGGCGGCTGATCGGCGGCTTGTGCGGCGCTTCGCGTCTTTAGAGCGGAGCGCCGCGTCTGCTGTACTAAGGTTACGCGCGCAGCGATTCGCCGCTAACCACTTCACCGTTAATTCATTGGAGTCGGCTGGGACCGCGCCGCGCTCGACATTCACGACCGCGCGCTAGTTCTTCATCTTTGGATGTGGCGAAGTCGTCTCCCTATTACGGCCGTCGCCTCTCCGAGCCGCAGGTCGGCGCCATCGCCGTGCTCACGCGCGGACGCAAAGGCGGCCATGGCGTCGTCGTCTCCGGCGTCCGGTGCGGCACGACCGACTCCGGCGGATGAATGAGCCCGCGCGCGTGCAGTCCGCGCGGCCGCAAGCTCCGCCGAAGGTCGTGCGCCTCGGATGGAGCGCGCGCAGACGCATTCTCCGACACCATCGCGCGTGTGGAGCACGCCTCGGCACCGCAGCGGGGGTGCTCTAGCGGAGTGTCATCTGAACAAATCGGCCGCCTGTACGGTATCGCCGATCGCGATCTCGCCGCCTTCGATCACCTCGGCATAGATTCCGCAATCGCCGTGGTGGAAAGCGCGCTGCAGCGTCGCGGGAATTTGCAGATCACGGATGCCGGTTGAGGGATCGACCTCGGTCGCGGCGCAGCGCACGATCCGCTTCACGACCTTCAGCCGCGCCGTGCCGGCGGTGATGTCGCGACCGGGCAGAGTGAATTCGTGCCAGGCCGGCCAGCCATCGACATAGACGTTGGCGCGAAAGCGCACCGGATCGACCGGCGAGCCGATCGCGCTCTCGACTGCGGCGACCGAAGCCAAGTTGATAATTGAGACGACTTTCTTCGCCACGTCAGAGAAGCTGTGCCCATCCCCAAAGAGGACCTTGGCCGGACCGCGTAGTTCGTCGGCGCAGTATTCGTCGAAGAAGGCCTCGATCGCCTCGCGCCCCTCGCGCGTGCGCAGGTCGCCGCGCGCTGCCTCACGGCCTTCATGACCGATGGTCAGGGTATGGGTCGGCTCGTCGTACTCGGTCCGCAGAGCGGCCAACCGCTCGTTGCACATGAGCATCAGGAAGCGCTGTTTGGGAAAGTATGCGGGATGGTCCGGATCGAACCCGGTGGGACCGTTTTCTAGGGCGTAAAGGCGGTCGGCCGGTAGCGTCTGGCCTGGCCCGAGGGCGGCCCGTTGGAGCGGCTGAGGCGACAGGCCCTTCACGGGATAGCGGTAAATCGATTCGATGCGGGCTGGCATAGGGCGTTTCCGGGAGAAAAAAGTTAGTCGCGTGAGCTATCGCAAGCGTAGCCCTCTTCAAACTGGGGCAATAGTTCCCACATTAGACCGGACGGCGGGCCGCCTTCGGGGACCCGCGATATCCGGTGCCAATCGGGCCGAGGGAGTGACCAGATGAATTTCGAGAAATATACCGACCGTGCGCGCGGATTCGTGCAATCGGCCCAGTCGCTGGCCTTGCGGGAAGGCCACCAGCAATTCGCCCCCGAACATCTGCTGAAAGTCCTGCTCGACGATCCGGAAGGGCTTGCTGCGGGGCTGATCGACCGTTCCGGCGGCAATTCCCGGCAGGCGTTGCAGCGGACCGAGGCGGCGCTTGTCGGACGCCCGAAGGTGTCCGGCGGCGGCGCAGGCCAGATCTATCTCGATCCGGCGCTCGCGCGCGTCTTCGATGCGGCGGAGCAAGCGGGCGAAAAGGCCGGCGATTCCTTCGTCACGGTTGAGCGCCTCTTGCTTGCGCTTGCGTTGGAGAAGGACAGCGAGGCCGGCAAGACCCTCAAGGCGGCCGGCGTGACGCCGCAGAACCTGAACGCCGCGATCAACGCGCTGCGCAAGGGCCGCACCGCGGATTCCGCGTCCGCCGAAAACGCTTACGACGCGCTGAAGAAATACGCCCGCGATCTCACACAGGCCGCGCGCGACGGCAAGCTCGATCCGGTGATCGGGCGCGACGAGGAGATCCGCCGCACCGTGCAGGTGCTGTCGCGGCGTACGAAGAACAATCCCGTGCTGATCGGCGAGCCCGGCGTCGGCAAGACGGCCATCGTCGAAGGTTTGGCGCTGCGCATCGTCAACGGCGACGTGCCCGAGAGCCTTGCCGACAAAAAGTTGCTCGCGCTCGACATGGGCGCGCTGATCGCCGGTGCGAAATATCGCGGCGAATTCGAAGAACGGCTCAAAGCCGTGCTCAACGAAGTCACCGCGGCGGAAGGCGGCATCATCCTGTTCATCGACGAGATGCATACGCTCGTTGGCGCGGGCAAAGCCGACGGCGCGATGGATGCGTCGAACCTGTTGAAGCCTGCGCTCGCACGCGGCGAACTGCACTGCATCGGCGCGACCACGCTCGACGAGTACAAGAAGCACGTCGAAAAGGACGCGGCGCTCGCGCGGCGCTTCCAGCCGGTGTTCGTGTCGGAGCCGAGCGTCGAAGACACGATCTCCATTCTGCGCGGGCTGAAGGACAAATACGAACAGCATCATGGCGTGCGCATCGCGGATTCGGCGATCGTCGGCGCCGCGACTTTGTCCAATCGTTATATCACTGACCGCTTCCTGCCCGACAAGGCGATCGATCTGATCGACGAGGCGGCGGCGCGGCTGAAGATGCAGGTCGATTCCAAGCCGGAAGAGCTCGATCTGCTCGACCGCGAGATCGTGCGGCTGAAGATCGAGCAGGAGGCGCTTAAGAAAGAGAGCGATCCCGGCTCGAAGGATCGCCTGCAGAAGCTCGAGCAAGAGCTCGTCGACCTGGAAAAGAAGTCGGCGGACCTAACGAGCCGCTGGAAGTCGGAAAAGGAGAAGCTGTCGGAAGCGCAGAAGCTCAAGACCGAGCTCGACCAGTTGCGCGCCGAATTGGCGCAGGCGCAGCGGCGCGGTGAATACCAGCGCGCCGGCGAACTCGCCTATGGGCGCATTCCCGAGCTCGAGAAGAAGCTGAAGGACGTCGAGGCGGCGGAAAGCCGCACGGCGATGGTCGAAGAGACTGTGACCGCAGATCACGTCGCTCAGGTCGTCTCTCGATGGACCGGCGTGCCGGTCGACAAGATGCTCGAAGGCGAGAAGGAGAAGCTCTTGCGCATGGAGGACGAACTCGCCAAGCGCGTCGTCGGCCAGGCGGAAGCGGTGCGTGCGGTTTCGACAGCAGTGCGCCGCGCGCGTGCAGGCCTGCAGGACCCGAACCGGCCGATCGGCTCGTTCATGTTTTTAGGTCCGACCGGCGTCGGCAAGACCGAGTTGACCAAGGCGCTTGCCGAATATCTGTTCGACGACGAAGCCGCGCTGATTCGCATCGACATGTCCGAGTACATGGAGAGGCATGCGGTTGCGCGACTCATCGGGGCGCCTCCGGGCTATGTGGGCTACGAGGAAGGCGGCGCGCTTACCGAAGCCGTGCGTCGCCGGCCCTATCAGGTCGTGCTTTTCGACGAGATCGAGAAGGCGCATCCGGACGTGTTCAACGTTCTTCTGCAAGTGCTCGACGACGGGCGCCTGACGGACGGCCAGGGTCACACGGTCGACTTCCGCAACACGTTGATTGTGATGACGTCGAATCTCGGCTCCGATTATCTGGTTAATCAGCCCGAAGGTCAGGACACTGACGCGGTGCGTGATCAGGTGATGGCGGTCGTACGGTCGGCCTTCCGTCCGGAATTCTTGAACCGCGTGGACGAGATCATCCTCTTCCATCGGCTGAAGAAGTCGGAGATGGGCCGCATCGTCGACATCCAGATCGCGCGGCTGCAGAAGCTGTTGGACGAGCGCAAGATCGTGCTGGCGCTGGAGCCGTCCGGGCGCGATTGGCTGGCGGAGAAGGGCTGGGATCCGGCTTACGGAGCGCGTCCGCTCAAGCGCGTGATCCAGAAGTCGGTGCAGGACTCGCTTGCCGAGATGATCCTCTCGGGCGCCGTGAAGGACGGCGAGACGGTCACGGTCTCGGGCGACAAGCTGGGCCTGACCTTCAACGGCAAGCTCGCCCAGGCGGCGTAAGTCCCGCAGCAGACTATCGTGCCCCGCGCAAGCGGGGCACCCAGCTCTATCAAGTCTTGTTTGGTCAGCGCTGGATAGTCCGCTTTCGCGCGCGTTGACGCGGTAGGACTGTGTTAGCGGCCTGCCGTGTTGCTGGCGACGCGCGCGGGCTTGCGGGCTATGATGCCGTCGAGTCGCTCGCGCTCCTTGTCAAAAGCGGCGAGGATCGGACCTTCCAATTCACGCCCGCGCGGCAGCTTGATACGCATCGGGTCGACGAAGCGGCCATTGATGCGGATTTCGTAGTGCACATGCGTTCCCGTCGAGAGACCGGTCGAGCCAACGAAGCCGATCACCTGACCCTGCCGCACGTGCGCGCCTTCTTCCAGTCCGCGCGCGTATGCGCTCATGTGCCCGTAGGCGGTTTCGTAGCCGTTGTTGTGGCGTAGCAGGATGAACTTGCCGTAGCCCGACTCCCAGCCTTCCTTCTCGATCACGCCGTTGCCGGCGGCGTAGATCGGCGTGCCTGCTGACGCACCCCAGTCCACGCCCGTGTGCATCTTGGTGTAGCCAAGGATCGGATGGCGGCGGATGCCGAAGCCGGAACGCATGATGCCTTCGGCCACCGGCTTGCGGACGAGAAATTTCTTCGCGCTCTTGCCGTTCTCGTCATAGTAGTCGACGAGACCGTCGTCTGGCGATTGGTAACGGTAGAATTTCTTCGTCTCGCCGGCGACCGTGAGCGAGGCGAACAGCACTTCGTTGTGCGTGTCGGCGCCCAGCTGCTCCTCTTCGCCTGCGTAGAGCACTTCAAAGGCGTCGCCCGGCTGCGCGCGCCGCTGAAAATCGACGTCGTAAGAATAGATACGGACGAGATCTTCGATAATCGGCTTCGGCACGTTGTTGCGCAGCGCCGTTTCATAGATGCTCTGATAGAGACGGATCCCGCTGCCCTCGTCCTCGTCGGATTGCGGCGCATTCTCCGCCGTTATCTCCGTGTCGACGTTTCGAACGTCGACCGGCACGTATTTGCCCATGTCTGAGAGTGCTGCGACCGCGTCGATGCCGGAGTCGCTCGCGATGATCACGCGCAGGGGCTGTACGGCCTGCGCGCCAGGCGCAGGCGAGAGCAGCACGCGCAGTTTTTGCCCTTCCTTCAGCGCCGCGTCGCGGCCGCGGCTGAGCACCTGCGCAATTGCGCCGATGTCGTCCTGCGACGCGCCGAGATCGCGCAAGATGCCGGCGAGCGTGTCACCCTTCTTCGCGACGATCACTTTTTCACTGAACGGATTGCCGCCCTTCGTCTCCGCCGTCGATTTTGGCACCAGCGTGATGTTCTCAGGGACAACGCGCGCTTCGAATCCGGCGTAGGGGTCGGGAATTTCCGGTCCCGCATAGGCGAGCTTGATGCCCATGATGTCGGCGGCGACGGGCACGTTGCTGCGGCCAACTTTGTCGCCCCATTCCGCCGCTTCGCGCACGCGGCCGATCACCTCGTCTTCCGGCGTGCGCAATGCGATTTTCACTTTTGAGAGCACCGGTTCGAGGTCGCGCATTGTGAAGGCGACCTCGGCATCGGGCTCGGCGGCCGGCGGCGTATCGGGCGAAGTTCCGCCTTCGGAGCCGGATTCTGCCAGCATGCGCTGCGGGTTGAAGGCTGGGATATTGCCGGAAAGATCGGACGCAACCAGCGCCAGGTTGCCGCCGATGCGCACAAATGGACGGACGCGGACGACTTCGTGATTGCCAACGCGCGAGATGGTGGAGACGCGAATGACCTGGCGCGCGAAGTTCGGTTCTTCCGCCGTCGGCAGGCGATCGCTCTTGCGCGCGCCGAGCTTGTCGCTCGCGCCGCCCAATGCGCCGCGCAGCGCGACTTCGACGCGTTCGGGCATCGCGGCAAAGCTCATCTCGCCGTCGAGCGACGTGAAAACGGCGCCGCCCATGAGCGCGGCGCCGCAGAGTGCGGTGAGAATTGTACCTGCAAACCATTGCACGGAGACACGGCGGCGATCGACAAGCGGACCGCTGCCGCCATCGACGGAGAGCGGCGGCTCATTGCCGAGCTCGATGAGCTCATGCTTCGGCCGCGAGATGCCGCGCGCTCGCTTGTGATCCAAACCGCAGTCCCCCCGCGCATTTCGTCAAAATCCGAAAGGCGCTGCCCGCAGATCCCGGCAAAGGAGCCGGGAGGCCCATGTTCCGTCAATGACGGAGAGACAAAGGCTGTCTTAAGCGGACTATTGGAAGAGGGCTGGAACGCGCCCCCCCCAAGCGATCACCCCTCGGATCAGTTCGATGGCAAGGAGGTCGCAGGAATATGGCTTCTCTACGGCATTGCACTTTGGCCCTTCGCCGCTAAGTATATGTTTATGCTGAGGCTCGCGGCTTTCTTCATGCGAAAGCCGACACGAAATCTCTGCCGCAAATCTTTCGAATTTCGCGGTTGACAACGGATCGAGCCTCCGCCTATATACGACCCATCGGCGCCGGCCACCGCGTTTCGCCGCGATGACGCGCCTCTGAAGCTCCTCACTGGAACAGTGAAACGCCATCCGGCAGTTTTCGGATGACGAGGCTTCGTCCGCTCTTCGGTTCTCCGAAGGGTTGGGGGCACCCTTGCTCCCGGGCTGTTTGACAAGTGAATAGGAAGAAAGAGAAACGCAGGCGGCGGAGTCCTTGCGGGCCGCGGCCTCGGTGAAGACGCAAGTCTTTAGCGAGCGCGGTCATGGAAGAGACTTCGGCGGTCTGACGTTTCAAGGTACATCGCTGAACAAGCAATTGTTCAGTGGGTGGACCTCGTCAAACGTTGTGACTTAACGCCGAGATCAAAGTTCTCATCCAACTTGAGAGTTTGATCCTGGCTCAGAGCGAACGCTGGCGGCAGGCCTAACACATGCAAGTCGAGCGGGCACCGCAAGGTGTCAGCGGCAGACGGGAGAGTAACACGTGGGAACGTGCCCTTCGGTTCGGAACAACTCCGGGAAACTGGAGCTAATACCGGATAAGCCCTTACGGGGAAAGATTTATCGCCGATGGAGCGGCCCGCGTCCGATTAGCTAGTTGGTGAGGTAACGGCTCACCAAGGCGACGATCGGTAGCTGGTCTAAGAGGATGATCAGCCTCACTGGGACTGAGACACGGCCCAGACTCCTACGGGAGGCAGCAGTGGGGAATATTGGACAATGGGCGCAAGCCTGATCCAGCC
>Ga0207806_1000194_pt1 | contig 16410 bp, 13 predicted proteins | sample LuqExpMetageno72_FD_187829 | JGI IMG/M metagenome (GOLD analysis project Ga0207806, IMG submission 187829) | Tropical forest soil microbial communities from Luquillo Experimental Forest, Puerto Rico - Sample 72 (SPAdes) | ecosystem: Environmental > Terrestrial > Soil > Tropical forest ...
GGCGTTGAACACGCTCGACAGGTCGTAGGCCTGGCCCTTGTAGCCGGTCGAGAAGGTGAAATAGGCCATGTTGTCACGCGTGAAGTGATATTGCGCGCCGGCCTTGCCGGTGATGGCATTGTCGCTGCTGTGGCCGCCCAGCGCGAAGGCCGGCGAGGCGGTGGTGTTGGCGTAGGTGTAGTCCACCAGCTGGCGGTTGAGGCGGAAGCCGCCCACCAGCGTGAAGCGGGGCGCCGCATCCCAGGCCAGATCGTTGTAGAGCGAATAGGTCTCGTTCACCGTGGTGGCGTGATAGTGCACATATTGCAGCACCGGCCCGCGGGCGAGATCACGCGTCAGCGAATTGCGGGCAAACCACAGGCCGGCCACGTAGCGCAGCGGGCCCGAACCCGATGTCAGCCGCAGCTCCTGCGTGGTGGAGCGCACGGTGAAATAGCCATCCAGCCGCGCGCCGCTATCCAGCCCCGAAGGCGCCGAGGCGGGATAATAGAGCAGGAAGGGGGAATCGGTGCCGTCCACATCCTGATAATCGCGCAGGTGATAGTGATCGACCGAGCCGATATAGGCCAGCGTGCCGCCCGCCAGCAGCCCGCCCTCCAGCTTTTCATTCGCCCGCCATGTCACGCCATAGCTTTCGGAAATGCCGCCGGCGCGCACATCGTTGCGCACATTGGTGTTCCACGTGTCGTTGGGGTTGATGCCGGCGAGCACGGTGCTGGCGGGCAATTGCGACAGGCCCTGGTAATAGAGCCCCGGCGTCAGCGCGCGGATGGGGGTGACGCAGCAATTGGTATCGGTGTGGTTGTAGCGCGGCGAGACCGACAGGGTGAGCCGGCTGCCCGCATCCCACACCAGCTTGCCGGTAACGGTGGTGCCCACGCTGCCGTTCATGCGGCTGCCATCGGTGAGGTTGTGGATGTTGCCATCCCACGAATCATGGGCCGCGGTCAGCCGCACGCGCAGGTTCTGGGTGATGGGACCGGCAATGGTGCCGCCCAGCCGCCATTCGTGGTCGTCGGTCACCAGGCCTGTCACATGGCCGGTCCAGTGGTCGGTGGGGGCCTGGGTGGTGATGTTCAGCACGCCGGCAATCGCGCTCTTGCCGAACAGCGTGCTTTGCGGGCCCTTCAGCACTTCCACCCGCTCGATATCGACGAGATCCTTGAAGGCCTCGGCCTGAAAGCCCAGCGGCACATCATCCACCACGATCGCCACGTCGGATTCCACGGCGATGCCGTTGGTCAGCGTGCCGATGCCGCGCAGGTTGATCGAATTATTGCCCGGCTGCGAACCGTAGTTCAGCGTGAGGCCCGGCACCAGCTTGGGCAAATCGTTGATATCGCGCACGTTCTGGCGCGATATCAGCGCGCTCGTCACGGCCGTGACCGACACCGGCACATCCTGCAGGCGCTCGGCGCGGCGGGTGGCGGTGACGACGATATCGGCAATGGCACCGCTGGATGCGGCGGGCGCGGCCGCAGGCGCTGTGGTTTGCGCCTGCGCCTGATGCGCCAAAGCCAGCGTGCCGATCGCAGATGCGAGCAGCCGCCCACGACGGGATGAAATCTGCATAACCCTCACAGCCCCTCTCCTCGGGATGTCGCTTCAAACCGGTCTTTGCCGGACAGGCAGATTCGTAGCGAAGAAAAATGAGGATGACAACAGGTCATATGATGAATTATGGATGTCTCCGTCAGCCGGCACCAAAGGGGTGGCCAAGGCGGCCCCAACCGGGATAGGGAATGAGGATGCAGACCAAGCCACTGGCCAGGCGCACGCTGGCCACGGAACTTGTTGAGGAATTGCGCTCGCAGATCGAGGCCGGCGCGCTGGTGCCCGGCAACCGGATCCCCACCGAGAAGGATCTGGTGAACAGCTATGGCGTCAGCCGCACGGTGGTGCGCGAGGCGGTGGCCCGGCTCACCGCCGAGGGCTTTCTGGAACCGCGCCAGGGCTCTGGCGTGTTCGTCACCATGCCGCCGCCGGCCGCCTTCCAGGTCACCCATACGGAGCTGGAGGATCTCGTCGAGGTGATCCGCTTCCTCGAACTGCGCCAGGCGGTGGAAGTGGAAATGGCCGGCCTTGCGGCCCTGCGCCGCAGCGACGAGGATGTGGCCGCGATGCACGCCTGCGCCGCCCAGATCGGCCGCGAATTTGCCGCCGGCAAATCCAGCACCGAGGCCGATGAGGAGCTCCACGCGCTGATCGCCAAGGCTTCGGGCAACCAGTATTTCGTGCGTTTCATCGAATTTCTCGAACTGCGCATGGTGCCCCGCCGCAACCTCGTCACCGATCTCAACGAGGCCCAGCGCGCCGCCTATTTCAGCGCTGTCGATGGCGAGCATGTCGCGCTGATCGAGGCCATCGCCCGGCAGGACAGCGAAGCCGCCCGCGCGGCAGCCCGCCAGCATCTGGAAAACGCCCGGCGCCAGATCGAAGATTTCATTGCCCGCCGCCAGCCGGCCGGCGAGGTGCGCGCCTGAGCCTTGCGGGCCGGCGCGCGCCTCCACTGCCCCCCACAACATCATTCCGAAAGGCTGCTGCCATGTTTGCCAAGACCTATCACGCCACCCATCCCGACATGATGGATGCCGCATCCAACCAGGCATTGCGCGATCGCTATCTGGTGGGCGGCATGTTCGCCACAGGCGAGGTGCGCCTCAACTATTCGCATAACGAGCGTTTCGTGATCGGCGGCGCGGTGCCCGGCGCCAGCCCGCTGCAACTGCCCGACCAGAGCGAGCCGGCCTCGGCCGCCGGCCACCCCTTCCTCGAACGGCGCGAGGCCGGCATCGTCAACATCGGCGGCGCCGGCGCCATCACCGTCGATGGCCAGCGCTTCGAAATGGGCAACAAGGAATGCCTCTATGTGCCCATGGGCAGCCGCGAGGTGCTGTTCGAGGGCGAAGGCGCGCGCTTCTACATCGCCAGCGTGCCGGCCCACAAGGCCTGCCCCATCCGCCACATCACCCTGGCCGAGGCCAATCCGCTGGCGCGCGGCGATCTGGCCAATTCGAACCAGCGCACGATCTACCAGCTCGTCATCCCCGGCGTGTGCGAGAGCGCGCAGCTGCTGCTTGGCCTCACCGTGCTGGAAGAGGGCAGCGTGTGGAACACCATGCCCCCCCACCTGCACGACCGCCGCAGCGAGATCTACCTCTACTTCGACCTGCCCGCCCCCGAATCGCGCATCTTCCACTACATGGGCCAGCCCGAAGACCTGCGCCACATCGTGGTGGCCAATGAGGAAGCGGTGATCAGCCCGCCGTGGTCGGTCCACATGGGCTCGGGCACGCAGAAATATGCTTTCATCTGGGCAATGGGCGGGGAAAACCTCGACTATACCGACATGAAGGTCCTCGATATCTGCCAGCTGAAGTGAGGGCGCGATGAGCTTCGATCTCACCGGCCGGGTGGCCGTTGTCACCGGCGCCAACACCGGCATCGGCCAAGGCATTGCCCTGGCGCTGGCGGCGGCCGGCGCCGATATTGCCGCTGTGGGCCGCACACCGGCTGCAGACACCGCCGAAAGGGTGCAGGCGCTTGGCCGCCGCTGCGCGCTGGTGCAGGCAGACCTGTCCTCCATCGCCCCTGTGGACGCGGTGGTGGCACAGGTGCTGGAACAGCTGGGCGGGCTGGATATCCTCGTCAACAATGCCGGCATCATCCGCCGCGCCGATGCGGTGGATTTTACCGAGGAGGACTGGGATGCGGTGGTGGACACCAACCTCAAATCGGTGTTCTTCCTGGCCCAGGCCGCCGGACGCCACATGATCGCCCGGCATGCCGCCACCGGCCGGCGCGGCAAGATCATCAACATCGCCTCGATGCTCAGCTTCCAGGGCGGCATCCGCGTGCCCAGCTACACCGCCAGCAAGGCGGGCGTGGCCGGGCTGACAAAGCTGCTGGCCTGCGAATGGGCAGCGCATGGGGTCAACGTCAACGCCATTGCGCCCGGCTATATCGCCACCGCCAACACCGCCGCCCTGCAGGCCGATGCCGCCCGCAACCGCCAGATCCTCGAGCGCATTCCCGAGGGCCGCTGGGGCGATCCGGCCGATATCGGCGGGGCGGCGGTGTTCCTTGCCAGCTCCGCCGCCGATTATGTGCAGGGCCATGTGCTGGCCGTGGATGGCGGATGGCTGGCCCGATGAGCGGCCCAGTGGACGCAACGCCGAGCGGCCCCGTCGTCTGCTTCGGAGAGGTGCTGATGCGCCTTTCCACCCCGGCCGGGCAGCTGATCGCCGATGCGCCGGCGCTGGATATCGCCATTGGCGGAGCCGAGGCCAATGTGGCGGTGGCGCTGGCGGCGATGGGCCACAAGGCCCGCTTCCTCGGCAGGCTGCCGGCCAATGCGCTGGGCCTGCGGGCGCAGGCGGCGCTGGCCGGCGCCGGGGTGGATGTGGCGCATTGCCCGCAGGCGCCCGGCCGCATGGGGCTTTATGTGCTGGAAACCGGCGCCTCTCTGCGCCCTTCGGCGATCACCTACGACCGCGCCGGCAGCGCCTTTGCCAGCGCCGCCCCGGGCGATTTCGCCTTTGCCCAGGCGCTGGAGGGCGCCGCGCTGCTGCATCTGTCGGGCATCACCCCGGCGCTGGGGCCGGGCGGCGTGGCGCTGGCGCGCGCGGCCATCGCCGCGGCGCAGGCAGCCGGCGTGCCGGTCTCCTTCGACTGCAACTTCCGCGCGAACCTGTGGTCTGCCTGGGACAGCGACCCGCGCGCCCTCCTTACCGAACTCATCGGCGCGGCCAGCCTGCTGTTTGCCAACCACCGCGACATGACGCTGCTGCTGGGCCGCCCCTTCAGCGGCGATGGCCCCGAGCGCCGGCGCGAGGCCGCCGAGGCCGCCTTTGCCGCCTTCCCCCGGCTGCAGGTGATGGCCTCCACCGCCCGCACCCCCCTCACCCAGACGCACCACCGCCTGGCCGCCCGGGTGGACCTGCCCACCGCCCGCCACCAGACCGCCGAGATCAACATCACCGATATCGTCGACCGGGTGGGCAGCGGCGATGCCTTTGCCGCCGGCGTGCTCTCGGCCTGGCTGGAAGGGGGCGATGCCGCCGCCATGGCCGGGCGCGGCCTTGCAATGAACGCGCTCAAACATTCCGTGCGGGGCGACTGGCTGCGCCTGCCGCGCAGCGCCATCGAAGGCTTCTGCCCCCAGCCCGCCGACGTGCAGCGCTGAACCTGCCGCGCGGGGCAGGCAAAAGGGGCGCCTCCCCGGCCGGGAGGCGCCCCTTTCCTGTGCCGCTATCCGGCGATCAGAAGTGGATCGCCCGGCCATAGGCCGACAGCGTTGCCTCATGCATCATTTCCGACAGGGTGGGATGCGGGAACACCGTGTTCATCAGCTCCTGCTCGGTCGTCTCCAGCGTCTTGCCGACGACATAGCCCTGGATCAGCTCGGTCACTTCCGCGCCGATCATGTGGGCGCCCAGCAGCTCGCCGGTCTTGGCGTCGAACACCGTCTTGATGAAGCCCTCCGGCTCACCCAGCGCGATGGCCTTGCCATTGCCGATGAAGGGGAAATTGCCCACCTTCACTTCATGGCCGGCTTCCCTGGCCTTGGCCTCGGTCAGCCCCACGCTGGCGATCTGCGGGTGGCAATAGGTGCAGCCGGGGATGTTGTTGCGATCGAGGCCATGGGGGTGCACCTCCTTGTTGCCCAGCTCCTTGGCGATCGCCTCGGCAGCGGTCACGCCCTCATGGCTGGCCTTGTGGGCAAGCCAGGGCCCCGGGGTCACATCGCCGATCGCCCAGATGCCCTTCACGGCGGTGCGGCCGTGTTCGTCGATGGCGATGATGCCGCGCTCGGTCTTGATGCCCACCTCTTCGAGGCCGATGTTCTCGGTGTTGGCGACAACGCCCACCGCCACGATCACATGGGAGAAATCCTCCTCGGTGATCTTGCCATCCTTGCCCTTGATCTTGGCCTTGATGCCGCTGGCCGAGGTGGTGATGCCATCAACGCCGGTGCCGGTCAGGATCGTCATGCCCTGCTTGGCCAGCGATTTCTCGAGGAAGGTCGAGACGTCCTTGTCCTCCACCGGCACGATCCGGTCGAGCATTTCCACAACCGTGACCTTGGCGCCCAGATCGTTGTAGAAGCTGGCAAATTCAATGCCGATCGCGCCCGAGCCGATGACCAGCAGCTTGGTCGGCATTTCCTTGGGCGTCATCGCATGGCGATAGGTCCAGATGCGCTCGCCATCGGCCTTGGCAAAGGGCAGATCGCGGGCGCGCGCGCCGGTCGCCACGATGATGTGCTTGGCGGTAAGCGTTTCGGTGCCCTTCTCGCCGGTCACTTCCAGCGTGCCGGGCTTGAGGATCTTGCCCACGCCCATGTGGACGGCCACCTTGTTCTTCTTCATCAGGTGGGTCACGCCCTGGTTCAGCTGCTTGGCAACGCCGCGGCTGCGCGCCACAACCGCCGCCAGATCGGCCGAAACACCGGTGGCCGACAGGCCATAGGCCTTGGCATGCTGCATCTGGTGAAACACCTCGGCCGAGCGCAGCAGCGCCTTGGTCGGGATGCAGCCCCAGTTGAGACAGATGCCGCCCAGATTCTCGCGCTCGACAATCGCTGTCTTCAGCCCCAGCTGGGCTGCGCGAATGGCCGCCACATAGCCCCCGGGACCCGAACCCAGAACGATCACATCATATTGTTCAGCCACGAAAATTACTCCTGAACGATCGGACGCGGACGCCCGCTGTCATCAACCGCGACAAAGGTGAACACCGCTTCTGTCACCTTGATCGCCTCCGTCTGGAAGCGATCCCGGCGCCAGGCCTCGATGGCGATCGTCATCGACGTGCGCCCCACCTTGCGCAACTCTCCATAAACAGAGACTTCATCGCCCACCTTGACAGGCTTCAGAAACTGCACGCCATCCATGGCGATGGTGACCGCCCGCCCGCGCGAATGGCGCGAGGCCATCAGCCCCGCGCCCATGTCCATCAGGCTCAGCAGCCAGCCACCAAAAATGTCGCCATAGGCATTGGCGTCGGCCGGCATGGCCGTCACCCGGATCATCGGCTCCATCGCCGGACTGAGATTCAAGGGTTCCATTGCCGGCATCTCCCCAGCCTCAGGCCAGCAGCGCCAGCGGGTTTTCCACCAGCTCGCGGAAGGCCGCCATCAGCTGCGCGCCATCGGCGCCATCGATGGCGCGGTGGTCGAAGCTGCCGGTGGCGCTCATCGCGGTGGCCACGCCCAGGCTGCCGTCTTCCAGCACCCAGGGGCGCTTCTCGCCGGCGCCGATCGCCATGATCATGCCCTGCGGCGGGTTGATCACCGCCTCGAACTGGCGGATGCCCATCATGCCCATGTTGCTGAGGCTGGCGGTGCCGCCCACATATTCGCTGGGGGCCAGCTTGCCGGCCTTGGCGCGGGTGGCCAGATCGGCCATGTCGGTGCTGATCCTGGCCAGGCCCTTGCCGGCCGCATCGGTGATGATCGGCGTGATCAGGCCATTGGGGATGCTCACCGCCACGCTCACATCGGCGCGGGCATACTGGCGCAGCGTGTCGCCGGCAAAGGCCACGTTGCACTGGGGCACCTGCGTCAGCGCCACGCCCAGCGCCTTGATCAGCATGTCGTTCACCGACAGCTTCACGCCGCGGGCGGCCAGCGCGCCATTCAGCTCGCCGCGCAGCTTCAGCAGCGCATCCAGCTTGATATCCACCGTGAGGTAGATGTGCGGCACCTGCTGCTTGCTCTCGGTCAGGCGGCGGGCGATCGTCTTGCGCATGCCGGAAAGCGCGACATCCTCATGCGGGATGCCGAAATCAGGCAGGCCAGCGGACGCTGCCACCGGGGCGGGCGCCGCCACAGGGGCGGCCACAGGGGCAGCAGCAGGCGCAGCGGCAGCCGGCCGGGCGCCTTCCACATCCGCCTTGACGATGCGGCCATTGGGGCCAGAGCCGGCGATACCGGCCAGATCCACGCCCTTCTGCGCGGCAATGCGCTTGGCCAGCGGCGAGGCAACCACGCGCTCGCCAGCGGCCACAGGCGCCTTCACGGCGACGGCCGCGGCGGCCACAGGTGCTGCGGCCACCGGGGCGGCGGCAGGCTTTGCGGCAGGCGCGGCAGCGGCGGGCACCGCGCTGGCGTCCTCATCCTCGCCGGCCAGCTGGGCGATGATGGTGCCCACGGCCACGCCATCGGTGCCTTCTGCCACGTCGATCGAGACGATCACGCCCTCATCCACGGCCTCGAATTCCATCGTCGCCTTATCGGTTTCAATTTCGGCCATGATATCACCGGAATGAACCTCATCACCAACTTTAACCAGCCAGCGGGCAAGCTTTCCCTGCTCCATGGTTGGCGAAAGGGCGGGCATCTTGATCGCGATCGGCATGGCGATGTGGGTATCCTCTTGCGGGATGGAAGGGAATCGGGGCCGTTCTGGCCAAAAGAAGAGTGTACGGCAAGATGCTTGCGCCGAATTCGATTGTAGCTGATAGCTGCGGCGTAATTCTTATGGGCCTCGGGCGGGGATCGCCCCCGCCGGCAGCGGCCCTGCGGCAGGAGTTTCGCACATGCGCGTCTATCTGGCGATCCTGGACGAAACCGAGGAAGCGCGCGCGGCGCTGCGGTTTGCCGCCCGCCGCGCGGCCAAAACCGGGGGCGTCGTGCATATTCTGGCGCTGGTGCCGCGCCAGCCCTTCGTGGCCTTTGCCGGCGTGCAGGCCACCATCGAGGAAGAAGCGCGCGCCCGCGCCGAAGCGCAGGCGGCCGTTGCCGCCAGTTCCGTGCTGACCGAGGGCGGTTTTCCGCCCCATATCGAGGTGCGCGAGGGCGAAGGCATCAAGGTCGTGCGCGAATATCTGGCCGCCCACGCAGAAGTGGCCGCGCTGGTGCTGGGCTCGGCGCGCGATGGGGCGCCGGGGCCCTTGGTCACGCATTTTTCCAGCCATGGCATCGGCGATCTGCCCTGCCCGCTGATGATCGTGCCGGGCGGCCTGGCCGAGGCGGATATCGACCGGCTGAGCTGAACGCTCCGGCAGGTCGATCGCCCGGGCCAAAGCGCGCCGGCCCTAGCGCCGCTTGCCCTGGTGGCGGATATTGGCCGGCCGGCCGCGCCGCCCCACCAGATGCGCGCCCCGCCGCTTCTGCGCGGAAGGATCGGGCGCCGGCGCGCCGCGCCTTTCGATGCGGCCGCCGCCTTCCTCCGGCTCGAACTTCAGCGCGCCCGTCAGCGGATTGGCCTCGGCCAGGCGCAGGCGCAGCATATCGCCCATGGCAAAGCGCGTGCCGGTGCTTTCGCCCACCAGCGCCTGGGCCTTCTCGTCATGGGCAAAGCGCTCTTCGCCCAGCACCGAGATCGGCACCAGCCCATCGCCGCCCAGCCCCATGATCGTGGCAAACAGGCCAAAGCGCTGCACGCCAGTGATCCGGCACTCGAACACCTCGCCCACGCGGGTAGACAGCCAGGCCGCCACATAGCGGTCCACCGTCTCGCGCTCGGCCTCCATGGCGCGGCGCTCGGCCATGGAAATGGAATCGCAAATCGGCGCCAGATCGGTGCGATCGCGCGCGGCGAGCCCACTGGTGGCAGGCAAGTGCCCCTTGGGCGCCGGCTGCTCCAGCCCATAGCCATCGACCAGCGCGCGGTGGATCAGCACATCCGAATAGCGCCGGATCGGCGAGGTGAAATGCGCATAGGAACCCAGCGCCAGGCCAAAATGGCCGGCATTCCTCGGGCCATAATAGGCCTGCGTCTGGCTGCGCAGCACCGCCTCCATGATCAGCGCCTTCTCCGCCTCATCGTCGATCTTGCGCAGCATGGCGTTGAACAGTTCGGGCGTGATCACCTGGCCCAGCGCCAGCTTGCGCCCGAAAGTGGCGAGATAATCCTTCAGCGTGATCAGCTTCTCGCGCGTCGGCGGCTCGTGGATGCGGTAGACGACCGGCTGCACCTTGGCTTCCAGCGCCTTGGCCGCGGCAACGTTGGCGGCGATCATGAAATCTTCCACCACCCGGTGCGCATCCAGCCGCTCACGCGGGGCGATGTTGAGGATGCGGCCCTGATCGTCCAGCATCACCCGCCGCTCGGGCAGTTCCAGCTCCAGCGGATCGCGCCGCTCGCGCGCCTTGTTAAGCGCCTTCCACGCCTCCCACAGATGCACGAAATGCGCCTCGGCGCGGCCCTCGTCGATGCGCGCCTGCACATCCTCATAGGCCACCACTTCGGCGATCTGCACAATGGCGCGCACAAAACGCCAGCTTTTCAGCGTGCCGCCGGCATCGATCTGCAAATGGCAGACCATCGCCGCACGCGGCGCGCCAGCCTTCAGCGAACAGACATCGGCCGACAGCACCTCGGGCAGCATCGGCACCACGCGATCGGGGAAATAGACCGAATTGCCGCGCTGACGCGCCTCGCGATCAAGCGCGCCGCCAGAGCGCACATAGAACGACACATCGGCAATCGCCACCACCGCGCGCCAGCCGCCCTTGTTGTCCTCGGCCTCGTCGGGCTCGGCCCAGATGGCATCGTCATGGTCGCGCGCATCGCTCGGGTCGATCGCCACGATCGGCAGGTGGGTGAGGTCCTCGCGCTGCTCGGCGCTCAGCGGCTGGCGGGCGGCTTCCTCGGCCTCTTCCAGCACGGCATTGCTGAAATTCCACGGAATGCCATATTTGTGGATGGCAATCAGGCTGAACGCCTTGGGCGCCAGCGGATCGCCCAGCACCGCCGTCACCTTCACGCCCGCGCGCGGCGAGCGGCTGACCGGTTCCGCCAGCACCAGCTGGCCTTCCTTCGCCTCGCCCAGATCGGCAATGCCCGGCGCATGGCGCTCGCGCTTGTCGATCGGCGAGAGCCAGGGCTTGCCGGCCCCGTCGATCTCCACCACGCCCATCAGCTGCTCGGCCCGTGCCGGCAGCTTCTTCATCGGATGGGCCAGCCAGCCGTGTTCCAGCTCCTCGGTGCGGGCCAGCACACGGTCGCCCACCTTCAGCGCGCCCACGCCCTTCATCACCGGGCCCTTGCCGCCGCGCCCGGCGCCGCGCGGCTCCACGATGCGCAGGCGCGGGGGCGCTGCCGCCTCATCCGGCGCCCAGACATCAGGCACGGCGATGGGCGCTGCATCCTCGATCTCCACCACCCGCAGCACGCACACCCGGGGCACGCCGCCCATGCGGTGATAGGCGGTGCGCTTGCCGTCGATCAGCCCTTCCTCGGCCATGTCCTTCAACAGGGCCTTCAGCTGGATCTTCTCCTGCCCCTTGAGGCCGAAGGCGCGGGCGATCTCGCGCTTGCCCACTTCCTCCTCGGCATTGGCGATGAAATCCAGCACCTGCTGGGCGCTGGGCAGGCCCTGGGGCAGCTTGCCCGGCACGGATCTGGGGCCGCGCGCCAACTCAGTAGGCCCGCGCGACATAGATGCGCTCCACCGCCGGCGCGCCGGTGAAGGGGCACAGCCCCTCGGCGGGCGCGGCATCGAGCGCGGTGTTGCGGATGGTGAGCTTCAGCGCCTTCAGCTGCTCCACCACCTGCTCCAGCGCGGCGCCCGTCGGCCGGCTCCAGTTCAGCTCCACCCAGCCGGGATAGCGCTGGTCTTCGGCAAAGAAGGTGGCCAGCTCGGCCAGGGTGGTGATGCCGGTGCGGATATTGGCGGCATGGCGCGCGGCTGCCTCGGCATGGAGGCTGCGCTGGATATCTTCCAGCAGGGCCGCTGCCTCGCCCACGAAATCTTCCTTGGCCTGGCCGGTGAAGTTCACCTTGGCATCCGCGCGCCACAGCGCATCGCGGCGCAGCACCGACACCTGGCCATTGGCCGCATCGCGCCCGCCGATTTCCAGAATGACCGGCGCGCCCTTCTTCACCCAGGCCCAGCGCTTCTGCGTGGCCTTGCCGGCGCGCTTGTCGAGCAGCACACGGATCGGCTCTGCCAGCGCGGACTGGCTGACCAGCGCCCGGCGCAGCTCCTCGCAATAGGCCAGCAGCGCTTCATCGCCTTCATCTTCGCGCAGCATCGGCAGGATGATGATCTGGTGCGGCGCGATGGCCGGCGGCACGCGCAGGCCGTCATCATCGCCATGGGTCATGATAACGCCGCCGATCAGCCGGGTGGAAACGCCCCAGCTGGTGGTGTGGGCCAGCGCCTGCGCGCCCTCCCTGTCCTGATAGCGGATGCCGGCGGCCTCGGCAAAACCGGTGCCGAGGTAATGGCTGGTGCCGGCCTGCAGCGCCTTGCCATCCTGCATCATCGCCTCGATCGAATAGGTGGCAACAGCGCCGGGGAAGCGCTCGTTCTCGGGCTTTTCGCCGGCCACCACCGGCATCGCCAGCACATCCTCGGCAAAGCTGCGATACATTTCCAGCGCGCGCAGCGTTTCGGCCGTGGCATCCGCGCAGGTGGCATGGGCGGTGTGCCCCTCCTGCCAGAGGAACTCGCTGGTGCGCAGGAACATGCGCGTGCGCATTTCCCAGCGCACCACATTGGCCCACTGGTTCACCATCAGCGGCAGATCGCGCCAGCTTTGCACCCAGCGGCTCATCGCCGCGCCGATCACCGTCTCGCTGGTGGGCCGCACGATCAGCGGCTCTTCCAGCTTCGCCTCGGGGTCGGGCATCAGGCCGCCCTTGCCATCGCCGATCAGCCGGTGATGAGTGACCACCGCCATCTCCTTGGCAAAGCCTTCCACATGGTCGGCCTCCTTGGAGAAATAGCTCAGCGGGATGAACAGCGGGAAGTAGCAGTTATCAACGCCGGCATCCTTGATGCGCGCATCCATGACCTTCTGGATGCGCTCCCAGATGCCATAGCCCCAGGGCTTGATCACCATGCAGCCGCGCACGCCCGATTCCTCGGCCATCTCGCCTTCGGAGACGACCGCCTGATACCATTGCGCAAAATCCTCCGCGCGGGTGACGGAAAGGGCGTGGCGGATGGCCGGGGCGTTCTGAGTCTTCTGGTTCATGCCAGCCCGTTAGCCTGCCTGAGCGCCGGTTTCAAACCCCACCGCTCAGGCCAGCTGTGCAAGAGGCGCGCAAGGGCGCCTTACTTGGTGAGCGAATCGAGCTTCTTCTGCATCTCGAGCATCTGCGCGCGCAGCACATCGAGATCTTCCTTGCCCGCGGCAGGCGCCGCGGTGGGCGCGGCCTCCCCGGGCTGATCCATCCCCTTGGCCGGCACGCCGCCTTCCGCGCCCGGCATGAAAGCAGCGGCCGCGGCCTGGAACATGGCGATGTTCTGCTGGGCCAAGCGAGCCAGCGGGTTGGCCTCCATGCTGTCCTCGAAGGCCTTGCGCAGCTTCATCTGGTTGGCGCGGAACTGCTCCATGCTGGCTTCCAGATAATGCGGGATCAGCCCCTGCATCGAATTGCCATACATGCCGATCAGCTGGCGCAGGAAGTTCACCGGCAGCATCTGCTCGCCGCTGGCTTCTTCCTCCATGATGATCTGGGTGAGGATCTGGTGGGTGATATCGGTGCCCGTCTTGGCGTCGAGCACGCGAAAATCGATGCCCTCGCGGGTCATGCGGGCAAGGTGGTCCAGCGTGATGTAGCTGGAGGACTGGGTGTTATACAGGCGCCGGTTGGCGTATTTTTTGATGATGACCGAATTGTCCTTGGCGGAAGCATTTTCTGTCATAAGGGCCTCTCCTCCCTGTGTGATACGCGAGGCCAAGCTTGCACCCAAAACCGGTGCGGTGCAACAAATTGCTGCGCAGCAACAGGCCTTGCGCGCAAGATTATGCGGCGCGGCTGAAGCGCCGGCCCAGCACCGTCAGCAGCTCGTAGGGAGACAGGCCCACGCGCGCGCTGGCCTCGGCCAGATCATAGGCCACATCCAGCCAGTCGCCCTCGGCGAGATCGGGCGCGGCCGACAGATCGACGATGGTAAGGTCCATCGACACCCGCCCCACCACCGGCAGCACCCGCCCGCCCGACAGCAGCGCCCCCCGCCCCGACCAGCAGCGCAGATAGCCATCCGCATAGCCCAGCGAGACCACCCCCAGCCGCATCGGCACAGGCGCGGTGAAAGTGGCATTATAGCCCACCTTTGCCCCCGCCGGCACATCGCGCAGCTGCAGCAGGGCGGCCTGCGGGCGGGCCACCTGGCGGATGCGCCCGGCCAGCTCCGGCCGCGCCAGCCCGCCATACAGCGCCAGCCCCGGCCGGGTGAGATCGCCGTGATAATCCGCCCCCAGCAGAATGCCCGCACTGTTGGCAAGGCTCGCCCGGCGATGCGGCACAAGCCCGCGCGCCTGCTGCCACAGCGCCAGCTGGGCAGCATTCTGCGGCGTCTCCTCCTCGGCCGAGGCGAGGTGGGAGAGCAGCACATCCACCGCCAGCGCCTGCACACCGGCATCGCCCAGCGCTTCTGCCGGCAGGCCCAGCCGGCTCATGCCGGTGTCCACCATCACATGGCAGGCGCCGCCGCCCGCCGCCGCCCAGCCCCGCACCTGCGCCATGGTGTTCAGCACCGGCCGCACGCCTGTGGCGCGGGCAAAGGCGATATCCTGCGCCCCTGCCGGCCCATGCAGCACGGCGATCTGCTCTGCCGGCACCACATCCAGCAATGCGGCCGCTTCCTGCCAGTGGGCCACGAAGAAATCGCGGCATCCGGCCGCGGCCAGCACCCGCGTGGCGCGCAAGGCGCCCAGCCCATAGGCATCCGCCTTCACCGCCGCCCCGGCCTGCGCAGAGCCCGACAGCGCATCCATCAACCGCCAGTTGGCGGCCAGCGCTTCGGCATCCAGCAGCAGCCGCAAGGGGGCGGCAGGCGCCTCAACCATCGGCAAATTCCTGCTTGCGGCCGCCCTTCAGCCCCCACAGCGCCACCATCAGCGCCAGCGCCACCACGCCCCAGGTATACCACAGACCGGCATAGGGATTGCCGCTGCGTGCCACGATATAGCTGGCGATCAGCGGCAGGAAGCCGCCGAAATAGCCCGTGCCCAGGTGATAGGGGATCGACATGGAGGAATAGCGGATGCGCGGCGGAAACATCTCCGACAGCAGCGCGGCCTGCGGCCCGAAGGCCAGCGCCGCCAAGCCAACCAGCCCGACGATCAGCGCGATAATGCCCACAGAAGCGCCGGGCCCCGGCGTCACCTTGGCAAAGCTGTAGCCTTCTGCGCCCAGCCAGCCCTGCAGCATCCTGGCCCGCGCGGCCTTCTGCGCGAAGGGATAGGCGGCAATGGCCTGCGCCTTGCCGCCCACCGTCAGGCTCAGCACGGCGGCATCGCTGCGGGTATAGGTCACGCCCAGCGCCGTCAGGTCGGCCAGCAGCTTGCCGCAATCGCTCGGCTGCTCGCTGGCAAAGGGGCTGTAATCGCAGGCCGGGCCGCTCACCGCCACCGGCGCCCGCCGGGCCGCTTCTGCCAGCCCCGGATTGGCCAGCGCGCCAATGCCATGGAACAGCGGAAAGACGAACAGCAGCGTCAGCACATAGGAAGCGATGATCGGCAGCTTGCGCCCCACCCTGTCCGACAGCGCGCCGGCCGCGATATAGAGCACCGCCCCCAGCGAGCCGCCCACGCCCACCAGCAGCTCGGCCGCTGTATCCTCCAGATGCATCGCCCCCTTGAGATAGGAGAGCACGCTGAACATGCCGGTATACCAGATCACCGTCATCCCCGCCGCCACGCCAAACAGCGCCACGACAATCCGCTTCACATTGCCGGGAAAGGTGAAACTCTCGACAAACGGGTTGCCGGCCAGCTCGCCCTCCTCGCGCATGGCCTGAAACACCGGGCTTTCCGAAAGCTTCAGGCGCATCCACATCGAGACCGCCAGCAGCAGCAGGCTGATCAGGAACGGCACGCGCCACGCCCAGCCGGCCCATTGCACCGGCGCAAAAGCCGCCTTGCAGCTGAGCACCACCACCAGGCTGAGCAGAAAGCCGCCAACCACGCTGGCCTGGATGAAGCTGGTGAAGAAGCCGCGCCGCTCTGCCCGCGCATGTTCCGACACATAGATCGCCGCGCCGCCATATTCGCCGCCCAGCGCCAGCCCCTGCAACACCCGAAGGCCGATGACGATCAACGGCGCGGCCATGCCGATGCTGGCCGCCGGCGGCACCAGCCCAACGCCGGCCGTGGCCACGCCCATCAGCACCACGGTTACCAGAAACGTGTATTTGCGCCCCAGCCGATCGCCCAGAAAGCCGAACAGCACCGCCCCCAGCGGCCGGAAGCCAAAGCCCACGGCAAAGCCCGCCCACACCAGCAGCAGCTGCAGCGTTTCATTGCCGGCGGGGAAGAAGGTCTTGCCGATAATCCCGGCCAGCGTGCCATAGATGAAGAAATCATACCATTCGAACACCGTGCCCATGCTGCTGGCGGCGATCACCAGCCGCATGTCGGCGGCACTGGGCTGAATATCCGGATGGCGTGCAGGCTCGGTCATTGGCGCAATCTCCCCCTCTCGTCGGCCATCGCGCTTAACCGAT
>Ga0207806_1000196_pt1 | contig 16344 bp, 8 predicted proteins | sample LuqExpMetageno72_FD_187829 | JGI IMG/M metagenome (GOLD analysis project Ga0207806, IMG submission 187829) | Tropical forest soil microbial communities from Luquillo Experimental Forest, Puerto Rico - Sample 72 (SPAdes) | ecosystem: Environmental > Terrestrial > Soil > Tropical forest ...
CGTGTCTGCGGCCAACGCCTGCGGGGTGCCCCCGGTGCTGAAGGTCACGGCCTCGGGCGTGATGGCGATATCGGCAGCGCCGGCATGCAGGGCCACGCCATGTTCGGCCAGTTCCTGCAGCATGCGCATGCGGCGCACCAGCATCAGCCCCTTGCCCAGGCGGGGCGCGGCTTCCACCACGGCCACCTGGCGGCCGCGCTCGTGCAGGAATTCGGCCAGTTCCAGCCCCACCAGCTCGCCGCCGATGATGACGATGCGCTGGCCCAGCGGCATCCAGCTGTGGGTGGCCTTGCGCACCAGATCGAGGTTGGCGCTGGCGCCGGTGGCAGCGCCCACGCGGGTGGCCAGGCGCGTGAACAGGCCGGTCTTGCGCTTCAGCTCCGGCGAGGTTTCGCCGAACATCATCGCCCGCATGTCATCGCCCGAGAAGACATGCGGCAGATCATTGCCCGGAAGCGGCGGCATGCCGCGCTGCGCGCCGGTGGCCACCACCACCGCATCGGGGGCGAGATCTGCCACCAGCCGGGGCGTGGCCAGCGTGTCGAGGCGGATTTCGGCGCCCGATTGCTCCACCTCGCCGATCAGCCATTTCAGCAGCCTTTCGTTGGGCTCGTAGGCAAGGCCGGCAAAGCGCACCGTGCCGCCCAGCCGCGGCGCCTTTTCCAGCAGGGTCACCCGGTGCCCCCGCGCGGCGAGGCGGCGGGTGGCCTCCATGCCGCCGGGGCCGCCGCCCACCACCACCACATGCTTCACAGGGCCGGCGGGCAGGCCCTGCGCCTCGCTTTCATGGGCCAGTTCCGGGTTCACCGCGCAGCGCACCTGCTGGCCCATGTAGATCGCGCTGATGCAGGTGTAGCAATAGATGCAGGGGCGCAGCCTTTCGCGCTGGCCGGCGGCCAGCTTGGCCGGCAGGTGCGGATCGGCCAGCAGCTTGCGGCCCATGGCGATGAAATCCACCTGCCCCTTGCCGATGGCGCTGTCGCCCGCTTCCGGCTCGATGCGGCCCGAGGAGATCACCGGGATCGCCACCTGCTGGCGGATGCGGGTGCTGGCCTCGAGGTTGTAGTTCTCGATATGCGGCGTGTGCGACTGGGAATGCAGCTTGCCCTGGCTGGTCTCGTGATAGGTGGTGACGGTGATGGCATTGGCGCCGGCCGCCTCGATCAGGCGGGCGGTGACGATGGCATCCTCGATGGTGATGCCGCCAGGCTTGCCCACCTCGCGCGAATCGAGCTTGACCCACAGCGGCATGTCCGCCCCCACCTCGGCGCGCACTGCGGCCAGCACCTCGAGCAGCAGGCGCGCCCGGTTTTCCACGCTGCCGCCATAGCGGTCGGTGCGGGTGTTGGTGATCGGCGAGAGGAAGGAGGAAAGCAGATAGCCGTGGCCGGCGTGGAACTCTATGCCATCGAAGCCGGCGATCTGCGCGCGCCGGGCGGCCTGGACGAACTGGTCGATGACCACGGCGATATCGGCCTCGTCCATCACCTTGATGGCCGGCGCCTTCATGCCGGCCAGCCCGGCCAGCTCTTCCATCAGGAAATAATCGGTGAAACTGCCCTTGGGCGCGGGCGGCACCGCCGGCCCCCACAGCGGATGGCCCCAGCGGCCGGCGGCATAGGCCGCGGCCAGCCCGCCATGGTGCAGCTGGGCGGCAATGCGCGCGCCATGGGCATGCACGGCCGCGCACAGCCGCGCCAGGCCGGGGATGAAGCGATCATCGGAAATGGCGGTCTGCTGGCGGGTGACACTGCCCACCGGCCAGGCAACGCCGGTAACGCCGGTGATGATCAGCCCCGCCCCGCCGCGCGCCTGTTCCTCGTGATAGGCCAGCAATTGGGCACCCACGCTGCCATCGTCCTCGGCCAGGCTAACGCCCATGGCGGTGACGAGGATGCGGTTCTTCGTCTCCATTGCGCCAATGCGGCCCGGCGACAGGAGATACGGATAGCGGTTCGAGATCATGCGAAGGCTCCATGGCGCGGGGCGTTTGGCTTGCGGCCTATGCGTGGAATGGGGATCTGCAGTTTACGAAACAGGCAATGGGCCTTCCATAAGGCGAGGCCGCGCCGCCCGACCGTGGCTGATGTCGGATGGCGCGGCCTCGGGCAGTCTTCCCGAACTGCCCTGTCGCTTGTGGCCGGCCTGTGGCCTCAGAGCTTCACGCCAAGCGACACACCATAGGTGCGCGGCAGTTCGTAATAGCCGCCGGCATAGCCCAGCGCGCCAAAATCGATGCCGCGGGTCAGCGCGTGCTCGTCGGTCAGGTTCTTCACCCAGAACTTCAGCTGCGCCTCGGCCGTGCCCACCTTGAAGCGGTCTACACCGAATTGCAGGTCTACCAGGTTGCGCGCATCGCCCTTGATCGCATTGTTGAAAGGCGAGGTGAGCACCTGCGAGAAGCTGTATTGGCCATCCTCATGCGTATAGCCGATGCGGCCGAACAGGCGGGCATCGCCCCGGCCCAGCGGGTAATGCGCATCGAGCGCGATATTGGCCGTGAGCGGCGAGGAATAGGTGCCCACTGCCAGCGAGGCCACGTTCACCGTGGCGCCGGTGGTCGACAGGCCCGAGTTGAACTCGATGAACTTGGTCGAGACATAGCCGATGCTGCCATCGATCGAGACGTAGCGCGAGAGGATCGCCTGCGCATCGGCCTCGATGCCGTCGTAATGCACGCGGCCGGCGTTCTGCACGCGCGAGACAAAGGTGCCGCCCGAGGCCGACACCACCGGCACGGTCACTTCCAGGTTCTCGTAGACGTTGTGATAGGCCGCCACGTTCAGCCGCAGGTGCCGGTCGAGCAGTTCGGTCTTCAGGCCCACCTCGTAGGAGGTCACGCTTTCCGGGTTGAAGTGCGCCAGCGTGTTGGTGCCGGTGATGCTGGGATCGGCGGCGTTGAACCCGCCCGAGCGATAGCCTGTGGCTACCCGCGCATAGCCGGTGATGCCCTTGGCAAAATCATAGCCCAGCATCGCGTTCCAGGTGAAGCGGCTGAAGTTGGCATTGCCGGTTTCGGGCGTGGTGTCGGGGGTGGAGCCGTTCTGGAAACGGAGCATGCTCTTCTGGTCCCAGGTGTAGCGCCCGCCCAGGGTGAGGCGCCAGCGGCCATGGTGCCCGCCGGGATAGAAGGTGGCCTGCGCATAGGCCGCCTCGCTTTGCGAGGTGGTCTGATAGTTCAGCACGGTCAGCGTCTGCACCAGGCGGTATTGCGCCGGATTGGCGGCGGCAAAGCTGGAAGCCAGGGCGCCGAAATTGGCCGCGGTGAACACCGAGGCGTTGGTGTCGAGCACATAGCCGCTGTTCTGCGGATTGTATTCGATGCCCTTTTCCCAGAAATAGAAGCCGCCCACGACCCAGTCGAACCGGTCGCTGCTGCCCGAGAGTTCCAGCTCCTGGCTGAGCTGGCGCTGGCTGCGCTGGTCGGCCGAGGTGAACAGGTTCTGGGTGATGGTGGGCACGGCGCTGGCTGCGATCGCCGCGTCATAGGCGGTGGGGATCGAGGGGATGTATTGCAGCAGCGCGGCCGGCATGCCGTTGAACAGCGAGGCCGAGGTGTATTGCGCGCCGCTGAAGGCGCCGATGCCGTCGAGATCGGCCACGTTGGTGTTGTGCCAGATGCGATAGCCGGTGGTCGATTTCAGCTTGAAGCTGCCGAAATCATTTTCCACCTGCAGGTTGTGGCCCCACATCTTGTCGTTGGAATAGTTGGTGATGTCGTTGCACACGGTGTTGCGCCAGGCGCGCTGGGGCGTGGCCAGCGCCGCGCAGGCCGGATTGGCAAAGGTGACCCCGGCCAGATATTGCGACACCGGCGCCTGCTGCTGCACCGTGACCTGCTGGCCGTTCACCGAAATGGGCGCGTTATAGGCGCCGTTCGAGGTGTTGGTGAGCTGGAAGTTCATCGGGCTGCCGATGGTCTGCGACATGTCGAAGATATACTGGATGGTGCCGCTGGTGCCCAGATGGGCGCGGGCGGCAGCGCGGAAGCCATTGCTGCGGAAGGCGCCGGGATCGCGCGAGCGGTCGGGCTGGTCGAGATTGGTGACGACGCCTTCGCGTTCGCGGTGAACGAAGAGGAAGGAGGTGTCGATGCCGGCGATCTCGCCCGGATCGACCGAGATCTTGCCGTTCCAGGCGTTATAGTTGCCATAGCCCACTTCGGCGGTCAGGCGGAAGGTGTCTGAGGGCTTGCGCGAGACGAAGGAGATGGCGCCGCCGGTGGTGTTGCGGCCAAACAGCGTGCCCTGGGGCCCGCGCAGCACTTCCACCCGCTCGATATCGGCCACATCGAGGCCGGCTTCGGCCGCGCGGGCAATGTAGATGCCATCGACATAGAGGCCGTTGGCCGCATCCAGGCCAAAGGTTTCGGACGAGCCCGAGGAGATGCCGCGAATCGACATCACCCCGGCGCTGTTGCTGGTGGTGCCCGGCGCAATGGTGACGTTGGGGGCAATGCCCGACAGGTCGCGCGCGTCGGACACGCCGATCTTGGCGATCTTCTCGGCGCTGATCGCGCTGACCGCGACCGGCACGACCTGCAGGTTCTCCTTGCGCTTCTGCGCGGTGACGACGATCTCGCCGAGCTGGTTGTCGGCCGGCTTCACATGGTCTTGCGCGGTGGTGTCGGCCTTGGCGCTGGCCGGGTTTGCCAGCCCCAGCGCCATAGCGCCGGCGCCCAGCAACAGGCGATATCGGTGGACATGCATCATAGCCACTCCCCTCCTTTGATTGGTTTTGTGGCCATTTTGATGAATGCGTAGAAAATGTCAATCAATGGTACGCAAAATTATCATCATGTGGAATTTTGAAAGATATTTGTGGCGTTGTGTGGGAAAAATTCCGCTGTTTTCCTGCTGTACGGGCGGTCAGAGCAGCGCCCGCAGCGCTGCGCTGGCGGCGATCGCCACCAGGCATGCCAGCCCGATCTGCCGGTAGTGCCGCCCGCCCGACAGGCGGAACAGGGATTCGCCCGCCAGCGTGCCGGCCATCATGGCGGGCAGGCACAGGCCCGCCAGCAGCAGCACCGGCGCGCCCAGCCCTGCCACCCACAGATTGCCGGCCAGCGCCAGCCCGCCGGTAACCAGGAAGATCAGGATCATCGAGGCGCGGGCGGCGGCCGGCGGCGTGCCCACGGCCAGGTAATAGGCCAGCACCGGCGGCCCCGGCATGGCGCAAAGCCCCGACAGCACCCCCGCCAGCAGCCCGAACGGCAGGATGAAGCCGGGCCCGTGCGGGCGCGTGTGGCGCCAGCCGCCGGCCAGCACCAGCGTGGCGCCGGCCGACACCCCGGCGATGCACAGCCGCGCCGCGGCAAGGCCGATATGATGGAGGATCCACACGCCCAGCGGCGTTGTCAGCATGGCGGCCAGGCTCAGCCAGCGGGTTGATCCGGGCTCATGCGCGGCCAGCGTCTGGCGCAGGCCGACAAGGCTGGAGGCCACCTGCAGCAACAGCACCACCGGCACCAGCTCGCCCGGCGCCAGCACCAGCGAAAGCAGCGGCGTGGCCGCCAGCCCGAAGCCGAAGCCGGTGAAGCCGCGCAGGGCGCCGGCAAGGCCGGTGGCCAGCAGGCAGCCGGCCAGCACGGCCCCGCCGGGCAGATCAGCGCCCAGGGCAGGCAGCAGCATGGCTCAGGCCGCGGCGAAGACGATGGTCTTCTTGCGGGTGAAATGCTCCAGCATGGCTTCCAGCGAAGCCTCCTTGCCCAGGCCCGATTTGCCAAAGCCGCCATAGCTGAGATTGGGCTGGATGGTGAGGTTCTGGTTCACCTGCACATAGCCGGCATCGAGGCGCCGGGTGGCATCGAGCGCGGCCGACAGGTCGTTGGTCCAGATGCTGGCGGCAAGGCCGAAATCGCTGTCGTTGGCCGCCGCGATCACTTCCTCGTAATCGCGCCAGGGCTGGATGCAGGCGACAGGGCCGAAGATCTCCTCGCGCAGCAGGGGGCTGTCTTCGGGCAGGCCGGTGAACAGGGTGGGCAGGGCAAACAGCGCCGGATCGAGCCCCGCGCCCGCCGGCGGCTGGCCGCATTCGATCACCCGGGCGCCAGGGGTCTGCCGGCCGATCTCGATGTAGCGGGCAATGGTGGCCATCTGCTCGGGCGAGATGATGGTGCCGATATCGGTCGCCTCGTCCAGCGGATCGCCGATGCGCAGCGCCTGCAGCGCTTCCTCCAGCGCGGCGACGAAGGGCGCATGGAGCGCTTCATGCACATAGATGCGGCTGGCCGCGGTGCAGCTTTGCCCCTGGCGCGTGAAGCGCATGCCGGCGATGGCGCCGGCCACGGCCTTGGCAAGATCGGCATCGGCCATCACGATCATCGGGCTCTTGCCGCCCAGTTCCAGCGAGACCGGCACGATCTTGCGCGCGGCGGTGGCATAGATCGTCTCGCCCACCGCTTGCGAGCCGGTGAAGGTGACCTTGCCGACCAGCGGATGCTCCACCAGCGGCTGGCCGCACGCCGGCCCGAAGCCGCTGACGACATTGAGCACGCCGGCTGGCAGCACCTCGGCCATCAGCCGGGCCGCTTCCAGCGTGGCAAAGGGCGCTTCCTCGGCGGATTTCACTACCACCGCATTGCCCGCCACCAGCGCCGGGGCGGCCTTCAGCATCATCAGCACCAGCGGCACGTTCCACGGCAGGATGGCGGCCACCACGCCGATCGGCTCACGCGTGGTGAGGCACAGCAGATCGGGGCGGAAGGGCAGCGTCTCGCCCTTCAGTTCAGAGCCGAGCCCGGCGTAGAAGGCCAGGATATCGGCGGCGGTGAGGATTTCGGGCCGGCATTCGGTGCGGATCGCCTTGCCGGTTTCCAGCGCCAGCAGCCGGGCCAGCGGTTCGGTTTGCGCCAGCAGGCGGCGGGCGGCCTCTCCCACCAGCCGGCCGCGTTCACGCGCGGGCAGGGCGGCCCAGCCGGGCTGGGCGGCCGCGGCCGCTTGCACCGCCTGATCGACATCGGCCGCCGTGCCCGCCGCGGCATGGCCCAGCACCGCGCCGGTGGCCGGGTTGATCACCGCGAACAGATCGCCGGCGGGCGCCACCAGCTGCCCGTTGATGAGGTGCCCTGCGCGGATTGGCGCTGTGCCATGGGCCGCCATGTCAGGGGTGTCGGAAAGAATATGCGCCATAGTGCCTCCTGCGGTTGCCGGGCAGTTAGGCGTGGGGCCAGGGGCCGCGATAGGACCAGTTGCCGCCGACCGTTGGGCCAGCCGCTCACCCCATCTGGCGCGCGATGATCTCGCCAAGCAGGGCAATGCCGGCGGCAATGCGCCTTTCGGGGATAACCGAATAGCCAAGGCGGATATGCCGGCCGGGGCTGTCGGGGGTGGCAAAGAAGATGTCGCCCGGCTCGAACAGCAGGCCTTCTGCGCGTGCGGCCTGGGCGGCGGCCTGGGCATCAAAGCCCTTGGGGCCGCGCAGCCACAGGCAGGAGCCGCCCGTGGGCGGCACGAAATCCACCCCCGGCAGCGCCGAGAGCGCTGCCACCAGCTGGCCGGCGCGGGCGCGATAGGTGGCGGTGAGCCGGCGCACCAGCGATTCATAATGGCCATAGGAAAGGAACAGCGCCACCGAGCGCTGGTTGTTGAGCGGCGGATGGCGCACCATCAGCCGGCGCAAGGCGCGCAATTCGCGGATCAGCGCGGCATCGGCCACCACGAAGCCCAGCCTGAGGCCCGGCGCCAGCAGCTTCGACAGGCTGCCGACATAGATCACCTGGCCGGTGCGATCGAGGCTTTTGAGAGCGGGGCGGTGGGCGGCCTCGAAGCTGGTTTCGCTGTCGTAATCATCCTCGATCAGCACCGTGCTGCTGCGCTGCACCGCCTCGATCAGCGCCATGCGCCGTTCGTAGGGCATGGTAACGGTGGTGGGGCACTGGTGGCTGGGGGTGACATGCACATAGTCGCAGGCCAGCAGGTCGGCATCGGGTTGCAGGCCGGCGGCATCCACCGGCAGGCGGCACAGGTGCCTTGTGCGCATGGCGGCGATGTTGCGCATGTCGGGATAGCCCGGCTCTTCCAGGCCCACCCGCGTTTCCGGGCCGAACAGGGCTTCTGCCAGCAGATAGAGCGCCTGCTGCGCGCCCAGTGTCACCATGATCTCGTCGCGCTCGGCCCAGATGCCCCGGCGCGGCAGGATGCGGCTGCGCAGCTGCTCGATCAGCAGGGGGTCGTCCTCGTCGATCTTGTCGGGCGCCCAGTCGCGCAGTTCCAGCACGCTCAGCGCCTGGCGGCAGCACTGGCGCCATTCGGCGATGGGAAAGGCGCCGGCATCCACCTGCCCGTAAAGGAAGGGGAAGCGATAGGTGTGCCAGTTCGATGGCTTCTCGATATGGCGCAGCGCCGCCGCGCGTGAGCGGACGCGGGCGCCCAGATCGATCCGCTGGGCCGGCGCGCGCGCGGGGGCCTGGCTGACCCAGCCGGCAGCGGCATTGCGGGCAACGACAAAGCCGCTGCGCTCGCGCGATTCGAGAAAGCCGTCGTCGACCAGCTGCTGGTAGGAGAGGATGACGGTGTTGCGCGAGACCGCCAGTTCGCTCGCCAGCCCCCGGCTGGAAGGCATCGCCGTGCCCGGCGCCAGCGTGCCCGACAGGATGGCATCGACCACGCGGGTGCGCAGCTGCACCTGCAGCGGGCGCGCATCGCTGGCATCGATGGCCAGCAGGCGCTGCCACAGGATCGCGCCGCGTTTCCTCACATTAGCCACCATACGCCTTGCAAACCCTGTCTGTTGTTTTCTGCCGGTGGGCCCCATCGGGCGGGCCCCTGCTGGCCGGCTTGTCCCATGCGATTGGGGGAAACTGGCACTATGTGCGGCCAGCAAAAAGAGGATGCTTGAAAACCATGGAAACACAAGCCCCCCCTCCCGCGCTTCGGCCCGATCTCGCCCATCACTGGATGCCCTTCACCGCCAACCGGGATTTCCGCGAGGCGCCCAAGATGATCCTGCGCGGGCAGGGTGTGGTCTATTATGGCGAGGGGGGGCAGCCGATCCTCGATGGCTGTTCGGGCCTGTTCACTTGCCCTGCCGGCCACAGCCGCCCCGAGATCGCCGAGGCCGTGCGCGACCAGCTGCTGACGCTGGATTATGCCCCCAGCTTCACCCGCGGCCATCCGCTTTCCTTCCGCGCGGCAGAGCGCATCGCCGCGCTGACGCCGGCCGGGCTGGACCGCATCTTCTTTGCCAATTCGGGTTCGGAAGCGGTGGAAACCGCGCTGAAAATCTGCCTGGCCTATCACCGCGCCCGGGGCGAGGGCACGCGCAGCCTCTTTGTCTCGCGGGAGCGGGCCTATCATGGCGTCAATTTCGGCGGTGTGGCGCTGTCGGGCATGGTGCCCAACCGGCGCGCCTTTGGCGGGGCGGGGCCGCAGGTGGTGCATATGCGGCACACCTGGCTGGAGGAGAACCGCTTCACCCCCGGCCAGCCCGTTCATGGCGCCGAACTGGCCGAGGACCTTGCCCGCTTCGTGGCGCTGCACGGGGCCGAGAACATCGCGGCCTGCGTGGTCGAGCCGATCGCCGGATCAACCGGCGTGCTGGTGCCGCCGCCCGGCTATCTGGAGCGGCTGCGCGAGATCTGCACGCAAAACGGCATTCTCCTTGTGTTCGACGAGGTGATCACCGGCTTTGGCCGCACCGGCCATGCCTTTGCCGCGCAGGCCTTTGGCGTGGTGCCCGATCTCATCACCATGGCCAAGGCGATCACCAATGGCGCCCAGCCGATGGCGGCGGTGGCGGTGAGCCGGCATGTGCATGACACGATCATGGAGGCCGCGCCCGAGGGGCAGGTGGAATTCTTCCACGGCTACACCTTCTCGGCCCATCCGGCGGCCTGCGCGGCCAGCCTGGCGGCGCTGGAGATCTATGAGACAGAGCATCTGTTCGACCGGGCGCGCCAGCTCTCGGCCTATTTCCTCGATGCGGTGATGACGCTGGCCGACCTGCCGGTGGTGACCGACATCCGCGGCTTTGGCATGCTGGCCGGGATCGACATGGCGCCGGCAGAGCGCCCGGGCCTGCGCGGCCATGCGGTGCAAAAGCGCCTGTTCGATGCCGGCCTCCATCTCAAGACCACGGGCGATGCGGCCCTGCTGGCGCCGGCCTTCGTGACCGAGACGGGGCAGATCGACGCGATGGTGGGGATCGTGCGCGAGGTGCTGTCGGCCCTGGGCTGAAGGCGCGGCCGGATCGGCTGCGCAAAACCGGCAATACCCCGGGCGCGCGAGGGAACGCGCCCGGAGAACATGAGCACAGGGATATGTAAAAACAAGATAAAATGAGGATGCCCTTCTGGCGATAATCACCAAAGGGAGGCTGACAATGCGTGTTGTTTCATCACACGAAGTGCAATCACATCAGGCGCAACCACACGAACCGCAAACGCGCAGATCTGGAAAGAGGGGGATCTTGCTGTGCTGCGCGGCCAGCTGGGCGCTGGCGCTGCCCGGCATAGCGCAGGCCCAGCAGGCCCAGCAGGCCCAGGGCGGGCTGGGCGATATCGTGGTGACCGCCCAGAAGCGCACGGAAAGCGCGCAAGGCGTGCCGCTGTCGATCCAGAGCCTGGGCGCCCAGAAGCTGGAGGCGCTGGGCGCGGCCAAATTGCAGAACATCGAGATGGCCGCCCCTTCCGTCAGCTTTGGCGATGGCAGCGAGCAGGGCCGGGCGGGCATCCGCGGGGTGATCGATTATTCCCGCAATGCCGGCTATGACAGCCGCGTGGGCATTTATGTCGATGGCGTGTATTACAGCCGTTCGTGGATGAACAACCTCACCCTGCTGGGGGTGCAGCAGGTGGATGTGCTGCGCGGGCCGCAGGGCACCTTGTTCGGCAAGAACACCGATGCCGGCGCCATTGCCATCACCACCTTGCAGCCGGGCCGCCGCACAGAGGGCGAAGTGCAGGCCGAAGTGGGCAATTTCGGCTATTGGAAGCTGGGCGGCCGGCTGGCAGCCCCGGTGGGCAGCGATCTGGCCATGCAACTGGCCGCCACCCATGTGGAAAGCCGCGGCTATTATCACAACAGCTACACCAGCCAGCGCAACCAGGGCCTGCATGGCGATGCGGTGGCGGGCAAGCTGCGCTATCAGCCGGGCGCGGGCATCGATATCACCCTGGCCGGCGATTACACCCGCGATCGCAACACCACCCAGCATTACACCGCCCCGCCGGCCGCCGGCGGCGACCCCTACACTTTCCGCTCCTACTACAACGACCATGCCAATCGCGACATGGGCGGCCTGTCGCTGAGCGCCAGGGTGCCGCTGGGCGGCGGCTATGATCTCACCGCGATCACCGCCTGGCGCGGCGGCCAGCAGGATCTGGCTTTCAACAACGAAACCGGCACCACGCCCTATCTCACCGCGCTGCTCAACCAGCACACGCGCCAGTTCTCGCAGGAAGCGCGCATTGCCTCGCCGCGCCGGCGCACTTATGATTTTGTGGCCGGCGTCTATTATTTCTGGGCCAACAACCAGGATGATTATACCAGCCTGTGGGGTTCGGGCCTGGCGCAGCTGGGTTCGGTCTATGGGCTGTATGCCGGGGCCAGCACGGGGGCGCATGCCTCGGTCAGCACGCAATCGGTGGCCGGTTTCGTGCAGGGCAGCTGGCGGCCGGGCCGGGTGATCGAACTGTTTGCCGGCGGCCGGCTGACCTATGAGCAGAAGCGGCTGAACGATCTGACCACCCACGATCCCTATGGCTATTTCCTCGCCGGCCTGCATGGCTATGCCGACAGCCTGAGCAACAGCTTCTTCACGCCAAGGGGGGGCGTGAACCTGCATCTGACGCCCCATGTGCTGGTGTTTGGCACGGTGTCGCGCGGGTTCAAGAGCGGCGGCTGGAATGTGGAAGGCACCAGCCTGGCTGCCCAGGCCGCCGGCATCCGCTTCCGCCCGGAAAAGGTGACGAGCTATGAAATCGGCCTCAAATCCGATTTCCTCGATCGCCGGGCGCGCTTCAACCTCACCGGCTTTTACGAGCGCTTTACCGATTTCCAGGTCTTCACCTTCGTGCCGACAACGCTTTATGGCGTCACCTCGCTGACCAGCAGCCTCACCAATGCCGGGGCGGTGTCGTCGCAAGGGGGCGAGGTGGAACTGGCGGTGATCCCGGTGCGCGGGCTCACCGTTTCGGCCAACTACACCTATGATGTCAGCCGGTTCGATCGCTATCCGGGCGGCGGCGGCACGGTGGCGGGCGTGCCGCTCGATGCCCATGGCGTGCAGACACCCTATGCGCCGCGCCACAAGCTCTATGCCGCGCTGGATTATGCCGGCCAGCTGAGCCCGGCGGTCGGCATCACGGCCCATTTCGGCTATAGCGCGCAATCGTCGGAGAATTTCGATCCCAAGGTGATCAACCCGGCCTATGGCCGCTATTACTTCATCCAGGGCTATGATCTGGCCGATGCGCGCCTTGGCCTTGCCGGCACCCACAGCCGCTGGAGCGCGGCGCTGTGGTCGAAGAACCTGTTCGACCGGCGCTATGTGCTGTTTGCCAACCGCACCGCGCTGCTGCAGGCGCCGGCGGTGATGTATGGCGAGCCGCGCAGCTTCGGGCTGACGGTGGGCTATCGGTTCTGACAGGCGGGGCAGGGGTGGGCCCGGGCGGTGTGCCGGGCCCGCTTCAGCTGCCGCACAGCGCTGCCCAGGCGCTTTCCAGCACCGCCGGCGCAAAGGGCCCGGCAGGGCCAATTGCCACGATCCGCGCGGCCGGATCGGTGCCGGCCGGCGCTGCCTCGATGGCCACCTGCCGGCCCACGCGGTGGCAGGCATAGGCGCTGCCGGCCGGATCGGGGGCAATGCCTTTCACCCGGTGCACCCATTCCGGCAGGGCAGCCAGGAAGGCCCGCATGGCCGCAGGAGGAATGGCCCCGCCGGCTCTGCCCGACCAGCTGCGATAGCCATGGCCAGCCCCGGTTGGCCCGGGCGCGCTGCGCCAGCCGGCCGGGCCCAGCAGCAGATCGGGCGCCACCCGGCCCTGGCGCGTGGCCAGCCGCGCCGCGCCCGGCGCCAGATCGGCCAGCAGGGCGCAAAGGGCGGCCAGCTCTTCGGGGGCCACCAGATCGGCCTTGTTGAGCACCAGCAGCCCGGCCGCGCCAATCTGCCGGCGCACGGTGGCGCCCGCCCAGCGATCGGCCAGGCGCTGGCGGATGCCGGCCGCATCAACCAGCGTTGCCACCGCATCGAGCCGCAGCAGCGGCTCTGCCTGCGCCAGCTGGGCCAGCTGCACCGGATCGGCAATGCCCGAGGCTTCGATCAGCAGGTGATCGGGCCGGGCCGGGCCTGCCAGCGCGCGGGCCAGCGCCCCCAGCAGATCCTGTCCCACCTGGCAGCAGGCGCAGCCATTGGCGAGGGTGATCACCCCTCCCTCGCGCCCGGCGATCAGATCGCCATCGATCGGCAGCGCGCCAAAATCATTGACCAGCACCAGCAACCGCCGCCCGCCGGCATGGCGCAGCAGATGGTTGACGGTGGTGGTCTTGCCGGCGCCCAGATAGCCGGCAAGGATGGTGGCGGGCACGGGCACGGGCACGGGCACGGGCGGCTCGCGCATCAGGCCAGCGCGCCGGTGGGCTGGCCGGCCAGCACCGTGCCGGCAATGCCGATCTCGCGCAGGGCCATCGGATGCACGGCGGTGGGGTCCTCGTCGAGCACGGTGAAATCGGCCCATTTGCCGATCTCGATCGAGCCGATGGTGTCGTCCATATGCAGCGTGTGGGCCGCCCCCAGGGTGATCGCGCGCAAGGCTGCCTCCACGCTGATGCGCTGGGCCGCGCCCAGCACGCGCCCTTCCTGCGTGCGCCGGTTGACCGCGCACCAGGCAGTGAACAGCGGGCCGATGGGGGTGACCGGCTCGTCGGAATGGATGGCGAAGGGCACGCCCAGTTCCAGCGCCGTGGCGCAGGCATTCATCCGCTCGGCGCGGTCGGGGCCGATGGTCAGCTCGTAATGCTTGTCGCCGAAGTAATAGAGGTGGTTGGCAAACAGGTTGCAGGCCAGCCCCAGCGCCTTCATCCGGCGGAATTGCGCGGCATCGGCCATCTGGCAATGCTGCAGCGTGTGGCGGTGGTCGAAGCGCGGGGTGCGGGCCAGCGCGGCGGCAAAGGCTTCCAGCGCCAGATCGGTGGCCAGATCGCCATTGGTGTGGATGTGGATCTGCACGCCGGCCGCGTTCAGCATCGCCACCAGCTCGAACAATTGCTCGGGCGCGATGTTCCACAGGCCGTGATCGGTGCCGCGATAATAGCCGGGCCAGCGCAATTGCGCGGTGAAGCCCTGGATCGAGCCATCGAGCACGATCTTCACCGCCCCCAGCCGCAGCTTGTCGGAACCCAGCGGCGCCAGGGCCAGCGCCTCGGCCAGGATCTCGGCCGGCGGGCGGTGGTGGGCCATCAGCATCACGGCCAGGCGCAGCGGAAAATCGGGCCGGTCGATGAAGGCGCGCAGGGCCGGCACATCGGCCGCGGCAATCGTGGCGCCAAGATCGGTGGCGGTGGTCACGCCGGCGCGGCGCGCCAGTTCGGCAAAGGCGCGATAGGTCGGCTCGCCGCTTTGCAGGCCGGCCAGCCCCAGCCGCATGAACACCGGCCCCATCGCGGCCATCTCGTGCAATTCGCCGGTGGGCTCGCCCGCGGCATCCTTGCACACGCCGGGCACGCAGGTGGTGCGATCGTAGGCGGCAAGGGCCAGGGCGGCGGAATTGACCGTCATCAGATGGCCGTTGGAATGCAGCACGATCACCGGCCGCGTGGCCGAGACACGATCGAGATGCTGGCGCGAGAGGCGCTCGCCGGCAACGAACAGCGGATCAAAGCCCCAGCCCATCAGCACGCCCGCGCGCGCGGCTGTGGCCGCGCTCAGGCGCGCCACCACCGCTTCCGTCTCGCCCAGCCCCGCCCAGCGGCGGCCGGCCGGATCGATCCGCTCCATATGGCCAAGATAGGTGTCCTTCCAGAGATGGCCGGTCATCGCATGGGCGTGGCCCTCGACAAAGCCGGGCAACAGCACCTTGTCGGCAAAGCGCGTGTCGAGCAGCGCCGGGCCCCAGCCGGCCAGGCTCTCGGCGGTGCCAACGCCCAGCACCTTGCCCTCGCGCACGGCGACATGGGTGGCGCGCGGGCAGTTGCGATCCATGGTGAGGATGGCGCGGGCGGAAAAGAGGGTGATCGGGGGCATGGCGGCTCCGTAATGGGAGGAAGAACAGGCTTCTAGGCGAAGCGCTGCCCGCCAACTGGACCCAGAGGCCGCCAAAGCATGGTGCCAGCAGGACAAACCGGCTGGCGGCATGGGCGCCATGGGCTAGCCTGCCGGCCATTCTGAGCAGGAGCATGGCGTGCGTTTCAAGATTTTTCCCGGTTGGCTGCTGGTGGGGGCCGTGCTGGTGGCGCTGATGCTGAGCGGGGCGACGGTGATCGTCAGCTCCTTCGGCATTGTCACCGCGCACCTGACCGACCGCTTCGGCTGGAGCCAGGTGACGATGGCCGGCGCCCTTTCGGTGGCGCTGCTGGCTACCACGCTGGCGGTGCCGCTGGTGGGGCTCACGGTGGATCGCTTCGGCACCCGGCGCACGGCCATCGCCGGTTCGCTGGCGTTTGCCGCGGTGCTGGCATCGGCCGGGCTGATGGTGCGTTCGCTGCCGGGGTTCTATGGTTTTTACGCGCTGCTGGGGGTGGTGGGGGCTTTCACCAATCCCATCGTCTATATCGCCGCCCTGTCGGCCTGGTTCGACCGGCAGCGCGGCGTGGCGCTGGGGCTGGCGGTGGCGGGCCAGGGGCTGGGCGGCGCGGTGCTGCCGGTGGGCATAGAGACGATCGCCCGCCAGGGCGGCTGGGCGATGGCCTTTGCCGGCATGGCGGTGGCCGTGGTGCTGGTGGCGGTGCCGCTGATCCTGGCCTTTGTGCATGATCACCCGGCCGCGCGCGGCTGCCTGCCCGATCATGGCCATTCCAGGCCTGGTGGGCAGGCCGGGCCTGGCGGGCCTGCCGGAGCGGCCGCGCCCCATGGCCTTAGCCTGGCAGAGGCGCTGCGCTGCCGCAGCTTCTGGATCATCATGGCGGTGCTGGCCCTGCTGGGGCTGACGACCTATGCCTATTCGGGCCATCTGGTGGCGCTGATGCGCGCGCGCCATATCGCCACCATCGGGCAGGCCGCGCTGCTTGCCTCGGTGTCGGGGGCAACGATGATCCTCAGCCGGGTGGCCTTTGGCTGGCTGTTCGATCGCTTTGCCCTGCCGCTGGTGGGGGCGGGCGGCATTGCCCTTTGCGCCCTGGCGCAGTTCCTGCTGCTGCGGCTTGGACGCGTCGTAGGCCCGCACAATGCGCTGCACCAGCGCGTGGCGCA
>Ga0207806_1000198_pt1 | contig 16290 bp, 15 predicted proteins | sample LuqExpMetageno72_FD_187829 | JGI IMG/M metagenome (GOLD analysis project Ga0207806, IMG submission 187829) | Tropical forest soil microbial communities from Luquillo Experimental Forest, Puerto Rico - Sample 72 (SPAdes) | ecosystem: Environmental > Terrestrial > Soil > Tropical forest ...
CCCCCTGCGTCCGTTCGCCCACCAGCACCGTGCAGGCGCCGCAATCGCCTTCCGCGCAGCCTTCCTTGCTGCCCGTCAGCCGCGCGTCATAGCGCAGCCAGTCGAGCAGGGTGGCGGTGGGGTTGGCATCGGCGATGGCGCGCTGTGTGCCATTCAGCAGGAAGCGGATCTCGCCCATCTCAGCTGCCCCGATAGGTGGAGAAGGCATAGGGGGCGATCAGCAGCGGCACATGGTAATGCCCTTCCGCCCCGGCGCCGAAATGGATCGGCACGATATCGAGGAAGGGCGGATCGGCCAGCGCCACGCCGGCCGCGCGGAAATAATCGCCGGCGTGGAAGGTGAGCACATAGGCGCCCGCCGCCAGCGGGGGAAAGCCCCTGAAGCGCCCGTCGGCATCGGTCAGCCCCTCGGCCAGCACTGTGCCGCCGGCGCTGAGCACAACCCTGAGGCCGGCCGCCGGCTGGCCGCTGGCGGTATCGAGAACATGGGTGGACAGGCTGCTCATGGGCGTGCTCCTGCCGCGATCCAGGCGCCGATCTGTGCGCGTTCGGCCTTGGTCATGCCGGTGGAATTGCCCAGCGGCATCACTACGGCCTCCACCGCCACCGCCTTGATGCGCGGCGCAACAGCGGCGACATGTTCGGCCGTATCCAGCTTAACCCCAAGCGGCGGCGAGGGGAAGGCCGGGTTCGTCGGATGGGCGCCATGGCAGGCATAGCAATGTCTGGCGAGGATCGGCTGGATATCGGCATAGGTCACATTGCCGGCGGTGCCTTCCTCGTGGCTGGCCTTTTCGGCGGCCACATAGGTCACGCTGGCCAGCGCCAGCACCACGGCCAGCGCGATCCAGCGGCCGGTGGGGGCATGCTTGTGGCGCAGGGTGAACACCTGGCGGATGGCAACGCCCGTGGCCCCCAGCAGCGCCAGCACCAGCCACGGCCGATCGGCGCCATAGGTCATCGGATAGTGGTGGCTGATCATGATGAACAGCACCGGCAGCGTCATGTAGTTGTTGTGCACAGAGCGCAGCTTGCCCGCCGCGCCTAGCGCCGGATCGGGCGTTTCGCCGGCCACCAGCGCTGCCACCACCTTGCGCTGGTTGGGAATGATGATGAGGAACACATTGGCCGCCATCACCGTGCCGATCATCGCGCCCACATGCAGATAGGCCCCGCGCGCGTTGAACAGCAGGTTGAGCGCATAGGCCGCCCCCACCAGCACGGCAAACCAGATCGCCCCCAGCAGCCGGGGCGAGCGCGCCAGCGTGCGGCACAGCCCGTCATAGACCAGCCAGCCGCCCGCCAGGAACGCCAGGCCAATGCCGATCGCCTGCGGCTGGCTGAGCGCCACCTTGGCCGGATCGATGAGGAAGCTTTTCGCCCCCACATAATAGACCAGCACCAGCAGCGAGAAGCCGCTCATCCAGGTGAAATAGGCCTCCCATTTGAACCAGTGCAGCTCGTCGGGCATCCGGGGCGGGGCGACGGGGTATTTCTGGTTGTGATAGAAACCGCCGCCATGGACCGACCACAGCTCGCCCGAGGGGCCGCCCGGCACCGCGCCGCCAGCCGGCGGCTTCAGGTGGTTATCCAGCCAGACGAAATAGAAGGACGCGCCGATCCAGGCGATGCCGGTGATGACATGCAGCCAGCGCAGCGCCAGATTCAGCCATTCCAGAAGGTCGATATGGGAAAGGAGGGTCATGCAAGGTCCTCAAGGCGCAGGGCAACGATCTTGCCGATCTCGGCGATGGCGGTGGCGATCTCGTCGTCTGTGGCAAGGGCGGTGCGCGCGGCCATGGCGGCCAGGATGCCGGCCTTGTCGGTCAGGCGCACGCAGATGATGAAAGGCATGGCATGGGCGGCCCTGTAGGCCGCGTTCAGCGCATGGAAGCGGGCATATTCCTCGGCCGTCAGCCGGTCGAGCCCGGCCGAGGCCTGCTCGGCGGTGGAGGCATCGGTCAACTCCTTGGCGATGGCGGCCTTGCCGGCCAGCTCGGGGTGGGCGCGGATGAGGGCCAGCTGTTCGTCCCGGCTGGCTTCATGCACCGCGCGCATCAGCCCTTCGTGGAGATCGGCAAAGGGGCGCAGGCGGGCGGCGCGTTCCACCACCCAGGGCGAATGTTCGAACAGCGCGCCATAGCGGGCGATGAAATCGGCGTCAGACAGGGCGTTGAAATCCACCGGCATCAGTGGCTGTTCCCTTCCAGGCTGACATGGGCGGAAACCACCTTCCAGCCATCGGCGAATTTCACCCAAGCCTGGCTCTGGCGCCCGCGCCGCTCGCTGTTCTCGCGGAAGAACTCCACATCGGCGGTGGCAAAGGCGGCGCCATCGGGGGTGGAATAGGTGGTGATCGCCAGATGGCCCAGCCGCCGCTGGGGCGAGCCGCCACGGCCCTTGCGGAAGGCGCGGATCGCCTCGGCGCCCCACAGCACCTCGCCCACGCCGAAGCGGTTGGTGGTGGGGGCATCGTGGAACAGGGCATCCATCGCCGGCACGTCGTCGGCCATCAGGGCGCGTTCGTATTCGGCAAAGGCGGCCTGCATTTCGGCCAGCAGGGTGGGGTCGTTGAGGATCATCAGGCAAGCTCCGGGGCGGGGTGGGTGGCGGCCCAGTGGCGGGCGATATCGCAGCGCCGGGCCACCCACACGCCCTGTTTGGTGGCGATATGGTCGAGGAAGCGGGCAAGGGCGGCCGCGCGCGCCGGCCGGCCAACGATGCGGCCATGCAGGCCCACGCTCATCATCCGCCCGCCTTCGGCGTGGAGGTAGTCGAATGTGTCGCGCAGGTAATGGAAGAACTGCTCGCCCTCGGTAAAGCCGTTGAGCGCGACCATCTTCATGTCGTTGGCATCCAGGCTGTAGGGTACGATCAGCTGGGCGCGGCCGTGGCTGGCATCCCAATAGGGCAGATCATCGGCATAGGAATCGGCATCGTAGAGAAAGCCGCCTTCCTCGGCGACAAGGCGCGCGGTGTTGGGGCTGGTGCGCCCCTGATACCAGCCCTGCGGCCGGCTGCCGGTCACTTGCGTGTGCAGCGCGATCGCCTCGGCGATATGGGCGCGCTCCACTTCCTCGGGGGTATATTGATAGTCGATCCAGCGCAGGCCATGGCTGGCGATCTCCCAGTCGGCGGCCTGCATGGCGGCGACGGCCGCCGGGTTCATCGCCAGGGCCCTGGCCACGCCGAACACGGTGACCGGCAGGCCGCGCCCGGTGAACAGCCGGTGCAGCCGCCAGAACCCGGCCCGGCTGCCATATTCATACAGGCTTTCCATCGCCATCGCACGATCGGGGTGGCGGGCGGCGCCCACCATGTCGGAAAGGAAGCCTTCCGACAGTTCATCACCATTGAGAACGCAGTTTTCCGCGCCCTCCTCATAGTTGATGACGAAATTGACAGCGATGCGCGCGCCATCGGGCCATTGGGCGGCCGGCGGCGTGGCGCCATAGCCCACCAGATCGCGCGGGGTAGTGTTGGGCGTGCTCACCGGCTGGCCTCCCAGGCGGCCAGCGCTGCCGGCACCGCCGCGCCCCGGGGCAGGCTGAAGCCCTCGGCGGCAAGGCAGGCTTCCAGCGCGGCCAGGGTGATCAGCACCTTGTGCTTCATGGCGTTGTAGCCCATCGCCCCCAGCCGCCAGATCTTGCCCACCAGCGGGCCAAAGGCGGTGCCCACCTCGATCTCGAAATGGCGGCGCATGGCGGTGCGGATCGCCTCGCCATCGACGCCGGCGGGGATGTAGACGCCGGTGACATTGGTCATGCGGTGGGCATCATCGCCAAACAGGGTGAGGCCCATCGCCTGGAGGCCCGCGCTCATGGCAGCGCCCGCCGCGCGGTGGCGGGCATAGCGCGCCGCCAGCCCCTCGGCCAGCGCCACGCGCGCGCATTCGCGCGCGCCATAAAGCATGGTGGTCGCCTCGGTGTGGTGGTTGAGGCGCTTCTCGCTCCAGTAATCCATGATCATCGCCAGATCGAAATAGTTGGAGCCGATCATCGCCCCCTCGCCATCCTCGGCATCGGCGGCGCGGATGCCCTTCTCGATGTGGCGGCGGGTGAAGATGTGGGCGGCGGCGGCATCCGAAACGGTGATCGGCGAGGAGCCCGAGGGGCCGCCCAGGCACTTCTGCAGGCCGCCGGTGAGGATATCGGCGCCCCAGCGGTCGGCCGCCAGTTCCATGCCGCCGATGGTGGCCGTGGCATCCACATAGACCAGCGCGCCCACTTCCCGCGCGATGGCGCCAATGCCGTCGAGCGGCTGGGCCATGGTGGTGGAAGTGTCGCCATGAACGGTGGCGATGACCTTGGGCCCCACCTTCTGCGCTGCCGCGCGGATCGCTTCCAGCGGCACCACCTCGCCCCAGGGCGCATCCACCGTGGCAATGCGCGCGCCGATGCGGGTGAGGATTTCCTGCAGCAGCAGGCCAAAGCGCCCGAAATTGACCACCAGCACCGTATCGCCCGGCTGCACCAGGCTGACCAGGCTGGCCTCGATGCCGGCGCGCGCGGTGCCATCCACCAGCATCGTCCAGCGGTTGGCGGTGCCGAAGATGGGCCGGTACAGCGCCATCACCTCATTCATGTAGCCGGTCATTTCCGGGTCGAACTGGCCCAGCAGGTCGGCGCTCATCGCGCGCAGCACGCGCGGGTGGGCATTCACCGGGCCCGGGCCCATCAACAGGCGCTGGGGCGGATCGATCTCGCCGAACAGGTCCTGCGGCAAGGTATCAGTCAAAGCGTGTCTCCCAGGGAATCGATAAAGGCCATCATCGCGGCAAAGCCGGCGGCAACATCCGCCACTTCCACGTTTTCGGCCGGATTGTGGCTGATGCCCTTCTCGCAGCGGATGAACAACATGGCCACAGGGCACAGGGCCGCCATCACCATCGCATCATGGCCGGCGCCCGAAACCAGGCGGAAGGGGCGCTGGCCGGTGCTGGCGATGGCGCTGTCCATCAGCGCCATCAGCGGCTCTGCGCAAGGGGAGGCGGGCAGGTTGTTAATCTCTTCCCACCGCGCGGCCAGCCCCCGCCGGCCGGCAATCGCGCCGATGGCGGCCAGGATGCCGGCGGCGGCGGCATCGCGCCGGCCTTCTGCGCCCGAGCGCACATCAATGGTGAAGCGCACCGCGCCGGGGATGACATTGGCGGCCCCCGGGCGCGCCTCGATCCGGCCGACGGTGGCCACCACATCGCTGGCGGCCGCGCGGGCGATCTCCTCGATCGCGGCGATCATTTCGGCAGCGCCCGCCAGCGCATCGCGGCGCAGCGGCATGGCGGTGGTGCCGGCATGGCCGGCCTGGCCTTCCACCTGCACTTCATAGCGCAATTGCGCGGCAATGCCGGTAACGGTGCCCAGCGCCAGCCCTTCGGCTTCCAGCACCGGGCCCTGCTCGATATGCGCTTCCAGATAGGCGATCGGCGTGTAGGGCAGGCGGGCCTCGGCCGCGCGGGCGATATCGAGGCCGAAGGTGGCCAGCGCCTCGGCCACGCTGGTGCCCTGCGCATCGGCAATGGCAAGGTCTGCTGTGTCCAGCGTGCCGGCCATGGCGCGACTGGTCAGCATGGCGGCGGGAAAGCGGCTGCCTTCCTCATCGCCAAAGGCGGCCACCTCGATGGCAAAGGGCAGGCGGCGCCTCGCGGCATGCAGCGCGCTCACGCATTCCACGCCCAGCATCACGCCCAGCGGCCCGTCGAAACAGCCGGCGTTCTTCACGCTGTCGATATGGCTGGCGATGAGGAGGGTGGGCGCATCGGGGGCGGTGCCTTCATAGCGGCCGATGCAATTGCCCATGGCATCGATGCGCACGGCCATGCCGGCCTCTGTCATCCAGCCTTCCAGCGCGCCCAGCGCCGCCTTGTGGGCCGGGGTCAGCCAGGCGCGGTAGAGCGCATCGGCAAGGTCGCTGTAGGGCGCGATGCCCAGCGCCCGGCAGCGCTGGGTGGCGCGGGCGCCGGCGGCGTGATGGGCCGCGCTCAGCATGCCGCGGCCATCCCGTCGCAGCGCGGATCGCTGGCGCCCTCGATCAGCCCGTCGGGGTGGCGCAGCACGGCGCCGGCATGGCCCATGGTGGAATTGCAGGCGGGCAGGATCTCCACCTGATGGCCGGCCGCGGCCAGCTGGGCATAGAGCTCGGGCGCAAAGCCTTCCTCCAGCTTGAGGCTGGTGCTGTCCTCGCCCCAGGTGCGGCCCAGCAGCCAGCGGGGCGCGGCAATCGCGTCTGCCAGCGGCAGGCCATGCCACACATGGCGGCTGAAGACGGCGGCCTGGGTTTGCGGCTGGCCCTCGCCGCCCATCGTGCCATAGGCCATCACCCGCCCGTCGTCGAAGCGGGCCAGCGCCGGGTTCAGCGTGTGGAAGGGCTTGCGGCCGGGCTTCAGCGCGTTCCACCCGCTTTCGGCCAGGCGGAAGGAGGCGCCGCGGTTCTGCCAGGTGATGCCGGTTTGGGGCAGCACCAGGCCAGAGCCGAATTCGAAATAGGTGGACTGGATCAGCGAGACGACCATGCCGTCCTTGTCGGCCGCGCCAAACCACACGGTATCGCCCTGCTGGCTGGGCTGGGGCCAGGGCAGCGCCCGCGCCGGGTCGATCGCGGCGGCCATGGCGGCGATGCGCGGCTCATCGTCGAGCAGGTCCTGCGCGGCCTCGTCCATATAGGCCGGGTCGCCGCAATGGCGGTCGCGCCACAGGAAGGCCTGCTTGGTGGCCTCCACCAGGGCGTGGACATGGGTGAAGCTGCCCTCGCTGCCCTTGGCCAGCCGGTCTGCCAGGGTGAGGATGAGCAGCGAGGCGATGCCCTGCGTGGGCGGGCGGTGGTTGTAGAGCGTGGCGCCGGCAATGCGCGAGGCGAGCGGCAGGCTTTCCTCGGCCACGTGCGCTGCCAGATCCGCCGCAGAAACGGGGCTGCCCAGCGCGGCCAGATCCGCGGCGATATCGGCCGCCAGCGCGCCGCGATAGAAACTGTCCAGCCCCTCTGCCGCCAGCCGGCGCAAGGTTTGCGCCAGGGCCGGCTGGCGCAGGATCTCGCCTTCGCGCAGGGGCCGGCCATCGGGCTCGAAGATGGCGGCATAGGCGCCGGGGCAGGCGGTCAGCTCGGCGCTTTTGGCCGCCGCATTGGCAGCGCCGCCAGCGGTGACGGCAATGCCCTCTTCGGCATGGGCGATGGCGGTGGCCAGCAGGCTTTCCAGCGGCAGGCTGCCGCCGGCAATCTCCAGCGCCCTGGCCCAGCCGGAAAGGGCGCCGGCCACGGTGTTGGCCGCCAGGGGCCCGCGCCAGGGCACCGTGGCATGGCCAGCATAGAGGGCAAGGTCAGCTGCCGCTGCCGCGCGCCCGCAGGCGTCCACGCCGGTCATCGGCTGGCCGGGGCGGTGGATCAGCCAGAAGCCGTCGCCGCCGATCGAGTTCATGTGCGGATAGACGACGGCGATGGTGGCAGCCACTGCCACCGCCGCTTCCACGGCATTGCCACCGGCGGCCAGCACGGCCCGCCCGGCCTCGGCGGCGGCGAAATGGGGGGCAACAACCAGCCCCTTGGCGGAAGACGCGGACAATGTGGGCATTCTTGGTCCTCAGGCGGCAGAAATATAGGCGAAACGGATGACGAACAGCAGCGCCAGCACGAACAGCAGCCAATCCCTGGCGGCCACTTCGCGCTTGATGATCTTCACCAGCGCATGGGCGGTGATGCCAAAGGCCAGGCCATTGGCGATGGAGAAGGTGAGCGGGATCATCGCCAGCGTCAGGAAGGCGGGCACGGCTTCCTCGGCCTTCTCCCAGGCGATTTCGGTCAGCGGCGCCATCATCAGCGCGCCCACCAGGATCAGCGCCGGGGCCGTGGCCGAGAGCGGCACCAGCTGGGCATAGCGCGCCAAAGGCAGCGCCAGCAGGAACAACAGGCCGGTGACGATGGCGGCAATGCCGGTGCGCCCGCCGCTTTCCACGCCCGCCGTGCTCTCCACATAGGACGTGACGGTGCTGGTGCCCAGCAGGGCGCCGGCCAGCGTTGCCAGCGCATCGGCATAAAGCATGCGGTTGAGCGCGGGGATGGTGCCATCGGCCTCCATCAGCCCGGCCCGCTTGGTTACGGCCACCAGCGTGCCGATATTGTCGAACAGATCGACGAAGAGGAAGACGAAGACGATCTCCACCAGCCCCAGCCCGACAATGCCCGCCCCCTTGCTGCCGATATGCAGCGCGCCGGGAATGTCGAGCGCGAGGAAGGTGGCGCCAAGGCCGGCGGGCGAGGGCGCGGTGGCGGGCGCGGTGGCAAGGCCGGTCAGCCAGCCGATCAGCGTGGTGGCGATGATGCCGATGAGGATTGCCGCGCGCACCCGCAGCAGGCTGAGCACGGTGATCAGCACCAGGCCGATGACCGCCAGCAGCGCGCCGCCTTCCCGCAGGTTGCCCAGTGCCACAATGGTGGCCGGGCTGGCCACGATAAGGCCGGCGTTCTTCATGCCGACAAAGGCGATGAACAGGCCGATGCCCGCCGCCACCGCCGCCAGCAGATAATGCGGAATGGCCGCCACGATCATCTGGCGGATGCCGGCCGCGGTGAGCACCAGAAAGGCCAGGCCCGACAGGAACACGCAGCCCAGCCCCACCTGCCATGGCACATGCATCTGCTGCACCACGGTGAAGCTGAAATAGGCGTTGAGGCCCATGCCCGGCGCCAGCGCCAGCGGCACATCGGCGATCAGCCCCATGAGGATGCAGGCCAGCCCCGCCGACAGGCAGGTGGCCATCGCCACAGAAGGCACCGGCAGGCCAGCCAGCCCCAGGATCGAGGGGTTCACCACGATGATATAGGCCATGGTGAAGAAGGTGGTGCAGCCGGCCAGGATCTCGGTGGGCAGGCGGGTGCCGCGCGCGGCCATGTCGAACAGCCGGTGGGGGCGCGGGCCGGAAAGGGAGGGGCGGGCGATCGTCATGCGGGAGAGCCTGTGTTGTGAAAGGTGGAGCACTTCATGCAGGGGTTGGCGGGGGAGGTCCACCGCGGCGGGAGCTGGTGCCGCGGTGGACCGGGGGAAAGGCTCAGAAATTATACGCGGCAGAGACGATCAGCCGGCGCGGCGGCGCATATTGGCGAGTGATCTCGCCGCCGAACTGGTTGGTGAACTGGCCCAGCACCGCGCCCGAATTGAAGATGTTCTTCAGCGAGGCGGAGAATTTGAAATGCGGGTTCACCGGCTGCCAGGTGAAGTTCACATTCCACAGGTTGTAGGCCGGCGAGCGATAGACGTGGACGCCATTGATCACCATGTCGCCATAGACCGCGTTCACATAGCTGGAGCGATATTCGCCCTGCAGGCTGCTGGTCAGCGCACCGCCCCAGGGCAGGTCGGATTTCTGGCTCAGCGTGCCGGTGGCGCTGACGTGCGGCAGGTTGGGGGCCTGGTTGCCATACACGTCGAAATAGGCCGCCGTGCGCGCGGCGATATCGGCCGAGCGACCCGGATCATAGAACACCGAATTGCCCGAGGCGAAGATCTGCTTGTCGATGTTGTAGCCGGTGACATTGTCGAGGGCCATGTAATGCGAGGTGATCTTGCTGTCCTCGATCGTCACATTGCCATCGAAGCGCCAGCCGCCGCCCAGCAGCGCCGAGGCTTCCGCTTCCACGCCATAGATGTGCAGCTTGGGGATATTGGCAACGCCGCCCTGATAGGCCACGGCATCTTCCGCCTCGAACTGGGTGTTGCTGTAGTCGTAGTAGAAGCCGGCGACGTTGAGGCGCAGGCGCCCGCCCAGCATGGTCGATTTGGCGCCCAGTTCGTAGGCGGTCACGGTTTCGGGCTTGAAGGTATAGCCCAGCACGATGGGCGTGGGGCTGATGTTGCCGCCGCCCGGCTTGAAGCCGGTGGACCAGGTGAAATAGGCCATGGTCTTGCGGGCCAGATCATATTCCACGCCGGCCTTGCCGGTCCAGGCATTGCTGCTCTGCTGCACGAAGGTGGGCGTGTCGCAGGCATAGTCGCAGATGCTGGTGGAATTGTAGTCATGCGTGTAGCGCACGCCGCCCGACAGGCGCAGGCGGCTGCTCAGATGCAGCGTGGCCTGGCCATAGAGCGAATAGGATTCGCGCGTGAGATAGGAGATCGAATAGAAATAGGGGTAATAGAAATTGCCGTCAGCACCCTCGAAGCCCAGGTTGTCGCCATTGGTGACGGCGGGGAAGATCTGGTTCTGCAGCGAGGTGGGCTGGCCCGAGACCGGATAGCTGTCCACCGCATACTGATCGTAAGAGACGCGATAGTTCGACGACAGGTAGAAGCCGCCGACGATCCATTCCAGCATCTGGTTGGCCGGCGAGGCGAGGTCGATCTCGCCCGTTTTCGCGGTGGAGCGGTGGTAGAGATATTCGATGTCGTGCACGCTGTCGAAGCCGGTGACGCCATAGGCGGCAATGGCGCCGGCCAGATCCAGCCCGTCCTCGTTCACCGAGCCGTTCTGGCGCACCATCTGCCAGCTGCCCAGCGCCTTCAGCTTGGCCCAGCCCATGTCGTAGTTCAGCGTGCCGGTGAACATCGAGTTGTCATATGCGATCTTGCCCGGCCAGTCGGAGCTCTGGTGCCAGGGGTTGGGATCGGTGTCGTAGATGCTCTTGCCTTCGGTCTCGTGGTTGTTGGCATGGGCATATTCGGCGCGCAGCATCAGCGAGAGGCGGTCGGTGGGCGCCCACAGCAGGCTGAGCCGGCCATGCATCGAATTCTCGTCCGACAGGCCATAATGGCCATTGGTGCCCGGCACCTTGGTGGCCACGGCATAGCCATCGTGGTGCACCGCCTGGATCGCCGCGCGGATCGCCACGGTATCGCCCAGCGGCACATTGGCCGCGGCCTCGAACTGGGCCAGCGCATAGGTGCCGGTGTCGAACTTGACGAAACCGCCGAACTTGCCCAGCTGCGGCTGGTTGGTGACGACATTGACCGTGCCGCCGGTGGAGTTCTGGCCATAGACGGTGCCCTGCGGCCCGCGCACCACTTCCAGGTGGTTCACATCGAGGAAATTGGTGTTCATCGCCACCGGATTGGCAATGTAGACGCCATCCACATGGTAGGACACCGAGGGCTGCGCGGCATCGTTCTGCGGCACGTTGAAGCCCACGCCGCGAATGGCGATGTTGCGCTCAAAGCCTTCCGACGTGGTGATGACGAGGCTGGGCACCAGCCCGTTGAGGTCGACCGCATCGGTCACATGGTTGGCGGTCAGCGTGTCGGCGGTCAGCGCGGTCACCGCCAGCGGGGTCTTCTGCACGTCGGTCTCGCGCTTGGAAGCCGAGACGACGATATCGCCCAGCCCCTGCACGGGCGCGGCATCGGCCGCCGCTGCATCAGCCGCATTGGCCCCTGCCGCATGGGCCGTGCCCGCAAGCGCCAGCGCCGAGCCCAGCGCCGCCACCAAAGCGCCCCGGGCCACGCCCGAACCGCCAGCCACGCGCCACAACTGCCGGCGCGCCGGATTTTGGAATTCCCTCATGATAGCCCCCTTTTCGATGATCTGCTCTGTTGTCTGATCGGTATTCCCTGTTGCGCCAGCGAGGCCACGCCGCGGAAGAGGAGGGACAAGGTCGGACGCGGCTTCGCTGACGGAGCAAAATCTATCTGGCGCTGCCGTTCAAATCCATTACAATAGATCGGGAAAAGTGATCTGATTTTTAGAACGGTCGGCGCTGGCCCTCCCGCCTGCCGCCCGCCGGCACAGGAGGCTCGCGATGTTTTCCCGTTTCGCGCTCTATTTCGACGAGGTCGTGCGCGCCGGCTCGATCCGCCGCGCCTCGGAAAGGCTGCGCATTTCGCCCTCGGCGATCGATCGGCACATGCTGCTGATGGAAGAGGAACTGGGCGTGCGCCTGTTTGAACGCATGCCGCAGGGCCTGCGCCTGACGGCCGCCGGCGAAGTGCTGATCACCTATATCCGCCGCTGGCGCCGCGAATGGGGCCATGCGGTGGCGCAGATCGACGACCTGCTGGGCCTGCGCCGCGGCGAGGTGACCGTGGCCATGGCCGAGGGCGCGGCCGATTTCGTTGCCCGTGCGATCGCCCCTTTCCGCGATCAGTATCCCGGCATCGATCTCAATTTCGTCACTGCCGGGGCCTCGGTGGTGGGCGAGAAGGTGCTGGAAGGGCAGGCGGAAATCGGCCTCACCTTTAACGCGCCGGAAGGCCAGGCCTTCCGTGTGGAGCGCACGATGGTCTATCAGCTGGGCGCGGTGGTGGCCGCCGGCCATCCGCTGGCCGGGCGCGAGGAAGTGAGCTTTGCCGATTGCGCCGACCACGGGCTGGTGCTGCCCGATGAAACGCTCTCCTATCGCCAGGTGCTCGACACGATCTGGGCGCGCACCATCGGCGGGCGTTCGCGCGGGGCGGTGAATGCCGGCAGCATCAGCCTGCTGAAGGCGCTGGTGAAGGGCGGGCGGGGCGTGGGCATGCTCACCCGACTGGATGTCTCGGCCGAGGAGGAGGCCGGCACGCTGGTCTTCGTGCCGCTGGCCGAGCCGAATATTCCGCTCTCGGTGCTCTCGCTCATTTCCGCTTCGGGGCGCACGCTGTCGGTGCCGGCCTCGCTGCTGCTGCAACACATGGCGCAAACCATGCGCGACAGCGGTGTGGGGGGGATTGGCGGCTAGGCAGTGTTATAAAAATTCGAACGCAAATGCCATAAATCTGTGTTTGCTTCGATCCCCCTGATCGTCGATCCATGACGCATTGCAATATCGGGGCGGGAACATGGCCGAGATTTTGACTGGCGCTGCAAGCGGCGCGCGCGATCCTGTGTTGTGGAACGACTGGCATGTGATCGCCGATCTGGCCGCGCTGCGCGCAGGCGCGGATTTTGCCACCACCCTGCTGGACGTGCCGCTGCTGGCCCGCCTGGGCGCGGCCGGGGCGCAAGCGCGGCGGGCCGATGGCGCGCCGCTGCACACCGAGGTCGCCTATGGCTTCCTCTGGGCGTGCCTTGGCGCCCCCGCTCGCCCGCTGATCACCATTGCCGAATATGCCGAGGCCGGGCGCACCATCGCCACCGGCGGTTCGGTGGGGGTGCATGTGGCGGCCCCCCGGGTGGTGGAAAACTTCCTCGATCTGGGCCATCTGGGCTACGTCCATGTCGGCTATCTGGGCGAGGAGCCCGAGACGATGGTGCACCCCTATCGCGTGGGGCCGCTGGAAGGCGGCGGCGTGCTGGCAACCGGCTGCAAGGTCTATCAGCCGGTGGCCTCGCCGGCGGCCCAGGGCGGCTATATGGTGGACTATCAGTATTGCGTGGTGCGCCCGCTGATCACCTGCCTCCACAAGGCCAATCCGGTGGCGCGCGATGCCTGGGATGTGATCTATCTCTTCGTCCAGCCGGTCAGCGAGGAGCGTTCCATCGCCCACACGCTGATGCTGTTTGCCCCCGATGGCACGCAGCCGGCCGATCTGCGCCGCTTCCAGCAACTGATCTTCCTGCAGGACAAGCCCATTCTCGAAAACCAGACCCCCAGGCGCCTGCCGCTGGCCGATGGCGCCGAACTGCCGATCGCGGCGGATTCCACCTCGGTGGCCTATCGCCGCTATCTTGTCGCCGAAGGGCTGGCCTATGGCGTCATTCCCGCCGGCGCAAGGGTGGCGGCATGAGCGGGCGGGGCCCATGGGTGCCGGTGGCGGCCAGCGCGGATCTGGCGCCGGGCCATGTGTATCAGACGATGCTGGCCGGCCAGGGGCTGGCGCTGTGGCGCGGCGATGATGGCGCGGTCAATGTCTGGGAAGACCGCTGCCCGCATCGCGGCGTGCGCTTTTCGGCGGGCGATGTGGTGGGGGGCGAGCTGCGCTGCGTCTACCATGCCTGGCGCTTTGCCGCGGGCTCGGGCGCCTGCACCTTCATCCCCGCCCAGCCGAATGCGAAAGTGCCCCGCGCCATCCATGCCACGCCCTGGCCGGTGGCCGAAGTGGCCGGGCTGGTGTGGACCGCCCTTGCCGCGCAAGGCGCGCCGCCGGCTGATCTGGCGGGCGAGGTGCTGCGCGCCCTGCCGGTGAACCGCCCGGCGGCGGCCGTGGCGCAGGAAGCCGCAGCGCTGATGGCGGCGCACCCGGCCTTGCGCCTGTTCGTGCAGCCGCTGGCGGCTGATCGCGCGGTGATCCGCGGGCTGGCCGCAGGGGTGGATATCATGGCGGCCGACCTGCTGCTGGAAGCTGCCCGCCGCCGCCTGGAAGACGCTGCCCTGATGGAGGCCGCCGCATGTTGATCCTCCACACCTCCGATCTGCTCGCCGAAGCCTATGCCGCGCGGCTGCTGGCCAGCCTTGCCGGCGTGGCGCTGGAGATCCGCCACCTCGACATCCACCCCGGCCGCGACCATGAAACCGACGCCTTCCGCGTGCTGAGCCCGCTTGGCCGGCTGCCGGTGCTGGAAGGCGCCGGCGCCCCGCTGGCGGATTGGCAGGCGGTGCTGTGCGCCATTGCTACCCGGGGCGATACGCCCGCCAGGGCGGATGCGCCCGGCTGGTGGCGCGGTGCGGATCCGGCCTTCATTGGCTGGCTGGGCATGGCGCGCGATCTGGCCGCCAGCGCGGGGGTTGCGCGCCTGCACGAGGGGCTGGGCGTGCCTGCCGATGGCGCCGCCTTGCGCGCCGCGGCCCATGCCCTGCTGCGCGAGGTGGAGCGCCACCTGTGGTTTGCCGAGCGCGCCGGCCAGCGCTGGCTGCTGGCGGGCGAGGGGCCCTGCGCGGCCGATATCGCCTGCTATGTCCACATCGCCCTGTGCGAGGAAGGGGGCATTGCCCGCATGGATTATCCCGCCATCCGCCGCTGGGTGGATCGCATCCGCCATCTGCCGGGCTATATCGTCACCAGCGGCACTTTCGCGCCGCCGGCCCCTGCGCCCGTTCGCCAGCCGGTGCGCGCATGAGCTGGCCGGCCCGCGCCGCTCGCGCGCTTGATCTGGCCTTTCATGGCGGCATTGCCCTGTTCTTCCTGGGCTGCGCGGCGGCGCTGTTCAGCGATGGCGGGGCGGCCGGGGGCGATCATATCACCGTGGGCCTCAACTGGGTGCCCGAGACCGAGCATTGCGGCTTCTTCGAGGCCGAGAAGGCCGGGCTCTACAAGGCCGCCGGCCTCAATGTGGAGATCGTCAACGGCGGGCCGGATGTGAACCTGCCGCTGCTGGTGGGCTCGGGGCGGATGAACCTGGGCATCGGCACCAGCTTCACCACGCTCAACATGCAGGCGCGCGGCATCGATGCGATCACCGTGGCCAGCTTCTTCCAGAAGGACCCGCAAACGCTAGTGGCCCATGGCGGGCAGGGCATCACCACCCTGCAGGACATGCGCGGCCGGCCGATCATGGTGGGCAATTTCGCCCGCAGCGAGTTCTGGCAGTTCCTGAAAGCCACGCAAGGCTTCACCGACGACCAGCTGCGCCCCTATGATTCCAACCCCTCCGCCTTCCTGGCCGACAAGACCGCCATCGCCCAGGGCTATGCCTCGCAGGATGGGGTGATGCTGGGCACCCACATGCCCGAGGGCATGGTGAGCCTGCTGCTGGCCGATTATGGCTTCGACAATTACAGCCAGACCGTGTTCGGCATGCGCGGCTGGATCGAGGACCATCACGAGGAAGTGCGCCGCTTCGTGAAGGCCACCGCCGAGGGCTATCGCCGCTGCACCTATGAGCCCCTGCGGCCCGGCGACGAGACCACCGCCATGCCCGAGATCCTGCGCCGCAACCCCGAACATGGCGTGCCGCTCTATGTCTTCAAGCACGGCAAGCTGCGCAGCATGGGCTTTATCGGCGGCGGCGATGCCGCGCGCCTGGGCATCGGCGCGATGACCGAGGCGCGCTGGCACCATTTCTACCAGACGATGGTGAAGGCCGGCATCTATTCGCCCACGCTGAACTGGCGCCGCGCCTACAGCCTGGATTACGTGACGCCGGACAATCGCGTGATGCCGCCTGCGGCAACACCGCCTGCCGCCCAACCGCCTGCCCAAACCCCTGAAGGAGGCCGCTGATGACCCGCCCCCTGCTCACCATCGAAGGGCTGGCCAAGAGCTGGCGGCGCCCCGGCGGCGGCCTGCATGAAGTGCTGGCCGGCGTGTCGCTGAGCGTGCCGGCAGAGCCGCAGTTCATCAGCCTGCTGGGCCCCTCGGGCTGCGGCAAGAGCACGCTGCTGCGGCTGGTTGCCGGGCTGGATGCGCCCAGTGCCGGGCGGATAGACTGGTCGCAGGCCGCTTTCGAGGCGTTTGGCGCGGCCCGCCCCAGCGTTGGCTTCGTGTTTCAGGAACCCACGCTGATGCCCTGGGCCCGCCTG